>JABLTH010055782.1_pt1 | contig 10295 bp, 9 predicted proteins | sample 7875711 | NCBI WGS metagenome assembly JABLTH01 (sample SAMN14941262, study PRJNA633318) | bioreactor metagenome | isolation source: bioreactor | place: China | collected 2019-03-05 | reverse complement strand
GTGAGCAGTGCGGCGAGGTCCGCCGCGTGGTCGCGCAGGAGGGCATCGCCGTTCGACGGCGGATCGAACGCGTCGACCTGGAAGACGTAGTAGTCCTCGGCGCGCTCGCCGGGCGCCGCGCCCTGGAGCGCGGGCCGGATCTCGCCGAGCAGCTCGTCGAGGACGCGGCGCGCCTGTGCGGCGGCGTCCGTTCGCGCGAGCGCCTCGGCGAGCGGCGGCAGCTCCGACAGCCGCTCCGGCGCCGGCATCGCGTACGTGAGGCTGATGGCGCCGAAATCGAAGAGGCGCGCGGTGACGGCGGCCGGGAGCGTCCTGCCGTCGAACGCGAGAACGCGGTCGCCGAGCGAGAGCTCGACCGGCGCGACGCTGTAGCTCACGTACTCGGGCGCGGGCTTGCGCGGCGTGAGGCGCGCCCGGTCCGGCTTCAGGACCGACGGGACCGCTTCGAGGTCGATCGCATTCGCGACGTCGAATGCGAAGAGCGCGAAGACGCGCCCCTGCGCGATGCGCGGCGACTCGGGAGAGGGGTTCATCGGCGCGGAGCGTACCCGAACGGCGCTCCGCCGGCGTGTCGGAGGCGCCGGGAGCAGGCTCGACGCCGAGGACGAGAACGCCGAGATGCGCTGCCTCGCGGACTACGCTCGCTCCGCCTCTCCGATCCGGTGCGCGCGCGCCGCGCGCAGCCGTGCGAAGCCCTCGTCCGCATGATGCGAGGAGCGGGTGAGAGGCGACGATGCGACCATTAGGAAGCCGCGCGCCGTTGCCTCGCCGGCGAGCGCGTCGAACTCGTCGGGGGCAGCGAAGCGCGCGACGGCGATGTGACGCAGCGTCGGCTGGAGGTACTGCCCGAGCGTGAGGAAGTCGACGTCCTGCGCGCGAAGGTGGTCCATCACGCGCAGCACCTCGTCTCTCTCCTCGCCGAGGCCGAGCATGAGGCCCGACTTGGTGAAGATCTCCGGGTTGGACCGTTTCACGTGGCCGAGCAGCGCGAGCGACTGCGCGTAGTCCGCCGCCGGGCGAACGGTCCGGTAGAGCCGCGGCACCGTCTCGACGTTGTGGTTGTAGACGTCCGGCCGCGCGGCGATCACGACGTCGGCGGCGCCGGGCTTTCGCAGGAAGTCCGGCGTCAGCACCTCGACCGTCGTCTCTGGCGACGCGGCGCGGACGCGCTCGATGCAGTGCGCGAAGTGTGCGGCCCCGCCGTCGGGAAGGTCGTCGCGGTCGACCGACGTGATGACGACGTGCCGAAGGCCGAGCGCCTTCACCGCCTCGGCGACCCGCGCGGGCTCGCCCGGATCGACCGGCTGCGGCCGGCCGGTCTCGACGTTGCAGAACGCGCAGGCGCGCGTACACACGCTGCCGAGGATCATCAGCGTCGCGTGCCGGCGCGACCAGCACTCGCCGATGTTGGGGCACGCGGCCTCTTCGCAGACCGTGTGCAGTCGCTGCCCCCGCACCACGCTCCGCGTCTCGTCGTAGACGGGCGAGGCGGGAACGCGCACCCGCAGCCAGGGCGGCTTTCGCTCTTTCGGTCGTTCGGATTCCGGATAGCGGGGTCGGGCCATGCTCGCCTCGGCGCTCCGCGCGCGGAGCGGAGCCGGGCGAGCCGCGACCGGGCCGCGGGTCGCCCGTCGCAACGGTAGCGCCCGCCGCGAGCGGGAGCGGCCGGTCCGCCGCGACGGGACGGCGGGCGCAAAGCCGGATACGCTCGGCGCGTGTCCGGCCTTCGCCGCTTCCTCTGGCTCCTCTGGATCAGCGCGCTCGGGCTGCTCGGCGCGATCGTCGCGACGCCGCGCGTGATCGGACCGGATCCGACGCCGTACAGCGACGCCGGGGCGAGCGTTCTCGGCTTCGTCCTCACGCTCCTCGCGATGACGGCGGGCGTCGGGTCGCTCGCCGTGCGCGAGGCGCTGCTTCGTGACCTGTGGTCGGGCGCCGTCGACGCTCATTCGGCGGACGGGTCGGCGCGCATCGCCCGCGAGATGCTCGCTGCGTGGGTGCTGTGCCTCGTGGTCGCCGCCATGGGTGTGCTGCTCTCGTGGCTCTCGGCACGTCCGGCGCTCGCCTGGCCGTACGTCCTCGGAGCGCTCGCGCTGCTCGCCTTCCATTCGCCGCGAGCGGCCGCCTTCGCGCCGCCTCGGGGCGGCGCTGCGGCGCAGTAGCCTCGCTCCGGGGTCGTACGCTCGGGGCGAAGTCCGCGAGCCGGTCTGCGGCGCGACGCAGAAGAAGACCCTTCAAGGCCCGCTGCCGCCCGGCCGATGGACCCGGGGTGACGGAAGCGGAGCCGAGCGTCCTCGACCGCCCGCGCGTCGAGCAGATCCTGCGCGCCGCCCTCGCGAAGGGTGCGTCGGACGTCCACTTCAAGGCCGGAGAGAAGATCCTTCTGCGCATCCGCGGCGAGCTGCGCGCGCTCGACGTCCCGAAGCTCACGCCGCAGCAGACGCACGCGGTCCTCGAGGCGATCCGCCCGGCGCGGCTCGCCGGCCTCGATCTCGAGACGCTCCGCGAGGTCGACTTCTCGTTCGCGGTTCCCGGAGCCGCCCGGTTTCGCGCCAACGCGTTCCGCCAGCGCGGAAGCCTCGCGATCGTCGTCCGCGTGATCCCGATCCAGATCCCCGACCTGCGGGACCTCGGCCTTCCCGAGGTCGTCGCAAAGCTCGCCGAGGAGGAGCGCGGGATCGTGCTCGTGACGGGCGCCACGGGCAGCGGCAAGTCGACGACGCTCGCCGCCATGATCAAGCACATCAACCGGACGATGGCGGCGCACGTCGTCACGATCGAAGACCCGATCGAGTTCCTGTTCCAGAACGAACGCTCGTCGGTGGTGCAGCGCGAGATCGGGACCGACACCGACGGCTTCGCGGGAGCGCTGCGGGCCGCGCTGCGGCAGGACCCCGATGTCATCATGATCGGCGAGATGCGCGACACCGAGACGATGGAAATCGCGATCAAGGCAGCCGAGACGGGACATCTCGTGCTCAGTACCGCGCACACCACCGACGCCGCGAGAACGATCAATCGGCTGGTCGGTGCGGTCTCGCCGTCCGAGCAGAATCTCCTGCGGCTGCGGCTCTCGGAGGTCCTGCGCGCGATCGTGTCGATGCGGCTCCTGCCCCGTGCCGACGGCAGCGGCCTCGTGCCGGCGATCGAGGTGATGATCAACACGCGCATCGTCCAGGACTGCATCCGGAACGCCGACCGCCAGGAAGAGCTGCAGGACATCGTCGCGAAGGGCGCGCACTACGGGATGCGGACCTTCGATCAGGACCTGATCCGCCTCGTCCGCGAGGGAGCGATCTCGCGCGACGTCGCGCTCGCCGCCGCGACGACGCCCGGAGACGTCGACCTCCAGCTCCGGCTCGGCGGCGGCGAGACCGAGGAGATCGAGCTCGCGACCGAGCGCAGCTACAGCGACGAGCTCGCCGAGATCGACCCGTCGCTGCGGATCACGAACGTCGACCTCGATCTGCTCAGCGAGAAGCCGAAGCCCGATCCGCCCGCCGCCGAGGCCTGACGCGCGCGGCTACGCGGAGCGGCGGCCCGCCGTGACCACCGCAGCGGCGTAGGCGAGCGGGCCGAGCGCGGCCGCTCCCAGCGCCGCGGCGATTGCGGGAAGCCCGTACTCGCCGTCGGCGAGCGAGAGCCCGACCGTGAGCACGAAGAACGCGAGCGGGAGCGCCACGAGCGCCGAGAGGGCCCGCAGGCCGAGGGGAATGCGGAAGGCGCCGCGCAGCGCCGGCTCGCGGCGGCGGAGCTGGAGCAGCGCGCCGAACTCGAGGAAGAGCGAGAGCGCGTAGAGGAAGACGTCGGCGACGACGAGCTGCTGGAAGTCGATGGCGGCGCACGCGGAATAGCAGACGGCCGCAGCGACGACGGCGTTTCGCGGAGTGCCGTTCGCGTCGAGACGCGCGAGCGCGCGGGGCAGCAGGCCGTCCGACGCCATGGCGAGAGGGATCCGCGAGTACGAGAGCAGCAGCGCGTTGAACAGCGCGAGCGCGCTCGCGAGGCCCGCGATCGCGAGCCAGGCGCCGACCGCCGATCCGAGGGCGCCGCCGCCGGCGGCGACGCGCGCGATCTCGGGCCAGCTTCCCTCGCTCCACGAGGTCCAGTCGGTCGCGCCGAGCGCGGGCAGCAGCGGCACGAAGTACGCGAGCACGACCAGCGGGAGCGCGAGGGCGAGCGCGCGCGGATAGCTGCGCGACGCGTCGACGACTTCTCCCTGCACGGTCGACGCGTTGTCCCACCCGATGTAGTTCCAGAGCGCGATCGAGATGCCGACGCCGAGGCCCGAGAGAGGCGCCTCGCCCGGCTTCACGAGGGGCTCCCACGGGACCGCCGTCTGGTGCGGCAGCGCCGCGAACGCCAGCAGCGCGAATCCCGCGAGCACGGCGATGCCGACCGCCGTCGAGATGCGCCCCACGTCGAGCGCGCCGCGCAGGTTGACTCCCACCGCCGTCCAGATCACGGCGAGCGAGACGGCGAAGCGCATCGCGGGCGAGAGGTCGGAGACGAAGGTCGCGAGGTACTGATTGAAGAGGACGGGATAGATCGCCATGTCGACCATCGAATACATCCACGTGCACCAGCCGCACTGGAACGCCCAGAACGGGCCGAACGCGCGGCGAACCCAGCGGTAGTAGCCGCCTTCCTCGGGCAGCATGCTCGCGAGCTCGCCGATCAGCAGCGCCTCGGGAAGCGACCACACGATCGGGACGAGGGCGAGCGTCGCGAGCGCGAGGCCCGGCCCCACTTCGGCGACGAGGCCTTCGAGCGTGTACGCCCCGCCCGAGACGTTGAAGAACATCACGAAGACGAGCGGGAGCGTCGTGAGCGAGCGGCGCAGACGGGGCCGCGCGCTGCGCGCAGGCCTCGTGCGGTTCATCCTGTACGACGCGCCGGAGCGCAGCGCGGGCGCATCGCTACAGCAGCAGTCCCCGGTGCGCGTGGTCGCGCTCGAGCGCGAGCAGGCGTGCCTTGAGCTCGCGACCGCCGCCGTAGCCGCCGAGGCGCTCGCCGGCGGCGACGCACCGGTGACACGGGACGATGATCGGCACGGGATTCGTGCCGTTCGCGTTTCCCGCCGCGCGCACGGCGAGCGGGCGGCCCGCCGCGCGTGCGACGTCGCCGTACGTGCGCGTCTCGCCGTAGGGGATGGCGACGAGCGCGCGCCAGACCGCGAGCTGGAAATCGGTCCCGCGAAGGTCGAGCGGAAGCTCGAACGCGGCGCGCTTGCCGGCGAGGTACTCGAGCACCTGCTCGATCGCGTTGCGGTTGGGCGCGTAGCCGCTTCGCGCTTCGCGCTGGAGCCCGAGGCGCTGGAGCCAGCCCGCGAGCCCGCGACCACTCGCGTTCGGGAGCTCGAGGAACGCGACGCCTCGCTCCGTCGACGCGATCCGCAGCGCACCGATGGGCGAGTCGAACGAGGCGACGAAGACCGGCTCCATGGCGTCCCTCTTCGTTGCAAGTGCCTTGCAGGATCGTGCGTTGCCGGAGCGCTGCGAAGGAGATCGGGTGCTCCATGCGGGAGCGTAGAGGAAGAGCCGCGGGATGGGAAATCGGAGTCGCGATCCGGGACGAGGCCCGGCGCGTGCGGCTCGGCACGCCGTCGGCGTCGAACGCGGCGGTTCGCCTTCGATGAGGGCCGCGCGGTGTGATCGTTCCGCGCGACCTCAGGCCTGCGCCGGCGCGAGCGGCTTCTCCGACTTCACGAGTCCGTTCGGGCACCACGCGATTCCGCGCGCCCGCGTGGCGTTGTATGCCGCGCGAGCGCTCTCGCCCTCCCGGCGCGAGGCCGGATGCCAGAGGTGGACGCAGACCGCCCGGTTCACCACCAGCATCGGCTCGACGCCCGCGCGGCGAAGGCGCCAGCCGAGCTCGACGTCCTCGAGGCCCCAGCTCTCGAAGTCCTCGTTCCAGCCGTTCACGCGCTCGAGGTCGGACTTCCAGAGCGAGCAGTTCCCCCCGCGCAGGCTGCGGCTCTTCTTGAGGCGCTGCACGAGGCGAAATCCCGCTTCGCCGGGCAGGTAGAAGGCGTAGGACATGTTGCGTGCGCGCCCGCGCCGCTCGTCCCACCAGTCGCGAGGCCCGGTTCGTGCGTGCGCTCCGCACGCGATCGCGCGCGCGTCGATTCTCCGCGACCTCGCCTCGGAGAGCTTCGCCGCGCGCCCGACGAGCATCCGCCCGGGCGCGCGGTGGCGCAGGTGGTTCTCGACGAAGCGGCGGTGCGGGACGCAGTCGCCGTCGGTGTAGACGAGATACGCCGCGCGCGCGGCGCGCGAAGCGGCGTTGAGGATCGCGGACTTGCGGAAGCCGCGGTCCTCCTGCCAGACGTGGACCAGCTCGACCGGAAGCTCGCGCGCGGCCTGCTCGATCACCTCGCAGGTCTCGGGTCCCGAGCCGTCGTCGGCGACGACGATCTCGAACGCCCGCGCCGTCTGATGACGAAATCCTTCGAGGCAGCGCGCGAGGTTCTCGGGCCGCTCGTAAGTGCTGACGATGACGGACGCAGCCGGCTCCAGGATCCCCCCTCGGCCCCCACCTTCTAGCACCGCCGGCCGCCCGCGCGCGAGAGCGGCTACCCTCGCGCCGTGTTGCGAAGCCGCCTGCGGCGGATCCGGCTCCCGATCCTCTGCTATCACGAGATCGGCTCCCCGCCCTCGAAGTACGTCGTTGCTCCCGCCGACTTCGAGGCGCAGCTCGACTGGATGACCGGTGCGGGATTCGAGCTGCTCACGATGGACGACGTCGCCGCCGTGGTCGCGGGCGAGCGCGCTGCACCGGTGCGCGGCGTTGCGCTCACCTTCGACGACGGCCGCGCGGGAGTCCGCGACTTCGCCGCGCCGGCGCTCGCGCGACGCAGCCTCCCGGCGACGCTCTACCTCGTGACGCAGTGGCTGGGCGGAATCGGCATCCCCGAGACCGAGCGCTACTCGGGCTTCGTCGGCTGGTCCGATCTCCCGGCGCTGCGCGCGGCCGGCATCGTGCTCGGCAGTCACACGCTCTCGCACCCGAACCTGAAGCGAATCGGCGCCGCCGACGCCGAGCGTGAGATCCGCGACTCGCGCGCTCGCCTCGAAGAGAGGCTCGGCTGCGCCGCCCTTCACTTCAGCTACCCGTACGGCCGCCGAACCCGCGCGATCGAGCGCATGGTACGCGCGGCGGGCTACCGCACCGCGGTCGTCACCGGACAGCGCTGCAACGGCCGCTTCGCGCACGCGCACCGCCTGTTCCGCCTGCGCATCGACGGCCGCGACGGCGCGCAGAGCGTGCAGCGAAGCCTCGAGGAGTGCCGCGGTGCAGCCGCCCCGTGAAGCCCGCGAGGTGTGCGGCGATGGCCGGCGACGCGCCGCGCTCCTTCGTTGCGCATCCTCGGCGCAGTATCGTCGGGCAATCGCTCACGGACGAGCGGAAGGCGCCCCGCGCCGGGTCGCCGCCGGTCTCGTGCGAGAGCGGGGTGACGGGAGGCCGGCGTGAAGAGGAGGGTGCTCGCGCTGCTCGTGGTCGTCGCCGCGCTGCTCGCAGCGGGACTGCTCGTGCTGCGCTGGCTGCCGCTCTCGCCGGCGCTCGAGGGAGCGGCCCATGCGCCCGCGCTGCGGGCGGGCCCGGCGGGTGGCGAGGGCGCTCCCGCGGCCGAGCCCGCTGCGCAGGACCTTCCCGATCTGCCGGCCTCGCTGCAGGGCTCCACCGTCGACGGCGAGCTCACGACCGACGCGAACGGCAGGTTCGTTCCCAACCGCGATGCGCTCGCGGTCTTCGACTACTTCCTGTCGGCCACGGGAGAAGAGCCCGACGACGTGATCCACGCGCGCATCGCCGCGCACATTCGCGGCGCGCTCGCGCCCGCCGCTGCGGCCGAGGCCGAGGCGCTCCTCGACACGTATCTGCGTTATCGAGAGCGGATTCGCGAGCTCACGACCTCCGGAGCTCCGCCCGACGATCTCGAGCGGCGGCTGCAGTGGATCCGCGAAGAGCGACGAAGCGTCTTCGGCCCGGCCCTCGCCGAGTCGCTCTTCGGCGAAGAGGAGCGCGTCGTCGACCTCGACCTCGAGCGCCGCTCCGTCCTCACCGACGCTTCGCTCTCGCGCGAGGAGAAGGCCCGGCGGCTCGAAGAGATCGAATCGCGCCTTCCCGATCGCGTGCGCGAAGCACGCCGCCACGCCTCGGCTCCCGCCCGCTCCGCGCGCGAGGTCGAAGCGCTGCGCGCCGCCGGTGCGAGCGACGCCGAGGTCTTCGCCGCACGTTCGCGCGCGCTCGGCGCCGAGGCCGCCGAGCGTCTCGCCGCGCTCGATCGCGAGAACGCCGCGTGGCAGGCGCGCGTCGACGCCTACCGCGCCGAACGCGCGCGCGTTCTCGCCGACGCCTCACTCTCCGAAGCGGAGCGCGACGCGAAGGTCGAAGCCCTCCGCGCCGCGCGCTTCGACGAGCGAGAGCGGCTCCGCGTGCGCGCGCTGGAGGCGGGAGAGGCGACCGCCCGGTGAGCCGCCGCTCGCCGCGGCGCGCGCCCGCCTACGCGTAGTCGAAGCGCTCGCCGACCATCTGCTCGCTCTTCGTCCAGAGCGCTTCGGCGCGGGCTTCGTCGAGCGCGTAGGCGCGGACGCCGCGGCGCGCCTTCGGGTCGCTCACCGGCTCGGCGACGTGGCAATCCTCGCAGTAGCGCCCTCCGATCTCGGCCGCGGGCGCGGCGACGGCGCACCAGACCGACGTCGCAGCGCCCTGCGGAATCGTCTTGCGGGCGGGCGGCTCGCCGCCCGGGCGGATCACCTGTGCGACCAGATCGGGCGTCAGGTGCCGGCCGAGCTCGGTCGGGATGACGCCCGGGTGAACGGACGCAGCGCGCACGCCGCGCGGGCGAAGGCGGCGGTCGAGCGCCACCGCGAAGAGTGCATTCGCGGTCTTCGAGCGCCCGTACGCGACGAAGGGCTGGTACTCGGTGCGCTCGAAGCCGGGGTCGTCGAGATCGACGTCGGAGAAGCGGTGCGCCGCCGACGAGAGGATGACGACGCGCGCTCCGGGCCCGAGGAGTGGCGCGAGGCGATTGACGAGCACGAAGTGACCGAGATGGTTGGTTCCGAACTGCGTCTCGAAACCGTCCGACGTCGTCCCCTTCGGGCACGCCATCACGCCGGCGTTGGCGATGATCACGTCGAACGGCGCGCGCGCGGCGAGCAGCGCGTCGGCGCACGCTCGGACGCTCGCGAGCGACGCGAGATCGAGCGCGACGAGATCGAGGCTGCCGCGCTTCGGTGCCGCGGCGTCCATCGCCTTCCGGGCCTTCGCGAGGTCACGCGCCGTGCCGACGACGTGCGCGCCGCGTTCCATGAGGGCACGCGCGGTCTCGACGCCGAGGCCCGCGGAGACGCCGGTCACGAGGAATCGCTTTCCCTCGAGATCGGCCTCGGCGAGAACGTCGTCGGTCGTCGACTGCGCGCCGAAGGGGCTGGTCATGCGTCGTCCTCCTCCATGCGCCGGCCGTGCTCGCCGCGTCGGGCGAGGCGGGCGCCGCGCGAGCATGCATCGTCCGCCGGCGACTGTCGCGCCGGGCCGGTCCGGGCACGCCGCGCTTCGCCGCGTCCGGCGCGGTCGCGGCCGCGTTCAGCCGGCGGCCGGTGCACTCGCCCCGTCGCCGTCCGGATCCGCCTGCGAACGCTGGGTTGGGCCAGTTGTAATCGTGATTTACAGTTGGCCCCGATTCGATACCCTCGTGCGATGGTGATTCCCCGGTCGATCCAGCCGCGGCTCGAGGCGCTCGCGCGGCGCTTTCCGGTGGTGACCGTGGTCGGCCCGCGGCAGGCGGGGAAGACCACGCTCTGCCGGGCGACGTTTCCGCGCAAGCGGTACGTATCGCTCGAGGCGCCCGACGTCCGCGATCACGCGCGCGAGGATCCGCGCGGCTTCCTGGGCGCCCTGCGCGACGGGGCGATCCTCGACGAGGTGCAGCGTGCGCCGGATCTGCTCTCCTATCTGCAGGGCGAAGTCGACGAGGAGCCCGCCCCGGGGCGTTTCGTACTCACCGGCTCGGCGAACCTGCTGCTGCTCGAGTCGATCTCGCAGTCGCTCGCCGGCCGCTCTGCCTTCCTTCAGCTCCTTCCGCTCGGGCTGGCCGAGCTCCGGGCCGCGCGGGCACTGCCCGCCGATCTCTGGGCAGCGGTCTGGCGCGGCGGCTACCCCGTCCTCTTCGACCGCAAGCTCGACCCGCCCGACTGGCTGGGCGCCTACGTCACGGCGTACGTCGAGCGCGACGTGCGGCAGATTCTGAACGTCGGCGACCTCGTCTCGTTCCAGACGTTCCTGCGCCT
>JABLTH010048305.1_pt1 | contig 10307 bp, 8 predicted proteins | sample 7875711 | NCBI WGS metagenome assembly JABLTH01 (sample SAMN14941262, study PRJNA633318) | bioreactor metagenome | isolation source: bioreactor | place: China | collected 2019-03-05 | reverse complement strand
GTGCTGATCTTGAACGGCGTCACGTTGCTGCCGGTCGCACCCGCAGCGATATTGCCATAGGTGCTGTTGCCGGCACTAACGGTAACGCCCGGCGTGGACGTGGTGAGCGTCGTGGAGATCGCAGTCGCACCGGTATTACCATTGTTACTGAGGGTGAGATTGACATCGTTGCACTCGTTCGGTTCGACAATGCCGTTGCCAGTGGGCAGGGTCACTGCGCTGAGCGACAACAGCGCCTGATCAGGTGCAGGTGCCGCGTTGTAGGCTACCAGCGCGAAGTCCTGATTGAGGCCCACAACGGTGGGATCGGCTTGCCCGGCAATGTTGGTGGCGATGACGCGGATGGAAATCACGCTACCGGCGGCCAAACCGGCCGGCAGGAAAACGCTCTCCAGATTGTTGCGGGGGTCCGCGCTGCCGCCGGTAACGGAGGTGGCGCCCGAGAACACGTTGCCGCGGTAGGTCTGCCCGCCAGCGACGACCACGAGGTCAAGGTTGTTGACGTAGCTGGCGCCGGTCGTCGCTCCTTCCTTGTCCGTGTAGGCGAGGGTGACACGCAGCGGAGCGGCGGCGTTGACTACGGTGGCGAAGAAAGTGCGCGACTGTCCGCTGGCGGTGAATCGGTCTGCCGGTACCTGGTCGCGGATGATGCGCTGCACGCCGTCAAACGCCATGCCCAGGTTTGCCGAACCCATGCCCTGACTGTTGGAGGGCAACGTGTCGTTGGCGCCGGTGCCATTCAGGTAGCGGGCCGAGTTGGTCAGATAGGCCTTCACCAGTGCGGGGCTGGGCGGAGCCGAGCCTGCGGGCGTGCGGTTGGCACCAATGTAGCCGGGGTTGTTGATGAACTGCTGGTAGATCAACGCCGCTGAGCCGGACACGGCGGGGGCGGAGTGGCTGGTGCCTGACGAGGTGGTGTACCAGCGCTGCGCGGGGTTCACCGGGAAGAAGTTGTTGGCGTTCCCGGCGGTACCGCCACCGGGCATGGCGCAAGCGCCGTCGGCACGATACGCCGCGTCGCCGGCACCGAGGCCATTGAGCGGGCTCGCCGGATCCTGGCCCACCGCGACGAAGCTCATGCCGGTAATGTGAGTTCCGGGGGCAACAATGTCGGGCTTGACGCGACCGTCGGCGGTCGGCCCGCGTGATGAGAAGGAAATCATGTCGTTGGCGCTGTCGGCGCCAGCGTCAGCGATATTGCAGCCGTCATTGCCCGCCGTGTTGCCCGCGTTGCCGCCGTTGCTGTCAGAGTGCGAGCGTACATTCTCGGCGGCGCCGACGGTCAGGACGTTCTTGCCGGAGCCCGGTGACCCAACGGTCGTTACTCCAGGCCCGGCGTTGCCCGCCGAAAACACCACCAGCATCTGTTGATTGCCGGCGGTGCCAGACTGGGAGTCGCGCACCAGGATGTCATAGGTTTGAGCGTTGGCGTTGTAAGCGCCGGCGACATTCGCACCCCAACTGTTGCTGCTGATGCGGGCGTTGTTCTGATACGCCGCGCTCAGCAGATTGGGAATGTTCGGTGTCGTGTAGTTGGGGTCAAAGATGACCGAGTTGCCCAGCAATACAAACGGCGCAACACCGAGGCCGTATCGAAAGCCCTGCGCATCGCGATGTACTCGGGTGTTGCCCGTGTCCAGATTGTCGGGCACATAGCCGCCGATGATGCTGCTGTTGAGCTGGCCGTGACCGCTTACACCGAGGCCGGCATCCGTGGTCGATCCAGTGCCCCAACGACCTTTGTAGCGCAGACGCGGGGAGCCGGTCACGACGCCGCCTTCGCGAAGCACGAAGTGCCGTACCGGTATAGGGCCGCTATTGGTGTCCTGAGTAATGGTGCCGGGGTCACTAGCGCCAGGATTTCGATCCACGCCGTCATCGGTTACGTCAACCACCAGACCAGACGCGGTGAACTGCGCCTGCGTCAAGCCCCAATTGGCCAGCGTGGTGAAGTAGTTACCCGCGTTCGGGGTATTCCCGGTGAGGTTGCCGGCCAGAATCATGTTCTGCCGTTCATCCATTTTGCGCGGCTCGATGTAAGGCGCAATCGAAATGACGTCCGGGCGCTTGGCGATGGTGTCGAGCAACTCCGGTGCGATGTCGACCACCAGATTCACATAGTTGCGTATCTCGAACCGGGCGACAGCGGGTTTTGCAGCCAGCAGCGATTCGGTCAGGCTGTTGGTAACGGGGTCACGCACCAATTGCACTTCGTAGCGATCGGTAAATGTCGCACCTGCCCTTGCTGCCAGTGACTTGGCGCGTTGCGTAGCGTCGAGCGACACGCCCGGCTGCAGCTTGAACGCCGTGGCGTACGGTCCATGCCACTGCGCGTGGCCGTCGGTGGCGAGCGATGCGACACGGTTGATGGTTGTCGGGTCGCCGTAGACGAGGTAGGCGTTGCTCGGAATTGCGTTGACAATATCCACCCCCGTCGCTTCGAGGCGTGCATACCACTCGGGGGTGATGGGGCCGGGGAACTGCACCAGGTGCAATTGCTTGCCGGCCGCGAGAGCCTTGCTGCTTTGGCTGGCTACTTCCGGCGCCGTGGTGTCAATCGCACCAGTGTTGAACAGGATCAGATTTTGGCCATCGGCATTGCTACCCACGCCGCTGGCGATCAGTTGGTCTGCTGTTGCGCGGTCAACTTCAAGCAGCTGAAAGCTGCCGTAGTCATGACTGCGGCCGACAGCGATGCTCTTTGCCCGTCCAGCATTGTCAGCCGGTACCAGCACCTTGTGTTTGCCGGCGCTGCTGCGGTAGCTCACGGCGTCCGGCGCTACAAAACTGCCGCTGGATTGCGGCGCGGAATTACCGAGATTGACGGCCCCGGCCGACGCAGCAAGCGCCAGCGAAAGCGCCCATACCAGCGCGCTACGGCATCGGGTCAACCAGTGTTCCCGATTCACTTCCCCACGGTTCATGATTCCCTTTCAGGCATTCTCTATTGAGACAACAGAAAATCATACAACGCGAAACGCTGAAAATTGCGGTATCGCGACAACTTTCGCTTTGGCTGGTCACAACGGACCATCTGTCTGCTTTGGTTCTTGTTCACACCGGATGCTGGCGCATGCCACAATCGCTGCACCAACATTGCACAGGAGTACAAGATGGCCATCCAGCCCTATCTCGCCTACACCGACGGCAATTGCGAAGCGGCGCTTCACTTCTATCAGTCGGTGCTTGGCGGCGAAGTCAGCTTCATGATGCGTTTTGGCGATTCGCCGATGGCGGGCGAGTTTGACACCGAGTGGCACGACAAGATCATGCACGCCACCTACACGTTCGACGGCCAGCAGATGATGGCTTGCGACCGGCCGCCTAACATGCCCGGGCCGACCGGTTTCTGTGGCTTCTCGCTTTCAGTCGCCTACAACGATATTGTCCGAGGCGAAGCGGTGTTCAAGGCGCTGGGCGAGGGCGGGCAGGTGACCATGCCGTTCGCACCGACGTTCTGGGCCAAGGGCTTTGGCATGCTGGTTGACCGTTTCGGCGTGCACTGGATGGTGAACTGCGAGTAGCGCGGATTTGGCAGCACCAACAACAAGGGGGCACCAAGCCCCCTTTCTGTTTCTCAGATTGCGCCGGTCTGATGGGGCTACCGGAGCGACGAGTAGTTCACCGGAATGAAGGTGTAACCCTTGCCGGCATTCTTGCGCAGGTAGCCCAGGCCCGGAAAGCTCAGGTGTGCCGAGCCCACCAGATAACCGCGCTTCGCCGCGTCGGCATACGCCTTGGCGCGCTCCTTCGCAGCAGCCTTGTTGTCGGTGTCGAATTTGATCGTTACCGCCGGGTCGTCGAACTGCACCGCCGCAACGTGCATCAGGTCACCCCACAGCACCAGCTTCTCGCCCTTGCTTTCCACCACATAAAGCGAGTGCCCAGCGGTGTGACCGTGGCTGGTCCATGAGCGCACGCCCGGCACCAGCTCCACGTTGCCTTCAAAGGTCTTGAGCTTGCCGGCATCGGCGTAGGGCTTCAGTGATACCTGCGCGCCCTGAAAGAATCCCTGCGCATCTTTTGGCGCTGCCTTCATGTTCGCCTCACTCAGCCAGAAGTCGGCGTCCGCCTTGTCGGCCCGCACCACGGCGTTCGGGAAATTGATGACGCCATTCGCCGCCAGCCCGCCAACGTGATCCGGATGCATATGTGTGATGTAGATTTCGTCGACCTGCTCCGGCTGATAGCCAGCCGCCTTCAGGCTGTTGGCAAGACCACCCACGGTTGGCCCGAACAGGGCGCCAGCGCCGGCATCAATCATCACCAGCTTGCTGCCGGTGTTAATCAGATAGGCGTTCACCGAGGTCTCAACCGGATAGGCGATCTTCGCCTTCTTCAGCGCAGCGTCTACCTTGCCTGGGGCGGCGTTTAGCAGGTCTTTCACCGGCAGCTTGACGGTACCGTCGGAGAGCGCGGTGATCTCGAACTCGCCCAGCATCATTCGGTAGAAGCCGGGCACCTGTGCTTTGGCGAACGGTGCGGCGGCGAAGCTTGTGCTGACGCCGAGCGTCAGAGCGGTGGCAGCCAAAGCAGCCACAGCGGCCAGACGGAAGAACGGGTAACGCGACATGGAGGACTCCTCGGGTGGATGGATCGTCCGCGAAGCTCGTCGCCGGGTGGGCGAGGCTGTGCTGCGGAGCGCAAAGTCTAATCCGCAACCGGGCCAAAGTGTGAGCGCGGCATTGGCACGGTGCCGCCAATTCGCAATAATCGGCCGGCATCGACAGCGAGCGCTGCAAAAGGCGACGCGCTGCAGGCACACCGATCCGATGAAAGCGAGCGCGAGCATGAGCGAGAGCAGCATCAACAATGCGATCACCACAGCTACCGAAGTGGTGGCAGCGCCGCTGCACTGGCTGGATGTGCTGGTGACCTCGCTCTTGAGCGGTGCCGTCGCGCTGGCTGTCGGCCTGCTGGCCATCATTGTGATTTCGCTATTTGCGTGGTGGCGTCCGATCAGCGCCGCGCCCTTCATGCGCTGGGTGATGGCGGCTGCCACCGGCGCGGTCGCGGCCGCCCTGTACGTCGCCGACAGCAGCGCGAAGTTTGGCGATGCGACGTGGCCCTACTGGCTGTGTGCAGTGGTTGTCACCATCGCCGTGGTGTTGCTGTTGTTGATGGGGATGATTGCGGCGGGCATTCGTGGTCTCTGGCGTCTGGGCAGTCGCGCGGCGGACGCAGGCGATGCAAACGCGACCGCTGCGCCCCGTCCGCCACCAGACTCAGGAGTGGCGTGAGAATGGTTCGATCCGTAGCCTCGATGCAACGAAGTGGAATCGAGGGCAACCGCAACTCGCCCGACAAGTGTTTCGAATACGCCGCACTCCATCGCGGCGACACACAGCGCAGGTGAGATTAGCGACGCAGCAGGTCTGCGGCATCCCAAGTTGTGTTGCTGCCCAGCGCCTCCGCGCTGCCAACGACCGTCTGCTGCCGGTTCGTGGGCGCGACTGTCAGTGCGGGTGAGGGCGCCGGCTGGGCCAGCTCATAGTCAATGTGATACCTCCAACGCACGACGGGCAGCGTGCCGAGGCGTACAAAGCTGGCGTCGATCAATGTGCTCTCGCCTGGCGCCACGTCACGCGCGTTGCAGCGACCATCGCCTAGCGCCACGATGCCGTCGTACCGGTCAAACAGCACAATGCTGACGCGGCAGCGCTGCATCGGCGACCGACCCGACGGTGCCTGAATGCGGGCAGCCAGCTTGAATTGCATGTCACGTTCCACCAGGCGTGCGTCGCTGAACTTCAGCACTTGCCCGTCCGTCGTCGCAACCGCTCGCAGCGGTGACGCAAGCGCGATTTCATGTCGCTGCGCCTTTCCCGGCCGACCGGCGATCGCAGGTGGCACCTCAATCAGCACCGGTGCCGATTCGCCGGGCCGCAGCACGCTGGTCTGGGCGTAGGCGCTACGGCTCTCCAGCTTGGTGGACCCGCCGTAAAAATTTGCTGCAACGTGCGGCGCGATCACCACCCGCGTCCCACGATTGGTCACCATCACCAGCAGCTTCTCGCGCGCCTTCTCGCCCTGTAATGCCTGCACCGGTGCGGCGGCTGAAAGTTCGATAGTGGACGCGTTGATCACCTCGTTGCGCGGCGTTCTCGGACTGACGCTGACCTGCCAGAGAACGACGGCAAAGACCGCTGCCATCAGCAACCCCGCCACGCCAAACAGCGGACCGCGAAGGGAAGGTGGCGCTGCATGGGCAACCGGAGAAGCGCGTTGTTCTGCGGCAACGAGCACCGACGCACCGCAATGCGAGCAGCGATAGCGTTCATCGTCAACACGCACCAAATCGCGGCTGCCACAGGCGTCGCAGTAGAGGGCTTGCAGGGTCATGGCGGTGGCGTTTGCTTGGCGTTGGCCTGCTTCGCTGCCTGCTGGCGTGCAGTTGAGTCAGTCGCGCGATTTGTCGTCCCCGCGAAGGCGGGGACCCAGACCCGGAAGGCAAGTTTCACGGCCCAATCCAGTGAACCGCATACCCGCCTTGGCGGGAATGACCGGTCGACCGCACGTGCGCAGCCAAGAGGCTCTTGACCAGCCGATGGCTACAGCGCCGAAATCACCAGCGCCGTCGCCGCCGTCACTTTCTTGGCGTATTCAATATGCAGGAACTCATTCGGGCCGTGCGCGTTTGATTTCGGCCCGAGCACGCCGGTGACGAGCATCTGCGCATCAGGAAACTTCGCGCCCAGCATACCCATGAACGGGATGGTGCCGCCTTCGCCCATGTACGCCGCGGGCTTGCCGAAATAGTGCATCGACGCGGCGTCCAGCGCGACCGTCAGCCACGGCGCAAAGGCCGGTGCGTTCCAGCCGGTGGCGGCACTGTCCGCTGCGAAATCGACCACCGCGTTGTACGGCGTGTTCTTCTCCACCAGCCGCTTCACCTCTGCCGCCGCTTCGGCGCCGTCCACCGTGGGCGGAATGCGCAGCGAGAGCTTCAGCGCCGTGTAGGGGCGCAGCACGTTACCCGCGCTCTTGGTCGAAGGCAGTCCGTCGGCGCCGGTGATCGAGAGCGCCGAGCGCCACGTGCGATTGAGGATCAGCTCCACCGGGTCCTTGGTGGTCGGCAACGTGAACTCATGCGCACCGCCGCAGCTTTGCCACGGGAAGCGCTTCCACACCACGTCGCCGAGAATCGCTGCCGCCTGCGCCGCCTGTGTCACGCGCTCCTCGGGGATGGGCGCACTGAACACCGGCGATTTGGTCATGCCGGTCGCCGAATCGTCGATGCGATCGAGCAACTGCCGCGCAATGCGGAAAGTGGACGGCACCGCGCCCCCGGCGTCGCCCGAGTGGACGCCTTCGGTCAGCATGCGCACGGTCATCGTGCCGTTGACCAGGCCGCGGAGCGAGGTGGTCGCCCACAGTTCGTCATAGCTGCCGGCACCCGAGTCGAGCGCGACGACGAGGCCCACGTCGCCCATGCGCGGCGCCAGTGCATCGAGGTAGGGCGGCAGATCGTACGAACCGGATTCTTCACAGGTCTCGATCAGACCCACGCAGCGCGGGCGCGAGATGTTCTCGGCGTCCAGCGCCAGCACCGCCGCCATCGCGGCGAACACGGCGTAGCCATCATCCGCGCTGCCACGACCATAGAGCTTGCCGTCCTCAAGCAGCGGCGTCCAAGGCCCCGAGTCATCGCGCCAGCCAGTCATCTCCGGCTGTTTGTCGAGGTGACCATAAAGCAACACCGTCTTGCCCGTCGCCTTGGCCCCGGTACCCGGAATGTCGAAGAACAGCACCGGCGTGCGCCCTTCGAGCGTGATCACCTCCAGCGTCATGTTCTTCACCGGCTGCGCCGCCACAAACTTCTGCGCCTGCTCAATCGCCCGCTGGATTTGCCCGGCGCGCTTCCACTCCGCCTCAAACGAGGGTGACTTGGCCGGCAGCTTCACGTACTCAATCAGTTGCGGAACAATGTCCGAGTCCCACTGCTTGCTCGCACGGCGGAGCAGGGCGGCGTATTGGTCGGAATTGAACGGGTGGGTGTCTGGGCGGGCGGTCATGGGTACTCCTATACGGTGAATACCTCGCACAGCTAGGGGCGTGCCCGATTTACTTGGGCTGGTTGGTTGGCGAGGCAGAAAATGTGACCTTGAACTTGGGGTAAGGCAAAGCGACTCGTACGTCTGCGTCTTGGAGAACTTGAAGCAAACGCGCATACGTCATCGACGTTGCGTTGTGCATCATTGGTGCCATTGAATGTTCATCACCTACTTCCTCGGCCGTAGCCGGGGCAGGTGTTGTGTACACCGCCAATGAGCGAATGCTAGCTTGTAGCGGTGATAGGTCACCCCGATCTCCGTCCACGAGTTCGATGGTTGTAGTCAACAACATCAGCCCTGTTTTCGCTGCCTTTTTCTTCCCGATTTGCAGATGATGGTTGACCAAGATTTGACCATTGAAGGTTCCATCATCCGGTAAGTCGTCAACCTTTAATCGCAGGCTTCGTATGGCAAATTCAACAAGTTGGCCGTTCATTTCGATGCGTATTCGACAATGACGTCTGATACTGGAACTGGGTTGATAGACAGTGGCTCAGCTACGACAGGCTGCCGCCGCGCATGAGAGCCGATTGAGTGATCGGAAATTCGGGTTTCACGTGACATCTCAAATTTAAAATTTGAGGGCACTTCCATCAAATTTGCGAACTGTTGCCGCGTCGATGGTTCGACATCGGGCCAATCGTACTGGCGAAGCTCTCCAGAATGAGCTACCAAGCTGCCTTTGGCAGCCAACTCGAGGTGGTTGCGCGTAACGACATTGCCGACTGCAAGCGTCAGCAATCTTGCCATCGCCTGCGCTGGCACCACATCGCCGTTCTCGTACTTGGAAAATGCGACTGGACCGCCACCAAACAGGTCACCTGCACGTTCTACAGTTAACCCCCAACTACTTCGCAATGATCGAATGGCTTGGGCCGATGGCGCCCCACCCGCTATGGAGCGTTGCGCGTTCACGCGGCGCTCGTTCTCCTGCGCTTGGTTATTAGTGACAAACTCGTGATCGCAATCTTCGCATCGAGTCCGAACGAGTCGTACCTGCAAAAGTTGACGTCGCTTGCGGTCATTAAATTCCGCCAACTCCTCAAAAACTTCTGTTTCAAGGCTCTCGCAGTTTGGGCACTTTGTAGGAGGCTCGTGTTTCATTTCAATTTGAAGGAAAGTACATGCAGTCCGTCGATATCCAATCGCACCTTCACGTACAGGTTACTCACCACTCCGTCGTTTGTATGCTCCGTGCGATAGGCGTCACCGTAATACTCATCGCGAGGAGGTTGGTGGCTGCACTTAAAGTCGATATCGCGCAGGTGGCAAATGCAATCACAGATTCCTGAGCGCAAATAGCCAGCATTTCCAGCGTCGCGCTCTGCTACTCGACTAATCGTAATTCGCCCTTCTTGAGCCGCTTTTTTGATCTCATTAAGAGAATATTGTGGTGTTTCGACTATTTTCGAGGACTTTTTTACCATAATGGTAAGAATCTGCAACCATTGAATCTAAGCATAGTTGACAAAGACGAATCGAACATCGAAGGGCCAGCGTCGATTATTTCTTGGCGTCAATCGAACCGGGTTTCTCATTTTCCGATTCATTTCGCAACGTTGTCTCGGCAGTTTCATGACTGGTGTTCCACAACCCGCGACCCGTGCCGCGCAATGCAAGAGTATCTGCGTACGATGAAGCCATAAGTTTTTGCGCTTGCCACTGCTCAACGGACACCAACGCCGCCACCGGGACGCCGTGCATGGTGAGGAGACTGGTCTGGCCAGTCTGCGCATCGCGCACAATACGTGACAGTTGCGCGGCTGCCTTCTTCAGGTCGTAGGTCTTCGGGTTCATGGTTGTCAATTTTGACTCACAGGCGCATGACATACTGCAGCGGGCGAAGGCGCTTGCTACCGTTGCCAGTCGATGCGCTGTGGTCTACCAGCGACTGAAAGTGCTGCTATTGCGGGCGCCGATTCTGCAACCAATTCCCCCCGCCGAAACACCTTCAACCGCGTGGCCCGCAACCGGATCGCTTCAATCGGGTCACGTGCCTGCAACAGCACAAAGCTGGCGTCGCACCCGACGTCCAGGCCGTAACCCTCGAGATGCATGACCTTCGCCGCATTGCTGGTGACGGCGTCGAAGCATTGCTGCATCGCGCGCTGGCTGGTCATCTGCGCGACGTGCAGACCCATGTGTGCGACCTCGAGCATGTCGCCAGAGCCGAGGCTGTACCACGGGTCCATCACGCAGTCGTGGCCGAAGGCGACGTTGACGCCTGCGGCCAGCAGCTCGGGCACGCGCGTC
>JABLTH010028214.1_pt1 | contig 10316 bp, 14 predicted proteins | sample 7875711 | NCBI WGS metagenome assembly JABLTH01 (sample SAMN14941262, study PRJNA633318) | bioreactor metagenome | isolation source: bioreactor | place: China | collected 2019-03-05 | reverse complement strand
GGGCACCAGCACCTCCGTGTGGCCGGGCATGTCCAGGGCGAAGGCGCCGGCCCCGCAGGCGCAGACCAGCTCCTCCCGCCAGCGGATGGAGAAGGAGAACCGGAGGGGATCCGGGCCGGCGTTCACTCCGCCTTCTCCAGTTCCAGGTTCCCGTCGATGAACTTGAGGAAGAAGGCGAGCCGCCGGATGCGCCAGCCCCCGGGCCCGTCCACGAGGTCGAGCTCGTAGGTGCCGACGAAGGTCCGCGTCTTCACCGGGGCGGCGATCCCGGCGCGGTGGTGGAAGGCGATCCCGTAGCACCGGACCCGGGCCTGGCCCCCGGCCGCCTCGATGCGCCAGTTGCCCACCTGGTGGTGCACGTGGTCCAGGGTCCTGAAACCCTCCGCCCAGGCCTCGGCCACCTGCCGGGGCGTGAGCTCCACAGGGGCGCCGCCCGCGAGGGAGGTCATGTCCAGGGTGAAGGGATCCGTGAAGCAGGCGCGGAGGTTCTCCCAGTCCCGCTCGTCGGTGGCGACGAACATGCGGACCACGGCGTCCTCCACGGCCTGGCGCAGGCTGGGGTCGGTCATAGTCGCCTCCAGGGCCGGGGCACCCGGGCGGGGCCGGCCGCCTCGAGGGTAGCCGCCCCGGGGCCCTTCCGGGGGGCGGCCTTCCCGGCGCCCCGGGGCAGCGCCCGGAGCCAGCCCAGCGCGGCCTCCAGAGCCGCCGGCGCCAGCCGGGCGGGGCGGCGCTGGGCGTCCCGCCCCCGGGTGACGAGCCCGGCCTCCTCCAGCACCTTCAGGTGCTTCGAGATCGCGGGCTGGGAGAGGTCGAAGGGCTCGGCCAGCTCCAGCACCGAGGCCTCGCCCAGGGCCAGGCGCTCGAGGATGGCCCGCCGGGTGGGATCGGCCAGGGCGGCGAAGATCGCGTTCAGGGGGATGGAAGGCATAAATTAAGTTTAGTTTATATAACCAAATGGCAATATAAAATATTCGGAGACCCGCTGACGGCCCCCTCGCGGCCCTTCACTCCCGCATGCCCCGCGCCCGGGACAGCCAGTGGAGGACGTTGAGCAGGAAGCGCGGGTTCTGCGCCGCCTCCGGCGCGTTCATGCCCATGGGGACCCGTCCGGGACCGGCCAGCTGGGCCGTGAACATGGCGGCCTCGCCGAAGACCGCCACCCGCCCCTTGCCGAGGCGGAGCAGGGCGCCCTGGCACCATCCTTCGATGGGGACCTTCGGGGCGCCCTCCGAGATGCCGGGGGCCTTCACGGTCTCCAGGGACTCGGAGCCGGGCCCGAAGACGAGCACCGGCCGCGCTTCCCGGGGAATGCGGAAGGCCGATCCGGTGAAGGTGGCCACGGCGGTGACGGGCTCGTCCCCGGGGCGCCCCGACGTCAGGGGGCCGGCCTCCAGCCCGCGCCAGGGCCGAAGAGATCGGCCTTGCCGGGGGCCCCGCGGCCGTTGCGCGCGTACCCGTTGCTGAAGGTGAACCCGAAGGCCGCCGCGAGGTCTCCCGCGCCCCCTGGGAAGGGCATGTGGTCCACGATCAGGAGGAGCGCCCCGCCCTTCCGGACCCAGGCCTGCACGGTGGCGATCTCCTCGGGGGTGAAGGCCGAGGGCGTCGGCAGGGACCAGTCGTCGGCGTTGCGGGCGTTCAGCGCGTTGGCGACCACCAGCACATCGGCCTCCTTCAGGCTCGCAGGGGTGAAGGGCCCCTCCCGGCCCGCCACCCGGTAGCCGTCCCGCCGCAGCAGCTCGGCGAAGGCGGCATAGCGCCCCTCGGCGGTGTGGAAGTTGAAGTGGCCGCCATCCACCGCCACCCGGGGACCGCGGGCCGGGGCGTAGGCGGGCCGGGGCAGCGCCGGCCTGAACGCCGGATCGGGCACCTGCTGGGCCCGGAGGGGAAGGACCCCCAGGGCGGTTCCGAGGGTGGCGAGGGCGAGGGCGGCGGGCCGGGCACCGGACATGGGACCTCCAGGCTGGTCAGACCCTAGCGGAATTCCCGGCCCCGACGCCGGAACCGGGGCCAGACCGGCCCCGGCGGGGGTGGACCGCCCCCTCAGCCCACGTCGTAGGTGCTCTGCACCAGCCCGCTCGGGAAGGCGCGCGTGTCCAGGTGCCGCAGGGGGATGTCGCGGCGCAGGGCTCCGAAAAGGGGTATCCCGGCCCCCAGCAGCACGGGGATGCGCGTCAGGATGATGCGCTGGATGAGCCCGGCGTCGAGGAAGGCCGTGATGGTCACGCCGCCGTCCACGTAGGCGTGGGTGAAGCCCCGGGCCTCCAGGGCCGCGACGGCGCCGGCGGGATCGCAGGGCAGGAACTCGCACACCGCGCCTTCGGGGAGATCGGCGCTCCGCAGGGTGCGGCTCAGGACGAAGACCGGCTTCGTCCCGTAGGGCCAGCTCCCGAAGCCCTGGACGGTCTCGAAGGTCTTCCGTCCGATGACGAGGGCGTCCACCGAGGCCATGAAGGCCTCGTAGCCGTGGTCCTCGGGGGCGTCGGGGAGCCAGTCCAGGCCGCCGTCGGGGCGGGCGATGTAGCCGTCGAGGCTGGTGGCGATGAAGACGGACGCGCGCAAGGGGTCCTCCCGGTTCGATGCGCCCGCGCGGGCGGGATCGCATCATGCCATTCCCGGGCCCCGGAGTTCAGGCCCCGGAGTTCAGGACCCGGGGTTCAGTCCCCGTGGACGAGCACCACCAGCAGCACGCCGCCGAGCCCCAGCATGCCCATCGCCACGCCCAGCCCCAGGAGCCAGGACCGGCGGGCGCGCAGCACCGCGAGCTGGGCGGCCTCGTCCTGGGCGTCCCGGAGGCCCAGCAGGCGCTCCGCCGGGCCCAGGGGCGCCAGGCCCGCCAGGCCCACGCCGGCGGCCAGGGCCCGCTCGCGCTGCACGGCCCGGCGCAGCCACGCGCGGAGACCGAAGAGGCCGCCGAACCCCAGCGCCGCGGCGCCGGCCCCCACGGGCAGGACGAGAGAGGACGGAAGCAGGATCGCCGCCCCGAGGAGGAGCGCGATCCAGGCGAGGGCGGCGAAGGTCTTCACGGGGCCGATCCGGGACCCGGCCTTTAGCCCAGGGAGTGGAGGCCGACCTTGTTCCCCTCCGTGTCCTGGAAGTAGGCGAAGTAGCCGTATTCCGGCGTGATCGGGGTCTTGGGCACCAGGACCGTCCCGCCGGCGCCGGCCACGCGGCCCAGCACCCCGGAGAGGTCCGCGCCCCCCGCGAGGTAGACCAGCGTGCCCGCCTGGGAGGGCATGTACCCCTCGCCGGCCACGATGGCGCCGCCCACTCCGGCGCCCTGGTCATGGGGGAGGAAGCCCATGCGGCAGGGGCCCATCATCATCTCCGGCATGTCGTAGTCGAAGATCGCGCTGTAGAAGCGCTTCGCGCGGTCGAAGTCCGAGACGGGGATCTCGAACCAGCCTAGGGCGTGGGTGGTCATCTCCATGGGGCCTCCGGGAAGGGTCGCCCAGGATGCCATCGGCACGCGGCCGGGGGTCCGGGGCCCGCCCCTTCCCCGGCGCGGTTCGCCCCAGCCGGGCTCAGGGAACCGGCGTGGAGACGGGGGGGACGCGGGCGGCTGCCTGCAGGTACCGCTCCAGCGCCCGGGGATCCGCGGATTCGGCGTTGGCGGCGATGCCCAGGTAGCCGTGGAGCGCCTCCGAGAGGGGCCGGTCGCCCTGGGAGAGGGCGTCGGTGAGGAAGGCCTCCATGAGCTTGTAGGCGTCCCGGAGGGTGAGGGTGGCGTCGAAGGCGGGGTCCGTGAGGTTCAGGGGTCGCATGGGGGCCTCCGGGAGCCAGGGTGGCGCGGCGGGCGCTGGAGGGCGCGGCCCGGTGCGGCGTCCTGGCCCAGGGGCGGGTTCGTGCCCGCGGGAGGGCGATCCGCGGGGCCGAGCGGATGGGGACACGGGGCAGGGACACGGGCGCTGGATTCCCGTAGGCTCGGGCCATGGCCCGCGCCTCTGACCTCGCCTTCCTCTCGGTGTTCGCCGCGGGGCTGGGGGCCACGTCGGGATGGCTGCTGTCCAAGCCCGGCCTGGACCTGCCGACCCGCCACCCGCCGGTGGTGATCCACCTCCAGGGCCTGGCCCAGGTCCTCTTCGCCCTGGGGCCGCTGCTGGCGGGCGTCACGCTGGGCCTGGCGGCCTGGCGCCTCCACCGGGGCGGCCGCCTGGCCCCGGACCAGGTGACGGGCCTGGAGACCGCGGTGTTCCTGGCCGGGGCCGCCTGCCTGGTGGCCGGCGTGCTGATGGGGGTGCGGCGCTAGGGTCGGCGTCTCCTCGGGACGCGCCGTCAGGAATCCTTTGCCCCCGCCAGGTGCGCGGCGGCCTCGGCGTCGGTGAGGCGGTCGAGGAACTCCTCGTCCTCGCTGCCGTTCACGAGGAATTCGTAGTCGGTGCGGTAGAGGAACCAGGCCCCGCAGGCCGGGCAGCGCTTGAGGTGGCGGGTGCGGGCGCCGTGGGGGGCGAGGTCCTTCACCAGCACCAGCTTCCCCGCCGCGTCGGGCAGGCGGGTGTCGTCCTCGGGCCAGCCGTACTTCTGCAGGGCGTAGGAGGAGGCGGGGAGGGAGCCGCAGGTGGCGCAGGGCGCCTCAGGCTCCTTGGCGTCCCTGCGGGAAGGGTTCATCGGGCCCCCCAGGCCTCGGCGAGGGCGGCCTCCAGCCTGCGGTTCCACGCGGCCTGCCGGGCCTCGTCCTTCATGTGGCGGGTGTCGGCGTCGTAGTCCAGGTCCATCTGGCGGGCCTCGGCGAGGATGGCCTGGAAGAGGGCCCTCACTTCGGCCTGGTAGTCGGCGGAGAAGAGGCGGCGGTTCGCGGCGGCGCGGAAGCGCAGGGCGCACAACAGCCCGATGTCGTAGTGGCCCTGCTCGTGGCGCAGGAGCCGCGCCTGGTTGGGCCGGCGCAGGGCCTCGGGCTTCACCCAGGAGCGGGGCTCCAGGAGGTTCCAGACCTTCACGTCCAGCCGGTAGCCGCCGGGCACCCGGGCCGGCGCGTCGAAGCGGTAGTAGACGTGCCAGTAGGTGTGGGCGTCGAAGGGGCTGCCGGGATCGGGGCTGCCGGCGAAGTCGGACCAGGCGAGGACGCGGCGTTCGGGGGCCTGGGCGTGCAAGGCCTGTCCCGATGTCCCGAGGACGGCGCAGGCGGCCAGGATGCGAAGGGCGGGCCGCACGATCCTCAGCCCGCGTCCGGATCGGCCTGCATCAGGCCGAAGAGGTTGCCCTCGGGGTCCTTGCCGTAGGCCAGCCAGCCCACGCCCTTGATGGGCATGCGCGGCACCGCCAGCGTGGCGCCCGCGCCGAGGGCCTTGGCGAGCGAGGCGTCCAGGTCCTCCACCCCGAGGGTGCAGACATACGCGTTCACCGCCTGCCCGTCCACCGGCGCCGGCCCCCGCCGGAACAGGATCCCGCCGTTGATCCCCGGCTCCCCCTCCGCCCCCGTCGTCGCCAGCCAGTAGCGGTTCTCGTCCGGGATCGCCACCCCGGGGACCAGCCACTCCTGGATCTGCCAGCCGAAGACATCGCGGTAGAACGCGGCGGCGCGCTCGGGGTCCGCGGCGTGGATTTCGAAGTGGATGACGCGAGGCATGGGGTGTGGTGGAGAGGTCGGGGGGATGAGGTGTGGGATTAACGGATGGAGTTCACTGGCTCGCGCTTGCGCGGGTCTGGGGAGAACGAAGGGTTAGGCAACAGCAGGGTCATGGCGTTTTACCCATGGGACTGCCCGCGAGCGCGTTGTCGATCTGAAGGACGCGTTTGGGGCGAGGAGAAGGCGGCATGTATGGAAGTGACCAACGCCGATTGGTCAGGTTGTCGATCCAGAGATTCGGGGCAGACCAGATCCGACTGCTCGTCCTGTACAGCTTTAGCGTTGGGTTGTTGGTTCTCTTCCTGTATTCGTCAAAGTACTTCTCGACGGATTCAAGATCTCTGCCTTTCCATGGCACTTCGATATCTGAGTATTCACGGTCTGCAGACTCGTAGTGATAGACAGGGAGGGTATACCCGGCGAAATAGTACGCGACCATCAACCCGAGAATGGCAACGAGGAACGCGTTTCGCTTTCGGCTCACGGACTCGGCCTAACGACTGAGATGACCGGCGCCGCCAGTGGCGGCGCGGAGGTGGGGGACGGGGAATCCAGAAAGATCAGCGAGGACGCAGACTCGCGTAGCCAGTGTCCGGGTTGAGCGATTGGCAAGGGCGCACATCTCAAGCGTGAAGGACACGAAAGAAACATATAAAAACAAGAATGCCCACGCCAATGAAAGAAATACTGTTGAGAATAAATAAAAACCAAAACCATTGTGGATTCTTCGCACGCACTGCTACAAATCCGCGAATCGAAAGGCGACCCGTTTTGATTGAACGGAAATTATCTCGAGCGATACCTACCGCAACAAAGATCCATATGACGGAAATCAGAATGAGCGTGATCTTCATCCAAGGCATCATGTGTGCGGCCTAACGAACCGGGTTAACCGCCCCAACAGCCAACCGGCGCTTGAGGGGAGATGGGAAGGACGGATGCATGAAGGAGGTGTGGTTCGTGGCTGTTGAGTCCGGGTTGGGCGTCGGGTTAGGTCTTGTCCGCGAAGGGCCTAGGCACGTATGGGCTATTGTCACCAAATACTGAAAGGCGTATGAAAATTGGGCGTTTCACTTCTCAAATAGTATTGTGGTTGCTTGATACTGATAGCAATCATGCGTGGACTCAATGCGATGGTGAGCAATCCTTTCGCTTCGAATCAGTAAAATTGCGTCCCCATACAATTTGTGTCGGTAATATGCTGCGCGTAAAATCGATGCGATCTCCTCATTGGTCGGCTGGTTATTTTTTTGAGGGTAATAAGTATCCTTAAATTGTGTTAAATATTTATATTTCTTATTTTTTAATTCTTTTTCACCAATATATATTGGTATCGCATCTGAAACCTTAATAATCTCTTGTACAGAGAAGGGCGTACCGTCTACTGCCGTGCCTTCGTGTTTTTTGCCAAGAACAATTGGTTCTGAACATGAAGGCATTATGAGTATTGCTAGGAAGGGTAAATTTTTATAACGTTGCCACATGGCGCGACTCCTAATAGGCAAATTGTAGACGGGTGGGAATGCGTACCTAACGGAGGAAGTTAACCGTCCCGGCGTAGCCGGGTCCGGGTTGAACGGGTGGTTAGGCCAGCCATGCTCTACCTCTTGAGATTGATTGGCCTGAAAATCACAAGAACTGGTTGGGCACGCCAAGTTCGAGTCAAGTAGATGCTACCAATTTGAATTGCTTGGCCATTGGTGGCAACAATGCTCCAGTCATGACTTCCTCCTGCGGAAATCAGGTAGTCGATGACCTTCGGGGTGTTCGGGAGTGGAAATGCGCTACTGGTGCGAAGGTCTAGGCGGAAATTCTCAGAAGAGAAGGAGACGGAGCACTTTTCTAGCGACTCCAGCCAACCGTGCACCTCTGAGATCTCCTCGAGTTGGCTAGATGTCATTGATTGAAAATCCGCATCCGTTTTCACGGCAATTGGGATGCGCTTTGTTTTGACAACGAAGTACTCAAAGGCAGGATGATCTGCCCTAACCGGAATGCTGAAAACCAATGCCAACGTAAGAATGGTTGAGCGCGTCGTGGGGTTCATTGGTGGCCTAACTTTGTATTAGACGACGTAGGAATGGGCGATCACTGGTCGCCTAATCCAGACGGTCGCGGTGATGTGGATTGAAAAATAACGAAGTTGTGTGCGGCCACGGGAAATAGGCAAACCTAAAAAAACCCGGATGGGAGGCCTCCGTCCCTCCCCCCTCACCGGAACGCCCCCGGCACATCCCCCTCCCACGCGCCGCCCGCCACCACGGTCGTCACGGGCACGTCGGGGGTCTTCACGCCGCGGTGGCTCATGCAGGTGTGGGTGGCGACGATCTTCACGGCCCAGGCCTGGGGCTTGAGGTGGGTCTCGAGGGCTTCGGCGATCTGGCGGGTCATGCGCTCCTGGACCTGCAGGCGCCAGGCGAAGGCCTGGACGACGCGGACGAGTTTGCTGAGGCCCACCGTCCCGCCCTTCCCGGGCAGGTAGCCCACCGTCGCCTTGCCCTCGAAGGGCGCGAGGTGGTGCTCGCAGGTGCTCACGAAGGGGATGTGCTCCAGGATCACCGGCACCGGCGCGAGGTTCCCGGGCAGCGGCTTCAGCTCGTCGGCCAAGTCCACGCCGTGGCCCGCCAGCCGCTCCTTCCAGAACTCCGCCACCCGCGCCGGCGTCTCGCGCAGCTCCTCGCAGCCCGGGTCCTCCCCGAAGGCCGCCAGCAGCTCCGCCAGCACCGCCCGGGCGCGGGCTTCGTCGAAGGGGCGGACCGTCCGGGGAACCATGCCTGGAGGATACGCCCGTCACGGGGCCGGGAAGACCAGGCATCCCAGGCCCGCCGCCCCGGAGACCCCATGAGCCTCGAGCCTGAACGCGCCCGCCTCGCCCGCTGCTGCGCCCGCTTCAGCCCCGGGGGCCTGGAGGACTACCTGCAGCTCTACCACTACGACGCCCTCCTGCACGGCTACGGGCCCGAGCCCCTGCGGGCCCTTCCCTCGATCCGGGCCTTCTACCAGGGCATCCTCGCCGCCTATCCCGACGCCCGCATCACCCTGGAGGACACCTTCGGCGAAGGGGACCGGCTCGCGGCGCGCTTCCGCTTCGAAGGCACCCACCAGGGCCCCTTCCTGGGCGTCCCCGCCACGGGCCGCCCCGTGGCCTTCGGAGGCATCACCATCCTCCGATTCCTGGACGGCCGCTGCATCGAGCGCTGGAGCGTCGCCGACTTCCTCTCCGCCCTGGCGCAGGTGGGCGGGCTGCCGCCCCCGGCCTAGACCGCGTCGATGGCCCGGGGCTCGTTGGTGAGCACCAGCACCTGCCCGTCCACCACGCCCGTCCCCACGTAGACCTTCCAGGGCCCCGGGCCCTGGACCCACAGCTCCGGCCGCGGATCTCCGGCCCCCTGCACCAGGCGCAACTGGCCCAGCACCACCGGATGGAGACCCTGACGATCCGCGCTGACGTTCATGTCCTGCTCCAGCGTCCCCCCCGCATGACGATTCCGCGGACCGGGACCCGTCCAGCCTCCCGCCCGGCCCCGGCCCCGCCCAGGTCCACCCCGCGGAAAGGGATGGATCCACCCCGCCCCCGCCCTGGCCGGCGGCCCGGGGACGGGGGAGAATCCCCGGAACCCATGAGCGTCCCCTTCTACAACCTCCTCTTCAACCTGAGCCTGGACCCCGCCAGCGAGGAGCCCCTCTACCTCCAGGTGGCCGGCCGCGTCGCCGACGTCATCCGGGACGGCAAGCTCCAGCCCGGGGCCCCCATGCCCGGCACCCGCACCCTGGCCAAGGCCCTGGGCATCAGCCGCAACGCCGCCATCGCCGCCTACGGCGAGCTCCACGCCCAGGGCTGGATCGAGACCGAGGTGGGCTTCGGCACCCGCGTCGCCCACACCCTCCCCGACGCCCGCGCCGGCGCCCCCCCGCGGCCCGCCCCCGCCGCCGGCCAGCCCTGCGGCTTCGAGTTCGCCGCCGCCTTCAGCGGCGCCGCGCCCCTTCCCCCTGCCCGGGTGGACCTGCGGGAGGCCCTGCCGGACCCCCGCCTGGTGCCCGAGGAGGACCTGGCCCGGGCCTTCCGCCGCCCCATCGCCCGGGCCACCGCCCGGCCCCGCCCCCTGCGCGACCCCTTCGGACCCCTGGAGGCCCGGGCCGCCCTCGGCGAACTCCTCGCCGAGCGCCGCGCCCTCCCCGCCGACCCCGAGGGCCTCCTGCTGGTGGGGGGCGCCCGGGACGGCCTCGGCCTCATCGCCCGGCACCTCTTCCCCCCCGGCTCGACCCTGGCGGTGGAGGAGCCCGGCGACCCCCGGGCCTGGTCCGCCTTCCACCTCGCGGGCCACGAGCTGGTGGGCGTGCCCGTGGACGCCCAGGGCCTCATCCCCGAGGCCCTGGAGGACGTCTGCGTGGCCAGCCGCCCCCGGGCCCTGCTCCTCGCCCCCAACGCCCAGACCCCCACCGGCGCCGTCCTGTCCCCCGAGCGCCGGGCCGCCGTGCTGGAGCTGGCCGGGCGCTACCGCATGGCCCTCATCGAGGACGACCACGCCGCCGAGCTCTACTACGAGGACCGCGACTGGCGGCCCCTGGCCGCCGAGGACCGCCGGGGCGTCGTGCTCCACGTGGGCTCCTTCGAGCAGCTCCTCGGCCCCGCCTTCCCCCTGGGCTACCTCACGGGCCCCCGGGAGCCCCTGGCCACCCTGGCCCGGGCCCGCCTGGAGGAGGGCGGCAGCGACCTGGACCTCCTGGCCGGAGCCCTGCGGGAGCTGGTGCT
>JABLTH010099901.1_pt1 | contig 10319 bp, 6 predicted proteins | sample 7875711 | NCBI WGS metagenome assembly JABLTH01 (sample SAMN14941262, study PRJNA633318) | bioreactor metagenome | isolation source: bioreactor | place: China | collected 2019-03-05 | reverse complement strand
TTGCTCGGCCCTTCGACGTGACGCCCTCGTCAGAAGAGCCGCAGCACGACGACGTAGATCTCCTTCCCCTTCTCCGCCTGCTCGAGGTCCGAGCGCAGCGCGTACCCGAGGTCGAGCCGGACGAGCGTCCGCCACGGCCCGACGAAATTCGCCGCGAGCCCGACGCCCGTGTGGCTGCTCATGCCCTCCGCGAGCGACGCGTCGTGCACGCGCCCGTAGTCGACGCCGGCGTCGAGGCGGATCACGTCGCCGAGGTTGAACCCGTAGCCGACCGAGCCGACGAACCCGCGGTCGAAGCGGATGCCCGAACCGCCGAACCCGCGCACGCGGGTGCCGCCGATCGCCCCGAACGTGAACGCGGAGAAGCGGTCGAGGTCCTTGCCGGACTGCCAGACCGCGGACACGTCGATCTTCTGGAACAGCGGCAGCGAGAAGCTGCGCGAAACGCCGGCGCCGTACCAGCGCCAGGCCTTCGTGCGCGCGAGCTCGTCGCCGGTGACGAGCGCGTCCTGCGGGCCCCAGGCCTCCCACTTCGAGCGCCGCGACGCGCCGCCGCGCACGAACAGCCCCCAGCCCGCGCGGTCGTAGGTCACGGCCGCAGCGGTGGTGGTCTCGACGTGGTCGCTCGGCACGACGAAGTCCCGCGTGGTCTCGTCGCGCTGGAAGTTGTTGTACTGCGTGTTGAGCGTCAGCCGCACGTTGACGAACTGCCCGAGCGGATAGCCCGCGGTGAGCAGGAGGTTCTGCGTGCGGCGCGCGACGCGCTGCGCCTCGATCTCCTGCGCCTGCCGGTACTCCTTCTCGGACGAGGCGAAGCCGACCGCGTTGAGGTTCACGCCGAGGTCGAGCCGCGTTCCGAACATCCCGGCTTTCGACAGCGTCACGTTGGCCAGCGCGCCGGCGAAGAAGACGTTGAACAGCGCGCCCTTCCCGAACGCGTCGATGTCGGTGTAGTTGACCCCGCCGAGCGGCACGACGCCGTCGGTGTTCTCGGCGCGCAGGAGTCCGGCCACGGCGAACAGCTGCTTGGTCTTCCCCTTCTCCAGCACCTTGCGGCCGCCGTCGGGCGTGCGGTCGAGCCACTTGAGCCCCTGCGGGGTCTCGCGCAGCATCTGCCGCGAGCTGGCGTAGGCCGTCTCGCGCTTCGCGTCGAAGCCGGCCTCGTTGATGGCGGGCGGCCCGAACGTGACCGTGCGGAGCACCACGAGGTTGCCGCCGACCACGCTGTAGAGCTGCTGTCCCTCGATCCGCGCGAGGAGCCAGTACGCCGTGCCGTCGGGCCCGTCGAAGGGCGCGAACGTCTGCGTCTCCTCGTCGCTCGTCATCGGCGGCTTGAGCGTCGTCTGGACCATCGTCACGCGCACGAGCGCCGCCGTGCGCTGGTCGATCCACGCCCGGCCCCGGTACAGCGAGACGCTCTCCTCGAGCGGGCGGAAGCGCAGCTCCCAGCACGCGCGGCCCTCGACCGTGTCGGTGCCGACCAGCTCGTACGCGTAGCGCTTGTCGAAGTTCAGTTCGAGCGGGAGCGCGACGACCTGCTCGCGGCCGATGAACGGCAGCTCGGGGAACTTGTCCCAGCGCAGCTTCACGCCGCCGAGATAGGTGTCGCGGATCACCCACTCCGCGCCGTGCGTGCGATCCCACAGGTAGTCGGCGTCGAGGGCGATGTCGAAGCTCCCCGTCACCCCGCCGTAGCGCAGGCGGAACGCGATGCGGCCGTCGCGCGACGCGGACACCAGGCGGTCGGTCTGGAAGCTCTTCCACACCTGGTGCGCGGCGATGATCTCCTCCGCGGTGACCTGGTGCCGCCCGCGCGCGCCCGACTCCTCGGTCGCGGCGCCGCTGCCCGGCGAGGTCCGGTCGCGCTCGATCACGATCAGGACGGGGCGCCGGTACAGCGACACGTCGAGCCGCATCGTTCCGGCCCGCGCGGGCGTCGTGCGCGCGACGCCGACCCCGCGACCGCTGGGGTCGAAGGCCTGGAAGCCGCGCCGCAGGGTGGTCTCCAGTTCGAGCGCGGTCGTCGCGCCCGCGGCGGGCACGCCGTCGGACCACACGGCGACGACCTCGCGGAAGTTCTCGTCGTCGAAGAAGTACGTCCAGCGGCACGGCGTCGCGTCGGCCGCCGGCGCGATCCCGGCGCCGTTCCTGGGCGCGCGGCCGAGCGCCGGGCCGAGCACCTGGGCGAGCCCGGCGAGCGCGGACTGCGTGGCCGCGAAGCGCGCCGCGCCGGCGCGCACGAGCACGAGGTCCGCGCGGCCGTCGAGCGCTTCGAGCGCGTGCGCGAGCGCGTCCTCGCCGGGGTCGACGTCGGCGGGCAGCGTGGTCTCGATCCACACCGACGCGCCGGGGTCCGGACCGAGGAGCGCGGCGCGCAGCGCGTCGGCGGCCGGGGCGAGGTCGGCGCCCGCGGGCGTGTCGAGCGCGACCGCGTCGACGTACGGCGCCAGGTCGCCCGCCCCCGCGAAGGCGCGCTCGAGCAGGTCGAGCTCCGCTCCGGGAGCGACGCGGAGCGCGCAGCCGGCGGTCTGGTCCTCGGAGCGCAGGGTGACGAGCGCCGACTTGATCTCGAAGGCCGCGAGCCGCGCGTCGTCGGGCGCGCCGGGGCGCGGCAGCACGCCGGACAGCTCGTACCAGTCGGTGCGGTGCGCGACCGCGCGCGCGAGGTGCCGCAGATAATCGGCCCACGCGTGCCGGTAAAGGACGAGCGCGGCCGCGGGCTCGGACCCTGCCGGAGCCTCGAAGCCGGTCGCGCCCCAGTGGCCGTAGCGCGAATGCCCGCCGGCCAGGCTGACCACGGCACGCGCGCCGGCGCGCTCGACGGCGCCGAGCAGGCCCTCGAGCGCCGCGAAGTCGTACCGCCCCGCCGCGGGCTCGGTCGCCTCCCACGACACCTCGAGCGCGATCCACGGACGGCCCGGGACGAGCTTCTCGCTGCCGGGCAGGGCCGCGCGCGCCGGCGGCTTCGCGAGCTCGACGCCCGGCGCGACGTCCAGGAACTGGCCGACCGCGTGCACGGGACGGCTCGACGCGGGAACGCCGGGCAGCTGCGCCGCGTCCTGCGCGAGCGCGCCCCCGATGCAGGCGGTCACGATGAGACCGCCGACGACATGCCGCAGAATGCTCACGGGTCCTCCGGGATCCGCCGATCTTCGACCGAGCGTCCGGAACGGTCAAACTTCGGCGCGACCACTTGCACGAAAGGAGGCGCCGTTGGCCCCGCTGGTGACGCTGCTCTCCGATTTCGGTCCCGCCGGCCCGTACGTCGGCTCGGTCCGCGGCGTGCTGCTGGCGCGGTGCCCGGGCGTCGTGCTCGCCGACATCACGCACGACGTGCCGCCGCAGGACGTGCTCGCGGGCGCGTTCGTGCTGCGCGCCGCGTACCCGTGGTTCCCGGCGGGCACGGTGCACCTCGCCGTCGTCGACCCGGGCGTCGGCGGACCGCGCCGCGCGATCGTCGCGCGCACCGCGGAGCACGCGTTCGTCGGGCCCGACAACGGGCTGTTCACGCTGCTCTACGACGCGGGCGTGCACGACGTGTTCGAGATCGACCCGGCGCGGCTGGGGCTCGATCCGGCGCGGATCAGCCCGACGTTCCACGGGCGGGACCTCTTCGCGCCCGCCGCGGCGCGGCTCGCCGAGGGCGACGACCCGGCCGCGTTCGGCACGCCGGTGACGGATCCCGTGCGTCTGCCGCTCGCGGCGCCGGCCCGCCGGGACGCGTGGCTGCGCACCCCCGTGCTGTACGTCGACACGTTCGGCAACGTCGCCACCGCGTTGACGCCGGAGATCCTCGAGCGCCTCGTCCCGGGCGGGCGCGGCGCGGCCGCGCTCGACCTCCCCGGCCCGTGGACCGGAACCGTCCTCGCCCGCACGTTCGCCGCGGGGCCGCACGGCCGCCCGTTCCTGCTGTGGGGTTCGTCGGGTTACCTCGAGGTCGTCGCCGACCGCCAGCGCGCGGACCGCCTGCTCGGCGTGAAGGCCGGCGAAGAGCTCACGTTCGCGGTGCGGGGCTGACCTCGAGCACGTAGCGCCGCGCGACGAGCAGCATGCCCTCGCCGGTCGCGAGCGGCAGGAACGGGCCGACGCCGTTGAGGTAGTCGAGCACGCGCGTGCGCCCGGGCGGCATCGCGATCGCCACGGTCCCGCGCAGCAGCGAACGTTCCTCGGGCACGCGCGCGAGCCGCACCTCGATCAGCGCGTGGACGTCGATCTCGTCGACCTCGTCGATGCCCGCGTCCTGCGGCTCCGCCACGCGCACCGCGACGATGCGGTTCTTGTTGACCAGCCGCGCGCCCTCCGCACCGGTGATCGGCAGGAAGTGCTCGTCGGCCTGCAGGAGGTCCAGCACGCGCTCGCGCCCGAGCGGGGTCCCCGGTTCGGACGCTGCGTGGACCTCGCCCGAGACCAGCCGGCCCCCGTCGAGGAGGACGTCCACCCGGACCGCCGTCTTGGGGACCCGGAATTCCTCGTACCCGATCCCCGCCGCAGTTGCGCCTGCCTGCATGAACCCTCCGACGCCCCGCGGGCGTGCCCCCCGGGCCGCCGTGCCGGGACCGGGCGTGGTGAAACATAGGTCCCCGCCCCTGTCCGGTCTTGCCCCGGCCGCGGTCCGGAACCTATCGTCCCCCGGGGACCTTTTCGCCATGAGCCTGACCGGCAGCCTTTCGACGATGAACCTCGCCGACCTGCTCCAGTGGGCCGCGTCGGCACAGAAGACCGGCCGGTTCGATTTCCGGCAGGCCGGTCACGTGAAAGAGGTCTACGTCCAGGAGGGCATGATCGTCGGCGCGGCGTCCAACCAGCCGACCGAGATGCTCGGCCACGTGCTCGTCGCCCGCGGCAAGCTGACCGAAGAGCAGCTGCGCGCGGCCCTCCTGGCACGGCGCGAGCCCGACGAGTTCCTGGGCCAGGTGCTGGTGCGGCTCGGCTTCGTCGGCCGCGACGACCTCCTGCGCGCGCTCGCCGAGCGGACCGAAGAGGTCGTGTACTCGCTGTTCGAGTGGGACGACGCCGAGTTCCACTTCGAGAACGACGCGCGGCCCGGGCCCAAGGTGGTCCTGATCTCGCTGGCCGTGGACCACGTGCTGCTGCGCGGCGTCCATCGCCACGACGAGATGATGCGCATCCGCGAGGTGTTCCCGGACGGCCGCGTGGTGCTCGAACGCAGCGACCGCACGCCGCCGCGCGAGATCCTCGAACACCCGCTCGCACGCCGCATCCTGGACACGCTCGACGGGCGGCGCACGATCGACGAGCTCGCGTTCCTCGTGCACGCGAGCCCGTTCCCCGTGATGAAGTTCCTGTACGAGGCGCACCGGCTGCACCTCGCGACGATCGTGTCGCTCGAGGGCCCGCCGCTGCCGCTCGTGACGGGCGAGTCCCCCGACGCCGAACTCGCCGGGCTCACCGGTCCGGCGCGCATCGCGACGGCCAAGGAGCGGCTCGGCAAGGGCGACCCGGAGACCGCGCTCACGCTGCTCGGCGGCGACGGCACCGCGTCGATCGACCCCGAGGTCGCGCCCGTGCTGCGCGAGGCCGAGGAAGCGTTCCTCAAGAAGATCTACGCCGAGGAGTTCCCGCACGACGCGATCCCGGAACTCTCGCGCCCGCTCGAGCAGCTGACCGGCGAGGCCCTGCGTCCCGAGGAGTTCTTCCTGCTCTCGCGGCTCGACGGCAACTGGCGCGTCAGCGACATCGTCGAGATCGCGCCGATGCGCGAGGTCGAGACCGTGCGCGTGCTGCGCCGCCTGATCCGCCGCGGCGTGATCCGCCTGCCCGTCCGCACCGGCCGCTAGCGGCGCCGCACCAGCATCAACAACGCCGGCAGCACCATCGACCCCGTCAACCCCGTCAACCCCGTCAACCCCGTAGGGGCGGGTTTAGCGAGCGAAGCGAGCGTAACCCGCCCGCGAGCGTGACCCGCCCGCGAGCGTAACCGGCCCGGTCACCGCCGCCGCACCAGCATGAGCATGGCCGGCAGCACCGTCAGCGCGGCGAGCATCGCGATCCCCGTGCCCAGCATGGCGAGCACGCCCGAGGCGACGAGGCCCGGGTAGTCCGCGAACAGGAGCGCCCCGAAACCCGCGACCGTCGTCAGGGACGCGAGCACGACCCCGCGCCCGGTGTGCCGCAGCACCTCCGCGACGTCCTCGGTGCCCTCGAGGTAGCGGTGCACGACGTGGATGCCGTTGTCGAGCGCGATGCCGATGATCAGCGGCAGCATCGCCACCGTGACGAGGTTGAACTCGATCCCGCACAGCGCCATCACGCCGACCGAGCACACGAGCCCGAGCGCGAGCGGCAGCAGCGTGAGCAGCACGAGCACCACGCGCCGGAAGCTGAGCGCGAGGATCAGGGTGACCCCGGCCGCCGACACCAGCGTCGCGATCAGCCCGTCGCGCAGGATCAGCGGCCGCACGGCCTGGCTCACGACGCGCGTGCCGGCGAGTTCCGCCGGCACCCCCGCGGTGGCGACCGCCGCGGCGAGCGCGGGGACGATCTGCGGCGTGCGCGCGCCCGGCCGCGGGTAGGCCGAGACGACGCCGAGCCGCGTGCCGTCGGGCAGCGCGAGGAGCATGTCGCGCAGCGCGACGGCGAGCGGGCCCTCGCGCGCCTCCGCGGCGGTCACGGGCCGGTCGCGCTCGAGCATCGCGCGTACGCGCGCCGCCGCGTGCCGCGCCCGCTCGTCGACGCGGAAGCCGTGCTTCGCGAACGCGGCGAGGACGTCGCGCTCGACGGCCGCGGGATCGACCGCGGCACGGAGCGCGGCCACCGCCTCGAGCGCCGCGGCCTGGCGCGAGGGGGGCGGCACGACGCGGGCCGGGCCCAGCACCGCCGCGAGCGGCCCCGCGGCATCGCGCGTAAGGCGGTCGAAGGCGTCCTCGACCCGCGCGCTGCGCTCGAGCACCTCGGCGTCGTCGCGGCCGGGCACGAGCGCGAGCACGGGCTGCAGCAGCGCCCCGCTCTGGCGCGCCAGCGCATCCTGCAGCTGCAGGCTCGGCGCCGTGCGCGGCCGGAAGCGCGAGAGGTCCTCCTCGAGGCGGATCGAGAGCGCGGGCGCGGCGAGCGCGGCCGCCACCGCGAGCGAGAGCGCGACCGTCGTGCGCGGACGGCGCACGACCGCGGCGAGCAGCGGCGTCAGGCCGAAGTCGGCCAGCGCGCTCGGACGCGCGCGCCGCAGCCGCCAGCGCGTCCCGAGCGCGGTCAGCGCGGGGATCATCGTGAGGCTCGCGAGGAGCGAGAGCACCAGGCCCGCGCCGCAGATCAGGCCGAGCTGCGCGAGCCCGCGGAACGACGACGTCCCCGCCGCGACGAACGACCACACCATCACGCCCACCGACGCGAGGATGCCGAGGCCCGTCTCGCCGTGGCTCCGCGTGAAGGCCCGGAGCATGTCGCGGCCGCCCGACGCTTCCTCGAGGTAGCGGTTGTAGATGTGCACCGAGAAGTCGATCGTCAGCCCGCACAGGATCCCGATCGAGCCGGCGGTGAAGATGTTGATCTCGCCGATCGCGAGGCCGGCCACGCCGAGCGCCCACAGCGCGCCGACGAGCATCGACCCGCCCGCCACGAGCAGCGCGCCGGCGCGGCGGAACGCGACGAGGAACAGCACGAGCTGCGCGACGTAGGAGACGAGCGAGATCTTGAGCGCGTCGTGCGCGAGCATGTCGCGATAGTTGAGCAGGGTCACCGGCGCCCCGGTCAGGCCGACGTGCAGCGCGCCCGGCGCCGCGCGCGGCGGGCGCGGCCCGATCCCCGCCGTGCCCTCGAGACCCGCGGCCGCGAAGCACGCGTGCGCCGCCGACTCGACCTCGGCGGCGGCGCGCCGCGCGAACTCCACGTCCGAGCCGGGCCCGAGCGGCCTGAGGAACACGAGCACGTGTCCCGCGTCGCGCGTGACGAGCACGCCCTCGCGCGCGCTCACGGTCAACCGGCCCTTGAGCGCGCCGACGTGCGCGAGCGCGAGCCGCGAGAGGTCGAGCGGATCCTCGACCGCGAGCCGCGCGGCGAGCGGCCCGAGCGGCGACCGCAGCCGCTCGCGCGCCCCCGCGACCGCGCCGGCGACGCCCGGCGCCGTGAGGCGCGGCGCGAGCGCGCGGATCTCCTCGGGGCGCAGGTACACGAGCAGCGCGCGGCCCAGCGGGCTGTCGAGGAGCGCCCAGGGGTCCTCGCCGAACAGCCCGCTCACGGGCCGGACGGTCGTGGCCCCGGCGAGCCGCTCGCGCAGCGCGAGCGCGAGGTCGATGCGGTCCTCGAGGTCGGCCTCCCCCTGCCCCTCGATCGCGACGACGATCGGCTCGGTCGCGCCGTAGCCCTGCAGCAGCTGGCGGACGGCCTGCACCTCGCGCAGGTTGACGCGCGGCAGGAGGTCCTCGACGTCGGTCGACACCTCGAGGCGCAGCGCGAACAGTCCCGCCGCCACGCTCGCCGCGAGCGTAAGGAGCAGCACGGTACGGGGGTGGAAGATCGAGAACCAGGCGATGTCGACGAGCAGCGCGCGAAGGCGGTCGCGCATCGAACCGAGCCGCCCCGGCCGCGGCTCCGTCACGCGGACTCGAGCACGGCCATCGCGACCGCGGCGCCGCTGTCGTGGGTCAGCGACAGGTGGGCGCGTGCGACCCCGAGTTCGCCGGCGAACCGCGCGGCCTCGCCGTGCAGCTCGATCCGCGGCGGACCGTACTCGCCGCGCACGACCTCGACGTCGTGCCACTTGATGCCCTGCGCGAGCCCGGTGCCGAGCGCCTTGAGGACGGCCTCCTTCGCCGCGAAGCGCGAGGCCACGCTGGGCACCGGGTCGACGTGACGCGCGCAGTACGCGCGCTCGCCTTCGGTCAGGACGCGCGCGAGGAACCGCGGACCGTGCCGCTCGAGCAGGTCGCGGATCCGGCTGAGCTGGACGATGTCGACGCCGATGCCGAGGATCACGGGGACGCATCATAACGGCGGTCGTCGCGCGCCGGGGCGGTTCTTCGTACGGTCCGGCAACGCCCCGCTAAACCGGCGATTTACAACGGTTTACGTGCACATGGTAAACTCTTGGACCGCCGTGGCCCGGAACGTGGGCGCGGCGGGCGATCCTGCAGGACGAGAGGGGCGACGCGCTTGGTCGGCTGGGAGACCTATCTGGAGCGGCTCGGCCCGCAGGGTCTGCGGCTCGTCGTCGCCGGCGTGCTCGACGAGCAGGCGGCCGCGGGCTTCATCGGCCGGCCGCTCGACGGGCTGTCCCCCGCCGAGCGCGGACGCCTGATCGTCGAGACCGTGGCCGACCGGCCCGCGAGCGGGCCGGCGCTGCTCGAGGCACTCGACCTCGCGACGAAGGACGCCGACCCGGGACCGCGCGACGAGGCCGGCGTGCGGGACGTGCTCGCCGTCGCGCTGCGCGCGCCCGATCTCGGGGCCGCGCACCTCCTGCACCAGCTCGCGCGACCCGCGCGCGCCCTCCTCGCCGCGGCGGAGCTGCGCGCGGCGGGCGAGATCCTCGCCGCCGAGGTGCTGGGCGAGGACCCGGGCACGCGGCCGAAGTGGCTCGCCCGCTCGGCGTCGGAGCGCGCGGGGCTGCGCGAACTCGAACAGGAGCGCCGCGAGCTCGAGGCGCGCGTCCGGCAGCTCGAGGCCCAGCAGGGCCGGCTGGTCGAGCGGTCCGGGCAGCTCGAGGACGAGCTCGCCAAGCGCCTCGCGGAGACCCAGCAGCTGCGCCTCGCCGACCGCGCCGCACGCGAGGAGCGCGCCCGCCTCGAGCGCGAGGTCGCGCGGCTCGAGAAGCGCATCGAGGACTTCAACGAACGGCGCGCGCGCGAGGGCACCGGCGTCGTCGCGACCGCGCTGCGGCGCCTGACCACCGAGCAGCGCAAGACCGCGGCGCAGCTCGAGAAGCTGCGCAAGGCCGGCGCCGAGAAGCGCGAGGCGGAGCGCGACCAGGCGCGCCGGCTCGCCACGCTGGGCGAGCTGGTCGACAAGCTGGCCGTGCAGCGCGACGCCGACGTGCGCAGCGGGGCCGCGGCGCAGGAAGCGATCCTGCGCACGCTCAACGAGCTGCGCGGCGCGCTCGGCAACGGCTTCGCACCGCCGCGCGAGGACGAGGGCGCGCGCCGCCGTCCGGTCGAGGGGCTGCCCCGCGTGGGCCTGTTCGTCGACGTGCAGAACATGTTCTACGGCGCGCGCGAGCGCGGGGCGCGCCTCGACGTCGAGACCCTGCTCGCCGCCGCCAGCAGCGGCCGCCAGCTCGTACGGGCGGTCGCGTACCTCGTCGAGTCGCGCGACATCGACCAGAGCGCCTTCATCCACCTGCTGCAGGCGAAGAAGTACGAGGTCAAGCG
>JABLTH010064604.1_pt1 | contig 10322 bp, 7 predicted proteins | sample 7875711 | NCBI WGS metagenome assembly JABLTH01 (sample SAMN14941262, study PRJNA633318) | bioreactor metagenome | isolation source: bioreactor | place: China | collected 2019-03-05 | reverse complement strand
TCGCTGCGCTCGCCCCTTCGGGGCCGCCCTCCGGGCGTTCTCCGCGCTACGCGCTCCGTCCGGCCTACGCCGGAATGACGAAGTAGGGTGGCGGAGCGATAAATCGGAGCGCCCCGTTGGGGTTCGCCCGGGGGCTCACCCCAACCTACGGCGTACGGCGAGTGTGCAAGGCACGGGCGCCGCCCCCTCACCCATGCCTGCGGAAATACAACCAAGCCGCTACCGCCAACAACACCGCCGGCAACAAATTCGCCATCAACGGCGGCACCCCATACACCGTGCCGAAATTCACCATCGCCTTCTGCAGGAAATACCAGCCGATCGCCAGCAGAATGCCGATGAACATCCGCTTGCCCAAGCCACCCGAACGCAGCGCCCCGAACGCGAACGGCATCGCGCACAGCACCAGTACCAGCACGTTCAGCGGATACAGCGCGCGCGTCCAGAACGCCACCGCATACACGCCCGGGTTCTGGTTGTTGGCTTCCAGGTAGCGGATGTTCCGCCGCAGGTCGCGCATGGGCAGGTACTGCGGCTGGATCACCGATTGCTCGAGCACCTGCGGATTGAGGCTGGAATCCCACTGCTCGGTCGGGCTGACCTTGCTGTGCGTGCCGCTGTCGTCGAGCGTCGTGCTGCGCACTTCGCTCATCACCCAATGGCGCCCGTCGTGCTCGGCGGTCTTGGCCCAGTCGAAGCGGGTGAGCTGACCGTCCTGATTGAGGGTGAACACGCGGACATCGGCCAGCTGCACGGTGCTGCGCTCGCCGGTCTGCTTGGCCATGGCGGCCTTGGCATTGATCACGCGGTCGCCGTCGCGCGCCCACAGGCCGGTATTGCCGGCCATGCCGATGTTGTGCGACTTCATGCGCAACTGCATGGCCTGCGCCTGGCGATCGCCCCAGGGGGCTGCCGTCTCGCCGAGGATCACCACGCCAACGATCAGCACCGCCACCACGCCGGCGGCCGAGACACCGATGCGCAGCTTGGACATGCCCGCGGCGCGCAGCGCGGTGAGCTCGCCGCTGGCGGCCAGGCCGCCGAGGCCGAGCAGGCCGCCGATCAGCGCCGAATGGCCGAACATCTCGTACATGCGGCGCGGGAAGGTCACGAGGATGTAGACCACCGCGTTGTTGAGCGTGTAGCCGTTCTTGCCCACCGCGCCGAGCTGGCGCAGGAACTGCAGCACCGCGTCCAGGCCGGTGAGCAGCAGCCAGACGGTCAGTAGCGAGCCGAGGACCGTGGTGCCGATCAGCCAGTCGACGCGCTTGGGCCGAAGCGACAGGGCCATCAGGCTTTATCCTTGCGGGGCGCGCGGGCCGCGTACTGGTTGCGGAACATCCATGCCGCACCGGCGAAGACCAGCAGGCTCACCAGCCACATCGGTCCGGCGTTGTGCCAGTGGCCCTTGACGATCTGGCTGCGACACAGCGCCAGCAGATTGAAATAAAGAAAGAACGCCGCCACCGCCAGCAGCATGCGTCCGTAGCGCGGCTCGCGCGGCGTCTGCCGCGACATGGGCCGCGACAGCATCATCAGCACCACGGCCATCAACGGCACGGTGACGCGCCAGGCGAACTCGGCGCGCGCGTCGGCGCCGGTGGCGCGCGAAAGCGCAAGCGTGTCCAGCGTGTGTGCGGGATCTTCGTCGCTATCGTCGTTCTGCACATTGGACAGCGACGCGTCGTTGCGCGCGTACTGCATCTTGCGCCAGTTGTCTGCGCCCAGCGGCACTTCGTACTGCCACCCATCGTGCAGCGACAGATAGCGGCCATCGCCGCTGGTGTCCTGGTAGAGCTGACCGCTCTTGCCGGTGACCAGCTTGATCACCGGCGGGCCGTTCTCCTTGCCCGGACGCTCGGTGATCATCAGCGTATTGCCGAGCACGCTGCCGTCGCGGCTCAGGCTGTCGACGAAAATGATGCCGCCCTTGCCGGGCAGCGGGGTAAAGCGGCCCGCATCCAGGCCAGCCGCGATCACGGAACGGTTGGCATCGGCCACCAGCGCGTCGGAGGTGCGCGCGGCCCACGGACCCAGCCACATCGACACGAGGCCCACCAGCACGGCCAGCACGGCCGCCAGAATGCCGACCGGACGCAGCAGGCCGACCGGCCCCATGCCGGAGGAAGCGAGCACGTGCATTTCGCTTTCGCGGTACATGCGGCCCAGCGCCCAGAACACGCCGAGGAAGCCGGCCAGCGGCAGCAGGTTGGACAAGCCGTCGAGCATGTTCAGGCCCAGCACCTGTAACATCACGCTGGCCGGGAAGCTACCGTTCGCTACCTGCTGGAGCACGCGCGCGAACGCGGAGCCGGCCATGATCACCAGCAGCACGATCGCCACGGCGGCGACCGTCTGGGCCAGTTCGCGCAGGAAGTATCGGTCGAGGATGCTCAGCATGAGGTAAAGTGAAAGGCTCCGTGCCTCGCCCCGCTCGGGCCCGGCAAACCCCAAGTCTAGCCTGTCCGCCCCTTGGGCAGGACCTCCGCAGGATCTTATCGATGACGCTCCAGTTCAGCCTCGGCCCCGTCGCCCCCGAAACCGTCGACAGCCCCTGCGTGGTGGTGGGCGTTTACGAGAACGGCGTGTTCAGCAGCGCCGCGGCTCGCGTGGATACCGCGGCCAAGGGTGCGATCAAGCGCCAGGTCGAAAGTGGCGACATCAACGGCAAGGCCGGCAGCGCCACCGTGCTGTTCGCGCCGGAAGGCGTGACCGCCAAGCGCGTCCTGGTGGTGGGCCTGGGCGCGCAGAAATCCTTCGACGGCGCGCGCTATCAAAAGGTGTGCCTAGAGGCCGCCCGCGCCCTGGGCCGGCTGCCGATCGATGCGGCCGTGTCCTGCCTGACCGAGGTCGACGTGCCCGGCCGCGACGCCGCCTGGCGCGTGCGCACCGCCGCGCTCGCCGCGGATCATGCCACCTACCGCTATACCGCCACCTTCAAGCCGCGCGAGAAGAGCGCGCAGCCCGAACTGGGCGCGCTGGCTTTCGCCGGCGGCGACGACGGCCAGCCCGGCCTGACGCAGGCCGCCGCCATCGCCGAGGGCGTGCGCTTCGCCCGCGAGCTGGCCAATCTGCCGCCGAACATCTGCAATCCCGCCTACATCGCCAACCAGGCGCAGTCCTTCGCCGAGGCCCATGGCGGCAAGGTCGAGTGCCGCGTGCTGGACCACATGGAAATGGAGAAGCTCGGCTTCGGCTCGCTGCTGGCCGTCGGCCGCGGCTCGGCCAACAAGCCCAAGCTGGTGGTACTGGAGTACAAGGGCGGCGCCGAGGGCGACAAGCCGTACGCTTTCGTCGGCAAGGGCATCACCTTCGATACCGGCGGCATCAGCCTCAAGCCCGGCGCGGGCATGGAGGAGATGAAGTACGACATGGGCGGCGCGGCCGGCGTGCTGGGCACGTTCGTCGCCGCGGTGAAGATGGATCTGCCGCTGAACCTGGTGTGCGTGGTGCCGGCGGTGGAGAACATGCCCGATGGCGACGCCTACCGCCCCAGCGACGTGCTGACCAGCCTCTCGGGCCTCACCATCGAGGTGCTCAACACCGACGCGGAAGGCCGCCTGATCCTGTGCGACGCGCTGACCTACACCGCGCAGACCTTCCAGCCGAAGACCCTGATCGACGCTGCCACGCTCACCGGCGCCTGCGTGATCGCGCTGGGCAAGCACGCCAGCGGCCTGATGAGCAAGCACGACGACCTGGCCGCCGAGTTGCTGGCGGCCGGCGAAGCCGCGCTCGACCGCGCCTGGCGCCTGCCGCTGTGGGACGACTATCAGGTACAGCTCGACTCCGGCTTTGCCGATGTCGCCAACATCGGCGGCAAGAACGCCGGCGCGATCACCGCGGGCTGCTTCCTGTCCCGCTTCACCGAAGGCCAGCGTTGGGCGCACCTGGATATCGCCGGCACTGCCTGGGACGAAGGCCGCAAGGGCATGGCCACCGGCCGTCCGGTGCCGCTGCTCGCGCAGTGGCTGATCGACCGCGCCCACGACGCGGGCGCGTGAACGCGCACGGGAATCGGGCGTAGCGAATAGGGAACGGCAAAGCCTCCACGGCGCTGCGCACCCTGATCTTCCTATTCCCCATTCCCCTTTCCCTATGCCCAGGCAACACGCCATGCCCCGCGCCGACTTCTACCTGATCGACAAGCCGCGCTTCCGCGAACAGCCCCTGCTGCTGGTGTGCGAACTGGCCAAGCGGGCCTACGCGGCGCAACAGCCCACGCTGATCCTGGCGCGCGACTTCGCGCAGGCCGAAGCCATCGACGAGCTCCTGTGGGATTTCGACGCTGACGCCTACATCCCGCACCAGATCGCCGGCGACGACGACGACCAGCACACCGCCGTGCTGATCGTGCCGCCCGGCGTCGATACGGCCGATCGCCCGATGCTGATCAACCTCCGCGAAACGTGCCCGAACGGTCGCTTCGAACGCGTGCTGGAAGTGGTGGCCGCCGATCCGGCCGAGCGCGAGGGTTCGCGCACCCGCTGGGCCGAGTACAAGCGGCTCGGCCTGGACGTGGCGAAATTCGATATGTGAGGTGCCGGGAACGGATACCGGGAAGCGGCCGCTGACGCCGCGTCATCTCGGGTATCCGTTTCGCTCAGGGCGTCGCGGCGCTCGCGACATCGCGCGCTGACGCTGCCCGCTCGCCCTTGCCGGAACCCTGCGCTTCCACCGGCCGCGTCGCGCGCGGCACGCTCAACAAGGCTTCGGCCAGCTGCTCGCCGGTCAGCGGCTTGCGCAGGAAGCCGTCCATGCCCGCGGCTTTCGCGCGCTCTTCCTCGTCGCCGCCGGAACGGGCGGTGATCGCCACGATCGGCAGGTGCGCGACGTCGTCCTCGCGCTGGCGGATCAGGCGGGCGATCTGGAACCCGTCCACACCGGGCAGATCGAGGTCGAGCAGCATCGCGTCGTAGTCGCCTTGCGCCAGTTCGGTCATCGCCGCCAGGCCGTTGCCGACGTAATTGACGTGATGACCCTGCTGCTAGAGCAGGCCGCGCACCACGGCTGCGACGATGGCATCGTCTTCCGCCAGCAGCACGCGCAGCCCTTGCGCATCCGGACCGCGCGCGATCGCCGGCGCGGCATCGCCTTCCTCGCGCACGACGTCGAGCGGCAGGTGCACGTGGAAGCTGCTGCCATGCGCCACTTTCGATTGCAGTTCGATGTGCCCGCCCATCAGCGCGACCAGTTCGCGGCAGATCGCCAGGCCCAGGCCGCTGCCTGCGCGGCGCTGCGGACTGTTGGCTTGCTCGAAGCGCTGGAACAGGCGCGCCTGGCTGGCTTCCGGGATGCCCGGGCCGGTATCGATCACGCTGAAGCGCAACTCACCTGCTTCGCGCGTGGCGCGCAGGGTGACGCTGCCATGCTCGGTGAACTTCAATGCGTTGTTGGCCAGGTTGAGCAGGATCTGCTGCACACGCAGCGCATCGCCCATCACGCGCGCCGGCAGGTCCTCGGCGATCTCGACATGGAAGGCGAGCCCCTTGGCGCGCGCCTGTCCCTGCTCCAGCGCCTCCACGTCGCGCACCAGCGCACGCGGATCGAATGGCGCCGGCTCGAGCGAGAACTTGCCTGCTTCGATGCGGGCCAGATCCAGCGCATCGTTCAACAGCTTGAGCAGCATCTTGCCGGAGCGCTGGATCGCCTCCGCATATTCATGCTGCTGCGAGCCCAGGCCGCTGTTGAGCAACAGTTCGGCCATGCCCAGCACGCCGGTCATCGGCGTGCGTATCTCAGGGCTGAGCGTGGCCAGGAACTGCGTCTTGGCAGCGCTGGCCTGCTCGGCGAGGAGGCTGCGCTGCTCGGCGAGCTGCATCTGGTGGCGCTGCGCCAGGCGGCGCCGCCACACTTGCAGCGCCATCAGCGCCATCGCGACGATCGCCAGCACGTACAGGCCCCACGCCCACCAGCGTTCCCACGGCGGCGCCAGCACGTGGATGTGCAAGGGCGCGGCCACGTGCCCCCACACGCCATCGGCGCCCGCGGCTTTCACCGACAGCGTGTAGTCGCCCGGCGGCAGGCTGGCGAATTCGCGCTCGCCGCGCGTGCCGGTATCGACCCATTCGCTGTCCAGGCCGTCGAGGTGGAAGCGATAGCTGTTCGCCGCCGGATCGATGTACGAAAACACCCGCGCCTCGATATTGAGGCCGCGGGCACGCCAGTCCAGCTCGACCGGCCCGGTGCCCAGCGGCACCGCCTGCAGGCCGTTCCTGCCGCGCACGCTGACGCCTGTGATCGCCACGGGAGGTGCGGGCAAGGCGACTTCGTCCTGGTTGGGATCGAAGGCCATGACGCCGCCCATGGTGGCCGCGTAGATGTAGCCGTTCGGCATCAGCGCATAGCCGCGCATGAATTCGCCGTTGCTCAGTCCGTCCTGCAGGCCGAACTTGCGGAAGACACCGCGCTCCGGATCGAAGCGCCACATGCCGTCGCGACCCAGGATCCACCCGCGTCCGCGCTTGTCCATGGCCAGGTCCGTCACATTCACCGAGGGCCAGCCGTGCCGCGCATCCACCTTGCGCTCCAGCACCAGCCGCACGCCGTCGCGGCGGTAGCGTTCCAGACCGTCCGGTCGCGCCAGCCACGCGGTCTTGCCGTCGGCCGTGAACATGAAAGCGTCGATCTTGCGGTCGTTGCTCACCCCAGGCACCGGCTCGAAGTGGTCCCCCGTGGCATCGAGCCGCCACAGGCCGCCATCGCTGGCATAGAGGAACATGTCGCCCGCCATCGTGAGCTGCGCGCCCCAGCGCGTTTTCTCTTCCGCGGGAAGAAAGCTCACCGGCGTGACTTTCAGCGTGTCCTGGTCCACCTGGACCAGGCCTTCGGAGAACGTGCGCGCATAGAGCTTGCCGTCAGGACCCAGCTCGACTTCCAGCGGATGCATCATGCCGTTGTCCGCCGACGGCACGCGGTCGAACTTGCCGTTCGCGTAGCGGTAAAGACTGCCCTGCGTGGCGATCCACAGCCGGCCCTCGGCGTCCTCGGTCATGCCGATGACGTCGCCGCGCATCCCAGTAATGACGTGCTCGGCCTTGCCGGTGGCGGGATCGAGCTTGTCCACGCGACCGCCACGCTGGCCTACCCACACGCGTCCGTCGCGCAGCCCGCGGGCCATGGTCGTGGCCACCGAATCGCGCAGGCTGTCCTTGTCCTCGGGGATATAGGTGAAACGGCTGATGCTGTTCCAACCGGGCGCCAGGTAGCCGATGCCGCCGTCGAACAACGCGACCCACAGCCCGCCCTCGCGGTCCGGCATGATCTTCCATACCCACGTGCCCGGCAGGCTGCCGTAGAGCAGCGGCTGATTGAGCACCGGCTTGACCGGATCGCCGGGCCGCATTTGCAGATACAGCCCGCGCTGGGTGCCGATCCACAGGTGCCCCGCACTGTCGCGCGCACTGCTGAGCACGTTGAAGTCGGCGATGTCCGCGCAGAACTGACGCGCGATGCCATCCGCGCCGATGACCAGCAGCCCGTGCATGGACGCCACGCGCACTTCGTCGCCGTCGCCCTCGAGGGTCCACACGGAAATGGTTTCCTTGGGGTTCTCCTGCGGAACGCGCTCGATGCGGCCGTCCGTCTGGCGCACGTACACGCCTTCGTCGGTACCGATCCAGAAACGCCCCTTCGGATCGAGGTACAGCGAACTCACCGCGCCGAAGCCGTTGGGGTCATTGCTCGGTGCCGGCGCGGCAATGTGATCGAAGCCGCTGCCATCCGGACGCATGCGGTCGAGGCCATGCTGCGTGCCGATCCACAGCGCGCCATCGGGCCCCACGGCCATGCCCCAGATCTTGTCGCTGCTGATGCTGTCGGGGTTGCCCGGATCGTGCTGCCACTGTTCGAAAGCCTGCGTGGCCGGGTCGAAGCGGTTCAGGCCCGCCTCCAGTCCTGCCGCCCACAGGCGGCCCTGACGGTCGAACACCAGCGAGGCGATGCCGTTGTCGCGCAGCGAACGGGGATCGTCCGCCATATGGCGATAGACCTTGAAGGACACCCCGTCGTAGCGCGCGACGCCGCCCTTGGTGCCGAACCACATCGAACCGTCGGGTGCCTGCGCCACCGCATACACGGTGCTGCTCGGCAGACCGTTGGCCGTGCCGTATCGACGGAACTGAGGCGTCGGCAGCACGCCCGCCGAAGGCGCCGTCCAAGGCGTTGCCGGCGCCGGTTCGGCAGCGGATGCCTGAGGCGCAAGCAGGGCCAGGCCCAGCAGCAGTGAAAACAACATGAATACCCCCCGATCCAGGCGATCATGCCAAATCGGACAGGCGGGTTCGAGAACGGAAGTGTGAAGATCGCCTTCACGCGGACGGCCGGCCCGGGCACCTCCGCCTCAGCACGCCTGGAGCCCCACACTAGAATGCTCGCCATGCCACGACGCTTCCGACTGCTGCTCGCCGCGCTGGCCTTCGCCGCCCTCGCCTGGCTCCTGTTCGCCGCGGCCGAACGCGCGCTCGCGTTGGCGCAGCGTTTCCTGCAATTGCCGGCCTGGCTGCAATGGACGCTCGGCACGGCGCTGGGCCTGTTCGCGCTGGCCGGGTTGTCGGTGTTGTGGTGGCTGCTGCGCCCGCGCCGGGCGCGCCGGCCGGTCGCCGCGCCGGACCGTCCGACCCTGGAACGGCGCATCGGCCAGCTGCAAGAGCGCGGTGCCGATACCGTCGCCCTCACGGGCGAACTGAGCGAGCTGGACCGCCGCCGCGCGACGGAACGGGTCTACATGGCCCTGTTCGGCGAAGTATCCACGGGCAAGTCCACGCTGGTCCGCGCGCTTGCGCCGCACGCCGTCGCGCCGAGCGACGTCCGCGGCGGCACCACGCGCCAAGTCCTCCATGTCGATGCCGTGCTGCCGGATGGCCGCACACTCACCCTCGCCGACGTACCCGGCAGCCGCGAGGCCGGGGGCGCAGCGCGCGAGGCAATGGCGCGCGAGGAAGCGTTGCGCTCGCATGTGGTGGCCTACGTCTGCGCCGGCGACCTCACGCGTACGCAGGCACAGGAGGTGCGCTGGCTGGCGGCCTTCGGCAAACCGCTGCTGGTGGTGCTCAACAAGGCCGACCAATGGAACGAGACGGAGCGCGCGCGTTTGCTCCGCCGCCTCCGCGACCAGGTCGGCGCCGATGCCGCGGATGTCATCGCGGTCAGCGCCGGCGGCAGCGAACGCTTCCTGCGCCAGCTGCCGGACGGCTCGACCGAGCAGGTCGAGCGTCAGCGCAAACCCGCCATCGAGCCCCTGGCCGAGGCAGTCGCCCGCCTCGCGGCGCCGGGCCCGGGCGGCCTGGAACCGCAGCGCGAACGGGCCGTGCTGGCGGGCCTGCACGAGCGAGTCGGCGTGCTCGAAACACAGACCCGCGCCGCCGAGGCCGAACGCATCGTGCGCCGTTATGCGCGGCGGGCGGTGGTCGGCGCGCTCGCCGCTATCGCGCCAGGGAGCGACTTGGTGATCCAGGGCGCGCTCGCCGCCGCGCTCACACGCGAACTGGCGCATCTCTACGGCGTACCCGCCAGCGACGTGCAGATCGAGGACTTCGTGCGCCAGGCCAGGCTCACCCTGCGCACCGGCAGCTCGCTGGTGCTCGCTATCGCAGGCAACGCACTGAAGGCCTTCCCCGGCCTGGGTACCCTGGGCGGCGGCGTGCTGCACGCCTTCGCGTACGCACTGATCTTCGACAGCCTGGGCCGCGCCCTCGCCGCCTCGCTGGCCGAACGCAAGACGCTCGACCAGGCGGATGCGGCAGAGAAACTGAAAGGCCTGCTGGCCGATGGCAATGGCGCGCGGGTGAAGGAACTGGCCGCGCTGACGATGGAAGCGCTGAAGGAGCGCGAAGCTTAGGGGCTCGCGCTCGCGCGGCCGGAGCCGGGACGTTGCGCAACCGCTTATCTCCACGAAAGAACCAAGGAGTAGAAACGCTGTCGCCCGGTAAGGAGTAAAAACGAAACAATCCGTTCAAGGCGCTGCCGCTGGCGCCTCCTTGGCCGATCGTCCAGACTTTCCCGCCATGCCCACCGCACGCGCCACTTTCCGAGCTCTCGCCCTGACCGCCGCGCTGGCCTTCGGCGCCGCCGCGCATGGCGCGCCGGCCCCGTACCGGTACGACACCACGCACAGCCAGATCGTCTTCAGCATCGACCACAACGGCTTTTCCCGGCCGTTCGGACGGCTGCACATCGCCAAGGGCTGGGTGCGCTTCGATCCGCAGGACTGGAGCCGTTCGGCGACCGAGCTGGACATCGACCTCGCCTCGCTCGACATGGGCGACGCCGAATGGAACAAGGCCGTACTCGGCAAGTCCTATCTCGACGGCGCGGGCGCGCGC
>JABLTH010075292.1_pt1 | contig 10325 bp, 8 predicted proteins | sample 7875711 | NCBI WGS metagenome assembly JABLTH01 (sample SAMN14941262, study PRJNA633318) | bioreactor metagenome | isolation source: bioreactor | place: China | collected 2019-03-05 | reverse complement strand
CCGGCCCGCGCCCGCGCTGCTCGAGGCGCTGCGCCGGCGCGGCGCCGCGTGCATCGCGATCGGCCACGCCTGGCCCGAGTTCGCGGGACTTCCGTTCGAGGGCGCGCCGCCGGCCCCGGGCGAGCCGCAGGCCGCGCTCGGCCGCCCCGCGCTCCTGGTCCGTGCGCGCCTCGTGGCGGACGACGGACGCGCGGCGGCCCCGGGCGAGCCGGGCACGCTGTGGGTCTGGGCGCCGTACGCGTTCCGCGGCTACTGGAACCACCCCGAGGAGTCGGCGCGCGTGCTCGACGCGCACGGCTGGTTCCGTCCCGGTCTCGCCGCGCGCCGCGACGCACACGGGACGATCGTCCCCGAGACGCCGGTCAGCGCGCCGGCGTGAGTCTGCGCACGAGCGCGGCCTCGACGAGATCGGCCGCGCGCTCCACGTCCAGGCTGCCGAGGTTCAGCACCGCGTCGTAGCCGAGCGGGTCGTCGATGTCGCGCCCGAAGGTCTGCCGGACGAACGCCCGCTGCGCCGCGTCGTGGGCGGCGAGTTCCTGGCGCACGACGGCCGCGGCGGCGGGGCGGTCGTGCAGCAGCGCGGCGACGCGCTGCGCCTCGGGCGCGACCACGCGCACGCGCACGCCGTACGCCGGGTCGAGGAACCAGTTCACGCCGCGGCCGAGGATGATGGCCGCGCCGTGCCGCGCGATGTCGCGCGCCACGCGCATCATCTCCTGCACGTACGCCGCACGTCCCGGATCGTCGGGGACGACCAGCTGCGCGAGCATGTCGTCGAGCACGCCGCCGGCGCGCTCGTCGTGGTGCGCGAGCACCGGCTCGCTCGCGTGCGTTTCCGCCGCGACGCGCGCGAGGATCTCGCGGTCGAACACCTGCCAGCCGAGGCGCGCCGCGAGCAGCGTCGCGAGTTCGTCGCCGTGCGCGCCGAGCTGGCGCGAGATGGAGATCCACGGACCGCTGGGGGCGTGGAGCCCGGGTGTGCCCTCGTCGTCGTGGGCGCGCTGCGCCGCCTCCCACGACCGTCCCTGCCGCTCGACCAGCCGATGGAGTCCTTCGGTCGTCATGGGCCCTCCCCGGCCCGCGGCGTGGCTCCTGACGGACCGCCCGCGAGCGGGCTTCACTTTCATGCTACGCCGCCGGACGGTCCGCCGGGTGAGAACGTTCCGCAACTCCGATCCTCCCGGAGGGAAGTTCGGCCCGCGATTCCAGATCAAGTCCGGACACCCCGGGAAGTCCCGGGAACGGATCGCCGACCGCGTGCGGCGGCCCACCGGACGCGTTGCTCGTGAAAATTGGAGATCCCGTAAAACCCGCGACAGATAAGCGTTTGCGCGTGGCCGCTCCCGTCGCCATTCCTATATTCCCCAAGGGGAAGGGGGACGGATGCCCCAGGCCGGAACCGTGAACAGCGTGCGAACGGGGCTCAGCCGCGAGGCGGAACCCGAGCTCGTCGCCCGCGAGCTCGCCCAGCAGATCGGCTCGCGCGATCTCGAGTACGTGCTGTACTTCGCGTCGTCGCGTTACGCCCCCGCGGAACTTGCGGCGGCGATGGCGAAGACGTTCGGTCCGCGCTGCGCGGGCTGCACCACGGCCGGCGAGATCGGACCCGGCGGGTACACGCACGACGGGGTCGTCGCGGTCGCGTTCGGCCAGGGCCCGATCAAGGTCCACGCCTTCGCGCTCGAGGACGCGTCGAGCTTCGACCCGGCCGCGTTCAGCGACATGCGGGCCCGGTTCGATGCCGACCGCGCCTACCCCGATCGCTCGCTCGGCGACGACTGTTTCGCGATGCTGCTCATCGACGGCCTGTGCGGCCTCGAGGAGCACGTCGTCGCGGCCGTCCACCACCACTTCGACCCGATGTCGATCGTGGGCGGCTCGGCCGGCGACGACCTCGCCTACAAGGCGACGTGGGTCTTCGAGGGCGGCCGCGCGCTGTCCGGCGCCGCGGTGATCCTGATCGTCGAGATGGGGGGCGTCCCGTTCCGCACGTTCCGCCTGCAGGACTTCGCGCCGATCAGCGACTACCTCGTCGTGACCGAGGCCGACCCGGTGCAGCGCATCGTGTACGAGCTCGACGGCGAGCCCGCGCAGGACGTGTACTCGGCGTGGCTCAACATGTCCGTCGCCGACCTCGGCATGGCCGAGTTCTCGTCGCACTCGCTGATGGTCCAGATCGGCCCCGAGTGCTACGTGCGCAGCGTCCGCTGCATCACGCCCGACGGCGGCCTCAAGCTCCACGCGGCCATCGACCGCGGCGCGATCGTGCGCATCTGCCGCTCCGAGGACTCGATGGTCGCGCTGTCGTCGATGCTCTCCCCGGCGAACGCGCCGTCGCCCACCGCGGACCTCATGATCTGCTTCGACTGCATGCACCGGCGCCGGGAACTCGAGCGCTACGGGCAGATCGAGGAGGCTTCGCGCCTCATCGCACGCGTCCGCAGCATCGGGTTCACGACGTATGGCGAGGTGGTCGACTCGCTGCACGTGAACCAGACGCTCACCGGCGTCCTGATCGGCGACGGCTCGCTCACGAGGACGCGTTGAACCAGGCGCCTTCCGATCGCGTCCGCGAACTCGAGCTGCAGCTCGCCGAGCGCGAGCGCACGATCGCCCGCCTCGAGGCGGCGCGCCGGGCGCTGATCGAGCGCGCGATCGCGGGCGAGGGAAAGAAGTCGTCGGGCTTTGGCCTCTTCGAGAGCAACGTCATGCTCGCGCGCCAGGTGCGCGAGCGCACGCGCGAGCTCGAGGAGATCAACGAGCGGCTGCGCGGCGAGGAGCGCGAGCTCAAGGCGGCGAAGGAGGCGGCCGAGTCGGCCGCGCGCGCCCGGGCCACGTTCCTCACGACGATGAGCCACGAGATCCGCACGCCCTTGAACGGCATCCTCGGGATGGCCGCGCTGCTCGCCGACACGCCGCTCAACGGCGAGCAGCTGGGACACCTCGAGACGATCGAGACGTGCGGGCGCACGCTCCTGCAGCTGATCGGCGACATCCTCGACTTCTCCAAGCTCGAGAGCCGCGGGCTCGAGGCCGAGTCGATCCCGTTCGCCCCGCGCGACGTCGCCGCCGAGGCGCTGTCGATCGTGATGGAGAAGGGCCGCGCGAAGGGGCTGCGCCTCGCCGCGGACATCGACCCCGAGGTGCCGCGCGCGCTGATCGGCGATCCCGGCCGGCTGCGCCAGGTCCTCCTCAACCTCCTCGCCAACGCGGTCAAGTTCACGGCGGCGGGACACGTGCTCCTCAAGGTCGGCGTGCAGCCGGGCGAGGGGGACGGCGTGTTCCTCGAGTGCGCCGTCGAGGACACCGGCCCCGGCATCGCGGCGGAGGTCCAGGAGCGGCTGTTCCAGCCGTTCGTCCAGGCCGACGCCTCGACCACGCGGCACTTCGGCGGCACCGGGCTCGGCCTCGCGATCTGCCGCCAGATCGTCGAACACCTCGGCGGCACGATCGGCGTCACGAGCGCGCCGGGGCGCGGCAGCCGCTTCTGGTTCCGCATGCCCTACGTGCTCTCGCCGGCGGAGCTGGTCACGCAGGCCGCGCGCCGGCGGGCGTTCACGCTGCCGCGCAGCGCGGAAGGCAAGCGTGTCCTCGTCGTCGAGGACAACGTCGTCAACCAGCGCGTCGCGCAGGCGCTGCTCCACAAGCTGGGGGCCGAGGTCGACGTCGCGGACAACGGTGCGGCCGCGGTCGAGGCCGTCGCCGCGCAGGAGTACGACGTCGTCTTCATGGACTGCCAGATGCCCGTGATGGACGGGCTCGAGGCGTCCCTGAAGATCCGCGCCTGGGAGGCCGAGACGGGGCACGAGCGCGTGGCGATCGTCGCGCTCACCGCGCACGCCTTCGCCGACGACCGCCTGCAGTGCGCGGCCGCCGGGATGGACGACTACCTCACCAAGCCGGTGTCGCGCGAGGACCTCGCGCGCATGATCGACCGCTGGGCGCCGAAGACCGCGCCCGTGTCCGCGCGGTAGTCACGTCCGCGCGCGGCCGCCCGGGCCGCGACCCACGACACGCCCGATCCGCGCGATGCGCCCCTCGAGGCAGCCGCGGCACGCCGTCGCGGTCTCGTGGATGCAGGCCTTGCCCGGGTAGATCTCGTAGAGCACGCGGTAGCGCGGCGGGGTCACGTTGGGCATGACGACGTTGGCGCCGCGCTGGAGGCCGAGCTCGCGGCCCGCGGCGGGGTCGATCGTGGCCAGCGCGGTCGTGCTGGGGATGTTCGCGGCGGGGCAGGCGAGGCGCGTGAGCGCGACGACCTTGAGCGTCGTGAGCTCGTCGTTCGGCACCTGCTCCGCGCCGGCCGCCGCGCGCAGCCGCGCGGCCCCGCCTTCGCCGCCGTCGTCGCCGAGCGGCGTGCGCGGGCTCGGGAGGAACGGGCCGACGCCGATCATGTCGAGGTCGAGCGTCGCGAACAGCGCGATGTCGTCCGCCAGCGTGTCCCACGTCTGCCCCGGGATCCCGACCATCACGCCGGAGCCGATCTCGTAACCGAGTTCCCGCAACGCAAGCAGGAGGTCGACCCTGTAGGGGCGGGGCTTGCCCCGCCCGGATCGCGCAGCGCGCGATCCCGGGTCCCCGTGGGGATGGATCACGTCGTACAACGCCGGGTCCGACGTCTCGAACCGCAGCAGCACGCGGTCCGCGCCCGCGTCCTTCCACGCGCGGTATGCGTCGACCGTCCGCTCGCCGAGGCTCAGCGTCACCGCGAGCCCGGTCTCGGCCTTCACCGCGCGCACGACCCCGGCGACGAACTCCACGCCGAGGCCGGGGTCCTCGCCCGACTGCATCACGAGCGTCCCGTACCCGAAGCGCGCCGCGTCGCGCGCACAGGCGAGGATCTCGTCGTGCGTCATGCGGTAGCGCGTGACGTCGGACGCGCCGCGCAGCCCGCAGTACAGGCACCCCCGCACGCAGTGGTTCGAGATCTCGACCAGCCCGCGCAGGTGCACGGCGTCGCCGACGTGCGCGCGCCGCACGGCGTCGGCCTCGGCCCACAGCGGCGCGAGCGCGGCCGCGTCGTCCACGCGCAGCCAGCGGAGGATTTCGTCCCGTGTCATCGCGCCGCCCGTCATCGCGCCGCGTCCGCCCGCGCTGCACGCCACGCCTCGAGCGCGGCGGGGAACGGGCCGAGCGCGCGCTCGAAGATCCCGAGCGAGTACGCGATCGTGAGGCCGTAGTTGGTGATCGGCACGCCGAGCTCGCGGCAGCGGTGGATCCGCGAGAGCATCTCGCGCCGGTTGCCGGTGCAGTTCCCGCAGTGCACGACGAGCCGGTAGCGCGCCAGCGCCTCGCCCGCGGGGAAGTCGCGACCCTGCACGTGCTCGAACCCGAGCCGCGCGCCGACGTACTGCGTCAGCCAGCGCGGGATCTTGACGCGCCCGATGTCCTCGCCCACGGGGTGGTGCGTGCACGACTCGGCGACGAGCACCGCGTCGTCGGCGGCGAGCCGCTCGATCGCGAGCGTGCCGCGCACCTGCTCGGTGAGGTCGCCCTGGAACCGCGCCATCAGGATCGAGAACGACGTGAGCGGCACCTCCCGCGGCACGTCGGCGGCGACCTTGAGGAACGCCTGGGAGTCGGTGACGACGAGCGCCGGCGGCTCCTTCAGCCCCTCGAGCGCGCGGCGCAGCTCGCGCTCCTTGACGACCAGCGCCATGGCGTCGCCGTCGAGGAGGTCGCGGATCGCCATCACCTGCGGGAGGATCAGCCGGCCCTTGGGCGCCTCCTTGTCGATCGGCACGACGAGCACCGCGGTGGCGCCGGGCGGCACGAGGTCGGCGACCATGCGGCGCGCGTCGAAGAAGTCGGACGGCGCCGCGGCGAGGAGCGCCTCGCGCACGTCGGCGAGTCCGCGGCCGCTGGGCGCCGCGCAGACGACGACGCGCGCGCCCCGCGCTTCGAGCGCGGCCACGCGCTCGGGCGCGGGCGTGCCGAGGTCGGCCTTGTTGAACGCGACGACGAGCGGCACCTGCGCCGCGGTCAGTTCGTCGAACAGGCCCTCTTCGAACGGGCCCCACGCGCCGGCTTCCGCCACGATCACGCCGAGGTCGGTGCGCGCCATGACCTGCCGCGTGCGCTCGATGCGCAAGGCGCCGAGCGCGCCCTCGTCGTCGACGCCCGCGGTGTCGACGAACAGCACGGGCCCGAGCGGCAGCAGCTCCATAGGCTTCTCGACCGGGTCGGTCGTGGTGCCCGCGGTCTCCGACACGATCGCGACCGCCTGGCGCGTGATCGCATTGAGGAGCGACGACTTGCCCACGTTGCGCCGGCCGAACAGGCCGACGTGCAGGCGCAGCCCGCGCGGCGTGGCGCGCATCACCGCTCCCCGCGGGGATCCGGCGACCCCAACCGGCACACGGCCTCGGCCGACGTCAACGCGTCGAACTCCTCCGCGGTGACGAGCCCCGACGCGAGGGCGACCTCGCGCAATCCGCGCCCTTCCGCGCGCGCCCGCCGCACCAGCTCCGCGGCCGCGGCGTAGCCGAGGCGCGGCACGAGCGCGGTCGCGCTCGCGGTCGCGTTCGCGACGTTTGCCCGGCAGCGCGCCTCGTCGGCCTCGATCCCGACGACGCAGTGCGTGCGCAGGATCGCGTCGGCCCGCTCGAGCACGCCGAGCGACTCGAGCAGCGCGTGCGCGATCAGCGGCAGGAACGCGTTCAGCTCGAGCGAGCCCGCGGCCGCGGCCATCGCGATCACCGTGTCGTGCCCCAGCGCGAGCAGCGCGGCCTGCGTCACGGCCTCGGGGATCACCGGGTTCACCTTGCCCGGCATGATCGTCGAGCCGGCCTGCCGCTCGGGCAGGCGGATCTCGCCCAGTCCCGCGTCGGGCCCCGACGCCATGAGCCGCAGGTCCCCGCAGATCTTGATCAGCGTCGTCGCGTGGGCCTTGAGCCAGCCCGACACCTCGACGAACACGTCGGCGTTCTGCGTCGCCTCGACGAGGTTCTCCGCGCGCGCGAAGCCGACGCCGGTCCCCTCGCGCAGTTCGTCGACGACCCCGAAGATGAACGCGCGCGGCGCGGCGATCCCGGTGCCGATCGCGGTCCCGCCGAGGTTCACGACGCGCAGCCGCTCCTCGCCCTTGTAGATCCGCCAGCGGTCGCGCGCGAGCGCCTCGGCGTACGCGCCCATCGAACGCCCGAGCGTCGTCAGCACCGCGTCCTGGCCCTCGGTGCGCCCGACCTTCACGACGTGCGCGAAGGCGCGCTCCTGCTCCTGGAACGCCTCCTGCAGCGCGACCACCGCGGCCTCGAGCGTGCGCAGCCCGCGGATCGCGGCCAGCCGCAGCGCGGTGGGGAAGGTGTCGTTGGTCGACTGGTGGCGGTTGAGGTCGCCCAGCGGCGAGACCACGTCGAAGCGGCCGTGCTCGAACCCGAGGAGCTCGAGCGCGCGGTTCGCGAGCACCTCGTTCACGTTGAAGTGGACCGAGGTGCCCGCGCCGCCGGCCAGCGCGTCGACGACGATGTCGCCGGCCAGCGTGCCGTCGGCCAGCTCGCGGCAGGCACGCTCGATCGCGTCGGCCTTGGCCGTCCCGTCGGCCCCGGGCCAAACCCCCAGCGCACGGTTGGTGCGCGCGCAGGCGAGCTTCACGTCCCCGTACGCGCGCGCGAGCGCCGGCGACACCGGCCGCCCGAGGAGCGGGAAGTTCACCAGCGCACGGAGCGTCTCCGGGCCGGCGCGATCGGGCCCGCGCCCATCACGGCCATGCGGCGCATCCATCGCCCCGCCTAGCAGAACACGTCGCGCTCGCCGGCGCGCACGCGTTCGATCATCCGGCGGGTCCGCGCGGCCTCGCGCGCGTCCATCGCGGCGATCGTCCTGTCGATGACCGCACGGCCCGTGGCGATCGTCGCCGGCGCCGCGTAGTCGAGCAGGTACTCCTCGAACGTCGCGAGCGCGTTGGGCTGGCAGTGCTTCTTGATCTCGCCCGGCTTGGCGAGGTCCATGAAGTCGTGGCCCGTGCGCCCGAGCCGGTAGCACGCGGTGCAGAACGAGGGCACGAAGCCGTGCTCGGCCACGTCGCGCACCACCTCGTCGAGCGAGCGGTGATCGCCCAGCGAGAACTGCTCGGCCGACCCCTCGTCCCCGTGCACGTAGCCGCCCGGGTTGGTGCGGCTGCCCGCGGAGATCTGCGAGATGCCGACGTCGAACGAGCGCCGCCGCATCGCCGCGTTCTCGCGCGTCGACATGATCATGCCGGTGTACGGCACCGCGAGCCGCAGGATGGCGACGAGCTTGACGAAGTCGTCGTCGGACACCGGCTGCGGCGGGTGCGCCGCCATCTCCGAGCCGACGGCCGGCTCGATGCGCGGCACCGAGATCGTGTGCGGCCCGCAGCCGAACGCGCGCTCGAGGTGCCGGATGTGCTGCATCAGCGCCAGGCACTCGAAGCGCCAGTCGGCCAGCCCGAACAGGACGCCGATGCCGACGTCGTCGATCCCGGCCGCCATCGCGCGGTCCATCGCGCTCACCCGGAAATCGAAGTCGGCCTTGTGGCCCTTCGTGTGCACGCGCGCGTACGTCGCGCGGTGATAGGTCTCCTGGAACAGCTGGTACGTGCCGATGCGCGCGCCCTTCAGCTGCTCGAATTCCTCGGTCGTGAGCGGCGCGACGTTGACGTTGACGCGCCGGATCTCGCCCGGGCCTTCCTTCGTGCGGTAGATCGTGTCGATGCAGTCGAGGATGTACCTGAACCCCTCCTGCGGGTACGACTCGCCGGCAACGAGCAGCACGCGCTTGTGGCCGTGCCGCACGAGGTTGCGCACCTCCTCGGCCACCTCGTCCTGCGTGAGCGCGCGCCGGTGGACGGCGCGGTTGCTCGCGCGGAACGCGCAGTACAGGCACTCGTTCGCGCACATGTTCGAGACGTACAGCGGCGCGAACAGCACGAGCCGGTTGCCGTAGATCGTGTCCTTCACGAAGCGCGCCGTGCGGTGGATCTCGGTGAGGGTGTCGGGATCGGTGACCGCCATCAGCGTGACGATGTCGGCGTCGGGCAGCCCGCGCAGCTCGCGCGCGCGGGCCAGGATGTCGCGGACGCGCAGGGGCTCGGGTTCGGACGCGTGATCGATGAGGGCCGCGATGGCGGACTCGTCCACCGGTGACGCGGACCGCGGGGTGTTCATCGGACCTCCTGACGGGCATTACAAATATAGACCCCTGACAAAGCGGTTTGTATGAATACGCGGCGGGGCTAACCGGCCTGCTTCCTGCGGTACCTTCGCCGATACGGAGGTCCGCATGGGAACCGTCCTGCGCGGCCTGGCCATGGCCGCGCTGTTCATCTCCTGCTTTCTCGTGTTCCTGCCGGCGCAGGTGCTGCGCGCCGCGGGCGTCACGCGCGCGCCGGTCGCGGGGCCGGTGGCGTGGCTCGCGCTCGCGGCCGTCGCCGCCGGCGCGGCGCTCGCGCTGTGGTGCGTCCTCGCCTTCGCGGTCGTCGGGAAGGGGACGCCGATGCCGCTCGACCCGCCGCAGCGGCTCGTCGTCGCGGGGCCGTACCGCGTCGTGCGCAACCCGATGTACGTCGGCGCGCTGGTCGCGCTCGCGGGCGCGGCGATCGTCACGCGCTCGTGGGGCCTCGGGCTCTACACGATCCTCTTCTTCCTCGCCGCGCATGCGTTCCTCGTGCTCGTCGAGGAGCCCGGGCTGCGCGCGCGCTTCGGGGACGAGTACGACGCGTACTGCCGCCGCACGGGGCGCTGGCTGCCGCGGTTCCGCGGCGCCTGAGTTCCCGGTCGCGGGACGGCGCGCGCGCTCCGCGCACGTCCCCGCATCACGGCGCCCCTAAGCTCCTCCGGGGAGGCGCCCATGCCCGACATTGCCGTCGGCCGCGCGTTCGGCGCGGCGCTGTTCGGGATCGAGGCCGTGCCGGTCGAGGTGCAGGTCGCGCAGGGGAAGGGGCTGCCGCGCGCCGCGATCGTCGGGCAGGCCGAGTCCGAGGTGAAGGAAGGGAAGGAGCGGCTCAAGGTCGCGCTGCAGGGCGCGGGGCTGTGGTTCCGCTCCGACGAGCCGGGGCTGATCATCAACCTCGCGCCGGCCGACGTGGTGAAGACCGGCACGGGGCTCGACCTCGCGATGTGCCTCGGCGTCGCCGCGGTCGTGCAGCCGAACCTCGCGCCGCCGCTCGCCGCGGTGCTCTGCTACGGCGAGGTCGGTCTCGACGGCCGGCTGCGCGGCGCGCGCGGCACGCTGTCGGTGGCGATGGCGGCGAAGGCGCACGGCTTTCGCGCGCTCCTCGTCGCGCCGGAGTCGGCGCGCGAGGCGGCGCAGGTCGACGAGCTCGAGATCCTCGCCGCGGCGACCTTGCGCGACGCGGTCGACGT
>JABLTH010016895.1_pt1 | contig 10334 bp, 6 predicted proteins | sample 7875711 | NCBI WGS metagenome assembly JABLTH01 (sample SAMN14941262, study PRJNA633318) | bioreactor metagenome | isolation source: bioreactor | place: China | collected 2019-03-05 | reverse complement strand
TCGCTCGGCCAGCTCGGCTGACATCGCCCGCCAGCCTGGCAGCCCCGCGTCGCGCTGTCAGCGACGCGGTTCGCCGAACGGATACGCGCAGACATCGCCCCGCCCACGAGCGCTGCGTGTACGCACAGGATACGACGAGGACGGCGAGAAGGGCTCGCTGCAGCAGCAACAACGGCGCAAGGGCCCGGAGGTCCGTGACCGCAAGAAATCGACTTCCGACCATCAGGGCGAGGTAGGCTACGAGCCATGCGGCTGCCTTCCGCTCCAGCACGTGTCGCAGGTCGTTGAGATGTCGCTGGAGGGAGACGCCGAACAGAAACATGAAGAGGTGGGGCACCAGGCTTACGTGCAGCAGCTTCGCCTGCATTCCCTCCAGCTCGCCTGCAGGTGTGAGTATCGCGGCGAAGGCCAGGAACGAGGCAAGGGCGAGCGCTCCCAACAGCAGGTCCGCGGCGCGTCGTGACAGCCGGTCGATTCCGAACCGGTAGAGGAGCGGCAGAAACCCATAGAACGCGAGTTCAACGGGGATGGTCCAGAGGCTCCCGTTGATCACTCCCACCCCGAATCCGCGCAGGAAGGAGGGATTGTAGAACTGCACGACCGAGATCTGGGCGAGTACCCAAGTCCAGAAAGAGAAGCTCTCGAGCTGCTTCCAGCTGATGGCTCCCGCACCCGCGGCCAACGCAAGGGACACCACGAACGCGACCCAGAGGGCGGGGTAGATTCGGAAGAAGCGGTTGCGCGCGTAGGTGGCACCGTCGTGCGAACGCTCCCAGGAGCGCGAGATCAAGAAGCCACTGATTACGAAGAAGATCGGCACGCCGGGGAAGAACGAGAGCACCACGCGGACGTTCTCGGCAAATCCTTCTTGGGAGAGATGTAGATGCTCCCACGAGTGCAGGATCACGACCTGCAGGGCGGCGGCGAGGCGTAGCAGATCGAAGTTGTTGGGCTGGACCGGGAAGGGGGCCGGTGGTGTCAACGATCGTCTGATGAGGTGGACCCCATTCTTTGGACCGGTGCCGGGCCACGTAGAGGTGTGAGCCTGCTTCGGTTTCGTCATCGGGAAATCGCCTTCGTGTCCAGGTCCCTCCAGGCCTCCTGCGGATCGGATCCGGTCGCGCATCCTTGCTCGCGCGCTCGATCCGGGCGGGGAACTCGTGGGCGCTGCCCGCCCACCTCCCGTGTAAACTTTTTGAGGCAAGGGGCCGGAGAAGAGCTGAATTCAACAGCGGTCATCGTTCGCGAACCCGGAGCAGGCTCACACCTCAACCTCGCCCGGTGATGGTCCAATGAATGGGGTCCATGAACCGGGCCGGCGCGCTGGCCACGGTGTCCAGTCGGTGCGCAGGCACTCCGCTGGGGGATGCCGCCCGACGATCTTACCCTAGCGGGGGAGGCGGCCCAATGAGACAGACAGGTCCGATCCGGCGATCGATCGACTTGGCGCTGGGGTCGGCCCTCGCCCTCCTTCTCGCAGCTCTTCCAGCGAGCCGCGCGTATGCGCAGATCGAGCGGAACGCCGCACTCGGCCGGCCGTACAACTATTCGCCCGCCCCGAGCTACGCCCTGTGCACGGATCCCGGGGACGCGGCTCAGCTCACCGACGGAATCGAGACGGTCGGCAACTTCTGGAGCGAGAAGAGCACGGTCGGCTGGCAAGGAAACTCGCCGGTCACCATCACGGTCGATCTGGGGAGCGTCACGTCGATCGCGGGCGTCTCGTTTCGAACGGCGGCAGGGAAGGCGGGCGCAGAGTGGCCAGCGGCGATTCTGGTCCTCGCGAGCGACGACGCGAAGGAGTTCCACCCGCTCGGAGACCTAGTCGCCCTGTCCAACGCCGAGGGCGGAGGGTTGTCTCCGGGCTACCAGATCCGCCGGTTCTCTTCCCGAGCGCTTCACGGCCATGGGCGCTACGTGCGTTTCGTCGTGGATCCTACAGGAAATCTGGTGTTCTGCGACGAGATCCAGGTGTTCTCTGGGCCGGCAGAATGGGCGCGCGAGACGACGACCGGAGTTTCGGTTTCCGATACGAAGGTGTACGCCGACGAGTTGCGCCTGCAGAGGCGCGTCGCGGCGGCTCTCCGGAGAGATCTGGCAATCGCAAGGCAACGCGTGGGCGTCTCGAGCGCCCCGTCTGCAGATCGCGAGCGCTGGCGGGCCGAGCTCGATGAGCTCGATGCCGCGGCTGGCAGCCTGCCGCCCGTCGGTCCGAACTTCCGCGCCGTCCTCCCGCTGAACCCAGTACACGCCCGGATCTTCGCCGTCATCGGGCGGATCGACGCTGCGGCGGGGCAGCCACCTCTCGCCGCGTGGCGCGCCAACCCCTGGGACTTCCTGACGCCCGTCGATGCGGCGCCTGCGTCGCCGGAAGCGTCCGCCGACCTAGTGCTGTTGCGCGGAGAGACGCGCCCGGCGGCCGTGAATGTTCGCAACGCGAGCGGCGTCGACGTCGTACTGCAGGTCGGGATCACTGGCCTTGGTGTGGGCGCCGCCTAGGTGAACGAGGTGGCTTGGACGGAGACGAAGGAGGGAATCGCCGTTGCTGCGGCGTTGCCCGATGCGCCCCGAGAGGGCGACGGCTTCCGCATCTCCGTTCCTGCCGGCATGACACGCCAGACCTGGCTGCGGATCTCGGCATCGGGGCTCTCACCCGGACGGCATTCCGCCGTGATCTCACTGCGCCCGCCCGGCAAGGACGCGCTCGAGCTAACCGTTCCGGTACGGGTCGTCGATGTGGCCTTCCCGTCCTCGACGCGCCTTCACATGGGCGGATGGGACTACACGAACACGGACACCCTCTACGGGCTCACGCCGCATAACGTTGCGCCTCTTGTCGAGCACCTGACTCGCCAGGGTGTCGATTCGCCCTGGGCTACGTCAGCGGCGCTTCCGTTCGGCAGCTACGACGGGAGCGGCGGGATGACTGCACCGCCGGACACCGCCAACTTCGATCGCTGGCTCCAGCGCTGGCCGAAGGCGCGACGCTACATGGTGTTCCTCGACGTGAAGGATCGACTGGGCCAGATCCCCGTTGAATCTCCCGCATTCCCTGGTGCAGTCGCGGCCTGGCTCCGGTTCTGGACGAAGCATGCGGCGGCCTCAGGCGTCAAGCCGGAGCAGATCAACCTGCACCTCGTGGACGAGCCGCACGATGCAGCGGCCGTGGCGCGCCTGCTGCCCTGGGCTCGCGCGATCCGCAGTACGGGCACAGGCGTGCGAACGTGGGCAGACCCCACGTTCCAGCCGCCCCAGCCCATCCCGCCGGGTCTCGTCACCGCCGTGGATGCGATCTGCGTGAATCGGACGCTCGGGTGGCTGGGTGGCGCCGCCTTCTGGCGGAATGCCCAGGAACTCCGCGGCTCCGCACGTTCGGTCGAGATCTACAACGCCGACGGACCGACGCGAACGATGGATCCCTACACCTACTATCGCCTGCAGGCCTGGCAGTCGTTCGCCATCGGCGGGACCGGCAGCTCCTTCTGGGCGTTTGCGGACAGCGGTGGCGCCAGCTCCTGGAACGAGCTTACGGCTACCGCAACGGCCTTCACGCCGCTCTTCATCGACTCCAATTCGGTTACCCCCGGGAAGCACATGGAGGCGATGGTGGAGGGTGCACATGACTTCGAAGTGCTCTCCCTTCTCCGCGATGCAGCGGACGTGGCCGCGGCCGGTCCTGCTGCCGACCGAGCCCGAGCGGTGTTGCGGGGCGGTGTGGTGCGTGTACTGGGCGCTGCGGGTACGGGAAGCAGCCGGTGGACCGATGCGAAGGAACGGGGGACTGCCGACGAGGTGCGCGCTGAGGCATCGGATGCCCTGGCAGCGCTCACTGGCGAAGGTGCGCCGTGAGCGGCTCGGGCAGCAGGGCCAGGAGCCGACGCAGCAGATCCTGGTCGTCGCCGAATTTATAGAGGTTCGTGCCGACCGGCCGTGGCACTGAATCCGATGCCAACACAGGTACACTGAAATGCAGGGCTTCACGCACGGCGATGCTGTCACCGTCCGTTGATGTCGTGCGGAGAAATAGCCGAGTGTGCTTGAAGATGGGCCACATGAAGTATTGTCCCGTCACCACGGTGACGTTATCGATCGTTCTAAGGTCGGCAACGACTTCGCGGCTGAAGGCGTCGTTCGGGGCGAGTCCGAGAAAGAGTAGGAAGTGGACGTCGGGACGTACGCGACCGACCTCGCGGGCCACGCGCGCTGTAGCCTCGAAGCCGTAAACGGACTGCCCGGAGGAATCGCGCAGCAGTTTCCACGCGCTGTTGACGACGAGACAAACGTTTGGGTCGAGCGCGAGCCGCCGAGCCTCGCCTGGCAGCGCCGCAAACAATTGGGAATAGGCGTCTTCATCTGGCGCGACGAACGGCGAAAAGAGGCTCAGTTGCCTCCTCGGTATGTCATACTTCGAGTATAGCTGCGCTAGCGTTTCATTGACGAGGCAGATGTTACGAGACCGCCGTAGGATGTAGAACGTTAGTCGGGCCAGGAGGGGCGCCGCACGCAGATGGCGGCTGTGGTTGTGATCATAGATAACCGAGCGTGGGCAGGTTCTTGTCACGAAGAGCAGTAGTAGCACGACAGGATGTAGGGTGTTGACATGGAATTCGGCTCTTCGCTCAGTAAGGCACAGCCAGGCGAGACGAAACAGACGGGATGGGCCCGAGTGCAACACGCGCAGGTCACCTCTACGAGACCAGTCGAGAACCTGGCGCTGGACGAAGACACTCACCCCTCCGATCGGGGGCGGAACGGCACCGACTACGACCCGTGTTTCTCTACCGTCTCGCATCGTTGGCGTGTTCAGGCTTCCTAGCGCCCCGAACCCCGGCTCCTTTCGGAAAGGCGTTCAGGCTGCTTCCATCGTTTCGATCTCTTGGATCAGCGGAGCCACCGGCGGCAGAGATCCCCCGTACCGAGGGCCTCCTTGAGCGCCTCGGCCGGCCGGCGCCCCTAGGAGCCGGTAGCTCGGGAGGCTGCGGTCGAGGCTGTAGAGCCGCAGGGGCCGGTCGGTCGAAGAGCAGGTTGCACGCGATGACCGGCATCTTTGGCGTGTAGACCTTCGCGAGGGCGAGCGAGCAGACGACGCCGGCGACTTGGGCGCCCGGCACGCCCACGGGGGGCGCGCTCAGACCCGCCAGGCTTAGCTCCTCCGCCACTCGGTGGTGCCCGTGTCTCGGATGGTCGAGCGCGCAGGCCGGTATCTTCTTCTCGCTCTCGGGCTCCACGCGGTTGGGACTCGGCGCCTGCGGCCCGCGCTGCTCCTCGACCCGTGCGGCCACGCCGCCGGCCTGGAAGAAGCGGCGCACCTCACAGAAGGTGTTGCGGTGGTAGCCCGTGAGGCGGCGGGCCTTTGACACATTGCCGAACTCCTCGGCGAGCTGGAGAAGGCTGAGCTTGAGTCGCGTACTCTGCGACAGGGCGGTCATCTTGGTTCTCCTCGGTCCTGGGTGGCGGTACTTCCAAGCTACCGGAGAGAAAGAAGGCCGCGTGGCCGCCTTTCCTCCATTTATCGGGAGAGACGGACGCTTTCCGATAGATACGGAACTACTTCAGATCCGCTCGACATTGGCGAGGGCCTGCGTGGCTGCCGGAGCGGATCGGCCGGCGATCTCGCCGAAGTCGGGGATCGAGCCCGGCTCCGCGGCGTGCGACGCATTCTGCGCTCCTGCGCGTCTCACCTCCTTCAGCATGCGAACGCTCGTCGCCAGACTCAGCCCGCTCCAGAACCAGAAGAGCTGATTGATCTTGTAGCCGTTGTCCCAGACGGATTCACTCATTCCCACCACCAAGAACCCGAGGATGGGGACCACGACGGCCAGAAGGAGCTGGCGGCGCTGGGGATCTCTCACGACCATCCAGCCGCGGACGGCGCGGCTCAATACCCAGAACACGAGGACGAGAAACGCGGCCAACCCGGCGAAGCCCACTTGGACGAGGACGGCCAGATAGAGATTGTGGGTCGACGCGAGGGTGATGCCGTACGGAACGCTGGCGGTGATGATGTCGCCCGAGGAGAGCCCCACGCCGAGGGGGTGGTTGAGCACAAGGCGGAGATAGAGGGGCCAGAAATAGAACCGCGGACTTTCGAGCCCCTTGTACTGCGCGAGGTGGAGGGCCTCGTGGGCTAGGTCAGGAAACGCTGCGGTGAACAGCAGATAGCTCGTGCCCGCTGCAACGACCCCAGCCGCGAGCGTCGTAAGCGCGGTGATCGGCCGCCGTGCGGAGAGACCGACTATGAGAACACCGAGGAGGCCGGTCGTGAGAATTCCGCCCCGATGGACGCTCTCCAGGAGGGATCCCAGCATGAACACGAGGGACACGATGACGATCGCTCGTTGAAGCTTGGAGAGAACGGAGCCGCCCAACAGGACGACCCCGATAGGGATCGTCATAGCAAGGAAGCTGCCCTGCGTGTTCGGGTTGCTAAAGAATCCGCCGTACCGGTAGTCGCGCCCGATATCACCGGCCGGATTGAAGTCACGGAATCGGAAGCCGGTGAGAGTCGTGAAGATGTGCCCGATGCACACGAACAGTCCGACGATCAGAAACAGGAAGAGAAACCGGCGCAGCTCCTCGTCACGAGTGAACGCGAGGGCTCCGACGAGAAAGAACAGGAAGCCCTCGAAATAGTATTCCTGCAGTGCGACGGTGTTCCAGATCAGGCCTCCCGACCCCAGAGAGCCCACAATGGCGCCGGCCCCGGCGGTGGCGAGGAAGCCCGCCCAGAAGGCCCATCCGGCACCAAGGTTTGGAAGCGTACGTCGTTGCAGGAGAAGAGAGACCAGGGCGACGTAGATCGTGATATTCGAAGGACCTACGCCGATGGCCCACATATATTGGCGGGCCGCCAGGCTCTGCTGAACGAAGATCAGGATGGCGAGCGCTGAAATCACCTTTAGCGGGTTGCTTCGGGAGAAGAAGAGCCACCCGAGAAAGGGCAGGCCGAACACGAAATAAATCGCCCAGCGTGTCGCTTCGATCCCGCTGTGCATACGAGCTTCCCCAACTGATCGTACGGGTCGAACGATAGCGGCCGCGGCGGGAGAGGCGTGCGCAGCGGGGCTGACCGACCATCGGCAGATCCTAGCCAGAACCGGAGTCGCTGGGTTGGAACATCCCCGCGGGGCCGAATGAGTGCGGGCGCTGCGGAGTCGGCGCTTCCGCATCGACCAGCTCCTTCTCTCGTTGGGGAGCAGGCCCAGTTTCCCACCTTATGCCCTGGTCCGAAAATCGGGGTCCACTCCACGGATCCCTGTCCTCAAGCCGGTTTCGAGGGGAGCCGGGTCGATCGCTCGATCCGTCACCTGGACCCCGACGGTGCCTCCTGCCTCATCGGATCGGAGGTGCCCGACGCAACTCGCGGCCGAAGCGCCTCCGCAACCACGCGCGCCGTCTCTTCGTGTCCCGCCGCGTTGAAGTGCGCGTCGATCTTCCAGTAGAGACGCTCGCCCCGCGCGTCTCGCGCCCGGAACGCGGGCAGCAGGTCGATCACCCGAATGCCCGCCTGTTCACCGAGGCGAGAGAGCTCGCGCTGCGGCTGGTCCCGGCGAACCCGGTTCGCACCGAACGTCGCCTCGACCAGGCCCCAGCGCGCGTCTTCGACCTGCGTTCGGCCCGGCACCAGCACCATCCACGTCTCGGCGCCGAGCTCGCGCGCGCGATCGCGGAGCCTCGCGAGGAGCACCGACGTGAGCGCCACTCCGTCCGCGAGATACGCGGGCTGCTCGGCGAGGTACTGGTCGTCGGCGAAGGGCATGCCCGGCATCGACTCGGTCGCCTCCTCGCTGCGAGCTCCGATTCTCTGGAGCAGCGGCGAGGACGCTGCGCTGCGCAGCGCCTGATAGAGCTGCGAGTACGTCGCGGCGAGGCTATTCGCGTGCGAGGCGAGCAGCCGCAGGCGCGAGGGGATCGGCCTCTCACCGCACACCAGCCGCCCTTCCTCGAGACGGCAGCGCCCCTCCACGTTGTTGCGCACGTCGTTCTGCAGGCAGAAGAAGAGCACCACGAGATCGGGCCGTAGCGACGGACCATAGCGATCGAGCACGTCGATCTCCTCGGTCGTTCCGAAGCCCGAGACGCCGAGGTTGAGCACTTCGACGCGCGGAGACGACTCCGCGAATGCCGCCTCGATCCGCGCCGTCAGCACGGCGTCCTCTCCGACCTGAAGGCCCTCGACGAAGGAGTCGCCGAGCGCGAGGACACGAAGGGTCTCCGGCGGCTTCGGCGTCGCGAACTCGCGGCCGCGAAAGCCGAGCGCGTTGAAGCGCACCTCGGCCGCGTATTCGGAACGCCGGAAGACCGCCGCTCGGCCGGGTACGTGAACGAGGAGGCCGTCGGCCGTCAGCCACGAGAGGCCGACGGGCTGCGGAACGAGGAGGCGGACGCTGAGCTCGGCCATCGCGAGGCTCACCAGCGCTGAGCCCGTCAGCAGCGCCAGGGCCGGCAGCGCACGTCTCAGCCGGCCGGACGGAGAGAGCATCCGTTCAGGTCGCGCGGAGCGCGCCGTCGATCCGGAGCGCGAGGTCGGCGGCCTGCCACGCTTCGTCGACGCCCAGCAGAGCGTTCTCCTGGCCTCGGATCGCTTCGAGGAAGAGCCGCATCTCGTCGCGGTGCCCCTTGTCCGGGCGGCGGAGATCCGCGTCCTTCGCCGCAAGGCCATGGCTGGAGAGCTTCACGAAATCGTCCAGCACGAGGCTGCCGCGGCCGGCGTGGATTTCGATGCGCTCCTTCGCGAGGTCCTTCGCGCCGCGCGCAGTGTAGAGGAGCGACGCCACGTTCACGTTGCCGGCCGAATCGCGCAGTCGCAGCGAACCCGCGAAGTCCTGCGGCGCCGGCGCCGACGCTTCGCGGCTCGGGATGGCCTCGCACGCGAAGCTCACCACCTCGGGCCCGAGGAGGAAGGCGAGCAAATCGAGCATGTGACACGCCTCGCCGATGATCCGCCCTCCGCCCACGCTCGGATCGAGCGTCCAGTGGCCGGGAGGGATGAAGCCGGCGTTCACCCGGTAGTCGGCGGCGGCGCTGCCTCCGGCGGCGCGCAGCGCCTCGCGCGCCCGCAGAACGAGCGGCGCGTAGCGGCGGTTGTAGCCGACGGTGAAGATGCGATCCGACGCTCGCGCGGCGTCTCGAACCGCGTCGATCTCGTCGCGCGTTAGGCCCATCGGCTTTTCGAGGAAGACGTGCTTTCCCGCGGCGAGCGCGGCGAGCGCGAGCCGCGCGTGAAGGTCGTGACGGGTCGCGATCACGACGGCCTCGACGGCCGGGTCGCCGAGGACGGCCGCGGCGTCGGTCGACGCCTGCGCAGCGTCGAACTCCTGGGCGACGCGCGCGGCCGATGCGCTGCTGCGCGTCACGACGGTGCGGAGCGAACAATCCGGAAGCGCGCGGATCGCAGGAAGAAGCGTGCTCGCCGCGAAGCCTCCTGCGCCGATCACGGCGATCCCGACGGCGCCGCTTCGCGCCGGCCGCGACGGCGCCGTCCTGCGCGTCACCGTCCGCTGCGCGCGATCCGGGCCCGCCGGATAGCGAAGGACCACCGCGACGCCGCTTCCCACCTGCTCTTTCGCCTTGCGGAAGGCCTCGGGCGCATCCTCGATCTCGTGCTCCGACGCCAGCAGAGACGCGGGATCTACGCGCCCACGCGCGACGAGATCGAGAAAGCCGGCGAGGTTCCGGTTCTCGGTCCAGCGCACGAAGCCGGCGGGGTAGTCGAGGCCTCCCTCCTCGTACGTCGGGTCGTAGCGGCCCGGCCCATAGGAGCACGAGATCGTGAACTCGACCTCCTTGCGGTAGAAGGGCTCGCGCGAGAGTTCCATCCCGACGGCGCCGACCACCACGACGCGGCCGCGCTGGCGCACCACGCGAAGTGCCGTGTTCGCGGGCTCGCTGCTCGCCGTCCCCGCGCACAGCAGAACGACGTCCGCGCCGATTCCGCCCGTGGCCTCCGCGACCGCACGCTCGACGTCGGCCGAGTCGGGCCCGCACCCGGCGACGAGCCCGCCCGGGCCGCGGCGCGCGAGCTCGACGCGGTCCGCACGCGGATCGACGCCCACCACTCGGCATCCCGCCGCGGCGAGGATCTGGACCGTGAGCTGGCCGACCAGACCGAGCCCGATCACGACGGCCGTCTCGCCGACCTGCGGCATCGCGCGCCGAACGCCCTGGAGCGCGATCGCGCCCACCGTCGCGAAGCTCGCCTCGCGCAGGCCGACTGGCTCGGGCACGGGAACGACGAGGTTGCGGGGAACCGCGACGACTTCGGCGTGGTGCGCGTAGGCGGAGCCGGCAGCCGCGACGCGCTGGCCGGCCGCGAGATCCGCGACCTCGCTTCC
>JABLTH010038349.1_pt1 | contig 10344 bp, 10 predicted proteins | sample 7875711 | NCBI WGS metagenome assembly JABLTH01 (sample SAMN14941262, study PRJNA633318) | bioreactor metagenome | isolation source: bioreactor | place: China | collected 2019-03-05 | reverse complement strand
TTCGGGTGTAACCAAAGCATCCACCGGACCAAACCGTTCTCTCTCAGCGTATTCAGTTAGCAATCATTGACCAAGGGGCGCTCTGATTCGTGGTACTGAGCTCTTTTTTGCTTGACGGTATGGCATTTCACCTAACTTATCCATAGGTAATAAGTTATTTAACACATTTTCTATTGCCCATGGCTTTCTGCCAGTGGGTTAACGATTGAAGCTTTGGCAAAATTACAAATTTCATACACTCTTAACAGATTGTATTCATTAGACTTAATGCATTTGAGGTGCTACGAAGCAAGTTCTGATTTTAACTGACGGCATACTTATTGCTTTATTCTTAGATTTTTTAGTGAAAAATCTAACCGATTTGGAAACAAAATCAGCAATCTTTAGGATGAAGTGAGGCAACCAAAATTATGATCAAAAGTCTGCATGGTGCTTTGAGAGTAGAGCTTTCAATGATGACTAGGAGTTATTTATGGCAACGGAATTGCTGACTAATGAAGCCTTGTCCCAACTTTATCGAGAGCATCACACCTGGCTGCTCGGCTGGCTGGACAAGCGCGTGCAGTGTCGCTTGCAAGCCGAAGATCGTGCGCATGACACCTTTGTGCGCGTGATGGCATCGGGTCGCACACCGGATCTGAACGAACCCCGCCCCTATCTCGCCACCATCGCAAAAAACTTACTGATAAACCACTGGCGCCGCGCCACCATTGAACAAGTATACCTGGAACGCCTTTCGGCGCTTCCTGAAGCCACTTCGTTGTCAATCGAAGAAAACGCCATTATTCTGGAAACCATCCAAGAAATTGATGAGCTGCTGAATCGACTACCTGAAAAAGCACGCAAGGCATTTTTTATGTCACAGATCGATGGGCTTACCTATGTTGAAATCGCCGAAAAACTGGGCGTCAGTGACCGCATGGTCAGAAAGTACATGGTACAAGCCATGGTATTGTGCCTGAGCGTGGAGTTTTAACAGCGCATGTCTTCCGGAGATCGGCAAAAAATTCATCCCCGCGTTGTAGCCGAGGCAGCAGAATGGTTTATGGTTTTAAGCTCTGGCAGCGTTCGCCCTGAGGAAACCGCACAGTGGCAAGCCTGGTTGGCGTCGCACCCAGACCATCAAATGGCTTGGTCCAGAGTGGAATTTTATACCGACAAATTTAAATCACTTCCGCCACAAGCCGCCTTCGCCGCCACCGCAGCGTTAAATGCCCCCAATCTCAATCGAAGACGCATGCTGCTGAGCATGGCCTTGTTTGGCCTTGCAGGCATGTCGGGTTGGCAAGTTTCTCGCGGCCGCTACTGGCAGGAATGGTCGGCCGATCAACATACAGCGCTGGGTGAAAGTAAAACCATCACCCTAGCCGACGGCTCCAGCGTCGTTATGGATAGCGGCAGCGCGGTTAACGTCGATTTCTCGGTTAATTTACGCAGGCTGCAACTAGTTAAAGGTGAGATTTACATTGAAACAGCGCCTGATACAGTGGGCTGGAAACGGCCGTTTGTCGTCGATACCTTGCAAGGCAGAGTTCAGGCGCTCGGCACGCGCTTCAGCGTAAGCCAACACGAAAACCGTACACAGGTGGCCGTGTTTCAAGATGCTGTAGAAATTCAGCCCGCCGATGCCATGACTGCCAAACAAACCCTGCGCGCGGGCCAGCAAGCTCAGTTTGCGGCTAACCACATTGAACCGATCCACCAACACAGCCAGGATAAGCCAGCCTGGACCCAAGGCTTTATCGTCGCCGACGATTTGCCGCTCAGCGAGTTTTTGCTGCAACTAAACCGTTACCGACAAGGCTACATCACCTGCGCGCCCGAGATCGCCGATTTACGGATCATCGGTTCTTATCCGTTAAAAGATACCGACAAAATTCTCGCGTTTCTTGAAGCTAACCTGCCCGTCAAACTCTCGCACCCGCTGCCGTTCTGGGTTAAAGTCCTGCCGCGTTAATCATCCCTGCACATGATCAAGCAACATCGACTGTCGCTTGGACAAGATAGGTAATATATACCGGAACCTATAATCACCCTTGATGCCGATATCACTTGTAAACTTCTCGACGATTACCGATCTTCAATACCAGAACGCAAAGTACACCGTCCTGAATTTCACAAATCAATCGATATCCACCAACGCGATAACGCCACAAACCGCCAAGCGGACCGGATAAAGCCTTGCCTACAGTGCGTGGATGTCGGTAACAGCCAAACGCTCTCGCAGAAATTTCGTGATACGCCTCGCTTCCGTCTTATCGAGTTTCGCCAGTTACTTATTTGCCGTCTCTGACAGTTGAATCCGCCACGCCAAGCGCGTTCTACACCTCATCGAATGAATATACGCGTTCTTCACCTTTGCGAACGCGTTCCAACACGCCGGCGGCCAAGTAATAATCTTCCATATCATTCAATCCTTTTTCGATGATTTCTCGTAAATAAAATGCCTTCGTACGCCCGGTTTGGCCTGCCAAATAATCAAGCCGTTGTTCAATTTCCGGAGAAAGTCTTATTGAGGTAGCCATATCTAATCCCCTTTACGTCAACTATTGAATACCTGTAATCAACGTATCACAAAAGCTCGGAAGCATCTCGGCATCGTCGTTCAAGTGGGTGGAAAAAATTGTGGGCGGTGCCGGGTGCTGGTCGCCAAGAGCATTTTTACTTAAAAAGTCGGATTATTTTTTCAAATAAAAACAAGCAGTTAAAAAATTTATTAAATTTTCTTCAATTTGCAGTTCCGGTTTTTCCACGCTCGTTTGTATTAGCTAATGAAAACACCACAAATGGAGAAAAAATCGATGTCAAATACACACCGTCGCTGCAATCCGGGTTCTCGCCCATCCCGATTGAGCCAAGCTATACAGGGAATTCTATTGGCTTCAGCGCTGACTGCTTCAGTCGCAGCCCATGGAGAAGAAACTAGCAACAGGAGAAGCTACCACATCAGCGGCGGTTCCTTGGGACAGGTGCTTAGCCAGTTCGCGCGTGATGCCGGCATCCTGTTTACCGGGGAGTCCAAATTAACCGACGGCAAAATCAGCAAGGGATTGGATGGCGAGTACACCGTCGAAGAAGGTTTTAGAAAACTCCTCTCGGGAAGCGGTTTGACGTACACCATCACGGACGACAACGCGGTAGCGATCAAGGTTGCAGAATCTGGAAGCGATGCGGCATCAACTTTGCCGGCGGTGAAGGTTACGGGACAGGCGGTTTATGATGAGAATGATCCTTATAACAAAAGCTACACCGTCACTAACAGCACTACTGCTACCAAAACCGATACGCCGATCTTCGACACACCAGTGTCGATACAGGTGGTACCACGAGCCGTGATGAACGATCAAAAAGCCACAACCATCAAAGACGCGCGGGAAAACGTCAGCAGCGTACGCCCGCAATCGTCTCTGGGTGCAAGTAATGGTTTTATTATCCGAGGTTTTAGCAATAGTCGGATGTATCGTAATGGTCTGGTCGCTAATGGCATATCTAGTGGACTGCGGTCTCAGTTTGAGACGGCCAACCTGGAGCGCGTTGAGGTGCTTAAAGGTCCTGCTGCGGTTTTGTTTGGCCGTATCGAGCCAGGAGGATTAATCAATTTGGTTACCAAAAAGCCACGGGATGAATCCTATTATTCTGTGGAACAGCGTTTCGGCTCTTACGATTTTTATCGGACCGAATGGGATGCGACCGATGCGATTACGGATGATAAATCGTTAAGCTATCGTTTTACCGGTTCTTATCAAAACAATAAATCGTTTCGGGATTTCAATTTTAATGACCGTGTCCTGGTGAATCCGTCTTTGACTTGGCGGCCTAGCGATGCCACCGAAATATCCCTGGAAGTAGAGGCTTTGGATGAGGATTACCAGGTCGACAGAGGCTTATTCGCTATCGGAGACCGCCCGGCGCCTATTCCCGTCAGCCGATCCTTCATCGATCCCAATGATCCTGTCGATACTAACTCCAAGGTGAATCTCGGTTTTAATTTAACCCATGTCTTCAATGAAAATTGGACAATGCGAAATCGGTTTCTAGCTTCTTTTGTCGACACTAACGATATTTCTGTCAAACCCGCTAATGCGGCTACCGTAGCGCAGTTTCTAAACCCGAATACCGGCAATCGAACCTATCTACGTAATATATATTCTCAAATATCTGACAATGAAACCTTTACCACTAATCTTGATTTAACGGGTAACCTGGAGCTTTGGGGAACAAAACATCAAACGCTGATCGGTTTCGATTATTTACGATCAACCCTTACCTATTTGGCCCGTGGAAATCCAAATGCTCCAGTACCGGGCTTAGAAATCGATATTTACAATCCGGAGTACGGTATTGATCCTGGGTTTTACGCCAACGTACTGGCCACTCCTTTTCCTCCTGGCACTAGTCATTCCTATTTTCGGGATGAATGGTATGGCGTGTATTTTCAGGACCATATCACACTCTGGGACAAACTCCATATATTGGGCGGCGGTCGCTATGATTGGGCGAAAACCGGTCGAGGTAGAGGCGCGTCATTTAGTGAGGCGGAGGCTGATTTGCCTTCACGCAAAGATGAAGCTTTCAGCCCACGAGTGGGAATTATCTATCAGCCCTGGACATGGGTCAGCATTTACGGCAACTGGACGACTTCGTTCGGGGCCAACAATGGGGTAACGGCTACTGGCGCTACTATCAATCCGGAAATCGGCGAACAATTTGAAGCGGGTTTGAAAACCGAATTTTTCGATCAACGGCTGACAACAACGTTGGCTTATTACCATTTGACCAAAGAAAATCTTTTGACCCGCGATTTTAACAGCCCCGATCCCCTTGCAAGAGCGGCTATTGGGGAAGCGCGCAGCCAAGGTATTGAGCTGGACATGAATGGTCAGATTACCGATGAACTCAGTGTAATCGGCAACTATGCCTTCACCGATGCTCGTATCACCAAAGACTTTTCCGGTCTCCAGGGCAACCGCATGAACAATGTTCCCGAGCATTCCGGCAGTTTATGGCTCAAATACGACATTCGCCATTACGAGCCGCTCAACGGGTGGCAATTCGGCGTGGGCGTATTCGCCGTCGGGCAACGGCAGGGTGATAACGACAATAGCTTCACGTTGCCGGGCTACGTACGTTTGGATGCCTATACCGGCTATTCCTACAAACTCCGCGATTCACGGTTGACCGCGCAATTCAATATCCGCAATTTGCTGGACAAAACTTATTATGAATCCACCGATCCGTTTCAAAACGCACCGCCGCGCGTCGGCATTTACCCTGGTGCGCCGTTGACGGCAATGGGATCGATACGCTTGGAATTTTAGCCCGGTAGGATGGGCAACGCTTTTCTGCCCACGCGGAACAAATTGGCGATGTAAACGATGGGCAAAAAAACCTGCCCACCCTACCAAACTATGCGTAAACAGGTAGATAAAAAATGATCGAGCATGAAGATATGGCTTTACAAAAAATATTGCCACAGTTGATGAATGAAAACCGTTATAAAACTTCACAATGGTATCGGCATTTTCGCGGTTTTTGGCTAACGGTGCATTTGTATGTCGCCCTGACGGTAGGCTTATTCTTTGTCATTCTCGGAGTAACCGGTGCTTTTAATGTTTTCAATCATGAACTGGAGGAGCTAGGTTTGCTGTCAGTTGCTATTCAAGCCAATGCACAGATGCGTTCCTTGGATGACATTATGCAAACCGTTAAAGCCGCTCACCCGGAAAAAAAAGGCAAATGGTCATTGTTGATGCCGGGTTACGGCAACGATTATGTCTGGGTGGAATATCCAAAGCCTGAAGAAACAGCTGATGAACTTTATGCGCCATTCCGTGTGTTGGTTGATCCTTACAGCGGAAAAATCATTGCCGAGAGTTATTGGGGGCGCACGTTATGGACCGCAATCTACCAAATCCATGCCAGTTTGCTGACGGCTAGATTAGGTGTAAAGATCGGGCGATTTGGCTTTAATACGGTTTGCTTTTTCGGCTTATTTATGTTTATTTCCGCGTTGACAGGGCTTTATCTATGGTGGCCGCGCTGGAGGAAATTTAAAAAATCAGTGACCATCAAGCGGGGCGCAAGCCCGGAACGGTTTTATTTTGATTTGCATAAAACCACGGGCTTTTACAGTTCAATTATTTTACTGATTTTAGCGTTTACCGGGTTCTCGTTCAGTTATGCGGATTACATCAAACCGTTGATACGTAGTTTTTCAGCCGTCAAGGAAAAGCATTTAGAAGAACCCGATGTAAAATCTCAGGTCATAAAGGATGCGCCGACTCTTTCGATAGCGCGCGCTGTTTCCATTGCAGACAAGATTTTCCCCGAGGCGGCCTTGCGTGGAGTAACAACACCGGACGGTAGTACGGGTGTTTATAGTATCTCCAAAAGGCAATCAGACGAGGCTAATCACCGATGGGCGCGCAGTAAGGTATGGATCGACCAATACAACGGCAAAGTATTAGCCGTGCAGGACCCTAATCAATTTACCGCCGGTGAAACGTTTTTGAATGTGTTGTGGCCGCTACATAGCGGCGAAGCCTTCGGGCTTGTTGGCCGTATTTTGTGGTGTGTGATGGGTTTTGCGCCGCTGGTTTTGTATGTGACGGGCATTTTACGCTGGCTACAAAAACGCCGCTCGGCAAAGTTGCATCAAGCCAAGCAATCGCCAGCTTATGAATCGCGTTAGTGTGTTTCCAACTCTTTCAGCCACTCGGGATGCTTGCAAATGAGCTTTAGCAAGCATTGCACCGCGCCGGAGGGTGAGAAGCGGCCCTGTTCCCAATCGCGCAAGGTGGCAACCGGAGTGTTAATCAGATCGGCAAACGCTTGTTGCGACAAACCGGTTTCATGGCGTGTGGTGCGCAGCAGAATCTGTTCCGGGGCATGCACACGGCCGACACCGGACTGGATTTGGGCCAAGCTTTGTCTAAGTTCGTCAAAGGGCATGCCGGCATCGGCCTCTATGGCTTGCGCTATTTTTTCTATGTCCACGTTACACCGCCTTTTGAATATCGCTGGGCCGAATATCGGCTTGATCGGCCTTTTGATAAAGCGTAATCATTACAATGGTGCCTTGTTCGGTCAGGTTGAAATAAATAACGCGGACACCGCCGCGTTTGCCTTTACCCGCTATGGACCAGCGGACTTTACGTGCGCCTTCGGTACCGGAACTCACTCGCCTGCCAAAGCATTGCTGGCAATCCAGTCAAAAAGCGCCAGACCCTCCTCCTCGGACCAGATTTTCTCGGCCTGTTTTTGGAATGTGGGCGTTTCTCTGCCGTCTTGCTAATGGCTCAATGATTGTCGTGTTGGGGTTATCGTCACCTACACACTTTTTGCATAACTAAAACCATCGATAAGGAAGGATAAGCTCGCATGCGCAAATCCAACAAAAAGGCTCATTTAGAACCACCGATGCTGGTACCCGCTGATAAAGCCGCGAATGTATTTCCGGCGGTGCGTTATTTCCAGATACACTTTGAGTTTCTGCAAGAGCAGATCCAGTTAATCTTGCGTAACCAGGAAGCGTTGCAACAGCAGATCCAGCAACTGGAAAGTCAGCTGTCGCGATCGGCTCAAGGGTTGCGTCTGAATAGCAAAACGTTGAGTCCGATTGAGCGCCTGACCGCCCATCGTAACGCCACGCAGGACACGCACACGCCCAACCTGAATTTAACGGGGGGACGGTGACGTCAAATATGTGGCATTCGATCACGCAAACAGCAGGGCTGGCTACCGCCCAGCGTTCGTTTATCCAAACGGCGCAAGGCTTACCGGATCCGCATCAGTTTTTGGTGTCGGCGCCGATACCCAGTAATCGCTATCGGCGTTCCTTGGCCGTGACGTCAGCGGTGATGGTTGCCGCCTTACTGCACGGCGGTTTGTTGTTCTGGTATGTCACACGACCTGCGCCATTGCCGTTTTCGGCGGCAGCACCGTTGCCGATGATTGCGATGGAACTATCGGCACCACCGTCGCCGGTGGTCAATCAACCGATAGCGCCGCCGCAGCCACCGAAACCCGTTGTGCCACCCAAGCTGGATAAGCCCAAAGTCAAACCGAAACCGAAGCCCAAACCCTCGGAACGGCTGGTCAAGCAGGTTGAGGAGCGTAAAAGCGTAGAACCGGAACCGGTTGCACCAACGCCGTCAACAGCTGCAGCACCACCGGCGTTAAATCACAATGCCTTGGCGGCACCGCGCAACGACACCTATGTGCCGGCTGATAGCAATGCCGCATATTTGAACAACCCCAAACCGGAATATCCCATGACTGCACGCCAGCGGCATTGGCAAGGTACGGTGTTGCTGCGGGTCTATGTCGGCGCGGATGGCAAGGCCCTGCAAGTCAACCTGCAGCGTTCCAGCAATCACGACACGCTGGATGAATCGGCATTGGACGCCGTCAAGCAATGGCGCTTCGTGCCGGCCAAGCGCGGCGATACGGCAGAACCCTGCTGGGTGACGGTACCGATTGTGTTTGAACTGGATTGATCAACCTCCCCCAAGAGGTACGCAGCCCGACCCGCCTACCTGGGTCGGACAACACGGACGTTGATAGACCTGGATTAAGGATGATCCAGGTGCCGCACGGATGTTTGGCCAAGCCAAGATTTTAAAAAATAAAACAATAACGAGAACTTTATGGACCACATTTTTAGCTTTTCCGAAACCGCCATCGTCGATGGCACCCTATGTATGCTGGGCTGCTTTTCCCTGGTCACCTGGAGCGTGATCTTACTCAAAGCCGGTGAAATCGCCTGGCATCGCTACCGTAACCATAAGCTGCTACAACGCTTGAGTGGTGCCGTGTCCCTGGAAACCTTGGATGCGATCGACAACCACCCGGAAAACTCCTTGGCATTCCAGGCCGGACGCGTACTAAGCGTCGGGCGGCAAACTTATGCCCGTGCGCAAAGCCTGCCGCATGACCGGCACACCCAACACGCCGCCCGGCATGAACTGATTGAGCGCGCCTTGCGTCAGCAAATTCAAAAAGAAAAAGCCTTGCTCGACTCAGGTCTGGGTTGGTTAGCCAGTATCGGCAGTACCTCGCCATTCATCGGTTTGTTCGGTACCGTCTGGGGCATCATGCACGCCCTGAAAGACATTGGTGCCCAAGGCAACGCCAGTCTGGAAGTGGTGGCCGGCCCGATTGGTGAAGCCTTGATTGCCACCGCATTGGGTATTGCGGTGGCGATTCCTGCGGTGATTGCCTACAACTTTTTCCTTCGTCAGAATCGCCAAGTCCTGGCCAGCCTGGAGCATATCGCGACCGACTTTTTGCGCAGCTGTATCGAAAACGACTTAAGCCAACCCGCATCACAACCTCAGGAGATCTAACATGGCCATGCAATGTCCAAGCGAAGATGAAGGCGGCGAAATGAGCGACATCAACGTCACGCCCTTGGTGGACGTGATGTTGGTGCTGCTGGTGGTGTTTATCGTCACCGCACCGCTGTTAACCCAAGTGGTCAAAGTCAAACTGCCAAAAACCGAACAGACCGAGCCGACACCGGATAAACACGTCGCCATCCTCGCAGTGACCGCCAGCGGTGAAGCACTGTTGGACGACAAATCCGTGCCATTAACCAGCCTGGAAGCCGAACTGAAAGCCTTGCAAGAACGCGACCCCGACATCAGCGTGCAATTACAAGCCGACAAAGCGGCGGTGTTTGAATCGGTCGCCAAAGTGATGGCCAGCGCGCAGCGGTCTGGCGTTGGCAAGTTGTCGTTTGTGACGGTGGAGCAGTAGACGCAACTATGCAAAATGCCAATAGAAAGTCCATTTCAATTCCATGGAACAAAGGAAAATTTGTTGGCCAGAAACATCCGTTGAAATTGAAAGAAATATGGGAAATCCGGATTAGATTGCAATTGGCTGACGATCAAAGGGTTAGCGTTATTCAATTTAGCGATTGATAGTAAGTTGAGAGGATGCGACTTGGTTAAATTAAAGGTTAGCGATGTTTTTCAAGGCTCTCGTGTGCAGTCGAGGGCAATCGTCATGCAACAAAAAACGCATCGCCCAGTTCAATTTGAAATCACTGAACATACACGTACAGCATTGGCGGATTGGATTAAAACCGCAAACTTAAAATCAGATCAATATCTTTTCACCAGCAGATTGCATGGCTATCAGCACCTATCCACCAGGCAATATGGACGCCTTGTCGAAAAGTGGGTCAAATCAATCGGGCTTGATCCGGCCGGGTACGGAACACACAGTATGCGCAGAACCAAAGCTACACTGATTTACCGAAAAACTAAAAACATACGAGCAGTTCAATTATTGCTGGGGCATAGCAAACTGGAAAGCACCGTCAGGTACCTGGGTATT
>JABLTH010008735.1_pt1 | contig 10345 bp, 10 predicted proteins | sample 7875711 | NCBI WGS metagenome assembly JABLTH01 (sample SAMN14941262, study PRJNA633318) | bioreactor metagenome | isolation source: bioreactor | place: China | collected 2019-03-05 | reverse complement strand
GGTTGGCGGGCCGCATGAACCCCGGTGCGAACACGGCGAAGAAGGCAATCACCGCGAGCAGTGCCGCCACGAGCGAGAACCGCTGCAGGCGGCCGATCCGTTCAGTCATGGGCATGGTGTTCCGTATGGCGGCGCCGAATCAGCGCGGTCGTCGCGACGACGAACAGGATCAGCGCGCCTTCGACGCCGTTGACCCAGTAGCTCGACACGTTGTCGAGCTGGAAGCCGTTGCCGACGATGCCGACGAACAGCGCGGCGAGCAGCGTGCCCGGTATCGTCGGCACGAGCCGCCGCGAGAACACGACGCCGAGCAGCGCGACCGCGACGACGGCCAGCAGGTTTTCGCCGGCGCCGGGCGAGCTGCCGCTCAGCAAGGCACTCGACGCCAGCGCGGCCAGCGCGGCGGAGACGCCGCTCAGCACGTAGCTGGCCGCGACATACGCGTTCACGCGCAGCCCGGCCGCGCGGGCGGCATCGCGATGCGCACCGGTCGCGGCGAGCCGCAGGCCGAAGCGGGTTCGGTGCAGCAGCACGCCAGACAGCAGCGCGACGATCAGCAACGCGGGCGCGAGATGCGGTACGTCGAACGGGCCGCTGTCGATCAGAAAGGCGAGCACCGGGCTCGCCGCCGCGACCGACGTGTTCTGCGTCAGCACCAGTTCGAAGCCGGCGCACAGATTCATCGTCGTCAGCGTGGCCAGCAGCGGGACGATGCGCAGCGCGATCACCGCGAACGCGTTGAGCGCGCCGACCGCCGCGCCGGCGGCCAGCATCAGCGCAAGCGCTGCGCCGTCCGGCGCCCCGTCGCGCAGCGCGACGGCCTGAACGGCTGCGCAGAGGCCCATGTTCGCCGCGACCGACAGGTCGAGACCGCCGCGGATCGGATCGGGGCCGCCGCCGATCAGCACGGCCGTCAACCCGAACCCGAGGATACCGACCACGGCCGACTGCTGCAGCACGTTCGCGAGGTTTGCGACGGTCAGAAAGAGCGGCGAGCTCGCGGCAAACACCGCACACACGACGGCGAACGCGAGTGCCGCGCCCCAGCGCAGCCAGAATTGCGCGCCGAACGTGCCCGGCAGCCGCGCGAACGCTGCTCCGGGCAGCGCGCGATCGAGGATCCGGTTCATGCGGCCACCTCCTGTCGCGGCGTGTGGCCGCGTGCGCCGGTCGCCCACGCGAGCAGATCGTGGCGCGTGGCGTCGCGGGTCGCGACGTCGCGCACGATCCGGCCGCGTGCCATCACGAGCACGCGATCGGTGACGTCCAGCAGCTCGATCAGGTCGCTCGAGAACAACAGGATCGCCGCGCCGTCGCGTGCGAGGCGATCGAGCAGCCGGTAGATTTCCGCTTTGGCGCCGATATCGACGCCCACCGTCGGCTCGTCGAACAGATACACCGGCGACGTGCGCTCGGCGCCACGGCTCAGCCATTTCGCGAGCGCGACTTTCTGCTGGTTGCCGCCGGACAGCTGGCGCACCGGCGCGTCCGGGCCGGGCGCCCGCACGTCGAGCGCGGCGATCAGCCGTTGCACCGCGTCGTCCTCGCGGCGCCGCGCGACCAGACCGAATCGGGTGAAGCGCGCAAGGCTCGCGAGCGTGATGTTCTCGCGCACGGACAGGCTCGGTGCGATGCCGTGCGAACGGCGGTCTTCCGGTACGAACGCGATGCCGCGACGCACCGCGTCGCGCGGGCTGCGCAGCCGTGTCACGCGGCCGTCGAGCGTCACCGTGCCGCGCACGCCGCGTTCGAGTCCGAACAGGCTGCGCACGACCTGTTTTCCGCCGGAACCGAGCAGCCCCGTGACACCGACGATCTCGCCGCGCCGAACCTCGAACGACACGTCGTCGAACCGGCCGGGCGCCGCGAGGCCGGCGACCCGCAGCGCGGACGGGCCGGGCACGCGCGCCGGCGCTTGCGATCGTGCGGCGATCCCGGTGCCGATCATCGCCGCGACGAGCGCCTCGGTCGGCGTGGTCCGTGCGTCGACGTGCGCGACGTCGGTGCCGTCGCGCAGCACGGTGACGCGATCGCAGATCGCCGCGATCTCGTTCAGGTAGTGCGACACGTAGAGGATCGTCAGCCCGCGGCGCCGCAGCCGGTCGAGTGTCTGCAGCAGGCGGTCGACCTCGCTGCTGACGAGCGCGGCGGTCGGTTCGTCGAGCACGAGGATGCGCGGGTCGCGCATCAGCGCGCGCGTGATCTGCACGATCTGCCGCTCGGCGACGCTCAACTCGGCAATCAGGCGGTTCGGCGGCAGGTCGAGGCCGAAATGCGCGTGCAGCGCGTCGCTGGCATCGCGTCGCATCCGGCGTGCCGCCAGCAGCCCGAGCGGCCCCGCGCCATAGGCCGGTTCGTTGCCGAACTGCAGCGCCTCGGCGACCGTGAACGTCGCCGGCAGCAGACGCTCCTGGTGAATGAACGCAATGCCTTCCGGCGGCGCGCGGTGTGCGAGCGCCTGTGTCGCACCGTCGATCGCGATCGTACCGGCATCGGCCGTGTCGATGCCGGCGAGAATCCGGATCAGCGTCGACTTGCCGGCGCCGTTCTGCCCGATCAGCCCGTGCACGGTGCCGCGCGCGACGTCGAGCGACGCGCCGCGCAGCGCCGGCACGCCGTCGAAATGTTTGACGATTCCGCGCAGCGCCAGCGCGGGCGGGCGCGTGTCGGCGCTCATTTCGGGGCGGTGGCCTGCCCGAGCGTCTGCTGGGCCGAGCCGGCGTTGTCCTTCGTGACGAGCAGCGACGGGACGTATGTATAGGGCGGCAGCGTGCGCTCGCCGGCCAGGTAGCGCGCGACGTTGTCGACCGCGGTCTTGCCGATCAGCGCGGGTTGTTGCGCGACCACGGCCGCCGCGCTCGATTTCGGGTCTTTCACGAGCGCGACGACATCGGGGCTGCCGTCCACCGCGTAGGTCCTGATCTCGCTGCGGCGCGCGGCGTCGACGGCCTGCGTCGCGCCGACTTGCGGCACGTCCCACGCGGCCCAGATCGCGGCGATCTGCCCCTTCGGGTATTTCGCGAGCAGCTGGCTGACCTGCGCGTACGCGCTCTGCACGGTGTTCGGAATCACGTCGCGCAACTCGGGCTGCAGGATCTTCACCTTCGGGTAGTACTTGAGCACCGCCTTCAACTGGTCATAGCGGATCGCGCACACCGGCACGCCGTAGAAGCCGTTGAACACGAGAATGTTGCCTTCGCCGTGGATGTCGTTGACGAGCTTCAGCGCGAGTTGTTCGCCGATGAAGAAGTTGTCCGAGGTCGTGACGTTGAGGCTCGACGGCGAGGCCGTGTCGATCGTGAACAGCGGAATGCCGGCCTGCCGGATCTTTTGCAGCCACGGTTCGAGCACGCTCGCCGTGCCGAGTTGCTCGATGATCGCATCGGGCTTCTGCGCGATCAGCGTCTGGATCTGCGCGATCTGGCGGTTGTCGTTGCGGCCGGCGTCGAGTGCGATCGGCGTCCCGCCGAGCCGCTTCACTTCGTCGATCGCACCCTGGTATGCCTTCAGGTCCCAGTAATGATCGGTGCCGATCGCCGTGATGCCGATGCGCTTGCTTTTCAACGACGGCACGGCGGCGTTACCTGTCGCCGCATCGCCTTGCGCGCGGGCAGGGGAGAGCGCGGCGACGGCGGCGAGCGTCAGCAGGGCGGCGGCAACGGTGCGACGGGTTCGGGCGGGACGGGTCATGGCGTCGATGGGCGCTGAAAAAAAGAGGGGGGCTGAACTTTGCGACTCTAATGACAACGCGCCCGCACGCTAACCATCGATTCCTGCTACGCATATCATGCGCGCGCTCGAATGCTTGTTCCGGCTGCGGCGCGGTCGGCTTGAACGATTTGCCATCCGAAGGAATATCGATTGCCGAATCGCTCGGTTTGAACCGGTTCGCCGCGCTGATAGATTTTCCGGATACCGACACCAGCCAAGGAAGATCCGCATGCGATTCCCGTTTCGCCGTCCGTCCCGCCCCGTCCGGATGATCCGCGCGCTCGCGCTCCTGTCCGTTGCCGCGTTGACCGTGCCCGTATCGCATGCCGGCCCGCTCAAAGGCGCACCCACGCCGTTCGACAAGGGCGGCGTGAAGGTCGCGCTCGTCAACTACCTGTCGACCGGCGATTTCTTCCAGGCATACGAGGCCGGCGCGCAGAAGCAGGCGAAGGCGCTCGGTATCGATCTGCGCATCTACGAGGGCCGCCAGGACGCAACCGAGCAGCGCGAGCAGATCCAGCAGGCGATCAGCGTCGGCGTGTCGGCGATCATCGTCAACCACGGGCTCCCCGAATCGCTGAAGGACGTCGTGCAGCGCGCGCTGGACAAGGGCATCAAGGTCGTCGCGTTCGATGTCGTCCTCGGTAACCCGAAGGTGCCGCAGATCGAGCAGAGCGATCGCGACCTCGCGAACCTGCTGCTCGACCAGGCGGTGAAGGACAACGGCGATGCGTTCTCGGCCGGCTACGTGTATGTCGCCGGGTTCGCGCCGCTCGACCGGCGCGACGCCGCGTGGCGGGACTTCAAGCGCGCGCATTCGAAGGTGCGCGAGCAGGCGCGCTGGGGCACCGTCGACAATCCGATCGCGCAATCGGTCGCGAACCAGGCCGCGGCCGCCTATCGCGCGCATCCCGACATCCGCGTGGTGTTCGCACCTTACGACGAATTCGCGCGCGGGGCGAAGCTCGCGGCCGACGAGGCGAAGCTGGCGTCGAAGTTGCGCATCTATAGCGCCGACATTTCGACAGCCGATATCGAGGCGATCCGCGCGCCCGGCAGCGCATGGGTCGCGACGGCCGCCACGAATCCCGCAGTCGTCGGCGCGGTGTCGGTGCGGGCCGCCGCGCTGCTCGTCGCGGGGCAGGATCCGGGCCGGCGGATCGTCGTGAAGCCGACGCTGATCACGCGCGATGATCTCGTGAAGAACGACATCCGCACGATCGCGGAGCTCGGCGCGAAGTTTCCCGCGTTCCGCGCAAGCGAGGCGGCGACGGCCTCGTGGATTCCGGCGACGGATTAACGCGCGGTCGCTTGTGCCTGCGGTACGTGACCGTACGTAGCACTGGCGGGCTTCGATGCTCGGGCGCCTTTACGGGCAGACGCAGACCCGCCGTTGCTTTTGCATGGCTGATGCAGGAGATGCTGACGATCTCCGAGAACGAAGCCGGCCGCCCGGACTGCAGATACGCGAGCGAATGAACGCGATCGACGGGGAGGCCGATCACACGCGCCGTCGTGGACGATCGTGCAAACGTCGGCAATCCGACGGATATCCCGCATCCGATGCGAGCCGAACAGCACGGCAAGTCCAGTGTCGGCGATCAGCCTGCTAATGGCTGCGTTTATCAAAACCTGACTCGCGTGACCGACCCAATGGCTTGAACGACCGGCTAAACCCGACGATTTGCGTAACGTGACAGTTGTCGCCAGGAACGGCCGCATCCCGACGGGAAGCGGCCGTTTGCTTTGGATGGGCCAATGATCGCTTGTGGCCGGCAAACGACCGCTCGCCGGCCGTTGGCTCAGGCCTCCGCTTGTTCCGCCATCTCAAGCGCATCGTCAACGTCGATGCCGAGGTATCGGCCAGTGCTCTCAAGCCTTGCATGCCCGGGCAGAAGTTGAACGGCCCGCAGGTTCTTCGTTCGCCGATAGATCGGAGAGACCCCTTTCCGCCACATGGTGTGCGTACCATACGCCGTGTCGTCCAGGCTGATGGACGCGATCCAGCGATGAACCAGCCGAGCGTATTGTCGGCATCGAAAGATGCGGCGAAGCGTGCAGCCGGCTCGAAAACAGAATCAATTTTCGCTGCCTGTTCGCTCTTCGTTCGTTTTGACGGTTAGGGAAAGCAACTCGAACGGGGCATTCGGATTCTGTAGCGTTGCGACCTTCGGATGTCCAGTGCGCAATGTTTCCAGCGCGTAACGTGCTTTCGTGTAGCGGTAAAAACGCATCGGCGGTTGGCAAGGTCAAGGATTCCGACACGATCGCGAACCAGCCCCGCCGTCTGCTCGACGCGATGTCTCCCAACAGCGGCCATTGAGAAAAAGACGATGATCGTCTCTTGTTGGCCGATCATGGAAATAGGCACCCCCATCGTCTTCATCCAACGAAACGAGCCGGTTCCAATCGCATCCATTGGGCTACAGTGAACCTTTCCCGCCACCGTCAACCCTGGCGCCCATCCAATACCGCCGACGAGGCCAACCCATGCAACTTCAAACCGGCAACCTGTTCACCGCCGATGGCCGGCGCGATGAGGACGAAAAAATCGACCTTCTCGTCACGGGCCAGCGTCTGAACATCGAGCGAATCGTATCGATGGGCCACACGAGCCCGGACGGTTTTTGGTATGACGACGCACGCGCCGAATGGGTCGTGCTGTTGTCGGGAGCGGCGGTGCTCGAATTCGAGGAAGGCCCGACGCGCCATGAAATGCATCCCGGCGACTACGTGCTGATCGAGCCGCATTGCCGCCATCGCGTTGCGTGGACGCACGAAGAAACGCAAACCGTCTGGCTTGCGATCTATTACGAACGTTGAATCAGGAAATAGTGCGAGGGCGGGGCCGAATGCAATCCGGCGCGCAGCATGCCGCCGCGCGCCGAATGAGACAAAGCCTCATCAACCCGGCGCGGTCGTTGAATACCGCCGGTATCGATGCCCAAATAGCAGGACGGCGCGCAAAACCGCGCGCCGGTACGCGTCGAGAATCCTATTCCTGGATCAGGAATCGATTGCGATTCTTCGCGTCCTTGATCCATGCGGGCGCACGACCGCGGCCCGACCAGGTTGCCCCGGTCTTCGGGTCGCGATACTTTGCCTGCACGGGGGCGGCCGCTTGCTTGGCCGGACGGCCGCGACGGTTACCGAAAATGTCCTTCTCGGTAATGCCGAATTCCGCAACCTTGGTGCGGATGTCGTCGACGATCGCCTGGAATTCCGCGGCACGTGCAGCTTCGGCTTTCTCGGCCAAAGCTTCCATCTGGGCTTTCAGTTCCTTGTACGTTGCCATGTATCGCTCTTCAGGTTTGAGTACTCACATGATAGCGGTTTCAACGGAAAATTTTGAGGAAAATTCGCCGACTACGTGTTTTGTCGTCAATATGGCGATGCAGGACTGCTTCGAACACCTGAGAAGTGTGTCGTATTGACGAACACGTAGAGGATTACCCGGGCATCTTTAACGGCACCAGCATGTCAAGTTGACCGATCGCACGGGTTTTCTTCTTCAAGACAGGCAACCGGGATTTAACGACTCTTTACATTTTTATGAAGTATCGGGGAATTCACTGATGAACAGAGACGAGAAGCTGATTCAGATTGCCGCCGAATTCGGCTTCAATCCGGACGAGGAAATCAGGATTGGTGGAAAGTACATCCCCATTCTGGTCGACGGGAATTCGGCCTATATTGCCGGCCAGATTCCACGGATCGGCGAAGTGGTGCATTTCGTTGGCGTAGTGGGGGAATCCGTTTCGCTCGATGAAGGTCGCCGGGCTGCCGGCGTATCGGCATTGCGTGCGCTCTCGCTGATCAGAAAGCGCTGCGGCACGCTTGACGTAATAGCGACGGTGCCGCGCATGACCGTGTATGTGCGAAGTGCACCCGGCTTCACGATGCAAAGCGAAGTTGCCGACGGCGCATCCGATGTTTTGTATGCAGTGCTTGGCGACGCCGGTGTTCATACGCGTACGTCGGTCGGCGTGCTGCAATTGCCCAAAGGCGCATCGGTGGAAGCGGATTTCATTTTCGGGTTGAAGCAGGGCAATGCCGGTATCTGATTCCGACGGGCTGTATCGCTCAGGTAGGTCGTTTCGCGAAACATCCGGATATTCGCGCGTGACATGCGAGTCACTACCGACAAGCGCTTGCAATACCTAAAAAACACCCGCCGATGGACTTCGACAGGTTGACCGATCAAAAGGATTCGACGAAGCGTCAGGCGGCGTTCGATACCGGCGATGTGAATGCGCGCGGCGAGCCGGGCAAGTGGGCCGCGCCGTCGCGCACGCCGCGTCGAAACAATCTCGCACGCTGGCGCGTCACGCAGGCGCAAACGTTTTCGACGTGCACGGCGCACGACGGTCGCCACACGCCACGCGTTCCCGTCCGCGATCGTCGTGAACACGAAACCCGGGCCACGCTCATGCGCGTTGCAAATCCTCGCCCCTTGCCTGCCCGGCGGCAGTGCGCCGGTTGCACGCCATTCAAGTAGCCAGCCGATCGCGAATTCATCCCCGGCCGGCCGCCGCATGCGCGCCTCCCGACGCCCCACGATTTCCGGAAATCCCCCCGCCAATATCTGCCGGCATCCCCACTTTGGGAGATGCCATTGCCCGACTGCAAGCCTACGATTGACCACAGGGCATCGGGGGCGGATGGCATCAGAACAAGCGGGCAGGCCCGCCATTCCGGGTCGAAATCAACACATGCCCACGCAGTTTATTGACACAGCTTCTGCGTACGATGGCGTTCGACGTGTGCGGTGAGTCGCTTTCATCGCAACACGATGGCGCGTTGATGACGGAAGGCCTGCTGTCGTATTTCGGGGAATTTCAATCAATATGCTGGCACGAGACTATGTGGAACGAGAGCTCTCTCACATCCAGAGAATGGTGGCTCTCCTGGACAGCGAACAGAACGCTGACGATGTGTCGATGTCGGGCGCGGGGCGCGTGCGGCATCCGAGCTACTGGCGCGGGCGAATCGAGGAGCTGCTGTCGGCGCCCGATGTGCCGCGCCACATCAGAAAGCTCAGCGAAGCGGTGCTCGCGAAGATCGACGAGATGGAAATGCGCTTCGCGGCGATGAAGTAAGTGCATCGTCGGATACGGCGCCGGCACGTTTCCCGTCGCGTCGTCGACCGGATGGCCGGTCGCTTATCCGGCCGCCATCACGTCAAGCAGGGCCGCACGGAATGCGGCCATCTCCGCAGCGGTGCCGATGGACACGCGCAGATACGCGGGCGGGCCCGATTCGCGAATCAGGACGCCGTGGCGCAGCAGGCCGCTCCAGATCCGGTGCCGGTCGGCAAACTCGCCGAACATCACGAAGTTCGCATCGGAATCGGCCACCGTGAGGCCCAGACCGCGCAGCCAGCAGACAGTCGAATCGCGCTCGGCCTTGATCGTCTCGACTTGCGACAGCATCTCGTCGCGCGCGACCAGCGCCGCGCAGGCCGCCGCCTGGGTGAAGGCGGACAGGTGGTACGGCAATCGAACCAGCTTCAGCGCCTGCACGACCGCGGGCGCGCACGCGCAATACCCGACGCGGCCGCCCGCGAACTTGAATGCCTTGCTCAACGTGCGGGTCACGATGAGCCGCGGATGATCCGGTAGCAGCGTCACCGCGCTGGGTACGCCGTGACGGCGGAACTCCGCATAGGCTTCGTCGACGACGACCACGCCCGGCGCGACGTCGAGGATGGCGCGAATATCGCCGACCGGCAGCGCGGTTCCGGTCGGGTTGTTCGGCGACGTCAGCAGCACCACGTCCGGCTGGTGCGCGCGGATACTGTCGAGCGCCTGATCCACGTCCAGCGCGAAATCCCCGGTGCGCGGCAACGTATGGAGGCGCGTGAAAGTCGTGCGGCAGTATTCGTCATACATGGGATACGCGGGCGTAAAGGCCAGCGCCGATCGCCCCGGGCCGCCGAATGCCTGCAGGATCTGCTGGATCACCTCATTCGAGCCGTTGGCGGCCCAGATGCCCGCTGCGTCGACCGTCACGCCGGTGTCGTGCGTCAGATACGCCGCCAGATGCGATCGCAGCCCGGCGAAGTCGCGATCGGGATAGCGGTTCGCCGCGCGTGCGGCGTCGGCCACCGCGGTCGCGATGCGCTCGACGAGCGCGGGCGACGGCGGGTAGGGATTCTCGTTGACGTTCAGGCAGACCGGCACGTCGAGCTGCGGCGCCCCGTACGCGTGCTGCAACCTGAGGTCCTCGCGCAGCGGCAGATCCGACAAGGCTACTTCTTTCCAGGTCTGTTGCATTGAAAACACTCCGTACGGTATCGATTGATCGGCGCAGCAGGTTTTTAAGGTGGCAAAAAACAAAAAAGGCGCCGCAGGCGCCTTGGTTGTCGTCTTGATCGGGCATTCACCCGATGCAATTGCTAGATGCGAAACGAACCACGGCGCAACAGGGGGCGTCCGTGGTGATGGTGCAGCGAGTGCGTGGTGTTTCGAATCGACATGCGTCGCATCATGGCATACCGCGGTCCGGAAGAAAAGCGCGCGACCCCGTGTGCGCCGGCCCATGGCGCCGGAAAAATGCCCATTACGTCTGACGATAAACGGTAACAAACGTCGTATTTCGACCAAATGCGAACGAGTGATTCAAACGCTGGCGC
>JABLTH010001548.1_pt1 | contig 10348 bp, 5 predicted proteins | sample 7875711 | NCBI WGS metagenome assembly JABLTH01 (sample SAMN14941262, study PRJNA633318) | bioreactor metagenome | isolation source: bioreactor | place: China | collected 2019-03-05 | reverse complement strand
GTCGATCGACTTGCCCTTCTCCGGCTTCAGCGTGGCGCCCACCGTGGCGGCGCCGGAATAGAACGTGTTGACCTGTGCCGGCGAGTTGCCGGCCCAGTTCACCGGCACGTACTGGCAGGCCACCGGATGCGCCGCCAAGTCGGCTGCGCTCAAACCCACGCAAGGATCGTTGAGGTTCGGCTGCACCAGCGTGCGGCCGTCGTAGAGCTCGTTGAGGTTCGGCGCCCGGAATACCTGGGATACCGTGCCGCGTACCAGCAGGTCGTCGGACGGTCGCCACTCGATCGCCACCTTGCCGTTGGTGGTGGTGCCCGTGGTGCTGTAGTTGGAACTGCGCACGCCCAGGTCGATATTCAGCGAACGCACCCACGGCTTGTCCGCCAGCAGTGGGATCAGCGTCTCGGCGAAAACCTCCTTGACGTTGAAGCTGCCGCGCCCGGGCGAGCCGCAGGCTTCCTGCAGGATCTGGCAGGTGGTGGTGACCGGGTCGAGCACCGCGAAGTCGCTCACGGTGTAGTTCATGAACTGCTTGCGATATAGCGCGCCGACCGACAGCTGCATCGTGCCGGCCGGCAGGTCCCACAGGTCGCCGCTGGCGTCCACCTGGGCCTGCTTGGTCGACTGGGTGAACACGTAGATCGGTGTCTTCACGCCCGCGCTCAACAGCGAGCCGACCGCCGGGTCGGCCTGGTTGAAGATGTTCGCACCGCCGTCGACGGCAGCCTGCAGCGCGGGGATATCCACCTCGTTGGTGTCGCGCTGGTCGCGCTTGGTGTGGCTGTAGTTCACCGAGGCATCCCAGATCCAACTGCTGCTCTCGCCGAAGTTGCCGCGCAGCCCCGCGTTCACCTGCCCGGTATTGGTGGTGTAGCTGTGCACGCGCGTGCCGGCGCCGGTCAGGCGGGTCTGGAAGTTGTAGCCGCTGTTCGGGTCGCCGTTCACCGGGTTCTGGCTGAAGGTGATGCCGAACGGATTGATCGGATTGCTGGCGGAAATGATCAGGCCGTCACCGGTGCCGACCGGCGAGGGCGCGTCCTGTCCGCTGGACACCGTGTGGTTGTAGAACGCATCGACGAACGCAGTGACGTTGTCGGTGATGTTGAAGCTGCCCAGCACGAAGCCGTTGGTGCGCTTCTGCGCGGTCTGGATGTAGTTGAGCGCCGCGTAGTTGTAGGTATCGGAGGCGAGACGGCAGCGGTAATCGCCTAGTGCCGAGCCATCGCCCGACGCCAGGGTCACCTGAGCGGTGCCGGACGAGTTGACGGCGCAGCCGTACTGGGCGGCGACCGAGGCCGGCACCTGGATGCGGCCGGTCGGGATCGAGCTGGAGCCCGCCGCCACCACGGCGCCACTGGACAGGTACAGCTGCTGGCGGGAGAACTTGCGCCGCGCGGCCAGGGTCTCGTCGTATTTGTTGTAGTCCAGGCCGGCAGCGATGCTGTAGCCGTCGCCGGTGGTGCCTGCAGTGAGGTTGAAGCCGTGGCGCTTGGCGTCGCCATGGCTGGAGATGCCGTCATTGAGGCTGAACTGCGCGCCCTTGTAGTTCTTGCGCAGGATGAAGTTCACCACGCCGCCGATCGCGTCCGAGCCGTACACCGTCGACGCGCCTTCGGCCAGCACGTCCACCCGCTCGATCATGTCCGGCGGAATCAGGTTGATGTCCGGGTTGGACATGCGCTGGCCGTCCACCAGCACCAGCGTGCGATTGATCCCCAGGCCGCGTAGCGAAACACGCGAAGCGCCATCGCCGGCTTCGAGCAGCGGGCTGGCCACGCCGCCGCCGTTGCTGTTGTTCTGTGGGTTGGTGGCGTTGCCCGAAATGCTCGGTAACTGCTGCAGCACGTCGCCCAGCACGGGCTTGCCCGAATTGGTGAGGGTCGAGCGATCTAGCGTCACGACCGGACTGGCCGTTTCCACGTCGACGCGCTTGATCAGCGAGCCGGTCACCACCACCGATTGCAGGGTCTTCGCGTCCTTCTTGGACGGCGGCGCCGTCTGGTCCGTGGATTGCGGATTGTCCGGCGTGGTGGCTTGCGCCTGCGCCGCTCCAGCCACCGAGAAAATCCCCGCGCACAACGCCGTACGCACTGCCAACGACAAGCGATTCAAGTCGTGTTTCATATGCTCTCCCCGGTGAAGTGGATTCCCCTCCAACTCCTGCTTTTCAAGCGTATCGAGTATGCCAGCAAGGGCAGATCGGCCAGCAAGTGCCGGCGCGCAGCGACGGGAACTGCGTCGCGCTACAAGCCTGAGCGGTTGAAGTCGCCGATGGCCGCGACCAGGTCGGTCACCGCCAGCCGCTCCACCTCGGTCAGGTCGGGGTTCCAGCTGTCCAGGATCAGCACCACCCGGGTCTGCGCGCTGTGGTTCCACGCTTCGTGCTCGAAGGTATCGTCGAACGTGACGCAGCGGCCTTCTTCCCACGCATGACTCTGGCCACCCACGCGCAAGGCGCAATCCGGCGGCACGATCAGCGGGAGATGCGTGACCAGCCGCGTATTGGTGACCCCGCGGTGCGGCAGGATGTGGGTGCCGGGGCGCAGCACCGAGTAGAGCGTTTCCGGCGCGTGGTCGCGAATGCGCACCAGCGGCAGTGTGTCGAGCAACGCGCTGGTGTGCGGGCAGCGTGCGCAGTGGGCGTCGTAGCGCTCGCCGTGACGGTAGAAAAAGAATGCGTCCCAGGCGGCCGTCCCCGCGCCGGTCGCCCCGAGCAGGTTGGCCGCCATTGCCTCGGCCGACGGCGCCCCCAGAAACGGCACCAGCGGATCGTCCGCGCTCGCCAGTACCGCGAGCAGCTCCTCGCGTATCGTCCCGACCGCCGCCTCCAGCCGCGCATGTTCGGGAAAGCGCTCGCGCGGATAGAACGGCTGGCTCGGCACGCCCGGAAAGTACAGGAACAGCGGGCGCTGCCGCGGATCGGGCAGGGGCGCGGGCAGCTCGTGCAGATAGATGGCCAAACATTGGTCGACGCGGGCCAGTTCCGTGCGCCCATAGCGCTGGCGCAGCGGCTCGATGACGGCGTCGAACAGCTCGCGGCGCGTGGCGGCGACATACCGCGTGGCGTGTTTCACCGCATCGCGCAGCCCCGGCGCGGTGGTGTCGTCGCTGAGCCAGCGGCCCCGTGCCTGGGCAGCGTTGATCGCGCCGAGGTAGGCCATGGCGGCCTGACGCCGTAGCCCCTGCTGCTCGAACACCACGCCGAGGCGCAGCTGCGCGACGAACAAGCCCGGTGCCAGCCCAAGGGCCGCCTGCAAGCTATCCGCAGCACCCGCCAGATCACCGGCCTGCACCTGCGCTGCGCCCAGCTGATGCAGCACCGCTGCATCTTGCGGATGGGCCTGCAGCGCAGTGCGCAGCCGTGCGATCGCACGCGTTGCATCGCCCCTGTCGAGCTCGCGCGAGGCCAGAAACTGCAGCGCCTCGGCGTCCGTGGGGAGCTGCTCGAGCAGGCGCGCATACGCCTGCTCGGCCAGCGCGAGGTCGCCGCGCTGCAACGCCGCCTGCGCCTGCGCGCGGCAGTCGGCGGTGGCGGTCTGCGGCCGGTGGTCCATCGGCGTCGTCATGCGCGCAGCGTACCCGACCGGTAGGCCCGCGCTACCGGCCAAGGGAGATCAGTGCAGGTAGCGGCTCTGCAAGAAGGCGAAGAACGCGCGCAGGCCCATCGCCTCACCGCCGCGCGGGCGGCCGGGGCGGTCGGCGTCGTTCCAGGCGTAGGTGTCCAGGTGCATCCACGCCTGCGACTCGGGCACGAAGCGCTCCAGGTACAGCGCGGCGGTGATCGCGCCGGCATGGCGCGAGCCGCCGGCGTTGGCCATGTCGGCCAGGTAGGAGTCCAGCATCTTGCGATACGGCCGCCACAGCGGCAGTTGCCACAGCGGGTCGGCGGTGCGCTTGCCCGCGGCGAGCACGGCGTCGGCCAGCTCCTCGCGGTTGCTGAAGAGCGCCGGCAGGTCCGGGCCCAGCGCCACGCGGGCGGCGCCAGTGAGGGTGGCGAAATCCACGATCAGGTCGGGCTTGCTCTCGCTGGCGTAGGCCAGCGCATCGCACAGAATCAGCCGGCCCTCGGCGTCGGTGTTGTCCACTTCCACGGTGATCCCGGCGCGGGTGGTGATCACCTCGCCCGGGCGCATCGCGTTACCGCTCACCGCGTTCTCCACCGCCGGCACCAGCAGGGTGAGCCGCACCGGCAGCTTCGCCTCCATCACCAGCGAGGCCAGCGCAATGGCGTGCGCGGCGCCGCCCATGTCCTTCTTCATCCAGCGCATGCCGTCGGAGGGTTTGAGATCCAGCCCGCCGGTGTCGAAGCACACGCCCTTGCCGACGATCACCAGCTTCGGATCGCCGCTCTTGCCCCAGCTCAGCTCGATCAGTCGCGGCGCGCGATGGCTGGCGCGGCCCACCGCGTGGATGGTGGGGAAGTTGTGCTTGAGCAACTCGTCGCCCACCCAGTCGCGCACCTTGGCCTTGTGCGCCTTGCCCAGCTTGGCAATCGCATCGCCCAGGTGTTCCGGGCCCATGTCCTCGGTGGGCGTGTTGACCAGGTCGCGCACCAGCGCGGTGGCCTGCACCAGCGGCGCCAGCGCTTTCAGGTCGTCGCCCGGAATGGCCAGGGTGGCCGGCGCGCGGCGCGCCTTGCGGTAGCGGGTGAACTGATAGGCGCCCAGCGCCCAGCCCAGCGCAACGTGCTGCGCGTCCAGCGCCGCGCCTTCCTCGGCCAGGTGGTACACGCCTACCGGCAGCGTGCCGGGCAAGCCGGCCAGCGCGCCGAGTGCGTCGTTCCCTTCCACGCCGGCCAGCACGCGCACCAGCTTGCCGTTGGCATCGGACAGCAATGCGTGCGTGCCGGGCGCCGCGGTGAAGGCGCACTCGTCCAGCCAGCGCTTCTGCGCGGCGCTGAGCCGCTTGCGCGCGGCGGGCAGGCTGGCGGCCGTGACGGCTTCGACGGGAATGCTGCGGCGGTCGCCACGCTTGCGTTCGATCAGGGCGGACATGAAGGCTCCTTGGCGTCGCGCCGTCTCCGGCGCGCTGGCGTGATTAGGTGTCGTCCGACATCGGGGAGACGCAGCGCGTTCGCAACGGGCACATCGGACAACGCGACATGATGCGCGCTTTCGCCGATGCCTGCCTACGCCGGGTGCTGTGCCTCGAGCCAGTCGGCGAGGGCGGCCATGTCCGGCAGGTCCAGTTCGGGCGGCTCGCCGAGCTCCGCCGGCCAGGGATCGCCGCGGCGATTGATCCAGGCCGTGCGCAGCCCGGCGTCGCGCGCGCCGGCCACGTCGAGCACCGGATCGTCACCCACGTGCAGCACCTCGTGCGGCGCCACGCCAAGCTGCGATACGGCGGCGTGGAAAATCTGCGGTTGCGGCTTGGGCACGCCACCTCGCGCGCGCTCACGTGGTGACGGAAGTGCGCCGCGATGCCCACGCGCTCCAGGTCGGCGTTGCCGTTGGTGAGGCTGGCCACCGGCCAGCGCGCGGCGATGCGGCGCAGCGCCGGCAGGCTGTCCAGGTAGAGCTCCACCCGGTTGCGTGCGCTGAAATACACCTCCCACAGCGCTTCCACCGGCGCCTCGTCCAGGCCGCAGGCGGCGAACGCGTAGCGCATGGTGAGGTGACGCTGGGTGGTGAAGTCGTGCGCCAGGTCCAGCCGCTCGGCGGCGATGCGGGCGCGCAGCTCGCGCATCGCCGCAATCGGCCACGCCGCCGCTACCGCCGGATGGTGTTCGCGCAACCAGGCATCGACGTCCTGGTCGGCGCGTTCCAGCGCCGGCAGCACTGGCCACAGCGTGTCATCCAGATCCAGCGTAACCGCGCGGATGCCTCCCTCCACGGCGATCAGTGCTGGCTGACAACCAGGGTCTGGCCGGGCTTCACGCTGTCGCTGGTGAGGTGGTTCCAGCGGCGCAGGTCGGCCACGTCCACCGAGTGCTTGCGCGCGATGGAGAACAGCGTGTCGCCGCGGCTCACCTTGTACGACTTGGCGCCCTTCGGCGTGGTGTCGTAGGCGGTGGCGGTGACCTTGGCGAAGCGGCTGTCGTCGGCCTTCTCCACCGTGGTGGCTTCACCGCTCACGCCGGCGAGGCTCGCACGCGGCGCGGCCGCGGCCTTCTTCGCTTCGGCTTCCTTGGCGCGACGTTCTTCCAGCGCCTGGCGAGCGGCCAGCGTGCGCTCGGAGGTCGGCGCCTGCGCCGCCTGCGAGGCGTAGGTGGCGCCCGGCGCGGCGATCGGCGGCTTGGCGGCGGTCGGCGGCACCGGGCGGGCGCCCACTTCGGCGAGGATGCGGGCGCGGCGCGCGTCGTCCATCGAGGCCAGCGTGGTGCCGTCCTGGTAGGGCACCAGGCCGTGGCGGCGGATCACCGCCTTGGCCGCGTCGGAGTTCACGAAGTCCACGAACTCCTGCGTCTGCGCGGCCTTCGGGCTGTTGGAATTGGTGATCAGGTAAAGCTGGGTGAACAACGGATAGCTGCCGTTGGCCACGGTGCTGGTGGAGGGCGCCACGCCGTTGATGCGGATCATCTTCATCTTCGGGTTGCCCACCGCGTTGGACAGCGTGGTGGCGCCGAGCCCCTTGGGGTCCAGCGCAATACCTTCCTGCAGCTTGGTGGTGTTGACATACAGGCGCGGCGCGGCCACCGGTTGGGTGCCGCGGCCGAACAGCAGCTTGCGCAGGCTGAACTCCACGCCGTCAGCCGGGCTGGCCACCGCGTACAGGTCGATCGGCTCGTTCTTGCCGCCCACCTGGCTCCAGTTGGTGATCTTGCCGTAATAGATGTCGTGCACCTGCGACAGTGTGAGGCTGCTCACCGGGTTGGACGGGTGCGTCACCATCACCAAGCCATCCCACGCCACCGGCGTGAAGGTGAGGCCGGCTTCCTGCGGGCTGCCGCTGGCGCCGCGCGCCGCGCCGGCCAGGTCCGCCGTGCCGGTGCGAACCGCATCCAGGCCCGAGGCGGTGTTGAACGTCTGCAGTTCAATGCGCCCGTGGCCGGCCTTCTGCCAGGCCTGCGCCACATCGGTCACCACGCCGTGTGCCACGGTCACGTCGCCGCGCCAGATCAGCGAGCCGCTCGCGCTCGGCGCGGACTTGCCGTGGGCGGACTTGCCGCTGGATCCGTGCGTCTTGGCGACAACGGGCGTGGTGGCGACGAGGCAGGCACCGATCAGGGCGACAGGCAGCAGACGGACTAGACGGACGGACATGATGGTGAGCTACCTCGGACGACGTGCTTGGGAAAACCACAGGGCGTGACGCGGCGCCTTGCGGGCAGGGGCAAGGCGGAAAGAGGGCTATTTCATCGGTCCGCCCCCCAAACATCAAGCACGCGCAATGGCTGGCGTTAAGGAAGCGGCGCCCCTGTGCGCCGCTTCACTGTCCGCCTGTGCGCCGGTCGTTAGCCGGCGCGTCAGTTCATCAGCACGTAGTGCATGCCCTGATCGTCGGCAATCGCCAGCGCCAGCTGGCGCGGACGCACCCCGGCCAGCGCCTGCAGCCCGCGCACGCTGGTGATGCGGCGGTTGCCGATGCCGATCAGCACGTCGCCCTGCTGCAGGCCCGCGCGCGCGGCGATGCTGCCCGGCTGTACCGCGGTGACGCGCACGCCGGCCAGCCCCTGCGAGCGCTCGCTCTGGCTCAGCTCACTGAAACTTACGCCGGTCAGCCGCGGGTCGAGCCGCGCGCCTTCCACCGTGGCCAGCTTCTCCGCCGCCAGCGTGGCGTGCACCTGGCGCGTCTTCCCCTCGCGCAGCAGGCCCAGCGTCACCTCGCTGCCCAGCGGCAGCAGGCCCTCGCTGTTGCGCAGCTCGTCGCTGTCGCGCAGCGGCTTGCCGTTGAGCGTGGTGAGCACGTCGCCCGGCTCGATGCCTGCAGCCGCCGCCGGCGAGCCTTCGCTCACCCGCGTTACCACCGCGCCTTCGGTGTTGCTCACGCCCAGCAGCTTGGCGATGCGCGGGGTGATGTCCTGCGTCTGCACGCCCAGGCTGCCGCGCTGCACCTTGCCGTGCGCAATGAGCTGCTTCATCACCTCGCCGGAGAGGTTGGTGGGAATCGCAAAGCCGATACCCGCGCTGGCGCCGGAGGGCGAAAAGATCATCGAGTTGATGCCCACCAGCTCGCCGCGCAGGTTCACCAGCGCGCCGCCGGAGTTGCCCGGGTTGATCGAAGCATCGGTCTGGATGAAGTTCTGGTAGTTGGTGCCGCCCAGGCCCGAGCGGCCCAGCGCCGAGACGATGCCCGAGGTCACCGTCTGGCCCAGCCCGAACGGGTCGCCTACCGCCACCACGAAATCGCCCACCTGCAGCTTGGAGGAGTCGGCCATCGGCAGCGCCTGCAGCCCGCTGGCCTTGATCTGCACCACCGCCACGTCGGTATCCGGGTCGGTGCCGATCAGCGTGCCCTTGAAGTTGCGCCCGTCCTGCAGCGTCACGGTGATGTCGTCGGCGCCGCCCACCACGTGGTTGTTGGTGAGGATGTAGCCCTTGGCCGCGTCCACCACCACGCCCGAGCCCAGGCTCTGCTCGGTGCGCTCGCGCGGCGTGTCGGGCAGGCCGAAGAACTGGCGAAACAGCGGATCGTCGAAATACGGATCGCGCACCGGCACGCGCGTCTTGGTGGAGATGTTCACCACCGCCGGCGTCACCTTGTGCAGCATCGGCGCCAGCGAAGGCATCGGCTGGCCATCCACCGCCGGCGGCAGCGCTGCCAGGCTGGTCAACGGCAGCGCGCCCAGCGCCAGCACGCTGCACAGTCCGAGCGTGCGCGTGATGCGACCCATCCAGTGCTTCATCGATTTCCTCCTCGTTCGTGCGATCTCGTGCCATGCGGCGCGGAGCGATCGATCATCCGCCGCCGCGAACCGATGTTCGACTGCCGCCGCGCGCATGGGTTCCGGGTGGGCGATGTGCGGGGTGTCGCAGGGCATTTCCAGTGCTGGCGCGGGCCGCCGCGCAGCGCCCGCCGATGCATGTCGCGACATGCTCCGCGCGTGCTGTCGCCCTACCGTCAAAACACGCAAAAAATTCTTTACAACCCGCGCGCCCAGCAGTACGGTCTCCATCCGTTCGCACCACAATATCTTGTGTGCGCGTCCCTGGGTTTCACCCCAGAGCTGGTGTGGTGATGGTTGTCTCTCGAAGGGGGAGGCCGTCGCAACAAGCGATCCTGCAAGGTAGGTCGGCCACGGGCCAAAGAGCCTGGGCCAAGCGCCGGCGAGTCGTTGCGAACGGTCTGGTCGAATACAACTACGTGCCGTCGTGAGGCGGCACCCGGAGGTCAGTAAACCGATGAGTACCGCTCGCGCGCCAGCAGTGGGTCGTGACGCTGTGGAGATCCCTCTGCAGCCGGCGTCCTACGACATCTGGGACAAGAAATACCGCTTGAAGAACAAGGCCGGCGAACCGGTCGACGACAGCGTGGATGGCACCTACCGTCGCGTGGCGCGCGCGCTGTCGGAAGTGGAAGCCACCCCCGAGCTGCGCGAACACTGGAACGAACGCTTCCTGTGGGCGCTGCGCCGTGGCGCCATTCCCGCCGGCCGCATCACCTCCAACGCCGGCGCGCTGGAGCACAAGCCCGCCACCTCCACCATCAACTGCACCGTCTCGGGCACCATCCGCGACTCCATGGACGACATCCTGGAGAAGGTGCACGAGGCCGGCCTCACGCTGAAGGCCGGCTGCGGCATCGGCTACGAGTTCTCCACGCTGCGTCCGCGCGGCGCGTACGTGTCCGGCGCTGGCGCCTACACGTCCGGCCCGCTGTCGTTCATGGATATCTACGACAAGATGTGTTTCACCGTGTCCTCCGCCGGCGGCCGCCGCGGCGCGCAGATGGGCACGTTCGACATCTCCCATCCGGATGCCAAGGAGTTCATCCGCGCAAAGCGCGAGGATGGCCGCCTGCGCCAGTTCAACCTCAGCCTGCTGATCACCGACGGCTTCATGCAGGCGGTGGAGCACGACACCGACTGGCCGATGGTCTTCCCCATCCACGTCAAGGAGCAGGGCGAGCTCGACCTCAACGACGCGAGCAAGGTGGTGTGGCGCGAGTGGCCCACCCACGACAACTACATCGCCCGCGAAGACGGCCTGGTGGCCTGCAAGATCTACGGCACCATCCGCGCCCGTCACCTGTGGGACATGATCATGGTCTCCACGTACGACTACGCGGAGCCCGGGTTCATCCTGATCGACAAGGTCAACGAGATGAACAACAACTGGTGGTGCGAGCACATCCGCGCCACCAACCCCTGCGGTGAGCAGCCACTGCCGCCGTACGGCTCGTGCCTGCTCGGCTCGGTCAACCTCACCACCTTCGTGCGCGACCCGTTCGGCCCCAAGGCCCGCTTCGACTG
>JABLTH010014585.1_pt1 | contig 10350 bp, 7 predicted proteins | sample 7875711 | NCBI WGS metagenome assembly JABLTH01 (sample SAMN14941262, study PRJNA633318) | bioreactor metagenome | isolation source: bioreactor | place: China | collected 2019-03-05 | reverse complement strand
TGCACCCGCTCGGCAAGGTCAAGGACTTCGCTCCCTATGCGGGCAAGGCCAAGGCCAGCGGCGCCGACACCGTCGTCACCGGCAACTGGGGCCAGGACCTGAACCTGCTGATCAAGGCCGCCGGAGAGATCGGCTACGATGCGCGCTACCTGAACCACAGCGGCGGCGGTGCGCCAGGCACCGTGCAAGCGATCGCCCAGGCAAGAATGGGACGCCTGACCTGGGTCGCGGAAGCCTTGCCCAACAGCGACGATCCCGTGCTGGCGCCGCTGGCCGCGCGCGTGCGGCAAACCCCGGCCGGCGAGTATTTCGCGCCGCGCGTGCTGGTCTCCGTGCAATTGCTGAGCGAAGCCATCCGCCGTGCCGGCAGCGACGATCCGACCAAGGTCGCGTTCGCGCTGGAGGGACTGCGCTACGCCTCGCCGCTGGGCGAAGTGATGATGCGCAAGAGCGACCACCAGTTGCTGCTGCCGCAGGTGGTGTCCACGGTGGTACCGGTCGACGGCAAGACTGTGAAAGTGGGCGCGGAGGGCACCCAGTACGGCTTCCGCCAGGACAGCGTGACACCGGCGCGCGCGCTGGACCTGCCCTCGGCCTGCCGCATGAGGCGCCCGGCCGCCGGCTGAGCACAAAGCCGCGCTGCACCGAGTCCTGGCTGGCCGCGCAAGGCCGTCAGCGCGGTTCGGCCGCGGCGCCGTGCATCTCGCCCTTGGCGCTCCCGGCGACCCCGGCAGAAGCAGCGGCCGCACCGCGCGACTCTCCTCCGCCCGGGACCGCCACGTCAGTCCAGCCGGCATCCTCGGCCGCCGGCGGCGCCAGCGCACGCAGCGCGGCCTGCCGCTCGGGCGGCGGCAGGTCGCCGATGCGCCGGGCCTCGGCATAGAAGCGCTCCCAGTCGCCGCCGCAGCGCGCCAGCAGGGCCAGGAAGGCCGGCACCCACTGCTGGTAGGTCGCGACCGCGGCGAACTGCGGGTTGACCAGCGGCCCGGCGAACCAGCGGTCGTAACCGGCATAGCCGCCCCAGCCCGCCTTCAGGCCGGCGTACTGCCGGCGCAGCTCGGCGAGCAGTTCGGCCTTGCGCCGTCGTTTCTCCGCGTCGCTCAGCGGCGAGCGGTAGAGCGCGTCGAGCCGGTTGCGCGCGGCCAGCACCAGCGCCCGGAACTGCTGGCGGCGCTGGTCGAACTGCCGGTAGCTGGCGCGCTGCTCCGGCGTGGCTTCCTGCGCCATCCAGCGTGCCACGCCGGCGGTCTCGACGGCGGTGGCGAAGGACTCGTTGAAGGCCGTGTCGTTGCGCACGTAGACCACCTGGTGGCCGAGTTCGTGGAAGATCAGGCGCGCCAGCTCGCCGGCTGGCTGGTGGACGAAGGTATTGAGCAGCGGGTCGTCGAAGTAGCCCAGCGTGGAGTAGGCGGGAATGCCGGCCACATAGGCTTCCAGGCCCTCGCTGCGCAGTTGCGCCGCGTAGCGCTCGGCATCGGCCTGGTCGTAGTAGCCGCGGTAGGAGATGCAGCCGACCACGGGGAAGCACCAGGTCTTCAGCATCATCGACAGCTCGGGCGTGGCGAACACGCTCCACACCACGAAGGAACGGTGCAGGTCGGCGTAGCGCCGGTAGCTGCCGTTGTCGGGCAGCTTGAGTTCGCGCGAGGCATAGGCACGGATCTCGCCGGCCAGCGCCAGCCGCTGGGCCAGCCGTACGTCGTTGGCGGCGCGCGCGTCGGCGATGGCGTCGTCCAGCGGCCTGGCCTGCGCCATCACGCTCAGGTGGCCGTTGACCGATTGCGCGTAGTAGCGGACCGTGTCGCAGCCGGACAGCAGCAGCACAGCCACCAGCGCGCCGGCCAGCGCCACACGCGTGGCCACCTTCGGCACCGAGGCTGCGGCAAGCCCGCGTGCCGGCCGTCCCCTCATGGCGCCGCGGCCATCTCCGCCGCCGGGGCGGACACCACGCCATCGGCGCGCTCCACCTCCACCAGGCAGTCATAGAAGACCGGCGCGCGGCCCAGGTCGGTCAGCCGCTGGCTGGTCAGCTCGTTGGCGTTCTTGCCGTCCGCGGCCAGCTTCTTCCACCAGATCGACAGGCCCACCACCAGGCCCCGGCGCGCGCGATCGGTGACGCGGGCACGCGCCAGCAGGCTGCCGCGATCGTTGAAGGCGCGCACCATCGTGCCGGCCTCGATGCCGCGCGCCGCCGCGTCTTCCGGGTGGATGTCCAGGTGCGGCTCGCCTTCGGTCGCACGCAGGCTGTCGACGTTGACGAAGGTGCTGTTGAGGAAGTTCCGGGCCGGCGGCGAGATCATCGCCAGCGGGTAGCGCGAGGCCAGCTCCGGTGCGGTGGCGGGTGCCTCGTAAGGCGGCACGTAGGCTGGCAGCGGATCGAGGCCGTCGCGTCGCATCGCCTCCGAGTAGAACTCACACTTGCCGGACGCGGTCGGGAAGCCACCGTCGGCGAACGGTGCCGCTGGCAGGTTCAACTTCTGCCAGCCACGTGCTTTCAGGGTCTCCCAGCTGATGCCTTGGGCACGCGGATCGTCGCGCAGGATGGCCTGCGCGGCGATGTCTTCGTCGCTGTCGGTGAAGCAGGCATCGGCGAAGCCCATGCGCTGCGCCAGCCGGCGGAAGATCTCGGTGTTCGGCAGCGCCTCGCCCAGCGGCGCGACTGCGGCATTGTTGGCAAGGAAGTAGGTATGACCGTAGGCCTTGTGCACGTCGACGTGCTCGAGTTGCGTGGTGGCGGGCAGCAGCACGTCGGCATAGTCGGCAGTATCGGTGCGGAAGTGTTCGAGCACCACCGTGAACAGGTCCTCGCGCGCGAAGCCGGCCGCGACCTTGGCCGACTCGGGCGCCACCGCCACCGGATTGCTGTTGTAGACCACCAGCGCCTCGATCTTCGGCCCGCCCGCGCCGTTACCGGTATCCAGCAGTGCGTCGCCGATGGTGGACATATTGACCGTGCGCGGCAGCGCCGGCCAGCCGGGCAGCAGATCCGGGCGCTGCAGCGCCTGGCCGTCGACCGGGAAGAAGCCCGAGGTCGACAGCTGCAGGCCGCCGGCCGGCTGGCGCCAGGCGCCCACCAGAGACGGCAGGCAGGCCACCGCGCGCACCGCCTGGCCGCCGCCGTGGGCGCGCTGCATGCCGTAGTTCAGGCGGATCGCCACCGGCAGGTGCTCGCGCACGGCGAGGCGGCCGTACAGGCCGGCCAGCCATTCGATGTCATCGGCAGCGATGCCGCAGATCTGCGCCGCGCGCGCGGGGGTAAAGGCTTGCGCGCGCTCGCGCAACGCCTCGAAGCCGACGGTGTGGCGTGCGATGTAGTCGTGGTCGAGCAGGTCGTCGCGGATCAGCACATGGATCAGCGCCAGCGCCAGCGCGCCGTCGGTACCCGGCATCGGCGCGATATGGCGGTGGCACTTCTCCGCACTCAGCGAACGGTAGGGATCGATCGCCACCAGCGTAGCGCCGCGCCGCTTGGCTTCCTGCACGCGCGTCCAGAAATGCAGGTTGGAGGCAATCGGATTGCCGCCCCAGATCACGATCAGCTTGGCCTCGGTCACATGCTCGACGTCCATGCCGACGCTGGCGCCATAGGTATAGCGCAGCGCCGTGGCGCCGGCGCTGGCGCAGATGGTGCGGTCCAGCAGCGAGGCGCCCAGCTTGTGGAAGAAACGCGCAGCCATGCTCTCGCCCTGCACCAGGCCCATGGTGCCGGCGTAGCTGTAGGGCAGGATGGCCTGCGCATCGCGCGCGGCGATCTGGCCCAGCCGCGTGGCGATGAGGTCGAGTGCCTCGTCCCAGCCGATCGGCGCGAACTTGCCTTCGCCCTTGCGGCCCACGCGCTTCATCGGCGTCAGCAGCCGGTCCGGGTGGTAGGTGCGCTCGGTGTAGCGCGATACCTTGGTGCACAGCACCCCCTGCGTACCCGGGTGGTCGGGATCGCCCGCCACCTTGACCGCGCGGCCGTCCTCGACGGTGACGAGCAGGGCGCAGGTATCGGGGCAGTCGTGCGGGCAGGCGGCACGGATGATGCGAGTGGCCATGTGATCTCCGGGGCGATGGCGGCACCGTGCGGCGCGTCGCGGCGCCGTCCTTCGGCGTTCGGGTTGTGGGGGAAGTCCGAGCGGCTTCGGCGGGCGGCGCCGGTGGCTGGCGCGGAGCGCGCAGGCGGCGCGGCGGACCAGGGCAGCGGGCGGCGGGTGGAACACGCTCGCGGGAGGCCCGGCCGGGCCTGGCGGACGCCCGCCCGACCGTTCCGGCGCGGGTGCAGCGGCCTGCCCCTGTTGTACGCCGGCGTCGCCGGCCGGCATGCCGCCCGGGGAAGTTTCTCGGCTTCGATTGTATTCGATTATGATGTGCCGGCGCGCCGCGCCCGCCCGGGTGCGGCAGGCTGGGCCAGCACCGGCGCAGAGCGGGCGGCCATGGGTAAAACATCACCGCTTCGACGGGAATACCATGCAATTGCAGATCGGGGTCAAACGCTGGCGCATTGCCGGCCTGCTGGTGGCATGCGCCATCGGCTCGATCGGCGCCGGCGGCTCCTACGCCGCCACCGCCGCCGCCAACCGTAGCAGTGCCGGCAGGGCGGAGGCCGCCGGCGGCGACACCATCTTGCTCGGCCAGTCGGCCGCCCTCAGCGGCCCGACCGCGATGCTGGGCAAGGAGCTGGGCGCGGGGGCCCGCCTCTACTTCGACTACGTCAACCAGCAGGGCGGCATCTACGGCCGCAGGATCGAGCTCAAGTCGCTCGATGACTACAACGAACCCGACACGGCGGCCAAGAACACGCGCGAACTGATCGAGCAGGACCGCGTGCTGGCCCTGTTCGGCTACGTCGATACCGAGCCCAGCCAGGCCGCCTTGCCGCTGGCGACGGAAGCCAAGGTGCCGTTCTTCGCCCCCTTCACCGGGTCGCAGTCCCTGCGCGAGCCCTTCAACCGCTACGCCTTCCACGTGCGCGCCGGCTACAACGAGGAGACCGCGGCCATCGTGCGCCAGATCGAGACCACCGGCCTCAAGCGCGTGGCGGTGGTCTACAACGACGATGCCTACGGCAAGGCCGGCCTGGCCGGCCTGGAACGCGCGCTGAAGACGGCATCGGGGAGCGGCGTGCAGATCGTGGCGCGCGAAGGCGTGGTGCGCAATACCGCCGAGATCGGCGATGCCATGCAGGGCAGCATGAAGGCCAAGCCGGATGCGGTGGTAATGATCAGCGCGTACCGGACCGCCGGCGCCTTCGTCAAGGAAGCGCTGCGGCGCGGCTACAACGGGCAGTTCTACAACGTGTCCTTCGTCGGCACCCAGGCCCTGGCGCAGCAGGTGGGCGCGCAGGGCAGCGGCGTGATCATCTCGCAGGTGATGCCGCACCCGGGCAATGCCACGCTGCCGGTGGTGCGCGAGTACCTGCGGCTGCTGAAGGCGGCAGGCAAGTCGAACGACTACGACTACGCCAGCATCGAGGGCTTCATCGCCGCCAAGGCCATGGTGGAAGGCCTGCGCCGCGCCGGCCGGGAGCCCTCGCGCGAGAAGCTGGTCAGCGCGCTGGAGACCATGCGCAACGTCGACCTCGGCGGCTACATCATCAACTTCACGCAGGACAACCACGTGGGTTCCAAGTTCGTGGAGATGACCATCATCAACTCGCGCGGCCAGGTGATCCGCTGAGCGGTGCCGCACCGGCGGGCGCTCTATGCCTGGTCGTTCAGGTGGCAGGCCGAGAAGCGCAGCGGCGCGATTTCCCGCAGCGCCGGCACTTCTTCGCGGCAACGCGGCATCGCGTACGGGCAGCGCGGGTGGAAATGGCAGCCGCGCGGCGGATTCAGCGGCGACGGGATCTCGCCCTGGATCGCCACAAAGGTCTTCTTGCCCACCTCCAGCCGGGGCGCCTCGGCCAGCAAGGCCTGCGTATAGGGATGGTTGGGCGCGGCGAAGACCGCTTCGGTGGGCGCCGACTCGACCACCCGCCCCAGGTACATGATCACCACGCGGTCGCTGATGTGCTTGACCACGCCGAGGTCATGGCTGATGAACAGGTAGGTCAGGTTCAGTTCCTCGCGCAGGCGCATGAACAGGTTCAGCACCTGTGCCTGGATCGACACGTCCAGCGCGGCCACCGACTCGTCGCACACCAGGAATTCCGGCCTCACCGCCAGTGCGCGCGCGATGCCGATGCGGGCGCGCTGCCCGCCTGAGAACTGGTGCGGGAAACGGCGCAGCACGGTCGGGTCCATGCCCACCCGCACCAGCATGTCCTCCACGTAGGCGCGCTGCCCGCCCCGCTCCACCAGGCCGTGCACCACCGGCGCCTCGCCGATGATGTCGACCACGCGCAGGCGCGGGTTCAGCGAGGCATAGGGATCCTGGAAGATCATCTGGATGGCGAGCTGCTTCTCGCGCCGGCGCTCGGGCGGCAGGCGATCCAGGTCGACGCCCTTCCACAGGCGTTCGCCTTCGCTCAGTGTGTGCAGGCCGACCGCCATGCGTCCGAGCGTCGACTTGCCGCAGCCGGACTCGCCCACCAGGCCCACCACCTCCCCGGGCTGGATGGCCAGGTCGACACGGTCCACCGCGTGCACGATCTCTTCGCGCGCGTGCGCACCGAGCAGGTTGGCTACCTTGGCGGCCACGTCGAGCGACTTGACGAAGCGCTTGGAGACGCCGCGCATCTCCAGCAGGGGTGCGCCCGGCGTGGCGGTAAGAACAGCGGCCGTAGCCGGCGCCGGCCGTGGTGCGGCAGCTGTGCTCATGCGGCCTCCGGTTGCACGACGATGGGGTGGAAGCAGCGCAGGCGGCGGCCGTCGGCCCCCGTCTCCAGCGGCGGTGGCTGCAGGCAGGCCTCGGTGGCAAAGCTGCAGCGGGCGCGGAAGGCGCAGCCCGCCGGCAGGTTCAGCAGCGAAGGCGTCATGCCCGGGATCTGGCGCAGCGGCACGCCGCGCGGATTGCGCGACGGCGCCGAGGCGATCAGCCCGTGCGTGTACGGATGGGCCGGCCGCTCCAGCACCTGGTGCACATCGCCCGCCTCGACGATCTTGCCGGCATACATCACGCAGACCGAGTCGGCCAGCCCGGCCACCACCGACAGGTCATGGGTGATCCAGATCAGCGCCGTGCCCGATTCGCTGCACAGCTTCTGCATCTCATAGAGGATCTGTCCCTGGATGGTGACATCGAGGGCGGTGGTGGGCTCGTCGGCGATGATCAGGTCGGGCTTGTTCAGCAGCGCGATGGCGATCGCCACGCGCTGGCGCATGCCGCCGGAGAACTGGTGCGGATAGGCCAGCAGCCGCTCGTCCGGCGAAGGGATGCCGACCCGCGCCAGCGCATCGCGGGCACGTTCGCGCGCCGCCGCCTTGCCGACCTTCTCGTGTGCCAGCACCGCCTCGATCATCTGGGTATCGATGCGCAGCACCGGGTTGAGCGTCATCATCGGGTCCTGGAAGATCATCGCGATGCGGTTGCCGCGCACGTTGCGCATCTGCTCGGGCGTGAGCTGGCGCAGGTCACGCGTGACGCCGTCGTGGCTGCTCAGTTCGATGCGTCCGCCCACCACGCGTCCGGGCGCGTCGATCAGGCCCATGATCGAGTATCCCGTCATCGACTTGCCCGACCCGGATTCGCCCACCAGGCCCATGATCTCGCCGCGGCCGACCGAGAACGAGACGTCGTCGACCGCGCGCGCCACGCCGGCACGGGTGAAGAACTGCGTTTCGAGGTGCTCGACCAGCAGGGTCGGTTTGTTCATGGACACTCCGGGATCGTCCTCATTGGGTCTGTAGGCGCGGATTGAGCACGTCGCGCAACTGGTCGGCCACCAGGTTCATCGAGACGATGGTGACCAGCAGCGCAATGCCGGGAAAGAAGCTGATCCAGTACTTGCCGGACAGCATGTACTGCTGCCCGTTCGAGATCAGCGAGCCGAGCGAGGGCTGGGTGATGGGCACGCCCAGGCCGAGGAAGGACAGCGTCGCCTCCAGCGTGATGGCGGACGCCACCTGCAGCGCGGCGATCACGATCAGCGGCGGCAGGCAGTTGGGCAGCAGGTGGCGGAACATGATGCGGGCAGGCGACAGGCCCAGGCAGGTGGCAGCCTCGATGTACTCCTTGCGCCGCTCGACCAGCGCCGCGCTGCGCGTGGTGCGGGCGTAGTAGGCCCATTGCACCGCCACCAGCGCGATCACGATGTTGCCGATACCGGGACGCAGGAAGGCCAGCAGGATCAGCGCCAGCAGGATGGGCGGGAACGACAGCTGCAGGTCGGCCACGCGCATGATGAAAGCTTCTGTGCGCCCGCCCAGGAAGCCTGCCAGCAGGCCCAGCGTGGCGCCCAGGAGCAGGGCGATCACCGTGCTGACCAGGCCCACGCCGATGCTGATGCGCAGCCCGTACATCACCGCCGACAGGATATCGCGGCCCTGCTCGTCCGAGCCGAGCAGGAACACCATGCCGTTGCCGGCATGCTCGCCTGGGGCCAGGCGCGCGTCCAGCACATCGAGTGCCGCCAGGTCGTAGGGATCCTGCGGCGCCAGCCACGGCGCCAGCAGCGCCACCAGCACGATCAGGACCAGCACCACCAGGCCGCCCACCGCCAGCTTGCTGGCGAGGAACTGCGCGGCGAAGCGGCGCAGCGGCGTCTGCTCGCGCAGCGCGGCCGGCTGCGGGTCGGGCTTGTCAGCCTGCAGGCTTGCATCGGTCATGGCTCAGCCCTTGTTGTCGGCGATACGCACGCGCGGATCGAGCATGCTGTAGGCGATGTCGACCACCAGGTTGATCAGGATGAACAACGTGACGATCACCATCAGGTAGGCCACGATCACCGGCCGGTCGAGCAGCTGGATGGAATCGATGATCAGCTTGCCCATGCCGGGCCAGGCGAAGATGGATTCGGTCACGATGGCGAAGGCGATGATGGAGCCGAACTGCAGCGCGATCACGGTGACGATGGGAATCAGGATGTTCTTGAGCACATGCACGCCGACGATGCGCGTATTGGACAGTCCCTTGGCGCGCGCGAACTTGACGTAGTCCTGCAGCATGGCCTCCTGCGTGCCGGCGCGCGTCAGCCGGATCACCATGGCGACGTTGAGCAGCGCCAGCGTGACCGCCGGCAGCACCAGGTGACGCAGGCCGTCCACGGTCAGGAAGCTGACCGGCACGCCCAGCAGCGGCACGGTCTCGCCACGGCCGTTGGAGGGCAGCCAGCCGAGCTGCACCGCGAACACCATGATCAGCATCAGCCCCACCCAGAAGGTCGGCAGCGAGAAGCCGAGGATGGACACCGTCATGATGGACTTGCTGGCCAGCCCGTGCGGCCGCAGTCCCGCCCACAGGCCGAGCGGGATGCCGAGCACGATCGCCATCAGGATGGCGGCCACTGCCAGCTCCATGGTGGCCGGCATGCGCTCGAAGATCAGCTTGAGCGCCGGCGTGCCGTGCGCGAACGAGATCCCCAGGTTGCCGTGCAGCGCGTTCTGCAGGAACACCAGGTACTGCTCCCACAGCGGCTTGTCCAGGCCGAGCGCGGCGATGGTGCGCTTGATGTCCTCCTGGTCGGCCTGCGGGTTGATCAGGATGTCGACAGGATTGCCGATGGCAAAGACGCCGAGGAAGACAAGCAGCGACATGACGAAGAGCACGACCACGCTCTGCATCAGGCGGCGGATGATGAAGACCAGCATGATCGGATCGTTCCCCTTGCCCGTGGGCGTCAGTCGCAAGCCGCCCGCGGCGGTCCGGAACACGCTTGCGCGCGCGCCGGCGCTGCCGCAGCCGCTTCTGCGGCGCTAGGCGCCGGCCTGCGGGCCGGCCCGGCGCCGGACCTCAAAGCGGGCGGAAGTTGTGCGCATAGGTCCGCTCATCGGTGCGGGGCACGTAGGTGATGCCCTTCTGCGTGGCCCAGGTGGTCACCTGGTGGTGGATGGGGATGATGCCGCCGTCATCGATGGCGATCGCCGTGGCTTCCTGCAGCAGCCTGGAACGCTCCTTGTCGTCCACGGTCGCCAGCGCCTTCTCCAGCACGACGTCCATCTTCGGGTTGCAGTATTCGCCCCAGTTGGTGGTGCCGAAGCCCTTCTTGGAGTCTTCGCAGGCCAGCAGCGCGCGCAGCGGCGAGCTGACTTCACCGGTCTGCGCACCCCAGCCGAGCAGGCCGAAGGAGAACTCATGCTTGATGCCCTTGGCCGAGTAGGTGGCCATCGGCATGGCCTCGACCTTGGTGACGATGCCGACGCGCGTCAGGTTCTGCGCGATGGTCTGCGCGATCTTCTCGTCGTTGACATAGCGGTTGTTGGGCGTATGCAGCGTCACGCCGAAGCCGTTCGGATAGCCGGCCTCGGCCAGCAGCTTCCTGGCGCCTTCCGG
>JABLTH010088901.1_pt1 | contig 10351 bp, 8 predicted proteins | sample 7875711 | NCBI WGS metagenome assembly JABLTH01 (sample SAMN14941262, study PRJNA633318) | bioreactor metagenome | isolation source: bioreactor | place: China | collected 2019-03-05 | reverse complement strand
TCCCCGCCGCCGGCGTGCAGACGCCCTTCGCGGTGGTGCTGTGCATGAACAGCGCCCGCGTGGGCCTTCTGGTGACACGCCTCATCGGACAGCAGGAGATCGTCATCAAGCCGCTCGACGGCGTCGGCAATCGCGGCGGCGCCGCGGGCGGCGCGACCGTACGCGACGATGGCGGCGTCAGTCTCATCATCGACGTCGCGGAACTCATCCGCATGGCCCAAGGACGGGCAGGGGCGTAGACATCAACGCAGCAGCCGATCGGCCGCAATTTGGAGTGAACATGGACCCGAACTTCATCAAGCCATTCATCACGAGCATCCAGAATGTCTTTTCCACGATGCTCCAGCTCCCGGTCTCGATCGGGGAGCCGACGATCAAGACCGGCCAGCAGCCCTTCGACGTCTCCGGCATCATCGGCATGTCCGGCGATGTCACCGGATCGGTGGTCCTGAGCTTCCCGCGCGACTGCGCCGAGCGCGTCGTCGCCCTCTTCTGCGGGCAGCAGGTCGCCTTCGAGACCTCTGACTTCAACGACGCCATCGGGGAGCTGGTCAACATGGTCTCCGGCAACGCCAAGGCCCTGTTCCCCTCGGGGCGCAAGGTCAGCATCTCGTGCCCGAGCGTCGTCGTCGGCGCCAAGCACAGCGTGGCCCGCCAGTCCGACGTGCCGTGCATCCAGATCCCGTGCACGACGGACTGCGGCCAGTTCGTGATCGAGATCGCGATCAAGTCCAAGCCGGTGGCCGATCCCACCGCCACCGCCGCCGCCACCGCCAAGGCCTAAACGAACATGGAACCTCGACCGGCAACCGAGCCGATAGACAGAGATTGAGGAGCTGTCATGAAGATCATGCTTGTGGACGACTCGAAGACGATGCGCAACATCCAGAAGGCGGTGCTGGCGCAGCTTGGGCACCAGGATATTGTCGAGGCTTGCGACGGACAGGACGCCCTGTCCAAGGTCCAGGCCGCCAAGCCCGATCTGCTGCTGGTGGACTGGAACATGCCGAACATGGACGGGCTGACGTTCGTGAAGGCCTACCGCCATACCAACAAGGCGACGCCCATCATCATGGTCACGACCGAGGCCGAAAAGAGTCGCGTCATCGAGGCCATCAAGGCGGGCGTGAACAACTATGTCGTCAAGCCCTTCACGCCGGACCTGCTCGGCCAGCGCATCCAGGAGACGCTGGCCAAGAAAGCGGCCAGCGCGGCCTAAAGGCCCGCCGGAGCACACGATTCCCTTGGCCGGGGCTGCGACCCCGGCTTTTTTTCGCGCTCATCGGACCTTGACGCATCGAGAATGCGTCTGATCTCGTATGGAGGGAGCCGGTTCGGAAGTGGGTGGGCTCCCGACCGGCCGCCGGCGATCAGGCTCGCCCGGGTTGGACCCGGCAGGCCCGGGGTGGACATGGGCGGCCCGATCGCGGAGAATCCATTGATGCCGATTCGGTCCGGAGTGCGCTGGTTCGGGGTGGCGGCCGGCTTGTGCGGTGCGATCGCCATGGCGCGCGCCCAAGACAAGCCGCTGACGCCGCCGACCAACCCATCTCAGTCCCCGCCCACCTCGCCGGATTCACAGTCACCCTCCAGGCCTTCCGCGGAGCCCGGCACGCCGATCGGCGTCGTGCCGCTCATACCCGAGGGGCCGAACGATGCGGACCTGGGGCCTGATGACGAGGTCCGCCAAACGCTCATCGTGCTGACCGACGGACGGCGGATGACCGGCGTGATGAGCGATCGCACCGCCAAGGGATTGACGCTGTCCATCGGGGGGATCGACACCTATTTCGCCGCCGAACAGATCGCCTCGGTGGAGCCCCAGCCGACCACGCGCGAGCAGTACCGAACGATGCGGGCGACGATTGATGACGAGGACCTGGACCGCCGGACCAACCTCGCTGACTGGCTGCGCGAGCGTGGGGAATTGCGTCTGGCGCTCCGGGAGTTGGAAGGAGTGCTCGCGCGGAACCCCGCTCACCCGCAAGCCTCGGAACTGCGAACGCTGGTCACGGAGCAGATGCGGCTGGACGCGGCCTCGGGCCGACGCGCCACGAGCCCCGGGCGGGTCGGGGGTGGGGAGGCCGCGAGTCGACGTGCATTTCCCGTGCTTTCGCCCGAGCAGATCAATCTGCTGCGGGTCTATGAGATCGATCTGGCGGATCCACCCCGGATGCTGATCGACTATGAGACGGTCCGCAAGCTGTACGAGAAATACGCGGGCAACGAGCTGCTTCCCAAGGGCAAGGACGTCGAGGACGAGCTGCACCGCCGTCGGCCGGAGCAGATCCTCGAGCTCATGTTCCGCCTGCGGGCGCGGGAGTTCTATCCGAAAGTCCAGGTGATCGAAGACCCCGGCGCGATGCGAAAATTCCGCGACAACGTGCATCGCACCTGGATTATCAATTCGTGCGCGACTTCAAACTGCCACGGCGGGGCCGAGGCCGGGCGATTGATGCTGAACAACCAGCGTCCGAACTCCGACGCGACCGTGTACACGAATTTTCTGATCCTGGATCGCTTCCGGGTGCGGGAGGCGCGCCGGCCCGAGATCAACCCCGACGCCAACGCCGAGGCAGCCGCCGTCCAGCCCGCGGAGCCAAGGCAGATCCCGCTGATCGATTACGAAGATCCATCGCGCTCACCCCTCCTCCAGCTCGGGCTGCCCGCCGACGAGAGCACCTACCCGCACCCGACCATCCCCGGCCCTGGGCGTGGGCGGACTATCCCGCCGGTGTTTCGCGGGAAGGACGATCGGAGATACCTCGCGGCCCTGGAGTGGATCAAGTCCATGTACAAGCCGCGGACGGAGTACCCGATCGAATACACTCCTCCCTCGCCGACGACCCCGGCGGCCGTGGGGCTCCCGCCGGGACGCCGGTAGGTGAACCGTACCGCCGCGGGCATGTTCGTCGCGTGTTTGCTACAGTGGGCGGTTCCCGACGGGTTGCCGTCCGTCCCGTCCCGAGGCCTGACTCCCGGAGCGCCCCGCGCTCGATGAAGTACGAGGATGACCCCGATCATGATGTTCGCTGATCAGCCCACCTCCGCCGGTCGCCGCCGCCGTTCCACCGCCCTCCTGATCGCGTGCGTCGCGGGTGCCGCCCTCACGGGCTGCGATGATCGCACGCCCGCCCAGAAGGCGCTGGTGCAGTCGTCCCGAGAGATCAACACCATCTCGGGTGGGACGGGGATCGCTGACCCAAGCGTGTCGGCCAAGAAACGTCAGAACATCGCCGGCGCCCTCTCGGGCGTGCAAACCTCGAAGCCCGTCGAGGTGGCGGCCACCATGTCCACGCTCGCGCAGACCCAGCTTGGGCAGGCGATCCCCGCCAAGGCCGACGTGGTCGCGGTGGAGCGTGAGGCGCTGCTGAAGGAGGCCTTGGTGCGCGGCCTCATGAGCGAGTGGGCGAGCCGCGCCAGTCTGGCCGCATCCCTCGAGAGCTTCGACGCCAGCGCGGCGATCGCGGAACTGAACCAGTCGATCGCGGCCAAGCAGAAGGAATCCGTGGAGTTCGACGCACGCAAGCGAGAACTCGACGGAAAGATCGCGGACCTGCACGCCAAGGCCGACGCGTCGAACGCGGAGGGCCAGGCCGCCGAGGCGGAATACGCCAAGCTCCGCGAGCAGGCCCAGGCGCTGAGCGCAACTCAGGCCGAGCCGTTGATCGCGCAGGCGGCGACGTTCAAGCGAAAGAGCGACGAGGCCCACATCCAGGCGGCCAGGTACCTCGCCGAGGCGGATGTCATGTCGCCTCAGTCGGCCGAGTCCGCCCAGGCGGTCGAACGCACCGCCAATCAGATCAAGGGGCTCGAAGAGGCCAAGCAGCGTCTCCAAGCGCGGATGGCGCAGTCCAAGAGCGAGGGCCAGGCCGCACGCGCCGAGGCGGACAAGGTCGCCGACAATCTCGATAAAGCCGTGCAGGAGTTCAAGGCGTATCGCTCGGGCGCGATGGACGCGGCGTATTCCGCGCTCGCCAAGGCGTACTCCACCGCCGCGGGGAGCGCCAAGAAAGCGACCGAGGACAAGAGCGGCCTGACCAAGGTCGCGCTGGGGGCGGCGCAGCAAGCGATCGGTGATCTGAATTGGAGCCGGGCCAAGAGCGAGCAGAGTTTCGCGCTGCTCATGGACCGGCTGTCGAACCTCACTCCCGAACTGTCCAAGAGAGCCGCCTACGCGGACGACTCCAAAGCCGCCCAAGAAGCCAAGAAGGGGTATCTCGAACAGGCCAAGAGCGCCTACGAGGGCGCGGTTTCGGCGTACCGCGCCAGCGGCGCCAAGGGCCAGGTCAAGGATCAGCTCGAAACCGTTCTGAAGCGTCTCGAGGCCTTCGCCACCGCCGCGGGCGATGACAAGCTGGATGTGCTGGCGGTGCTGGCTTCGGGCGAGAAGCCCGCCGAAGAAGCCGCGCCCGACGGTTCATCGTCGGAAAAACCGGCCGATCGTGGCGCGCCGCCCGAGATCGCGCCGGGAGAGAGCCGCCCGCTCTCGGAGGCGCCCGAAGGATTGCGCCGGAGCGTCGAGCAGTTTGCCAACGCCACGAGAGACAATGACGCGCGGGCGCTCCGCGAGGTGCTGGTCATCCCCGCCGAATCGGCCGAGGCCATTGATCACCTGCTGACGATCCAGATGGCGCAGGGCAAGCTGGATCGCGCGTGCCGCGAAAAATTCCAGCAGGGCCTGGCCGAGGCGATGAAGTCGATGGGCGCGCTGGGAGCCATGGGAAGCGGCTTCAATGCCAAGGGCGAGCTCGACCTGACCGGCGCCACCTACTCGATGCCGAGCCCGGACACGGCGGAGATTTCGATCCCCGGCGGGCCTCAGAAGCTGACCTGGAAGCTGATGGATGGCGTCTGGAAGCTCGAACTGGGGCTCGAGAAGCTCCCGCCCGGATCGCTGGACGCCATCGCAAACATCGCCGAGCCGCTCGGCGCGGCGTTCGACGAGGTCACCGCCGATGTCGAGGCCGGAAAGCTCCAGAGCATCCAGGCCGTGGGCGTCGCGCTCATGCAGAAGCTCGGCCCGATCTTGCAACGGTCGCAGGGCGGAGGTGGGGGCGGCGGCTGAACCCCGCGAGCCCTCTACGATTCCCGGCATGTCGCGCCCCCGCGTCTATCTCGAAACCTTCGGCTGCCAGATGAACGAGCTCGACTCTGAGCTTGTCGCCGGTCAGTTGCACGCGCTGGGCTATCGCTTTGTGGACGGGCCCGAGAGCGCGCAGGTCATCCTGTACAACACCTGCTCGGTTCGGGAGCACGCCGAGCAGAAGGTGTGGAGCCGCCTGGGCGAGCTCGCGATCCGGAAGCAGGACGATCCGGCGCTGGTCGTTGGCGTGCTCGGGTGCCTGGCGGAGCGTGACGGCGTCGCGCTCGTCAAGCGCATGCCCGTCGTTGATGTGCTCTGCGGCCCGGGCGAACTCGACAAGCTGCCCGCGCTCCTCGACAACGCGTATCGCACGCGGCGGTCGCTCCTGGCCGATCGCCTCACCGCGACAGACGCCGACCGCCGAAGCGCGTCCCAGATCGCCCTCCAGGGAAACAGTTCACGACGCAGCGCCACCCTGGCGGCGGCGCAGGACTCGCTGGAGATGCTCGACCTTTCACGGGCCACCTCGCCCCTCGACACCATCGATGACGACCATCCGACGGCGGGGGCGGTGCGGAAGCGATCGGCGTATGTGCGGATCACCCGGGGCTGCAACAAGTTCTGCACGTACTGCGTCGTGCCCTTCACCCGCGGCGCGGAGGTTCACAGGCCGCCCGAGCACATCATCGACGAGTGCAAGAAGCTGGCCGACGCGGGCGTGGTCGAGATCACGCTGCTCGGCCAGACCGTGAATCACTACCGATTCGAGCACGGGGCGGCGGTGACGATCGGCGGCGTGGTGCAGCCGCAGAAGGGCCGCTCCTACGCGGGCGGGCATCGGCGCGATCCGTTCGCCGGCTCCAACGTCACGACCTTTGCCGATCTGCTCTCTCGGATTCACGAAGCGGCGCCCACGGTCGAGCGGTTGCGATTTGTGACGAGCTACCCTCGCGACTTTGGCGACGACGTACTGGAGGCGATCCGCGATCACCCGCGGATCTGCCGCTACCTGCACGTGCCGGCCCAGTCCGGGAGCGATCGCATTCTCAAGCTGATGAACCGCGGGTACACGGTGTCGGAGTACCTGGAGTTCATCGATCGCGCCCGCGGGTTTCTGCACCAGCCGGAGAAGGGGCGTCCGCTGTCGCTCTCGGGCGACATCATCGTCGGCTTTCCAACGGAGACCGACGAAGACTTTGCCGCGACGATCGCGCTGGTCGAGCGGGCGAGGTACAAGAACTGTTTCATCTTCAAGTACTCGCCGCGCCCGGGGACGACCGCGTACGACAAGCTCGCGGACGATGTGCCCGACGCGGTGAAGCGCGCACGAAACAACGCCGCGCTCGAAGTTCAGAGCCGGATTTCGGACCAGCTTTCCCGCGAGGCGATCGGCCAGACCTTCGACGTCTTCGTCGAGGGCCTCTCCAGGATGGAAGAGAAGAAGCGTGAGCGTCCGGCCAAGGCCTGCGGCGGGGGCGTCGCGCTCACCATCGGCGGGAACGTCATCCATTCACACGCCGGAGTAGCCAGCGGCGACGAGGATGACGGCGGCTGCTCGACCCGGGCCGTCGAAGCGCCGAGCGACGAGGTGAGCGGCACAACACAGCTCTCGGGCCGGACGGACGGCGACCAGATCGTGTTCTTTGACCTGCCGAGCGGCGCGAGCGCCGACGAACTGGTCGGGCGCATCGTGCCCGTCAGGATCGAGCGCGTGCAACGGCTCTCGCTGTTCGGGCGGTTGTGCGGGCGAGCTGAGCCGGTTCGTTGAGCCCGCGCCCACGCGGTTCGCCCGCATGACGCCGAGATCACGCCCCGGCAGCCACGACCGGGGTCGTTCCGGAGTTTCAGTGTGAGATCAACCGACGTCGCCGAGGGCCAGGCCCTGTCCGTGGGCCCTCAGGACGCGGCGTTTGAGAAGCGAATCCTCCGCCCGATCGAGCGTGGGCGAGCGAGACACCCAATTCATCGCGTCGCGCCGGGCCATGGACAGGAGGTCGCGGTCGCGGACAAGATCGGCCACGCGGAACGCGGGCGCTCCGGACTGACGAGAGCCGAAGAGCTCTCCCATGCCGCGCAGCTCGAAGTCCTTTTCGGCGAGGGCAAAGCCGTCGCTGGTGGCGGCGATGGCGGCGAGGCGGGCGCGGGCCTCTTCGGTGGCGGGGTCGGCGATGAGGATGCACACGGACTCGTGAGTTCCGCGGCCGACACGCCCGCGGAGCTGGTGGAGCTGCGAGAGCCCGAAGCGGTCGGCCTGCTCGATCACCATCACCCCGGCGTTCGGAACGTCGACGCCGACCTCGATCACGGTGGTGGCCACCAACACGTCGATCTTCCCCTCACGGAACGACCGCATGATGCGTTCACGCTCGCGTTGGGACAGGCGCCCGTGCACGGCCTCGACTCGCCAGGTCCTGAGCGGGCCCTTGGTGAGTTGTTCCAGCACATCCGTCACGCCGCGGATGTCGGCGCCGGAGGCATCTTCGCTCGCGTCGATGGCGGGGACCACCACGTACGCCTGCTGGCCCTTTTCCAGGCGTTTGTCGACAAAGGCGTACACCTCGTCCCGCTGTGGGGTTTGCACGACACGGGTGCGGATCGGCCTTCGACCCGCGGGCAGCTCGCGGATCGTCGAGACGTCCAGATCGCCAAAGATCGTGATGGCAAGCGTTCGCGGGATCGGCGTGGCGGTCATCACCAGGACGTGCGGCGTGATGCCCGCGGCGCCGGTGGGCCCGTCGTTTGTGATCGCTCCCTTGGAGCGCAGCGCGGCCCGCTGATGGACGCCGAACCGGTGCTGCTCGTCGATCACGGCGACCGCGAGCGACTTGAACTCGACCTGCTCGGTGATGAGCGCGTGCGTGCCGATGAGAAGATCGACACGCCCCTGCCCGAGTGAACTGAGGAGTTCCTCCCGGGCCGCCCCCGTGACGCTGGCGGTCAGCAGCGCGACGCGGACGCGCGAACCGCTCAGCATGCGCGATACAGAGGCGAAGTGCTGCTCGGCCAGGAGCTCGGTGGGGGCCATCAGGGCGGCCTGATGCCCGTCGGCAACCGCGAGCAGCATCGCGTAGAGCGCGACGACCGTCTTGCCCGAGCCGACATCCCCCTGGATGAGCCGGTTCGTCGGCACGGGCGAGTTGAGATCCCCGGTGATCTCCTGAATGACCTCGTTCTGCGCCTGGGTAAGCTCGAACGGAAACCGGGCACGGATATGGGCGTCGAGCTTCTCGCTCCAGGCGAGCGCCGGCGCCCGGAGGCGAGTGCGCAGCTCGGCCCGCCTGAGCGCGACCGAAATCTGAAGCATCAGAAGTTCGTCGTAGGCCAGACGCCGCACGGCGCGCGCCGCCTCTTCCAAGCTCTCCGGGCGATGGAGCATGCGGTAGGCCTCGCGAAGCTCCGGCAGATCGCGCGCCGCACGGAAGCTCTCGGTCAGATGGTCCTCGATCAGCGGGAGCGCGGCGTCAAGCACCGCGTCGATGGCGCGCTCGATCCGTGCGCTGTCGATGTCCTCGGTGGCGGGATACACGGGGCGGATGCGGGCGTCCCGCCGATCGGGTTCGGACAGCTCCGGGCGGAGAGGCTCGAGCTTGGGATTGGTGAGTTGCAGGCCATAACCAAAGGACTTGGCCTTGCCCTGCACGCGAACACGCATGCCCGGGATGACCTTGTCGCGCATGTACGGGGCGTTGAACCAGACCAGGTCAAGGCGGCCCGTGGGGTCCATGAGCACCGCCTCGAGGCGGGAGCGTTTGCCGATCCCGACCGGGCGCGTGGCCACGATCTCGCCGCGCGTGCTGACGATCTGGCCGGGGAGGAGTTCACGGACGCTGGCTTCGCCCTCTTGCCTTTCGTGCCGGATCGGGATGTGCGCGATGAGCTTGCCGACGTTGGTGATGCCCATGGCCGAAAGCAGTTCGGCGGTGCGCTGCCCGATGCCCTTGACGGCCGCGAGCGGCGAGGTGAGTGTGATGGAAGCGGCGTCGGGCATGGAAATCGGGCGCTAGGGCGCCGGGGGCTTGCCCGATTGGGTCCGGGCGGGATCGATCTCGCGGAGGTACTGCCACGAATACAGGCCGGTGTCGTGGCCGTCGCTGAAGCGGATCTTGATGGCGTAGTTCCCGACAAGCTCGGCGTCGAGAGCGACGAGGGGACCGGAGCGTGAGACGGCGGACGCGGGCAGCACCGCCAGCGGATTCTTCGCCATTTCCTCGCGCAGGTGCTTCATGTCGGCGGAGGGCGACATCCTCCGCAGGTAGGCGATGGAGTAGTACGAGGTCGTGCCGTCCTCCCACTCGATGGAGAGGCCGCGGTCCTTCCTGAGGTCGAGCTTCGTGGGCGTGGTCACGCCCGTATTGTTGCTGCATGAACAGCACAGGGTCGGGCGGGGGGCCGGGAGCATCGTCTGGCGTCGGATCGAGGAACTTCTCGGATCGGCTTTCCGACGCGATCCGCGCGTCGGGCTCTCCGGCCTGCGTGGGGCTCGATCCCGTGCTGGAAAAGCTCCCGTCGGAGTTGCGGGCGCGGCATCACCAGCCGGCCGAGGCGTTCGGGGAGTTCTGCCGCGTCGTGCTGGAGGTTTCCAGGCCGCACGTCGGTGTGGTCAAGCCCCAGGCCGCGTGCTTTGAACGGTTCGGGGCCGCGGGTGTGGCGACCCTCGAAAAAACCTGCCGATTGGCAAAGTCTCTCGGTTATGTCGTGGTGCTTGACGCCAAACGCGGCGACATCGGCGTGACGGCGGAGCACTACGCGGCCGCGGCCGTGCACGCCTCGGCGGACGCGATCACGCTGAACGGCTACCTCGGGCCCGAGACGATCGAGCCGTACCTGAAGGCCGGGCTCGGCGTGTTCGTGCTGGTGCGCACGAGCAATCCGGGCGGGGATGTGGTGCAGTCGCCGAAGCTCGCTGACGGGCGGAGCGTGGCGGAGATGATGGCGGATCACGTCGCGTCGCTCGGCGCCGCCTGGATGGGTTCGGGCGGCATGAGCGACGTCGGCGCCGTGGTGGGGGCGACCAAGGCCTCGGAGGGCGAGGCGCTCCGGGCACGCATGCCGAAGCAGTTTTTCCTTGTGCCGGGATATGGCGCGCAGGGCGGGACGGCGGCGGATGTGGCGCGGCTGCGAACGCGCGAGGGCGGCGGCGTGCTCGTCAACGCGAGCCGATCCGTGATCTTCGCGGAGGGCGCCGGCGCGTGGCACGAACGAGTGGCCGTCGCGGCAAAGCAATTCGCGGATGAACTCCGCCGGATCGGGACATGACGCGCTCAC
>JABLTH010048803.1_pt1 | contig 10352 bp, 8 predicted proteins | sample 7875711 | NCBI WGS metagenome assembly JABLTH01 (sample SAMN14941262, study PRJNA633318) | bioreactor metagenome | isolation source: bioreactor | place: China | collected 2019-03-05 | reverse complement strand
GGCGCCGGCGCGTGGCACGAACGAGTGGCCGTCGCGGCAAAGCAATTCGCGGATGAACTCCGCCGGATCGGGACATGACGCGCTCACCGGGCCAGGGAACCAATGTCGGCGTGATCTGACATCCTTGGGAGCCCAGGAACTCGCCAGGCACAAGACCGCAATCAAGCGGCTCGAATCCGAACCATCTCAGGTTGGCGTTGGCCTCGCTGTGATGCTCTCCACCCGCGGATTCTGTCGTGCGCCACGAGCATTCGTCGTTTCGAGCGATACGCGTCCCGTCCGTGAAATATCCAGACGGTAACGCACGCGCGCTCGCGCTCGACATCGACGAAAAAAAGCCCGGAGCCATCCGACCCCGGGCCGCGAGAACCAAGCGTGATGTCAATCGCTCAGGCGCGGCGACGGCGAGCGGCCGCCAGGACGCCCATGCCGCCGAGCACGATCGCGCCCGGCGCGGGAACGTTGCCGGACGCGGAGTACGAGCCCTCGGCGAACCACTCCTGCGCGGGCAGCCCGTTGCTGCCGAGCGGGACGCCCGGGCTGCTCATGTCGTAAGGGAGCTTGCCGCTGGTGTTGATGGCGGTGAGGGTGTACTGGAAGCCCTGCGGGTTGATGAACGTGCCCGGGTTCAGGCCGTAGCCGGGGAGCGAAGCGCCGCCCCATGACATGTTGATCTTCGCGCCGCCAAAGTTGTCGGCGCCGAATCCGGCGGTGGTGTACCAGGAGTTCTGACCGCCGCGGGCGGTGAACAGTCCGTCGGAGAAGGACGTGAACAGGAGCGGCGTGCCCGTGGCGATGTCGACGAAGGTAAATTGACCCGCGACAAGGTAGTTGTGCGAGAAGTCGCCGTTGCCCAGGGGCAGGCTGCCGACATAGGTCAGATCAAACTGGGCTTGGAGGCGGGTAGAGAACGTGAGCGTCGGAAGTGGGCCATTGTTGTCGTCGATCATGAGATCGACCTTCCCGTTCGGGCCCACGCCGTCGTGGAAGTGATTGGCGGCGTTCCCACCGATAAATGTCCAGTTGCGGTCGGCGGTGTCCGACGCGAAGCTGAACAAGGCGGCATTCGCGGTTCCGCCAAGCAGGGCCATCCCGGCCACGGCAGCAAGTGTGTACTTCACGGGCGCTCCTTCCTCCGCGAGAATTCGACACAACCCCGGTGCGCTCGGTGAGCGCATCCCGGGGCGCGGTCCTCGCGCTCCACGGGGAAGGTGCCTCGGGTTTTGGGACATGCCAGCAAAGTTGAAAAAAACGTTGCAGATGGCACAGATGGCACGGTCCTCACAGGCCGCGCTCCATCGATTCTGTCTCCGTTTGGTATCAAGGCCGAGCATCACGGTGATGTGGCCGCGTGGCTCGCCGTGAGGATTGTGAATCCGGGCAGGCTGACGCCGGTTTCGTATCCTCGAGGAGGTATCCGCGATGGCGAGCCGTCTACTCGGGATAGGAATCGGTGCCTTGGTTGTTGGATTCTCGTCCGGCGTGGCGATCACGCACCAGGCGGGCAACAACCAGCCGGAGAAGAAGCCCCAGCCGCAGACGCAGCCGAAGTTCAACTCGGCCGATCCGTACGGCGTCGGCATCGGTGTCCACGACAAGCTCAAGGAACTGGGGTGGATGGTGGGAACCTGGGATGTCGAGGAGAAATACACCTATCCCGGCATGCCGGAATTCGTCTATAAGACCGAGTCCGTGATCGAGCCCTTCAACGGCGGGTGCTTCCTTCAGGAAAAGATCACCGCGCCCGGCCCGGGCGGCCTGAAGAATCCCCTGGTTGCCATCCGCTCGTACGACCGCTTCCGAAATGTCCATCGCTGGGTCTGGTACGACCAGCTCGTCACGCTCGCCGACGTCTACGAGGGCGCCGGAGAGAACGGCACGATCTCCGTGACCAACATCAAGGGCGGCACCGCCTTCGTCATGGGAGGCAAGGACTGGAACACCCGCATCACCCAGAAGCCCGGCGCGTCCAGCGATGAGTTCACGCTGGTCTGGGAATCAACCGGCGATCAGGGCGCCACCTGGAACAAAACCGCGGAGTACGCCTATCACCGGCGGAAGTGATCTCGATCAGCGGAACCCCGCTCCAAGGCCCCAGAGCCCAGTTCAATGCCGCATCACCGTTCGCTCCACGGCCAGGGTTCCGGCGCGCGACGATCGGCGCCCGCCGTTCCAGCGGCCGTGGCGCGAGTTGCCGAGCCATGTCCGGGCGCTCGGGCGGGTAGATCGACGCCCGGCGTCCGCGCCATCGAGGCCTTGCATCGACGCTGCCCTCCCTGGTCCAAGCCGGGTACACGGTGCTTCGGGCCGGACCGCGTTGGGGGGGCCGATCGCCCACGGGTTGAGCACCCCAAGTCATCGTCCAGAATGTTCATGTTGTTCGGGTGATTGCGCGGCGAGACGGACCACCCGGTCGGCACGCAGGTCGCCGCGACAACGAGCCACCCGAGACACCGCATCGTTGCGGTATACCACGTGAAGCCGGCGGGTCAGTTGAGTTGTACGTTCGCGCCCCGCGCCGATCGTGGGTGCGGCTGGCTCGCCCCGGCTCGCGATCGTCTCACATCGGCTTCTTCTCGATCGTCACGTCGTACATGTGCAGGAGCTTTTCCTTGTCGAACACCATCTCCTGACGCGACAGGCCGACGATGTCGTACTCGGTCGTGAGCTCGATCGCGTCCACGGGGCAGGCCTCTTCGCACATGCCGCAGTAGATGCAACGCAGCTCGTCGATCTCGAATTTCTTGGGGTATTTTTCGCGGTCGTCCCAGGGCGACTCGGCGGCCTCGATGTGGATGCAGCGGGCCGGGCAGATGGTCGGGCACATCATGCACGCCACGCACTTGACGCGCCCGTTCTCGTCGCGGTTGAGCCGGTGCACGCCACGGAAGTTCTTGGGCTCAAAGCCCGCCTGCTCGGGCGAGAAGTGCTCGCGGCGCTCCTCGGGATACTGCAGGGTGCGGCTGGTTCGCCCCTGCCCGAAGCTGGTGAAGAAGTGGCGCATCGTGATGCCGAAGCCCTTGACGATCTCGGGCAGATAGACCGCCTCGGAACGCGTCATGGGAGGCACTTTGATGGTGACGATGTCCTGGTCGCGGATGGCCATGCGCCGAGAGTATACCGCCCGCGGACCGTGGATTTCCGGCGTCTGAATGGGAGGCCGGCGTCTGCTAAGATGTTGGTATGGCCTCGGGTCGATCCAACAAGCCACTGTTTGAGCTTCTCCGCGAGGATACGGGCGCCGGCATGTTCGGACGCCGCGTCAGCGCCACCTTCAGCGAGCTCAAGCCCGGCGACGGCGGACGCGCCCGCTCAGCCTACCTCACCATGCCGAGAACCTGGCTGTATTTCGGCGCGGCGGTCGTGCTCGCTCTGGTCGCCGGCGCGTGGGTCATCGCCTATCGGATCGGGCACTCGGCCGCGGAAAAGGAGATGGCCGGCTCGCTGCTCGGCGGTCCACACCCGGACAAGCCCAAGGTGAACGAGCCGGAGCCAACGCCGAACATCAGGCCCACGGGGGCGATTCCCAATCCGTCCAAGGACGGCACCAAGCCGAATCCCGCACAACCGTCCGGGAATGGGCCCAAGCTGGATGCGAAGCCCGAGACGAGGCGCGACTCGAAGCCCCCGACCACGCCGGAGCCCAAGGCTCAATCCAAGCCCGAATCAATTCCCGATGCTCCGAAGCCGGATGGCGTGAAAAAGAGCGAAGAAGGTCTGGCGATCACGCTCCCCATGGACGATCCGTCCAAGCCTGTCCTGACCTCGAAGGGCGCCGTGGACGCCGACCCGCGCCGGCCCGGACTGAACTACATGGTGCTTGTGGGGGGCCTTCCCCGGGACGAGGCGCGTACCATGATCGCGTATCTTTCGGCAAACGGTCTGGAAACCGTTGGGGTGCCGATGAACATAGTTGATCGCTCGGGGCGGGTGGTGAACAATCAACCCCTGTTCAAGGTCGTCTGCGTTGGGGGCATTTCGCGGCAGCAATTCCGCGACAAGGATCCCGCCCGGGTCAACATTGAGCAGGCCGCGGCGACGCTGAATGAGCGTTGGCTGCGGGACACCAAGAGCCGCTGGAGCTTTGCCAAGACCTACTGGGAGCTTGTGCAAGGAAACTGAGGTTCCGCCGGTCCAAGAGCACGACGGTGCGCGATCGCGTGCCGAATCGACGGGAGTTTGCGCGATGAGCATCGATCGTTCGCTGAAGGTTTCCAAGAAGACGGGCGGCAAGCGGAGCGTGATGACGCGGGCCGAGCGGGTTGCCAAAATGGTCGCCGACAAGAAGCTCGATCCGTCGAAGCAGAGCGTGCTTGGGATCCCCAAGACGCTCGTCCCAAAGGCCTAACGTGTTTCGCGTGATCGCCCTGATGCGGCTCGGCGTGAGCCGTGTCGCGCGGGCGTCGTCGCCTGAAACTCCCGCGCAGCCCATGGTGCGCCGGGCGCGATGGCATTGGAGGCGCGCGTGATCGGTCCAAACCTTCTCTCATCGCGTTCGCAAACGATCAACGGCTCGGGCATCCGGCGCGTCTTTGAGATCGGCGCCACGATTCCCGCCCCCCAGAAGATCGACCTCTCGATCGGCCAGCCCGATTTTCCCGTGCCCCAGGGCATCAAGGACGCGGCCATCCGAGCGATCCAGGAAGACCGAAACGGCTATCCGCTGACGCGCGGCATCGTCGAGCTGCGCGAGACCATCGCCGAACGCATCAAGCGCGATCTCGGTTGGTCCATCGGTGGCCTGCCACTGAACCCGTCTCCCAGCGATCCCGGCGTCCTGGTGACCGCGGGCACCTCGGGCGCGCTCGTTCTCTCCTGCATGGCGCTCCTCAACCCCGGCGACGAGATCATCATCCCCGACCCGTGGTTCGTGCTCTACCCGTACCTCGCGACGCTGTCGAACGGCGTGGCGGTGAAGTGCCCGGTGTACCCGGACTTCCGGATGACCGCCGAGCGCGTCGAAAAGCTCATCACGCCCCGCACGAAGATGGTGCTGCTGAACTCGCCGGGCAACCCGGGCGGCGTGGTGGCCAGCGAACGCGAGTGCGCGGACCTCCTGGACCTGTGCAAGAGGCGGAACATCGTGCTGCTCTCGGACGAGATCTACGACGAGTTCACCTACGACGAATTCCGCACGCAGCCGATGGCCGCCGACCCGAAGAAGCTCATGTGCCCAAGCCCGGCGCGTCTCCCGGGCGCGCAGGAGCATGTGCTGGTCGTCCGCGGGTATGGAAAGACCTACGGCGTGACGGGGTGGCGCCTCGGCTATGCCGTCGGACCGCGCTGGCTGGTCGAAGAGATGACCAAGCTTCAGCAGTATGTCTACGTCAGTTCGCCGCACCCCTTGCAGTGGGGTGTGATGAAGGCGTTTGACGTGGATATGTCGAGTCATGTCGCGGAGTACCAGCGCCGGCGTGATGTCGTGGTGCGCACGCTCTCGCCGCACACGAGTGTCCCGACGCCCGGCGGCGCGTTCTATGCCTTCCCGGCCGTGCCCGAGCGATTCGGCGCCGAGCATGAGCGTGGCGAGAATTTCTTCCGGGCGGCGGTGCGCCACAACGTGCTCATCGTGCCCGGCCGCACCTTCTCAACGCGAGACACCCACTTCCGCCTAAGCTACGCGACCCCGATGGAAAAGCTCTCTCGGGGCCTGGACGTGCTCGCGGGCCTCATGGACGGGAAGATTTCGTAGGTCGGCGCCCGTGCCGGACGCGCGGGCGGAGGCCGCGGACAAAGCGACGACCTCGGACCAACACCGATGACGCGAGGCACCCTCCGCGACATCCTCATTCTCACGCTCCTTTCCGCGGTTGTGTATTTCATCGCACCGGCGTCGTTCGGGCTGACCAACTGGCAGGAGGCCAAGCGCGCCCTGGTGGCGCGAGAGATGTTCGACCGCTTGCCGTCGGACCCCGGCGCGTGGCTGGTGCCCACCGACGCGGGCCGCCCATACCTCGCCAAGCCGCCGCTCATTTACTGGTGCCAGATCGGACTCGCCAGGGCCCACGCGGCACGCCCCAGCGAGATCGACCTTCGCCTCGCGGTCGCGATCGCCGGATGGCTTGGCGTCCTCGCCACGTACTGGGCCGGGCGGAACGTGCTCTCGCTCCACGACGGCGAGCATCCCCAGCCCGACGCGAAACGCTGGGCGCGACGCGGCGCGTTCTGGGGTGCGGCGATGCTGGGCACCGGTGTGCTCTACGTCCGCTCCAGCCGCTTCGGAGAACTCGATGTCCTCCTGGTGCCCTTCACGTCCGCGGGGGTCGCGCTCCTCGCGCACGCGTGGAAGAGCGCGATCGAGCGAAAGCGAACCAACTTTGTCGCCGTGGCGGGGGCGGCCCTGTGCGCCGTCGCCGCCGCCATGACCAAGGGACCGCCGGGCGTGCTCACCCTGGGAATCGCGGGCTACGGCGGGATGGCGCTCATGGTCGCGAGCCGCTCGAGGCACGACCATCCGCTCGCACGCGGCATCGAGTGGCCGGCATGCCTCGCCGTCGGCGGGGCGGTCGCCCTGCTCAGCGCTCGCCAGACCGACGAACGATCGGATTGGATCGGCGTCGCGATGATGGGTGTCCTGTCGGCGTGGTCGGCCCGGGCGCTCCTCCCCCTGGCCAGATGGCGAGCGATGAAAGAACTGCTGGCGCTGTTCGCCCGCACCCACCCGGTCGGAGTGATCGGCGCCGGGTTTGGCGCTCTGTGGTGGTGGTCGCACGCGGTGGCGCGGCACATCGGCGCCTCGGGGATCGCGAACTCGGTCGCGGAAGAGGTCGAGGACAATCTCCGTCTCCTGGTGCCCGATTCGCCCCTGATCAACCTCGGGGCGGCGACGTACGGCGTCGGGCTCGGCTCCGTCGCCGCGATCATCGCGATCGTCTGGATCATCAAGGATCGCCCGCGCTTGCCCCTCGGGTTGTCGATCGTGGTCGCGTGGGTCGGGCTTGGTCTGACCGCGTTCTCGCTTCTGGGCAAAGGCGTGCCGCGATACCTCACGCCCGTCTGGCCGGGCATCGCGCTGATGGGCGGCGCGTGGGTCAGCGCGGCGATCCGCGACTTTCGCAATCCCGTGCCGATGCGGATCGGATGGACGCTCGGCGTGGTCGTGCTCGGGCTCTCGCAGGGCTGGTGGTACGCCTTCGGACTCGAAGCGCAGGAGCACGATCGCTCGCCGCGTGCGATGGTGCGAGACCTTCTCTCGCGCGGCACCGACCCTGCGGATCTCGTGACGTTCGAGTTTTCCACGCCCGCCGTTGATTACTACGCCGGGAGGAGCGTCGAATCGCTGCTTGACGTCGTCGAGCGGCGCGGCATCCGCTTCGTCGGCCCGCGCACGCTCGCCGATCTGAAGGACGACCTGAAGCGGGATCCGACCCGCAGCGTGACGATGCTCGTCCGCCGCACCCAGCCCCCGTCCATGGATTCCGAGCGTGCGGTGGAGAGATTGCGCAAGCTCGGATTCAACGTCCGGGCGATCGGGCTCAATGCTGAGTTCACCATCGACAACGGGCGAACGCCGGTGGATGCGGTCAGAGTCTCGGTCGGGCCCGAGTAACGCACGCCCGCACTCCCGCCGCCGACGCAGGAATGCGCGCTCAGGTCACGTCCGGCCGAAGAGCTTCTCGAGCTCCCGGATCGTCAGCCGGATGCTCGTGGGCCGCCCGTGAGGGCAATTGCTCGAGCGCTCGACGTCCTCTCGGAGCTCCATCAATGCCTGCAGGTGCGTGTCGCCGAGTTGGTCGCCGGCCTTGACCGCGGCCTTGCACGCCATCATGTCAAGCACGTCGCGCAGGGCCTGCTCAGATCCCGGCAGAAACGCCTGTGATTCGGCGCGCTCGAACAGGTCGCGAAGGAACTCGATCGGCTCGACGCCGCGATCAAACAGAAACGTCGGGAACGCGTGCACGCCGATGTCGGTCGGCCCGATCGGCGAGGCGTCGACGCCGATGCGATCAAGCAGCGGCTTCATCTCGTCGAGCCGCGCGATCTGAGCCTGCGTGGCGGGCACGACGGCCGGCACCAGCAGCCTCTGGCTCTCGAGCGTTCCGCCCATCACACGCGCGAGCAGATGCTCAAACATCACGCGCTCGTGCAGCGCGTGCTGATCGACGATCAGCATGCCCTGCTCGTCCTGCGACACCAGATAGCTCTTGTGGACCTGCAGAACGCGCGTCGCGGGGCGCGGCGGGGAGACGAGCATCGGGTCATCCGCCGGCATCGCTACACCGCGCGATGAATCTTCATCAGCCGCCAGGCCGGCGCTCGGCGCGACGGTTTCCACTCCCGACGCCGACGGGTCGCCCGCGGATCGCGCGCCGCCGGCCGAGCCGACGCCCAAGTCCATCGCGGGCGATCCGGCCGGGGGATGCGGGATCGGCATGGCGCTCGGCGCTTCCTCGTGGAGTTCGCCGACGCTGGGCGCGCTGCGCGACACCGTGCCGAGCTGCTTCAAATAGTCCGCGAAGCGCTGGGCCGCGCTCGCCGGTGTCTGAGGCGAAAGGCCGGCCGCGCTCGGGAGCACCGCGCGCCCATCCCACGCGTGCCCGGCGGGCTCGACACGCGGCAGGATGCTCGGCGTCAGATCCGCCGCTCGGAGGGCACGCTTGATCGAACCCAGGATCGTGCCGTGCACCATGGACCCGTCGCGGAAGCGAACCTCGGCCTTGGCGGGATGGACATTCACGTCCACGCCCTCGGGGCTCATGTCGAGCATCAGGAGCGCGGTGGGGTAGCGGGATGGTTCGATCAGCCCGCGGAACGCTTCCGCGATCGCGTGCTGGATTATGCGGTCGCGAATGGGTCGGCCGTTGACGAAGACATACTGTGACTTGTTCGTCGCTCGCGCCAGCGAAGGCCTCCCGACCAGCCCCCACAGCGCCACGCCCCGCGCGTCGTCGAACTGGTCGGCGTGGACCTCGAGCAATTCGGATTCGAGCTCGCGTCCAAGGATGTCGAGCGCGCGCTCGCGCGGCCCGCCGCCCCGCGGAACATCGAGCACCACGCGCCCGTCGCACCGGACCGTGACGCCCAGCGCCGGATGACCCAGCGCAAGGTCTCTGGCCGTGTCCACGCAGCGGGCCTGCTCGGTCGCGACGGTCTTTAGGAACTTCCGGCGGGCGGGCGTGTTGAAGAAGAGCGTGCGCACCGTGACGCATGTTCCAAGCGGGCCCGCCGCGGGCCGCGGCCCGACCACGCGGCCTCCCTCACTCTCGATCTCGGTCGCGCCATCGTGTTCCTTCGTGCGCGAACGGATCGAAAGCCGTGAGACGCTGGCGATCGAGGCCAGCGCCTCGCCGCGGAATCCCATCGTGGCGATGCGGTCGAGGTCGCCCGCGGCGGCGATCTTGCTGGTGGCGTGGGGCGCCAGAGCCAGCGCGAGCTCCTCCGGCGGGATTCCCAGGCCGTCGTCGGTGATGCGGATGACTTCGATCCCGCCCTGCTCGATCTCGATGGCGACGCGCGTCGCGCCCGCGTCGATGGAGTTCTCCACCAGCTCTTTGACCACGCTCGCCGGACGCTCGACCACCTCGCCCGCGGCGATCTGGTTCACGAGCAACTCCGGGAGCGCGCGGATCGGCCGGCGCGCCGGCGAGGCATCCCGATGTCCCGGATTGCTCGGTGCTCCGCCCATGCCGCACGCCCTCCGGGCAGATCGTACCCGGCGCCTGGCGGCGCGGACGGCCCGTCGGTCCGGCGTGAAGCGACGGCGCGGCCTGGGTCAGGCGAACTCGATCACGCGCCGGCTTCGGGCTCCTCGGCGATGGCAAACGCTCGCACCGCCAGGTGCACTCCGCCGCACGCGCCGATCAGGGCGACCATCGACGCCAACGCCAGGCCCCCCAGGCGTGCCCCCTCGCGCCACCCCTGCATCTTGTCCATGATCGGGGAGTGGCGCAGATAGAACATGGCGCCAACGACGCCCAGGCACACGATCGCGAAGATCACCGCCTTCATCAACGTCCGACGCGCCGAGGGCGAGTACCAAACCTCGCTGATCGCCGCCAGGGCGTACAGAACCCCCGCCACCGCCAGGCGCGACAGCATGAACGGCCTGAGGTTCACGCCGGCGTGGACTTTGTTGGCGCCGAGCCAGCCCAAGACACCGCCCGTCATGACGAGCCCCGCGATGCACAGGATCGTCAGGCCCGGAGAGTCCGCAAACTTGCCGCGCGCCACCAGCAAGCCAAAGACGCACGCGAGGATCGTGACCAACTCGAACGCAAAGAGAGGCCAGGAAACGCGCGGCCAAAGCCCCGCCAGACCCCAGTACGCGCCCGCGAGCGCTGAAAGCAAGGTCAGTCCGCAGAGAACGCCGACCAGTCCCCGCATGACTCCGGGCACCGCGCGCGCCGCGCGTG
>JABLTH010001349.1_pt1 | contig 10355 bp, 7 predicted proteins | sample 7875711 | NCBI WGS metagenome assembly JABLTH01 (sample SAMN14941262, study PRJNA633318) | bioreactor metagenome | isolation source: bioreactor | place: China | collected 2019-03-05 | reverse complement strand
TCCCTGCGCCGACGCGCGCCGCTTCCTGCGCTACAGTGACGGAGATGCCCGTGCCGGGTGCTGGATAACCTCCACCACGGCCACGGGCGCCGATACGCCATACCTCATGCAGAAACTCCTGTCGTCTCTCCTGTCCTGTCGCGCGATCTCCCTGCTGGCCACGCTGGCCCTGTTCGCCTGCCTGCCCCTGCCGGCCACGGCCGCACCGCCGACGCTGGCGGCACTGACCGGCACCGCCGTCCCGGCCGCGTCGCAGCCCGCCGCGCCCGCCAGCGAGGCACTGGCGCAATCGCTGGATCAGGTGATCGGCACGCTGCAGAACGACAAGCAGCGCGAGGCCCTGGTCGGCCAGTTGCAAGCCGTGCGCAAAGGACTGGCGGCATCGGCCGTGCCGGCCAGCGCCGCGCAGCCGGCCGGGGCCGGCCTGATCGGCGCACTGGCCGAGGCCATGGACCACGTCGACGCCCGGCTGCGCGTCAACGATCGCGGGCCCTGGCACTACTGGACCTGGCGCCTCGGCTTCGCCGCCGAGGAATGGCAGGCGGCGGTGACCGCGCACGGCACGCGCAGCGCGCTCGACTCGCTGCGCGAGTTCAGCCTGGTCATCGCCGCCTGGGCGCTGACCGGCTGGCTGCTGTGGGAGCTGGCGCGGCGCCTGCGCGACCGGCGGCTCGGCCCCGCGGCGCATGCCCAGCTGCCGGCGCTTCCCTCCTGGCTCGATGTCAGCTTCTACATGCTGCGCCGCATCGGCCCGTGGGTGGCGGCCTTCGTGCTGACCTTCCTGCTGGCCTATCGCGCCTTCGCCCGTTCCCCGGCCAGCGTGGCGGCGCTGCTGGTGGCCTACAGCATTCTCGCCGGCGCGGTGCTGTCGGCCACCTGCCAGGTGATCTTCACCGTGTTCCGCACCGCCCACCGCAACCACGCGATCCGCGACCTGCTGGTGCACGCGCCACGCCTGCTGTACCCCTGCGGCGCGCTGGCGGCGCTGGGCGATGCCGCCACCGACGGCCGCGTGATCAACGCGCTGGGCATCAACCTGGCCGCCCTGCTGGGCACCACGGCGAACATCGCGGCGGCGCTGCTGATCGGCTACTTCAGCCTGCGTTTCCGGCGCCCGGTCGGCCAACTGATCAGCCACCGGCCGCTGGCCTTCCGCCAGGACCACCCGGCCGTGGTCGACCTGCTGCGCATCGCCGGCAGCGCCTGGCACGTGCCGGTGCTCGCGGTGGTGGTCGCTTCGGTGTTCGGCACCGTGCTCGCCAGCGGCCATGCCGACGAATTCCTGCGCCGCACGGTGGCGTCGGTGGCGTTGTTCGTGGCCGCCCTGCTGCTGACCCTGGTCAGCGGCCGCTCGCCCAAGGCCGCGCACCGCGCGCCGCGCATCCGCGACCGGCGGCGCTCGGCCTACCTGGCCCGTTTCGGCAAGTTCGCGCTGACCCTGGTGCGGCTGCTGATCTGGTGTGGCTTCATCGAGCTGGCCGGCCGCGTCTGGGACGTCTCGGTGCTGGACCTGATGCGCGCTTCGCCGCTGGGCCGGCGCATCGGCGAAGCGGTGGCCAGCGTGACCGGTACCGTGCTGCTGACCTGGCTGCTCTGGCTGCTGATCGACACCGCCACCACCCAGCTGCTGTCTCCCACGCACGGCCGTGGCGCGCAGCCCAGCCTGCGCGCCAAGACCATCCTGCCGCTGGTGCGCAACGCGCTGCTGGTGATGCTGCTGACGGTCGCCCTGATCGCCGTGCTGGCCAACCTGGGCGTCAACGTCACGCCGCTGCTGGCCGGCGCCGGCGTGGTCGGCCTGGCGATCGGCTTCGGCGCGCAGAGCCTGGTGCAGGACCTGATCACCGGCCTGTTCATCGTCATCGAGGACTCCATCGCCATCGGTGACTCGATCGAGCTGCCCGACCACGCGGGCGCGGTCGAAGCCATGACCATCCGCACCGTCAAGCTGCGCGACGGCAAGGGCGCCGTACACGTGCTGCCCTACAGCCAGATCAAGGCCATCAAGAACCTGTCGCGCGGCTACGCCTACGCCGTGATGAGTATCGGCATCGCCCCGGACAGCGACCTCGACCGCGCGCTGCAGCTGATCCGGGAGGCCGGCGCCGAAGTGGCCCGCGAGTACCGGCACTCGCGCAAGCTCCTGTCCGGCCTGGACGTGCTCGGCCTGGACCAGCTCGGGCCGAATGGTCCGGTGGTGCTGGCCCAGTTCAAGACACAGCCGCTGATGCAGTCGGAGGTCACGCGCGCCTTCAATGCCCGCCTCAAGCGGAAGTTCGATGAGAACGGCATCGGCCTGGCCACGCAGCAGATGGTGGTACGCATGGCCACGCAGGCCGGAGACGGTGCCGCGCCACAGGAGGCTCCAGAGGAGGCCCCACAGGAGGCGCCGCAGACCAAGGCCGCCCGGGCGACGCAGCCCGCGCCGGCGGCAAGGGATACTGGGACCGCTGCGACGACCGATGCTGCGACCGATGCTGCGGCACGCGGCAAGGCAGCCAAAGTTCGGGGTGCGTCGAAAATATGACGAAAGGCTCTCACGCGTGCACCCTGCCCCGCCCCACTGTTGCCGGTACGCCATAGCCACCTCCGCCCGGCTCGCGAAACAATTTGAGGAATCGGATAGTCGACGCTAACATGGCCGGGCGCCGCGGGGACGGCGCACGGCACCGGACCGGTGCACCCTTCCCGCCCCCCGATTCGAGGAAGGTGTGCCGGTTACCAACGCCACGCAGAAGCGAAGCCCCGGACGCCCGTGCGCACGTCCGCGGCAGGCTGCCACCCGTCTGTGGCAGAACGAGGCAACGCACACCGATAACAAAGGACCGTGGCGCCGGCCGGCCGCGGCGAATAAGAGTTGAGGAGGCGCCTTGCCTCCGGGGAAATCAAAATGGGTGAGCTTCCGTCGCCTGACGAGGACTTCCACCGCCTGGTGGATTCCATCTACGAGTCAGCCCTCGACGTCACCATGCTGCCCGAAGCGCTGGACCGCTTCTCGCAGTACACCTGCACCGATCACCCGCGCTACGTGGTCTGGGACAAGCTGGTGCGTGTCACGCGGCTCGGCATGACCCCGCACGGCAGTTTCTCGCCAGGCGGCAACGAACTCCCCGGCGCCTTGAGCGAAGGCGAGATCGCACCTGCCCGCGGCCCGGGCCTGCGCGAGCATGCCGACCTGGCCGCGGGCGTGCGGCTGTACGACAGCGACGAGGTGTGCGTGCTGATGAGCGGCGCGCGCTCCGGCCGCCAGGACCTGGACGAACAGCACCGCCACCGCCGCCTGACCCAGGTGCTGCCGCACTGGGCACGCGCCGCGCGCCTGCAGCAACGCAACGTCGAGCTGAGCGGCATGGCGGCTCTCGGGCTGGCCAGCCTGGACACGCTGGATTTCGGCGTGATGGTGCTGCAAGGCGATATGCGGGTGCGCTACTGCAACAGCTGGGCGGAAGCGCTGGTGCGGGCCGACGCCAACCTGGCCCTGGTGGACGGCAAGCTGCGCGCACGCGCGGATGCCATGCAATCGGTGCTGCGCCAGCTGCTGGACGGCGCGGTGCAGGGCCGCGACGGCGGCGCCTCGGCGGGCTCCTGGATGCACGTCACCTCAGGCGGCCAGCCGGTGCCGCTGATCATGATGCCGCTGATATCGCGCCAGACCGTGGAAAGCGCCTGGCAGCTTCCGGTCGCCATGCTGCTGATGGGCAATTCCGAATCGCGCTCGGTGCTCGACACCTCGGTGCTCAGCTCGCTGTTCGGCCTGTCGCGCAAGGAGAGCATCGTCGCCATCCGCCTCGCCGCCGGCGAGACGCTGCAGGAGATTGCCGAGCGCGAATTCCTTTCGCCGCACACGGTACGCGTGCACATCCGCGACATCCTGCGCAAGACCGGCACGCACCGCCAGGCAGAACTGGTGCGGCTGCTGCACCTGCTGCCCGGCGTGGCGCTGGAGCGAGGCGGCGCCCCCGGCCTGCCGGCGCCGCGCGGCCGGCGCGGCGCCACCACCTGAGTTCCCGGCCCGCTCCTGCCTCCCGCCAACGCGTCGGGCTGCGCTAGCGTACCGCCGCGCAGGCAACCTGCACGAAGCGCCTGACCTGGCGCTCGTCGCCGTCCGGCCGCGTCGCCAGCGCGATGCCGATGCGCCCGGCCGGGCGCGGGCTCGACAGCGGCAGGAAGCGCACGCGCCGGTTGGCATAGCGTGCCGCCACGCTCGGCACCAGCGCCACGCCCAGCCCGCTTTCCACCAGGCTGACGATGGTCTGCACCTGCACCGCCTCCTGCGCCACGCGCGGCACGAAGCCGGCGCGCTGGCACAGCATCATGGTCACCGCATGGAGGTTGGGCACGTCGGCGCTGGGGTGCATGATGAAGGGCTCGTCCGCCAGTTCGCGCAAGGCCACCGCTTCGCGCTGCGCGAGCGGGCTGTCGGCGTGCACGGCCGCCAGGAAGACATCCTCCTCCAGCGGTGTCAGGGCGAAGGTGCCGGCGTTGAGGATGGGCACGCGCACCAGGCCGGCGTCGAGCTCATGCCGCTCCAGCCGCTCCAGGATGGCGGCCGTGGTGGACTCGTGCAGCACCAGTTCGATGCCGGGGTGGGCGGCGCGGAAGGCGGGAATCAGCTTGGGCAGCAAGGCATAGGTGGCGGAGCCGACGAAGCCCACGCGCAGCGCGCCGCGCTCCCCGTGCGCCGCCGCCAGCACCGCCGCGCGCGCCTGCCCGGCGTGGAACAGCGCGCGCCGCGCATCGTCCAGCGCGGCCTCGCCGGCCTGGGTCAGCCGCACGCCGCGCGACGTGCGCACGAACAGCGGCGTGCCGAGCTGTTCCTCCAGCCGGCGCATCGAGATCGACAAGGGCGGCTGCGCCATGTGCAGCCGCTCGGCGGCACGGTGGAAGTTGCCGGTCTCGGCCAGCGCGACGAACTGCTGCAGTTGGCGCAGATCCATGCTGATATCGCCTGAATATCGAAAGCTAAAAATCTAATATTAGACGCGATAGCCCCGCTGATCTACTCTTGGCCGACATCGCGACGCCGGCCCGGCGCCGCCCACAGACCGACAGGAGACAGGGCATGCAGCCACTCGCGGGCATCCGCGTGATCGATCTTTCCACCGTCGTCATGGGTCCTTACGCCAGCCAGTGGCTGGCCGACCTGGGCGCCGAAGTGATCAAGGTGGAGGCGCCCGGCGGCGATTCCACGCGCCGCACCGGTCCCGGCGCCGAGGCCGGCATGGCGGCCATCTTCCTGGGCGTCAACCGCAGCAAGAAAAGCGTGGTGCTCGACCTCAAGCAGCCCGCCGCACAGGACGCGCTCGACCGCCTGCTGGCCGGCGCCGACGTATTCCTGCACAGCATGCGCCCGCAGAAACTCGGCGGCCTGGGCCTCGATCCGGCCGAGGTCATGGCGCGCCATCCGCGCCTCGTCTATGTCAGCCTGCTCGGCTTCGCCCAGGACGGCCCCTACGGCGGTCGCCCCGCCTACGACGACATCATCCAGGGCCTGTCCGGCAACGCCGCGCTGATGGCGGCACAGACCGGCTCGACGCGCTACTTCCCCACCATCGCCGCCGACAAGACCAGCGGACTGGTGGCGGCGCTGTCGATCGCCGCCGCGCTGGCCGGGCGGCCGGCGCGCGACGGACGCGGCACCCTGGTGGAAGTGCCGATGTTCGAGACGATGGCCGCCTTCAACCTCGTCGAGCATTTCTACGGCCGGCACTTCGAGCCGCCGCGCGCCCCGGCCGGCTACCCGCGCGTGCTGGCGCCGCTGCGCCGGCCCTACCAGAGCGCGGACGGCCACGTCTGCATGATGCCGTACACCGATGCCCACTGGCGCGACTTCTTCACCGCGGCGGGCCGCCCGGACCTGGCCGCCGACGCGCGCTTCGCCGACATCGGTGCACGCACGCGGCACATCGAGACCCTGTACGAGCTTACCGGCGAGATCGTGCGCAGCCGCACCACCGCCGCCTGGCTGGCGCTGTGCGAAGCGCTGCAGATCCCGGTGGCCAAGGTCAACGGGCTGGACGAACTGCCCGACGATCCGCACCTGCAGGCGACCGGTTTCTTCTCCCGCCTGCAGGATCCCGCTCTCGGCACCCTGCGCTTTCCCGGCGCGCCGGTGCGTTTCGACGGTGAGCGCGGCGCGGTCGGCATGCCGCCCCGCCTGGGCGAGCATACCCGCGCCGAGCTGCTGGCCGCCGGGCTCGACGCGGCGCAGCTCGAGGCGCTGGTACGCAGCGGCGCGGCGGTCTGCGCCGGCGCGGGCAACGACAACGACAACGACAAGGAGACGACATGACGCCGATGCAGCTGCCCCGGCTGGGCCAGGGCTTCTACTGGCAGGACCTGAAGGAAGGCCAGGCCTTCCAGACCTTCGGCCGCACCGTGACCGAGACCGACCTGGTCAATTTCATCTCGGTGACCGGCATGCTGGAGGCCATCTTCATCGAGGACGGCTATGAGGCCGGCGCCATCCCCGGCCGCCCGGTGCCGGCGGCGCTGACCTATACGCTGATCGAGGGCTTCATCCTGCAGACCATGATCCAGGGCACGGGCCTGGCCATGCTGGAACTGCAGCAGAAGATCCTCGCGCCGGTGGTGGTGGGCGACACCATCCGGGCCACGGTCACGGTCGACGCCATCCGCCCCACCTCGCGCAGCGGGCGCGCCGTGGTCGACTCGACCATCGAGGTCTTCAACCAGCGCGCAGAGAAGGTCATGACGTACGCGGCACGCCGGCTGCTGGCGGGCCGCTGAGGCCGCGCGGCGCCTCGCGGCGGTGCGCCGGCCACCCAACACAAGGAGGAGACACCCGATGCCCAACCGTAGAACCTGGCTGGCGGCCTCGCTCGCCACGCTGGCCGCGCTCGGCCCCTGGACCGCCGGCGCCGCGCAGGCGGCCAGCGACTTCCCCGCCCACCCGATCCGCCTGGTCGTGCCCTTCCCCGCCGGCGGGCCGACCGACCTGGTCTCGCGCGTGATCGCGAAACAGATGAGCGAGAGCTTCGGCCAGCAGGTCATGGTCGACAACCGTCCCGGCGCCAACGGCAACATCGCCGCCGAGATGGTGGCCAAGGCCCCGGCGGACGGCTACACCGTGCTGTACAACACCTCGTCGATCGCGCTCAGCCCCGCGCTGTACCGCAAGCTCGCCTATGACGTGCGCCGCGACTTCGCCCCGGTGGCGCTGACCGCGGTGGTGCCGCTGGTGCTGGAGGTCAACGCCCAGCTGCCGGTGAATAACGTCAAGGAGTTCATCCAGTACGCCAAGGCCCATCCCGGCAAGCTGACCTACAGCTCGGCCGGCAACGGCAACGTCACCCACCTGGCCGCCTTCCTCTTCCTGCAGGCCAACGGACTCTCCGCCGTGCACGCACCCTACAAGGGCAGCGCGCCGGCGCTGAACGACCTGGTGGGCGGCCAGGTGCAGTTCATGACCGACACCATCAACTCGTCCCTGCCCTTCATCCGCGACAAGCGGCTCAAGGCCCTGGCGGTCACCAGCAGCGCGCGCAGCTCCCAGCTCCCCGAGGTGCCCACGGTAGGCGAGGCCGCGATGCCCGGCTTCGAGGTCGGTGCCTGGCAGGGCATGCTGGTGCCGGCGCACACGCCGGCCGAGGTGGTGCAGCGGCTCAATGCCGCGGTGATGAAGGCGCTGGCCTCGCCCGAACTGCGCGCCAGCCTGGCCGCGCAGGGGGCCGAGCCCCTCGGCTCGACGCCGGAAGCCTACGGCAAGTACCTGTCGCGCGAGATCGAGCGCTGGCACAAGGTGGTGAAGGACTCGGGCGTCACGCTGGACTGAACGCGGGCCGCGGGCCAGGGGGGCAGGCCGTGACCCGCCGGTGCGGTCTCAGGCGCCGTGGCCCTCGTCCCACAGCATCGCCCAGCACAGGCGCACCAGTTCCGCCTCGAAGGCAGCGGTGCCGAGCAGGGGAGAACGCTCCAGCGAGGCGGCGCGCACGCTGCCGAACAGCGCCCGCGTCAGCACGTACATCTGGGCCGGTCCCGGCACGCGCAGGCCCGGCATCTCGAGCGCCTGCAACTGGGCGGCGAGGCGTTCCCCGGCCGCGCGCAGCGCGACCAGCGCATCCTCCTCCCGATCGTGGCGCCACGCCAGCCGCGCCAGCGCCCGTCCCGCCGCGCCTTCGCCGCCGAAGCTGCGCACGTAGGCCGCCACATAGGCCCGCAGCAGCGCGCGCATCCCTTGCCGGGCGGCATCGCCGCAAGGCGGGCCATCGCTGCGGCCAGCCAGCGCCTGCGCGCCCTGCGCGACCAGCTCGTCGAGCCTGGCCAGCGCGGCCTCGCGTTCCCGCTGGACCAGCGCCCGCACGATGGCATCGCGGTCCGGGAAATACTGGTAGAGCGTGCCGATCGACACGCCGGCGAGCTCGGCGATACGGTCGGTGGACGGCGCCGCGCCGTCCTCGTGCTCCTGCCCGGCCAGCAGCCGTGCGGCGGCATCCAGGATGGCATCGACGGTGAAGCGGGCACGTGATTGCGTGGGCTTGCGGCGCCGGGCGGGCTCGGCGGGAGGAGCGGCGGTGGACATCGGTTCGGGTCGGATCGAGCGGGTGGCGACCCGGCCGCGCTGCGGCGCAGCGGCAAGCGCGGCAGCCCGGACATGGACCGGGCCGGGGGCCGGGGCGAAACCTGAGGGGAAAGCGAGTAGGCAAGCGGGCCGCGTTGCCGCAGGATTGTCGCACACCGGCCGGCGCCGACCTCGCCCGGCCGTCCTGCTTCCCGACCGGCCACCATCGACCGCTACCACCAGCCACCACCTGCCGCCCCGCGATGTCCGCACCGACCGACCTCCCCGCCGCACCGGCCTCCCCCGCTCCCCTCTCCCCCCACGCCGGACCGCCGCTGCCCAGCGGCACGGGCCCTGCCTCCCACCAGGGCCAGCCCGCTTCGGTGCTGGTGGTGGGTGCAGGCATCGCCGGCCTGGCTGCCGCCTGGCATCTGGCCCAGGCCGGCCTGCGCGTGCGCGTGCTGGAAGCCGGCGATGCCCCGGGGGGGCGGATGAGCACAGTGGCAGCGGGACAGCACCTGTTCGAGCGCGGCGCCCAGTTCCTGTCGTCCGGCTATACGGCGGTGCCGCAGCTGGCCGCTGCCGTCGGGCTGGCGCCGGCGCGCCCGCTCGCCAGCACGGCCAGCGCCGTGGTGCGCGCCGGCCGGCCGCGCCGCCTGCGCGCCACCCATGCCACCGATCCGCTGCGCAGCGGCCTGCTCGGCACGGCCGAGTGGCTGCGCATGGGCATGGCGCTATGGGGCGTGCGCGGCCCGCTCGGCACCCTTGCGCTCAATGACCTGGGCGCCTGGGCCGACTTCGACCGCGAATCGGCCGCCACCTGGCTCGGGCGGCGGCACGCCGGCGGCGCACTGGCCTATGTCAGCGAGCCGGTATTGCACGGCTTCTATTTCCTCGACCCCGAAACGACCTCGGCCGCACTGGCCTTGCAGGTGAGCGCCTTCGGCTGGCGCCGCCAGGCCACCACCGCCCTGGCCAGCGGCATGCAGAGCCTGCCGCACAAGCTGGCGCAGTCGCTGCCGGTCAGCTACGGCCACCGGGTCGAGCAGATCGTGCAGGACGGCCAGGGCGTGCGTGCCAGCGGGCCGGGCTTCGAGGCGCGCGCCGACTACCTGGTCTGCGCGATGCCCGCGCCACACGCCCGCCGCGCCTGGCGCGACGCCGACACGCTTGCGCGCCGGCTGATGGAAACACCGTACAGCCGCACCATCAATCTCGGCCTCTTGACCCGTCCCGGCTTCCGCCCGCCCCCCGCCCTGCAGAACCTGTATGGCCTGCTCGTGCCGCGCACGGAGCGGCGTCACATTGCCGCCATCGCGCTGGAGGCCGGCAAGCTGGGACCCGCCCCGGACGGCGCGCAGGTGATTAATGTGATGCTCAGCGACAGCGCCGCGGCCGCGCGCCTGGGCGCCAGCGACGCCAGCGTGCTGGCCGATGTGCTGCCGGAACTGGAAGGGTATCTGCCGGGGATCTCGCACGCGCTGGCCGATTGCCTGGTGTCGCGCTGGGAACACGCGATGCCGTGCGTCGACGTCGGCCATGCGCGGGACGTGCAGGCCTACCGCACCCGCCGGCCGGCCGGCGGGCAGCGCGTCTTCCTGGCGGGCGACTACCTGAACGCGCCCTTCACCGACGCGGCCGCCCTCAGCGGCCAGTGGGCCGCGCAAGCACTGCTCGCGACCGCGGCCTTGCCGGCGGCGGCCGCGCGCCGCGACTAAGCGGCCCTAAGCGGCCCTAAGCAGCCCTAAGCGGCCCTAAGCAGCCATAAACAACGCTAGGCGGCCTTGCGGTGCCGGCGCTCCGGCCGGCATTCGTACTTCATTTCGCGGCGGCC
>JABLTH010094780.1_pt1 | contig 10357 bp, 8 predicted proteins | sample 7875711 | NCBI WGS metagenome assembly JABLTH01 (sample SAMN14941262, study PRJNA633318) | bioreactor metagenome | isolation source: bioreactor | place: China | collected 2019-03-05 | reverse complement strand
CAAGTCCAGGCTGTGATGGAAGCTGCCAAGGAAGCCGGCGCACCGGTCATCCTGCAGGCCAGCGCAGGCGCCCGCAAGTACGCCGGCGAATCGTTCATCAAGCACCTGATCCAGGCCGCTGTCGAGGCTTATCCGGAGATCCCGCTGGTCATGCACCAGGATCACGGCCAAAGCCCGGCCATCTGCCAGGGCGCCATCGACCTGGGCTTCGGCTCGGTCATGATGGATGGCTCGCTGCGCGAAGACGGCAAGACCCCGGCCGAGTTTGACTACAACGTCGACGTCACCCGCCGCGTGGTCGAGATGGCCCACAAGGTTGGTGTGACCGTGGAAGGCGAACTCGGCTGCCTGGGCTCGCTGGAGACCGGAATGGCCGGTGAGGAAGATGGCCACGGCGCGGAAGGCAAGCTCGACCACTCGTCCCTGCTGACCGACCCGGAAGAGGCCGCCCAGTTCGTCAAGGCGACCCAACTGGACGCGCTGGCCATCGCCATCGGCACCAGCCACGGCGCCTACAAGTTCACGCGCAAGCCCACCGGCGACATCCTCGCCATCAGCCGCGTGAAGGAAATCCACGCGCGCATCCCGAACACCCACCTGGTGATGCACGGCTCGTCGAGCGTGCCGCAAGAACTGCTGGCCATCATCAACCAGTACGGCGGCAAGATGAAGGAAACCTACGGCGTGCCCGTCGAGGAAATCCAGGAAGCCATCAAGTACGGCGTGCGCAAGATCAACATCGACACCGACATCCGCCTGGCCATGACCGGCGCGGTGCGCAAGTTCCTGGCTGAAAACCCGGACAAGTTCGACGCCCGCGAATGGCTGAAGCCGGCGCGCGAAGCCGCCAAGCAGATCTGCAAGGCACGCTATATCCAGTTCGGCTGCGAAGGCCAGGCGGGCAAGATCAAGCCGATCGGCCTGTCGGTGATGGCGCAGAAGTACCAAAGCGGCGATCTCGCCCAAGTGGTGCAATAAGCATTCCGCGTCACATTTGGCAAACGGCTGGCACTGCGCCAGCCGTTTTGCATTGCATGGGCCACCCCATGGGCCACGTATAATGCTGGCCTTCCACGTTTTCTTATCTCCTCCCGGGTTCCGCCGTGTCCGCCACCCCTTCATCCTCCGCCCTTTACGAATCGTCGATCACCAGCCTGCCGTTGCTCGGCCGTGGCAAGGTGCGCGAGAACTACGCTGTCGGCGACGACAAGCTGCTGATGGTCACCACCGACCGCCTCTCGGCGTTTGACGTGATTCTCGGCCAGCCGATTCCGGACAAGGGTCGTGTGCTTGCGCAGATGTCGGACTTCTGGTTCAACAAGCTGCGCCACATCGTGCCGACGCACGAGACGGGCATCGCCCCGGAAACCGTGGTGGCCCCGAATGAAGTCGACCAGGTGCGCGGCCGCGCGATCGTGGTCAAGCGCCTGAAGCCGATCCTGGTGGAAGCCGTGGTGCGCGGCTACCTGGCCGGCAGCGGCTGGAAGGATTACCAAGCGACCGGCGCCGTCTGCGGCGTGCATCTGGCCCCAGGCCTGCAGAACGCGCAAAAGCTGCCCGAGCCGATCTTCACCCCCGCCGCCAAGGCGGAGATGGGCGAGCACGACGAGAACATCTCGTTCGATGAAGTCGAGCGCCGCATCGGCCCGGACCTCGCAGCGCAGATCCGCGACGTGAGCATCCGCCTGTACAAGGAAGCCTCCGACTTTGCCGCCACGCGCGGCATCATCATTGCCGACACCAAGTTCGAGTTTGGTCTGGACGAAAACGGCACGCTTACGCTGATGGACGAGGCGCTCACCGCAGACTCGTCGCGCTTCTGGCCGGCCGATTCGTACCAGGTCGGCACGAACCCGCCGTCGTTCGACAAGCAGTTCGTGCGCGATTGGCTCGAAGCCGTGCGCATTGATGGCAAGCCGTGGCCGAAGACTGCGCCGGCACCGCAACTGCCCGCCGACGTGATCGAAAAAACCGCCGACAAGTACCGCGAGGCGCTGACCCGCCTGACCGGCGAGTCCCTGCGTTAAACCGGAGCGATGACGATGACCGCACAGCAATCCGCTCCGCTCGTTGGCGTGGTGATGGGCTCCAGTTCCGACTGGGAAGTGATGCGCCACGCCGTCGACATGCTCACGCAGTTCGGCATTCCGTTCGAGGCGCAGGTCGTCTCGGCGCACCGCATGCCGGACGACATGTTCCGCTACGCCGAAGGCGCACGTGGTCGGGGTTTGCGCGCCATCATCGCCGGTGCTGGTGGGGCGGCGCATCTGCCGGGCATGATCGCCGCCAAGACGATCGTGCCGGTGTTCGGCGTGCCGGTGCCGTCCAAGTACCTGCGCGGCGAAGACTCGCTGCTCTCCATCGTGCAGATGCCCAAGGGCATTCCGGTGTCGACGTTCGCGATTGGCGAGGCCGGTGCGGCCAACGCAGCGCTGGCTGCCATCGCGACCATCGCCACCACCGACTCGGCCCTTGCCGACAAGCTCGAAGCCTTCCGCGCCCAGCAGACCGAAGTCGCGCGCGGCATGACGCTCCCCGTGCATGGCGCTTAAGTAACCTACGACCCGATTCATGGCCGACGACCTGAACCCGCGCCTGGCGCAAGCCCACACCGCGGAATCCCGCGCGCTGAACGTTCCCAACGCGATCCTGCCCGATGCCTGGCTTGGCATGCTCGGCGGTGGCCAGCTCGGCCGCATGTTCACGCACGCCGCACAGGCGATGGGCTATAAGGTTTGCGTGCTCGACCCGGACCCGAACAGCCCCGCTGGCACCATCGCCGAGCGCCATCTCTGCGCCGGCTACACCGACGAAGCCGCATTGGCCGAGATGGCCGCGCTGTGCCCGGCCGTCACCACCGAGTTCGAGAACGTGCCCGCGCAAGCGCTCGACAAGCTTGAGCAGCTCGGCGCGTTCGTTGCGCCGCGTGCCAACTGCGTATCGATCGCGCAGAACCGCATCGCCGAGAAGAAATTCTTCGCGCTGTGTGCCGCACGCACCGGCATCCACCCCGCGCCGAGCTGGGTGATCGAGCACGAAGCCGATATCGAACAACTGCCCGCCGACCTGCTGCCCGGCATCCTGAAGATTGCCCGCATGGGCTACGACGGCAAGGGCCAGGCGCGTGTCTCAACGGTGGAAGAGCTGCGCGCCGCCTGGGGCGCCATGCAGCACGTGCCGTGCGTGCTGGAGAAGATGCTGCCGCTGGCGTACGAGGTGTCGGTGCTGGCCGCCCGCGGCGCCGATGGCACGACCGCCACCTGGCCGCTTGCCGAGAACGAACACCGTGACGGCATCCTGTTTTCAACGATCATGCCCTCGCGCAGCGTGTCGGACGACATTGCCACGCGCACCCGCGCCGCCGCGGCGATGGTCGCCGAAGAGATGGGCTACGTCGGCGTGCTTTGCATCGAATTCTTCGTCTTGCAGGACGGCTCGCTCGTCGCCAACGAAATGGCGCCGCGTCCGCACAACTCCGGCCACATCACCATGGACGTGTGCGAGACCAGCCAGTTCGAGCAGCAGGTGCGGGCCATGGCCCGGCTGCCGCTGGGCAGCACGCGCCAGCACTCGCCGGGCCGCATGCTCAACGTGCTTGGCGACGTGTGGTTCGAATACGGCCTGGAACGCACGCCTGCATGGCAGGAGGTCATGCGCCACAGCGGTACCAAGGTCCACCTGTACGGCAAGGCCGATGCGCGCCCGGGCCGCAAGATGGGCCACGTGAATTGCGTCGGCACCTCGCCGGAAGTGGTGGACGAAGCGTTCCGCCATGCCTCGCACGTGCTCGGTCTGCAGCCCGCCTAAAGACGAGTCGCCCATGCCGCATCGGACCAAAACGCCCTACACCATGCCTTCCGCTGAACGCCTTGATGAGGCCGCGCGCAGGCTGGAGGCCGGCGAGCTGGTCGCCTTCCCGACCGAGACCGTGTACGGACTCGGTGCCGATGCCGAAAATCCGCAAGCGATCGCCAAGATCTACGCAGCCAAGGGCCGGCCGTCCAGTCACCCCGTCATCGTGCACGTGGTGGATGGGGCCGACATTTCCTACTGGGCCGACGATGTGCCCGGCATCGCGCTGCAGCTCATCGAAGCGTTCTGGCCGGGGCCACTGACGCTGATCCTGAAACGTGCACCGCACATCCCGGCCGCCGTGGCAGGCGGGCAGGACAGCATCGGGCTGCGTTGCCCGTCGCACCCGGTGGCGCAGGCGTTGCTCTCGCGCTTCAAGCGTGGGCGCGGCGGTATTGCGGCGCCGTCGGCCAACAAGTTCGGTCAGGTCAGCCCGACCACCGCGCAGCACGTGCGGGATGAATTCGGTGATGCCGTGTTCGTGCTCGAAGGCGACGGCGTGGACGTGGGCATCGAGTCGACCATCATTGATCTTTCACGGCTGGACCAGGGCATTGGCCCCGTGCTGCTGCGCCCGGGCGCCATCACGCCTGAAGACATCGAGCGCGTGACTGGCGAAGTGCCTGCGCTACCGGACGCCGCTGCGCCGCGTGCTTCCGGCACGTTGAAGGCGCACTACGCGCCGCGCACGCCGTTGTATTTGGTGCCGGCGGCCGATGTGCCTGCGCGCTTGGCTGCACTGCCCGCTGACAAGCGCATCGTGTGGCTTGGTGCCCCCGTGGCACTGCGTGATGGTTGCGACCAGCGCGTCGCTCCCGCCACACCCGCCGCCTACGCCAACGCGCTCTATGCGCTGTTGCGCGAACTCGATCGCGGCGCTTACGACGCCATCTGGGTGGAAACCCTAGCCGACACGCCCGCCTGGGCTGCTGTCAACGACCGCCTGCGTCGCGCGGCCGCCGCGTTCGAGACGGACCTCTAATTCTTACGGGGCGCGCGTTCGCCGTGCGCCCGGCAACCTCGCTACACTTGGGCGTTGTGTCGTTCCGCGTGCTTCAAACGCGCACGGCGAGGTTACGCACCGCGGCACCACAGACCAAAAAAATTCCACACGGGAGACAGACATCATGAAGTTGCGTCAATGGATGGGCGTCGTCGCATCGGCGGCCCTGGCCTTGAGCCTGGCGGCTTGCGGCGGCGGTGAAAGCGATCAGAGCGGCAACCCCAACGTCGCCAAGGTGCAGCGCATGGTGGTATTCGGCGACAGCCTGAGCGACGCCGGCACCTACACGCCGGCAGCGGCTGCCGTGGGCGGCGGCAAGTTCACCACCAACCCCGGTCCGATCTGGGCGGAAACCGTGGCCGGACAACTTGGTGTGGCGCTCACGCCGGCCGTGATGGGTTACGCCACCTCGGTGCAGACCTGCCCGAAACCCGGTTGCTTCGACTACGCGCAAGGCGGCTCGCGCGTGACCGACCCGAATGGCATCGGTCACAACGGTGGCGCCGGGGCGCTCACGTATCCGGTCAAACAGCAACTCGCCAACTTCTACGCGGCCAGCAACAATACGTTCAACGGCAACAACGACGTGGTGTTCGTGTTCGGCGGCAACAACGACATCTTCTACTGGGCTGCCGCTGTCGCGACCCCCAACTCGGGTGTGACGCCCGCCATCGCGACCGCACAGGTGCAGCAGGCGGCGACCGATCTGGTCGGTTACATCAAGGACATGATCAGCAAGAACGCGACGCAGCTCTACGTGTTCAACCTGCCCGACAGCAGCCTGACGCCGCAGGGCGTGGCGGGCGGCGCGACAGGCCAGGCACTGCTGCATGCACTGGTGGGCGCGTTCAACACCACGCTGCAAACCGGTCTGGCCGGCACCAGCGCGCGCGTGATCGACTTCAACTCGCAGCTGACGGCCGTGATCCAGAACGGCGCGACGTTCGGGTTCAGCAACACGAGCGTGCCTGCGTGCGATGCGACCAAGATCAACGCGCTCGTGCCGGGCGCGGGCGGCAGCTCGCTGTTCTGCTCGGCCAACACGTTGGTGGCCACGGGGGCCGATACGTCCTACCTGTTCGCCGACGGCGTGCACCCCACCACGGGCGGCCATCGCCTGATTGCAAGCAATGTGCTGCAGCGCCTGCTTGCAGACAATCTGGTGCATTGACGCTGCGCATCGCGCTTAGCAAAACGCCCGCTTCACGCGGGCGTTTTTGTTTGCAGCGATGTCTGCGTTACTTTGCGTCGGCCGTCGGCAATGTCACCGCCAAGCGGGCTAGCGTGGCCTTGAGCACATCGTTTTGCGGCGAGATGGCGAGCCCCTGCTTGAAGCAATCGTGCGCTTCGTCTGCGCGACCCAGCTTCCACAGCACTTCGCCCTTGTGTGCGAGGCCTTCCGCGCGTGCTTCGCGTACCGCGTCATCGCTCGCTTCATAGTCGCCGTCGGGTTGCGTGAACACGGCGATGGAGCGGTCAAACCACGTCAGCGCTTCGTCGTTCCGGCCGAGCCGGTACAGCGCCCAGCCCTTGCTGTCGAGGGCGAATGGGTCGTTCGGGTGCTGGGCCAGATACGCGTCGATCATTGACATGCCGCGCTCCACGCGCAGGCCCGCGTCAACGAGTTCATAGCCGTAGCTGTTGAGGCGGTCTTCCGGCACCGGCTGCAAGTCGAGGGCGAGGTCGATGCGCGCGGCGTTCCGTTCGGCAATCGCCAGCGACATCAGTTTGCGCGCGATGCGGCTTTGCAAGTCTTCGCTGAGTGTCGCCGCGTTGGCGGTGAGCGTGCCGAGGTACTGCGTGTAGAGATCGGGTGCGCCGGGGGTGTTGCCGCTGTCGGCAATCGCGCGGCCTTCACCGGCACACCACGCGTCGTCGGCCCGGCTGAAGGCCAACGTGTTTTCAAGCTGCACGGTGCGCGACTCGCGCGATTGCACATAGGCGGTATACCCGCCGGCGCTGGAGCGGCCGCAGAACAGGTATTCGCCGACGACATCGACCAAATATGGGTGCCCCTCGATCGGCGCGCCGCCGAGCGAATCGACCAGGCGGAACGATTCGCCAAGCTCGCCATGGCCGACCACCGGATTGAGCACCCAGCGTGCCGCCGCATAACGCTTTGGCAACCGAACCTTGGCCGTGCGCCCGGCGCTGTCGGTCGTGCCGAAGATCACGCTGTCGGTTTCACCCACCTGCGGCGGCTTGCCGGCGATGGTGTGGTCGGGCAGGAACAGGCGGTAGCGCGCGTTGGGCATTGCGCGCCCGGTCGCCGGGTCGACGAGCACGAACTGGTGGACCTGCGCGCCGCGTCCGAGCGTGGCATTCGGGGCGACCCAGTCACGCGCAGCGACTGGCAGGGCCGAGCAAAAAATGCCGCGCCAAGCAGCGCGGCCGATAGACGGGAAAGCATCTTGTTGGGAGGGGGCTGGCGAAAAACTGAACCGCCCCATCATAGCCAAGCTGCCGTGCCCAGATGTTAAGAGTGCTTCATATGGGTGCATTGGCCAATTGCTGTACGGCAAACCGGTACACCGCATCGACATTGTTCAGATCCAGCACGACTACGCCTTCAGGCGGTTGCACGGCGTCAGGCGAATCGGTGGCCACCGCCACCACGCCGCCAATCTCTGGCCACAGTGGCGCGCGGCCCAGCGAAGGGCGAAACACCTCGATTTTCGGGAAGGTGCTGCGCTTATAGCCTTCTACGATGACGAGGTCGGTGGCAGGCGAGAGCAGCGCCAGCACGTCGTCAAGTTCGGGTTCCACGGCGTTGGCGTATTCGCGCATCAGCACGAGGCGTTCACCGCCCACGAGCACGACTTCGGCGCTGCCGGCTTCGCGCATACGGTACGAATCCTTGCCCGGCGAATCGAGATCGAAGCAGTGATGCGTGTGCTTGATGGCCGCCACGCGCCGCCCGTCGCGCACGAAACGGACGATGAGCTGCTCGACGAGCGTGGTCTTGCCGCTGCCCGACGTGCCGGTGATGCCCAGTAGTGCCTTGCGTGAACTCATCGCGGCGCGCCCTGGTAAATCCATTGCAGCAGTGCGTCGTGGGCGGCCTGGCCGCCGCTGGCGTTCGGGTGGTTGATCATGCTGACCACCACGAAGCGCTCGCCGTTTTCACCTTCCACGTAGCCCGCGATGGCGCGCACGTCGTTGAGCGTGCCAGTCTTGATCTCGGCGTTGCCGGCCACCCCGGCACGTGTCAGGCGGTTGCGCATGGTGCCGTCCACGCCGACGACGGGCAGCGCATCGCGCAGCACGCCGCCGTTCGGGTTGGCATCAGCCTGCTGCAGCAGGCGCCCCATGTTGCGTGCGCTGATGCGCTCGATGCGCGACAGGCCCGAGCCGTTCTCCAGCACCAGTTCCGGCATCGTCAGGTTCTGTTTTGCAAGCCACTGGTTGATGACCTCGGTCGACTGCCGAACCGATGCGGGCTTGCGGCCGATTTCCGCGCCAATCGTCAGGAACAGCTGGCGCGCCATCACGTTGTTCGAATACTTGTCGATGTCGTGCACGACTTCCGACAACGGCGGGCCGTAGTGCGTGGCCAGCAGAACAGCCTGACGTGGCACCTTGCCTTCGCGCAGGCCCGGCGTGAAACGCGTCGTGCCGCCGGCTTGCTGCCACAGCGCCAGGAAGCCGCCCCAGATGAAGTCGGCATGCGTAAGCGCGGCGATATTGAAGACGCGTTCGCCGCACGCGGCGGCATAGCGGCCGTCGAAGCTGGCAAGCACATGGCCGTCGGTTTGCGTGGAGATGTTCGCGCCGGAGGTCGTCTTCCAGTCGCCGCAGCCGCCGCGCGTGGTGCGCAACTGGTTGTCGATCTGCAACTGCGCCAGCGGCGGCGATACATCGATGTTGACCGCGCCGTTACCGGCATCCGGCGACAGCGTGAACGTCAGCGTCTTGAACGAATACAGCAGCGCGTCGGGCGCGACGTTGTAGGCGCGCGCGCTGTCACCGTCCAGCGGCGGCGCATCCGACAGGCCACCCTCGAAGTAGGTGCGATCGAGCACGATGTTGCCGGCCAGTTCGTCCACCCCGGCGCGGCGCACGTCGGTCACCAGCTTGACGAGTTCTTCGGGAATCAGCTTCGGATCGCCCTGGCCGCGCAGGTACAGGTTGCCGTTGAGCGTGCCGTTGACGGGCGGGTTGTCGGCATAGGCCCTGGTCTTCCAGCGAAAATCCGGGCCGAGCAGGTCCAGCCCTGCGAAGGTGGTCAGCAGCTTCATGGTCGACGCCGGGTTCATTCCGGTGTCGGCATTCCACTGCAGGATGGGCGTGGCGCTGCCGGTGCGGATCACGAACACGCTCACCGCATCCAGCGGGATGTGTGCACGTGCAAAGGCCAGCGCCACGTTGGCGGGCAATCCGGCGGGGTTGTGCGCGGCTTGGCGAGCTTGTGCCGCGGTGGCGCGCGGCGCCGCGTGGGCCTTGGCCTTCTTGGCGTGGGCCAGCGGCGAGGCCGCAATGGTCAAGAGCAACGCGCAGGCAAGCGCACTGCGCGACAGATTCAGCAAACGGGTCGGACGAATTCGGGCCATCGGCGGGGGGCAGAGTGGGGCGCACAGGTGCGCCAAGTGCAGACGCAGGCATGTTAACGCAGCAACCCCGCACCTCGGCCGACAAGCAACGGGCCGTTCACCGCCTAATTCTTTCAGGAACGCCGATGTGTGGCGAGTCAGTCATTGGCGCCGATGCGCTTGCGCATATCGGCCGTGACCGATTGGCGCGTGCCGGCGTAGTCGGCCCACGGATCACCCTTGAGCTTGGCCAGCCGCTCCGGCAGCGTGCGCAGCGTCCACTGGGCAGACGCCTGCAGCCCCTCCAGTTCGTCATGGCGGATCGGCACCGACACCGGCAGCCCAGTCCGCGCGCGCACCGAATACGCCGCCACCGTGCTCGCGCCGCGGTTGTTGCGCAGATAGTCGATGAAGATTTTTCCCACGCGGTTCTGCGGGCCCATCTTGGCGACAAAGCGGTCAGGGAAAGTTGCGGCCATGTGCTGCACCACGGCTTGCGCGAAGGCTTTGAGCGTGTCCCAGCCGGCCGCCTCGCGGCGCGTGAGCGGCACCACCACGTGCATGCCGTTCCCGCCGCTGGTTTTCAGGAACGCCTTCAGGCCGAGTTCATCGAGCAGCGCGAGCGTAAGCTGCGTGGCCTCGATCACCCGTGCGAAGGGCAACGCCGGGTCCGGGTCGATATCGAAGACGATGCGGTCGGGCTGTTCGATGCGGTCGGCCAGCGCATTCCACGTGTGGAATTCCACCGTGCCCATCTGCACCGCACCGACCAGGGCTTCCGCCGAGTTGATCGCCAGCAGCGACGGATGCCCCGGATCAAGCGACGGGTCCAGCTGCGTGATGCCCTGCAGCTTGAGCGCGGCGGAATGCTTCTGGAAGAAGCGCTCGCCGTCGATGCCATCGGGCGCGCGCACCAGCGACGTCGGCCGGTTGTGCAGATGCGGCAGCATCCATTCGGCCACGCTCGCGTAAT
>JABLTH010147699.1_pt1 | contig 10360 bp, 13 predicted proteins | sample 7875711 | NCBI WGS metagenome assembly JABLTH01 (sample SAMN14941262, study PRJNA633318) | bioreactor metagenome | isolation source: bioreactor | place: China | collected 2019-03-05 | reverse complement strand
ACATGATGGACCCCGATAACGCCTGGGACGACTACCGCGGCTTCCGCGCCGGCACAACGCCCGAGCAGGCATCGCTGCTGACCCGAGTCCAGACTCTCTGGGTTGTCGGCCATCTGACCACGATCGAGGCATGGTCGGGATACGCCGAGTTCCGTGGCGACGTCGTCGACATGCTCTGGCGACTGCGCTCGCGCTACCCGATGGAGGACCGACGAGAGCGATCCACACGCGACCGCGAGTGCCCCGCGTGCGGCGAGCAGGCTGTCTCGGCGTCCTGGTGGTCAGAGTCGGTGCGCGACGTCGACGTGTCCTGTGGCGAGTGCGGCTTCACGCTCGAGCCTGGGGTGAAGGTCCGAATCGGAGACAAGCGCGTCGGCATCCTCGACCTGCTCGACTGGGACCTCGACGAGAACAGGCAATGCACGTGCCGATACCCGGGCGACCCGGAGGCCGATTGCCCGGTGCACGACATCGATCCAGCGAGTCCAGAGGCCGGCACGACGTATGTGGTCTGCGACCGGCTCCTCGATCCGGAGACCAACGAGCATTGCGAGTACGACGGCCGGGTGATCCTGGACGCGAAGAACTACTGGCGCTGCCCTGCCTGTGGCGGACGCAGGTACTACGACCCCGAGGGAGACTACGACTATGCCTGAGCGGATCCAGCTGTCGCGCCGCAAGGGGTGGCGGAAGCCCGAGAACACCGTCGTCGTGGCGCGACCTTCGCAGTGGGGCAACCCGTTCCGCGTCGGCGAGAACGCGATCGACCAGGCGCAGGCTGTCGAGCAGTTCCGTAACCTCGTGATGGACCCGGGCCGGACCTACCAGGGATTCCGGCAGACGGTGCGCGAGCAGCTCGGCGGCAAGAACCTCGCGTGCTGGTGCCACCCCGGGACGCCGTGCCACGCCGACGTCCTGCTGGAGATCGCGAACGGCGACGAGCAATGAGCGCCGCGCGCTTCCGGCGCATCCACGACCGGCAGGTGGCCGCGATGCTCTACCGCAAGGTGCGCGAGGAGATCGGCCCGTGCTTCTGGATGGGGGCGCCGTGAGCGACGACGAGCTGCGCGCCCGCCTCCGCCTCCGGGAGTACCTGAAGCCGTCGGAGGGTGCGATACTCATACGCCGCGACAAGTCGACGGTGACCCGCTGGATCCAGCAAGGCCTCGCGACCATCACGCTCGGAAGGCAGCGATACGTCGAGACGAAGGAGCTCCTCCGTTGGGCGGCCGACGACGAGCGCAGGACACGCCGACGCGCTTCCGCATCACAATGACGCGATAGTGCACCACGTTCGATATAGACTGGCGCTACGCAAGCTTGCACGCCCGGCCGGATCAATCATTCCGGAACCGGGCGTGCGGCAGTTAACAACCAGGTCGGCCCTTCACGCCTGGTGACGGTCTGACCCTCCGGCTTTCGGGAGCGAAACGGGTCCGCGGGGTGAGGCTAGCGCCCGGGCAGGTCTCCGGCCTCCCTCACCCCGCCCAGACTTGCCAGCCACCCGAGACACAACAGCACAACGGTCCATCACCGGTCATGCGCGTGACCCCCGCCCGCGTCCGCCGGCAGGAGACCGACATGTCGCCCGTGCGAGTGAGCTGGCATCCTCTCCCGGTCGCGCGCCAACGCGTCTTTCGTTCTGCGCACGCATTCCGCGCGAAGGACCTCCACGACCCCACGTCTCCGGGCGAGAGGTACCTGCGCGCGACCGGAAACGATCGGGGCGTCCGCGTCTGGCGACAACGGCCGGCGGGCGCCTACTCTTCAGCGCGGAAGGCAGCCCAGCCCAAGGTCACGCGATGGGGGTCGTGATTCTTGCACTCCGGGTTCTGGCACCGCCACGGCACCAGCTGTCTTGGACGGGGGCGTGCATTCGCAGCCCTCGACTTGAGGGTCGTCAGGTCGCATGGAGACCCGCACAACGTGCACTCGTACATGGGCTGAGAATATTCCCAGCCGCCGACGTTCGAGCTCAGGCGTGCCAGTAGTGGTTCGGGCTGATCGAGTAGTACGGCACCGTGACCAGGCCGACGAACACGAAGATGAGCAGGATGTGCAGCGTGAGGCTGTGCCCCTTCTGCTGACGCGTGTACGAGACGGGCATCCCGTTCGCGCGACGTTCCTGCTTCGGCGGCTCAGCGACCGCCACGGGCGCTGCCTCGTACTGGTCGCCCCACTGGGCGCCGTCCCACCAGCGGCGGCGGCCGGAACCGTCTTCGTAGAAGCCAGGTGTCGGGTTGCTCATGCTGCGGAGCCTACCCAGAAACCTGTGAGTCCTTACAGCCCCTGAGGAGGTGACCTCGTGGCCACGATCAAACCGGACGCCGTCGCGGACCCTCGGCCTGGGTCCCGCGGCTACCTGAAGTGGTACTGGACCAAGGGCCCAGGCTTGGCGAAGTGGGCGACGAGCCCGCATCCGTTCACAGCGCTGCGGAACCATCTGATCAAGTACCTGTCGCCGACGATCGTGGACCAGGTCACCGCGCAGTGGTTCCACGACGCGCTCGGGTTCTGGCCGGGCACGAAGCACGTCGGCCCGATCCCGATCAAGAAGTAAGCGCCTGATGGACGACGACAACGATGAGCCGCTCTCCCGCGGATACAGCGACTGGGACGACGACCGCAAGGCGCGTTACGACGCCGCCCGCGACCGAGTCGCCGCCGGTATCGCCGACTGCGTGAACATCCTCCGCGAGGACGGCTTCGCCGACGACCCGCCGTACGTGCAGGGCTGGGTCGTCGCCGCGGAGTGGACGAACGTCGAGGCCGAGCGCGACAACTGGGGCGGCCGCGAGACGATCACCCCGCACGGACAGATGCTCTCCACCGGTCTCGGCCTCAGCGCCTGGGCTGCGCACCGGCACACCTGATGCCCGGATGGAAGGGCTCCACCCGTCGGCACGAACTCCCGAAGGACTGGCCACAACGCCACGCACGCGTCCTGAAGCGCGACCACCACCGCTGCCAGCACGTCCGCGAGGACACCGGCCGCAAGTGCGGCCGCCACGCGAACCAGGTCGACCACATCATCCGTCCAGACGATGGCGGCACCGACGACGACCGCAACCTCCAGGCCTTGTGCGAGTGGCACCACCAGCGGAAGAGCTCGAGCGAAGGCGGCACCGCCTCCGCGATCGCCCGCCGCGCCCGCCGAGACGCTGCGAAGCCGCAACACCCCGGCCTTCTGGAGTCGGTACCTGGCGCCGATCCGGCACCTTTCTAGACAACGTGTGATCTGGGATGACGAACTAGCTACCTAACGCTGTACTCAAACGCGTCTTTGCGAAGCCTAAGCGCTTCGACGATCTGCGCTTCCGCATCGATCACCGACCCCCGCTTGAATCGGATCTGAGTAAGTCCAGCGATGTTTGATGGCTCGCTCACCCCCTCTTCCATGACAACGATCGTTCGGTCGATGCCGAGCACCCCTTGGCAGAATCCGACCTCGTGGATCACGTTCTCGCGCGCCCGAAGTGATCCGTCTTCCATCCGGTCCTCGCCTGTCAAGATCACGACCGCTACATGGCTTGATCGCACCATCTGGTCGACCACCACGAGCGTGTGGTAACCGGCTCGCTCCATGCTCTCAAATGCTTCGACCACGAATCCGTGTGACTCTTCGAGCATGCGACGAAGGTACTTCCACTGCGGATCAGACCCGTGGCCCAGGAACACCTTGAACGGTGGAGCCATCCTGGCTACCAGCTCCTGATCCACCGTCCCTTCCAAGATCGCACGCACTCCGACCGCAAACTGCTCAATCTTGCTTGCATCGGCATGGATTTCCGCTGTACATCCCCAAGGCTGAGACTCCAGCCTGATCTCATAGCTCTGCAACGAAAAGGCGCTCTTGACGATCACACTGGAGTTGGTCGCCCCATCGACAAGTTCCAGTGGCAACGAATTGATCTCCATCCCGCTATGGACCACTCCGCTTGGCTCAGTAACGGTGGCCACATACGACCCGACAACCTGTCCGGTTTCAATCAACTCCCTCCAGTAGGCGACGGCACTCTCATCGGTCGCCGCCTTATTGAGCCTCTCGTGTGCCTCCGCCAAGCTCGTGGGTCGGATGACCTCTTCGAGAGCGCCAACTACCGATGAACTCACACGCCCCCACGGCACCGAAACCGTAAACATTGACATACGCGTGAGACTACAGCGCTCCGACCATCCCAGGGGAACCGTCCCCCACCCACCACCACCTAGACCGCTACGCTCGCAGCATGAAGCTGCGGTGGACGCTGGTCATCATCGGGATCCTCGCTGTCCTGGTCCTCGGGTACATCGGACTGGACGTTGCGCACCTCGACGCCAACCTGATCACCGCGCTGGTCACCGCACTGGCCGCAGCCTTCGCAGGATGGTCCGCCTACCTGTCATCGCGCGCCGCACGCGAGACGACCCAGACCGCACGCGACGCCGTCCGAGCCCTCAGTTGGGCGACGAAGCCGATCATGAATGTCGGCACATCCCTCCCCGGCCTGAGCGACCACCACCTGGTCTACATCCAGAACGACTCGCTCCACCCCGTCAGCACCTCAACCGTGCGCTGGACCCTGGCCGACGGTCGCACCGGCGAGCGCACCTTCGGATGGCTCAAGGGCCGGACCAACCCCAAGAGCAGCATCATCGTCGCAGGAGCCTGGGGAGTCCACTACGACCCGATCGACTTCGGCGACTTCCACACCAACAGCGGACAGGACAAGTACGAGATCGACTACCGCGGAGCCAGCGGCCCGACCACCTGGCGCACCATCCTCGTAGTCACCTACTACCCCCAGCCCGGAGGAGACCGCAAGAGCTTCGCCATCGGCACCGAGCGCATCTCCGACACCGAACTCGTCTGACCACCCAGGGGGGAACCCTCCCCCCACCCCCACCTCCTAGACCGCTACGCGTTCTGCTGCTCGCGTTGCGCGCGAGTCTGGGGGTGATTCTTCGACCGCGCTCGCGGTGCCGTCACGGCGCTGCGGCATCCGTCATGGAGGTTGCCATGCTCACCGTCGTCTCGCCCGTGTTCGCGGGGATCTGCTGATGGCCGGCCGGGGTCCGGCGCCGTCAGGGAATCGGTCGCGGGAGCGTGACAACCAGGAGACGACGAAGCTCGTCGCGGACGGGAAGAAGCGCGGCATGGCGCTGCCGCCGCTGTACCGGCAGGACCGGGCGGGCAAGCAGGTGCGCGTGAAGTGGCACCCGCGGACGGTCGCGTGGTGGAACCACTGGCGGGAGTCGCCGCAGGCGATCCGGATGATGACGGGCCCGGACTGGGACTTCCTGCTGGACACGGCTCTGATGCATCACGCGATGTGGACGGACGGCAAGTGGGAGCTCGCCGCGGAGGTCCGCTTGCGGGTGCAGAAGTTCGGCGCGACCCCGGAGGACCGGTCGCGGCTGCGTGTCGAGATCGGCATCGGCGGTCTGCCGTCGGATGCGCCTGGCACGACGGCGGCGAAGGGCAACGTGACGTCGATCGATGACCGGCGCTCGCGGCTGACAGGCACGGAGGACTGATGCCTCGCCGGGTGATCAAGGCGCCCGGCCACGATCGGAACCGCTCCATCGGCTGGCTGGCCGTGTGGTGGATCGAGACGTACACGGTGCACGGGCCTGGCGACATCGTCGGGCAGCACGTGCGCTTCGGTGACGAGTACACCGGCTTCATCGTTGACTGCTACGCACTCGCGGAGGTCACGGGCCGGCGTCTGTACGATTCGGCGTTCCTGTCGAGGCCGAAGGGGTGTGACAAGTCGGGGCTGGCCGCGAAGCTGGCAATGTTCGAGGCCTTCGGCCCGTCTCGTTTCGCCGGGTGGGCGAAGGGCGGCGAGACGTACGAGTACCTCGGCCGCACGTACACCTACGAGCGCGGCGAGCCGATGGGCCGTCCGGTCACGTCCCCGTATGTGCGGATCCTCGCGACCGAGGAGGAGCAGACCGGGAACACGTTCGCGACGATCCACTACAACCTGACGGACTCGCGGGCGCCGCTGTTCGACCTTCAGGCGTATGGCGTCATCGCGGGCTTGTCGCAGATCGTTATCCCGGGTGGCGGCGTCATCAAGCGGTCGACGTCGGGCTCGTCCTCGAAGGACGGCGGGCTGGAGACGTTCGTCGTCTTCGATGAGACGCACCTGTACAACACGCCGCAGCTGCGGGAGATGTACGACGTCGTCCGCGACAACCTCGGCAAGCGGTCGTTGTCGGCCGAGCCGTGGTTCCTGGAGACCACGACCATGTTCGCGCCGGGCGAGGACTCGGTCGCCGAGCGCACCTTCGAGTACGCCGACATGATCGAGGAGGGCCGCGCACGGCGGCCGCGGCTCATGTTCGACCACCGCTGGGGCGAGGTCGAGGACCTCCGCGACGAGCAGCAGCTCGCGAAGGCGTTCCGGGAGGCGTACGGCGACGCGATCGAGTGGAACCCCGTCGAGGGGCTCATCGACAAGGCGTACGACCCCAGGCAGCCGGAGGATCGCACCCGTCGGATGCGGCTGAACACGGTCACCGGGTCGAAGAACGCGTGGGTCAAGCCGGAGTTCCTGGTCCCTCGTGGGATCTCGCGACTTCGGAAGGCGACTTCGCCCGCTTCGTGGTCGTGGACGCGGCCATGGACGGGCGAGCAGATCACGCTCGGCTTCGACGGCGCGCTCACGCAGGATGCCACGGCGCTCGTCGCCTGCCGCGTCTCGGACCTGTTCGTGTTCCCCCTGCACATCCAGGAGGTCCCGGACGGACCAGAGTCGGATGGCTGGGAGGTCGACCGGGCCGCGGTCGACGCCGCGGTGTTCCGCGCGTTCGAGCGCTACCAGGTGGTCGGGTTCTACGCGGACCCGCCGCACTGGCAGGACTACGTGGACGCTTGGGACAAGGAGTTCGGCGATCGGCTCGAGGTGAAGTCGTCGGCGAAGAGCTCGATCGGCTGGTGGACGAAGCGGGACGTACAGATGGCAGAGGCGCTCGAGCGATTCGAGACGACGATCCTAACGGGCGGCGTCGCGTTCGATGACGAGACCCCGCTCGGCAAGCAGATGATGCGGCACTTCATCAACGCGCGGATGTGGAAGCGCCGCGGCGGCACCGTAATCGGCAAAGAGGGCAAGAACTCGCCGAAGAAGATCGACGCCGCGATGGCGGGAACGCTCGCGTTCAAGGCGGCCGCGGACTTCGCGGCGCGGAAGCCGGCTGAGGAGCCACAGACCCAGTTCGTGCCGTTCGCGGTGCGGTAGGAGAGACGGAGGTGTCGGATGCTGCTGTCTGAGACGAGCGTGCCTGGCACCGACGACTGGTACCTGATGCGGCTCGCCGTCCAGTACGGCGCCAGCCTCCCGCGTCTCGCGCAGCTCCGCAGCTACATCGACGGCACCTCGGCGATGCCGGCGGAGGCTTCGGCGGCGATGCGGCAGACGTACCGTCGCTTCCTGCGCATGCACCGCCTCAACGTGGCGGAGCTCGCGTTGAAGGCTCGCGTGAACCGGATGAAACCCCTGGGATTCCGGACGGCGGCCGCGGGCGACGACTTCGGCGACGCGCTGGCGATGAAGGTCTGGCGTCGGTCGAACCTGAAGGTCGGCGCTCGGGACTTCTTCTACGCGTCCGGCGAGTACGGCGCGTCGTACCTGGTCAACTCAGGCCCGCAGGCGCCGTCCGCGACGGCGGACCCGATGATCGTGCCGAAGGATCCGTGGTCGGTGACGTCCATCCAGGATGCCGCGCAGCCGTGGCTGTCGGAGGCGGCGCTGATGGCCGGCTGGGACCCGATGAACGGCGTGGACGTGCTCACGCTGTTCCGCCCGGGACACATGCGGCAGGCGTTCCGACGTGGCCGCGTCTCGGCGATCCCGACGAACGGCAGCGCGTGGCTTCCGGGCCGCGGTTGGGAGTGGGTCTCGGACCCGATCCCGCTCGGGTACACGGAGCGCAACCCGGTGACGCAGCTTGCCATGCAGGACGGCAAGGGCGTCTTCGAGGCGCACACCGACACGCTCGACCGGATCAACAACACGATCCTGGACCGGTCGACCCTGATCGCGATGCAGGCGTTCCGACAGATGGCCATCCAGGGCAACCTGCCGGAGCGCTACCCGGACTGGCACGAGCTCGCCGGCCAGAAGATCGACTACGACGAGCTGTACAAGGCCGGGCCGGGTTCGCTCTGGATGATCCCGGACGGAGCGAAGATCTGGGAGTCCGGTGTAACGGACATCACTCCGATCGTCGGCGCGATCAAGCAGGACGTGCAGCACTTCGCGGCCGTCACGAGCACGCCGCTGTACATCCTCCAGCCGGACGCCGCGAACGGGTCCGCGGAGGGCGCGTCCCTCGCCCGCGAGGGTCTGGTGTTCGCCGTCGAGGAGATGACCGACCGCGCCGACGAGGCGCTGGCTATCTCGCTGTCGATGGCGTTCGAGGCGCTCGGCGACCTGGAGCGGGCGCAGATCGAGGAGATCGAGCCGATCTGGGCGCCGCCGGACCGGTCGTCCATCACGGAGCGGTCGGCGGCCGCCGCGCAGGCGAAGACGGGCGGCCTGTCGCAGCGGATGATCAACGAGAAGATCTTCCAGCTCACTCCGCAGGAGATGGGTCGGGAGGCGCAGTACAAGCAGGACGAGGCGTTCCTCGCGCCGGCGGCGACAGGGCAGTAGCCGGTGGCCGCCGAGCTTCAGCGGCTCGGTGCGATCTCGGATCGGCACGCGAGCGCGCGCGAGAACATCATCGTCCGGCTGATCGAGGTGCTGCTGGGCCTGTGGGGCGACTTCTCGTCGGCGCGTGACGACGTCGAGGCGCTGGCGATCGCCGCGAAGTCCGCCACGCTGGTGTCCTCGGCGACGGCGTCGATGCGTCTGCAGTCGCGGTCGTATCTCGGCAGCGTGTTCGCGGCGATCGACCAGCGGCTGACGCTGCCGAAGGCCGCCGCGCCGTACCCGCGCAGCGGCGCCTCAGCGCTGGAGGTGTACCAGCGGCCCGGCCGCCAGTTCATCTGGGAGCTGTCGCGGGGCGAGTCCGTCGAGGACGCGCGCGCGGCGGCCGCGGATCGGCTGCGGGCGATCGCGGAGAACGACGTGCTGCTCGCCGACCGCCACGAGGTGCACCGCGTCTTCGAGGACAACGCGAAGACCGTCATCGGATACCGGCGGGTAATCCACCCGGAGTTGTCCCGCGACGGCACGTGCGGTCTCTGCTTGGTCGCGTCGCAACGGTTCTACACGATGGAGGACCTGCTTCCGCTGCACGACCGGTGCAACTGCACGGTGATGCCCATCGTGAAGGGCGACGACCCCGGGTTCCGGCTGAACGAGGACGACCTGAAGTCGATCTACGCGACGGCAGGCTCGACGGCGGCGGAGGACCTGGTGAATACCAGGATCACGATCAATGAGCACGGCGAGCTCGGCCCGGTCCTAGTGAAGCAGGGCGATCGGTTCCGCACCGCGGCGGAGGCGGGCCGGCCCGTGTACGTGAAGCCGACGCCGGCGAGCCTGCGCAGCGCGAACCGGAAGGCGCGTGACGAGGCCCAGTCGCAACTGGACGAGGTCGCCGCCGAGCTGTCCCCGCTGCGGGACGAGACCAGCCGCGAGGCCGCCGCGCGGCGGGCCACCCTCACGCAGGCGTCGAAGAACCTTCGCGCCTACATCGACTCGCTGGATGCTGCGTTCCGCGCGCTCCAGTGACCCCGCCGTACCCGCCAGGGCACGGCTCAACCATCCACCGACACGGAGGACCAATCACATGTTCCGCACGAACGCTTTCGGTCAGCGCATCATCTGCATGCCGCGGCTGCGCTTCCTCGAGGGAGACGGCAACGGCAACGGCGGCGAGGGCAGCGGCGGCGAGGGAGAGGGGTCCGGCAGTGACCTCGGCTTCCCCACCAACACGCCCGTCGTGGAGATGACGGCCGAGCAGCAGGCTGCGTACTGGAAGCACCAGTCGCGGAAGCACGAGGGCGTCGCTAAGTCCCGATCGGACTACGACGACCTCAAGGCCAAGGCCGCACGAGTCGATGAGCTCGAGGCGGCCAACCAGACTGAGCAGGAGAAGGCGATCGCCGACGCGCGCGAGGAAGCTCGCCGCGAGGGCGAGAACATCGGCGCTGACCGGTACCTGAAGGACGCCGTCACGGCGCGCTTCGGGGCACTCACAGGCAAGAGCCAGGAGGACGTCGAGAAGGCGTTCGCGCACGTCGACGTCCACTCCTTCATCGGTCAGGACGGGGCGATCGATCACGACGCCCTCCAGGAGTTCGCCAGCACGTTCGTCACGAACAACGCCGGCGGCGGCAACGGCCAGCAGATCGACCCTGTCAAGGCGGCGCTCGAACGGCAGCGTGGTGGCGGCAACGGAGGCGGCGACGGCTCCGGTT
>JABLTH010035562.1_pt1 | contig 10361 bp, 7 predicted proteins | sample 7875711 | NCBI WGS metagenome assembly JABLTH01 (sample SAMN14941262, study PRJNA633318) | bioreactor metagenome | isolation source: bioreactor | place: China | collected 2019-03-05 | reverse complement strand
GCGCTCCACCGAGATGCCCACCGACCACGAGGCGGTGTAGTCGTCGGAGATGGCGCGCAGCACGATGCCCATGCGCGTGCGGAAGAACAGCAGGAAGAAGCCGAACAGGCCGATCGCCACCGCGCCGCCGGCGACGTAGCTGCGGTTGATGAGCACCGGCCCGATGAACAGCGGGTCCGACGAGATCGGCAGTGGCAGCGGGCGGTTCGTGCCGCCCCAGGCGACGAGCGCCGCGGCGCGCACGAAGATGTCCAGCGCCAGCGTCATCATGAGGATCATGATCAACGGGCGGCCCGCCAGGCGGCGCAGTGCCACGCGCTCGATGCCCATGCCGATGCCGAACATGACCAGCATGCCCACGGGCAGCGCCGCCCAGATGGGCAGCTTCAGGGTCTCGAACAGCGCCAGCACCACGTAGGCGCCGAGCATCGCGAGCGCACCCTGCGCCAGATTGGGCACCGACGAGGACTTGTAGATCAGCACGATGCCCAGCGCCACCAGCGAATACATCAGCCCGGACAGCGCGCCGTTGATCGCCAGTTCGAGGAAAAAGGGCCAATCCATATTCAGAGATCCTTCAGCGCGAGCTCACGCTCGATGACGCCGGTTTCCCCGGTGTCGTAGGTGATCTGCGCCTTCATCCGCACGGAACGGGCGTCGGAATAGAGCGCCTGGATGACGGCCGCGTAGTGCTCGTCGATCACACTGCGCCGCAGCTTTCGCGTGCGGGTGATCTAGCCATCGTCGGCATCGAACTCCTTGTGCAGGTTGACGAAGCGCCGGATGCGCAAGCCCTCCGGCTGGGCCTGGTTGACGTGCCGGATCACGCCGGCCACGAGTTCGATGACCTCAGGCTTCTGCGACAGGTCGGCATACGAGATGTAGGGAATGCCGCGCACCTCGGCCCAGTGCCCGACCGCTTCGCTGTCGATGCAGACCATCGCACAGAGGTGGTCGCGGCCGGTGCCCAACACGGCCACGTCGCGAACGTAGGGGCTGAACTTGATGCGGTTCTCGATGTAGCCGGGAATGTAGCGCTCGCCCTTGGCCGTGTGCACGACCTCGGACACGCGGCCCAGCACCACCAGATGCCCGTCCTTTTCGACGTAGCCGGCGTCGCCGGTGTGCAGCCAGCCGTCGACCAGCGTCTTGCTGGTCGCTTCCTCGTTCTGGAAGTAGCCGCTGAAGATGCTGCCCGAGCGCAGCAGGATTTCGCCGTCGTCGGCGATGCGGCAGTCCACGCCGGGCAGCGGGCGGCCCACGGTGTGCAGGCGCACCTCGTCGGCAGCCTGCACGGCGTTGAAGGCGCTGCTCTCGGTCTGACCGTAGAGCTGACGCAGGTTGATGCCCAGCGCACGGTAGAAGAGAAAGGTGTCCTCGCCCATGGCCTCGCCGCCGGTCAGCGCCACGCGCATGCGGCTCAGGCCGAGCTGGTCCTTCACCGGGCCGAACACCATCCACTCGCCCAGGCGCAGCAGCAGGCGCTGCGCGGTTGAAGGCGCCTTGCCTTCGAGCTTCAGGCGCTCGGCCGCGATGCCCAGCGCGACGAAGCGATCGAAGACGCGCTTCTTCAGCGGCGTGGAATCTTCCATGCGCACGCGGATCGTCGTCAGCATGTTGTCCCAGCTGCGCGGTGCGGCCAGGTACAGCGTGGGGGCGATCTCGCGCAGGTTGCGCAGCACCGTCTCCGAGCGCTCGGGGATGTTGATGGTGAAGCGAAGCGCGACGCCGGCGGCCATGCTCACCGCGAAGTCGCCGATCCAGGCCATCGGCAGGTAGGCGAGAATGGTTTCCTCGAAGCCGAAGACCTTGCCCTTGAAGGCGTTGCTCACGCCGGCCAGCACGTTGCGCTGCAGCAGCACCACCCCCTTGGGTTTGCCGGTGGTGCCGGAGGAGTGCACGAACACCGCGGGGCCGTCGGGCCGCGAGCGCTGGATGATCTCGTCGCGCAGGCCCGGCTGCTCGCGCAGCCGCACGGCCCCGGAGTCGCGCAGCTTGTCCCAGCCGATCAGGCCCGGGACCTCGTAGTGGTTCAGCCCGCGCGGATCGTCGAACACCACGTGGGCCAGGCCCGGCGCCTTCTCGCGCAGCTCGAGCACCTTGTCGACCTGCTCCTGGTCCTCGGCCAAAGCGAAACGTGCCTGTGCCTCGCTGGCGAAATGCAGCACCTCCGCGGGCGTGGCGTCCGGGTACACCGGCATCGCGTAGCCGCCGAGCGAGCCGGCGGCCAGCATGCCCATATACAGCCGTGCCCGGTTGTCGCCCAGGACCAGCAGCGAATCGCCGGCCGTGAAGCCCAAGTGCTCTAGCCCCGCCGCCACGGCCAGCACCTCGTCGAGCACCTGGGTCCAGGTGAACTCCTGCCAGATGCCCAGCGCCTTCTCGCGCAGCGCCACCCGCGGCCCGTGGCTGCGCGCGTTCAGCGCCAGCAGCCGGGTCAGCGTGGTGTTCGGATCGAGATCCCACTGGCCGGCCGCGTCAGCGCCGGTGGGCGCCGATGAGGCCGGAGACGCCGCCAGCGCGCGGTCTTCACGCTGCATGCTGATGGCCCTTTCCGAGATAGGCCTCGACCACGCGCGGGTTGGCCACCACCTCGCGCGGCAGCCCGGTGCCGATGACCTCGCCGTAGTTGAGCGCCATGATGCGGTCGCAGATGCCGGTGACGATGTCCATGTGATGTTCGATCAGCAGCACCGTGATGCCGCGCTCGTCGCGCGCGTCGAGAACGAATCGCGCCATGTACTCCTTCTCCTCCTGGTTCATGCCCGCCATCGGTTCGTCGAGGATCAGGAAGGTCGGTTCGGCGACCAGCGCGCGCGCCAGCTCGACGCGCTTCTTCAGGCCGATCGACAGCGATTCCACCGGCTCGTCGCGCACGCCCTGAAGTTGGAGGAACTCGATGATCTCCTCGCACACGCGGCGGTGGGCGATTTCCTGCGGCTGCCCCAGCCACCAGTACAGCGCCGTCTTGGCCACGCTGGGCTTCAAGTGCACGTGCCGGCCGAGCAGGATGTTGTCCAGCACCGACATGCCGTTGAACAACGCAAGGTTCTGGAAGGTGCGCGCGACCTTGCGCTTGGCCACCAGATGCGGCTTCATCGCGGTGATGTCGGCGCCTTCGAGGACGATGCGCCCCTTCTGCGGCGGGTAGAAGCCGGTGATCGCGTTCACCAGCGTGGTCTTGCCGCTGCCATTGGGGCCGACGAGGCCGAAGATCTCACCGCGATCGATGCGCAGGTCCACGCCGGTGACCGCCACCAGGCCGCCGAAACGGCGCTCGAGGCCGCTGCACTCCAGGATGGGCACGGCACTGGCGTTCATCGGGGCGCCCAAGGTTCGGCGTTGCAGTGGTTCGGTTGCATGCGATACGGTCGGCTTCGGTGATTCGGGCGGGTTGCGCGCGGAGGCGCCGCTCAGGGTTTCGGATACAAGACAAGCTGGAGCGTGTTTCTAACAAGCGTTCGATGAGGCGTCAATGCGGAAAACCCACCCGAGGGCGCCCATGCGCGCCTGACCCTCTGGGGAGAAGCGCCCACTGACCCCTCTAAGAGAGTCGCCGCTTACGGCCGGTGTTGCTCGCACAGGTGATCGGTCGATGTGGTGCACGCATTCCACAAACCAAACAAACGTTAGACGAAAAGCGGGCGCCACGCTGCCGGCGTCGACCTCCGGCGACGTTGCCGGCGTCCCGTTGCAGACGGTGGTGTGACGTGCCCGGGCGCGCATCACGGCGGTGGCCGTGGGGGCGCGCTGGCCAGCAGGGCTGCCGTCTCGCGCTGCGCCGCGGTGTACTCGGCATCGATGCGCTCGACGAGTTCGGCCACCGGCCGCACCGCGTCGACCCCAGACACGGTGTGCCCCGCGCTCCACACGTCGACCCAGCGCCGAACGTGCGCCGAGCCCTCGGAGCCGAAGACCTGGCGCGCTTCGTCAGATGAAGGGGTCGGCAGCGCGGCAGGGTCGAGCCCGGCGGCAGCGATGGAAGGCCGCAGCATGTTGGTGTCCAGGCCGGTGAAGGCGCGCGTCAGCAACACGTCATCGAGCCGGCTGTCCACCAGCATGCGGCGGTAGGCGTCGCTCGCCAGGCTCTCCGGCGTGGCGATGAAGCCGGTGCCCATCATCCCGAGATCGCAGCCGAGCACGCGCGCCGCCCACAGTGCTGCGCCGTCGTGGATGCCGCCAGCCAGCACCAGCGGCCCGTCATGGATGCCACGCACCGCGCGCACGAAGGACATGCCGTTGACCCAGCCGGTCTGGCCGCCTGCACCCGCGCTCAGCAGCACCAGGCCGTCGACCCCGGCCGCGAGCGCCTTCTCGGCGTGGCGCAGCGAGGCCACGTCGGCGAACACGCGGCAGCCGGCGTCGTGCAGCGGCCCCACCACCGCCGCTGGCGAGCCGACGCTGACGATCGCCATGGCCACACGGTGGCGCACCAGCACGCGCAGGTCCTCGGCGATGGCGTCGGGGTCGCGCCGCATGATGAGGTTGGGGCAGGGCGGGGCGGTCGGCCGTTCCACGCGGTCGCGGTCGGCAGCGATGCGTGCCAGCCATGCGTCCAACTCCTGTGACGAACGCGCGTTGACGGTGGGGAAGGCGCCGATCACGCCGGCACAGCAGGCCGCCGACACCAGTTCCACGCCCGAGACGCGCAGCATCGGCGCGGCGATCAGCGGCAGGCGCAGGCCCTGCGCCAGCGAGGCCGGCAGTGTCATGCACGGCCCCCGGTCAGCGCGGCACCACGCTACAGGCCGAGCCCGCGGGCGATGATGTCGCGCTGCACTTCCATCGCGCCGCCGCCGATCTCGAACAGCTTGGCGTCCTGGAAGTGCATCGGCATGCCCGAGTCCACGGTGTAGCCGTAGCCGCCGAGCAGGTGCAGCCCGGTGGTGGCGCAGTGCATGTAGCACTCGGCGCCGGCCACCTTGGCGAACGAGGCCTCGTTGTGGCAGGCGCCCGTCCTTTCGAGCACGCTGCCGCCGCGGTAGACGAGCAGCCGCGCCGCCTCCACGCGCAGCTGCATGTCGACGATCTTGTGCCGCACCGACTGCAGCTTGGACAACGGCTTGCCGAACTGCACGCGCTGCTTCAGGTAGGCGCTGACCTCGTCGATGATGGCCTGCGAGGCGCCCACACCGATGGCGCCGTGGTACAGGCGCTCGTTGTCCAGCCCGCCCAGCACACACTGCCAGCCCTTGTTGACCTGGCCGATCACCGCATCGGGCGGCAGCACCAGTTCGTCGAAGTGCGCGGCAAAGGTCGGCACCGGGCCGAGGCCCATGGTCTCGATGCGCGTCAGCTTGATGGCCGGGTTGCGGCCCGGGTCGGGGATCAGGAAGGTGGTGATGCCTTCCTGCTTGACGGCGCTCGGGTCGGTGCGCGCAGCCAGGATCAGGAAGCCGGCGGACTTCACCTGCGAGCAGTACAGCTTCTCGCCGTTGATCACCCAGTGGCCGTCGGCGCGGCGCACGGCGGTGGTGCGCAGCGACGCGGCGTCGCTGCCCGAGCCGGGCTCCGTGAGGCCCAGGGCCATGAAGACCTCGCCGCGCATCACGCGCGGCAGCACCAGGTCCTTCTGCGCCTGGGTGCCGAAGCGGGCGACCAGCGGGGCCAGGATCACCGCCGCGCGGCCCCAGGCGGTGGTGATGGCCGACGACGCCCGTGCGAACTGCTCGACGAAGGCCAGCATGCCCATCGGATCGGGCTTTTCAAGGCCACTGTAGGCCTCGGGCAGCAGGAAGCCGTAGTAGCCGAGCGCGCCGAGCTTCATGAACAGCTCCTGCGGCGGCTCGACCTTGTCGCGTGCCCATTGCAGCACCTTGTGGCGCGGCATCTCCTTCTCGACGAAACGGCGCGTCGTCTCGGCGATGGCGCGCTGCTCGGGGCTCGGTTCGAAGTCCATGTCGGGGGTTCTCCAGCAGGTCGAGGTGAAAGTTGGGGTGTCAGCGGGAGTCGATCAGTCGCACGGCAGTCCTAGCCGCTTGGCGATCACGCGCAGCTGGATTTCGTAGGAGCCCACCGTGACCGGTGCGACGAGTGCGTCCAGCGCCATGCGCATCGCCGGCAGCTCCTCGGTGATGCCCCAGCCGCCGCCGATGTGCAGCGCGTCCTGCGTCACGCGGTAGACGGCCTGCGTGACGAACAGCTTGGCCGAGGACACGTCGAGGATGATGTCCTTCACCGGCGCGCCGCTGTCCCAGCGCGCGGCGGCGTGGTAGGTGAGGTGGCGCGAGGCCTCCACGTCGACATGGCCCTGCGCCAGCTTGAAGGCGATGCTCTGGTTGGCGCCGATCGGCTTGCCGAACTGCTGGCGCACCCGGGCGTAGTCCATCGCCCAGGCCAGCGCGGTCTGCATGTGGCCGAGCCAGCGCGCGGCCACCATCACGCGCTCGCGGTTGAAGCCTTCCATGATCGCGCCGAAACCGGCCGTCAGCCGCCGCGACTCGGGCACGCGCACCTCGTTGAGCATCACGCGGTAGGTCGGCACCGGCCGGTTCGCGTAGGTCTTGATCTGCGAGGTCTCGAGCCCCGGCGTGTTGCGGTCGACGGCGAAGAAGTGCATGCCGTGGCGGCCCTTGGCCGGGTCGGTGCGCGCCAGCACGGCCATCGTGTCACAGTCGCCGCCCAGCGTGATGAAGGACTTGATGCCGTCGAGCACCCAGTCGTCGCCGTCGCGCCGCGCGGTGGTCTTGAGATTCTGGACGTCGCTGCCCGCCTCGGGCTCGGTGACGGCCAGGGCGAGCAGGCGCTCGCCCGCAATGTTCTCCCGCACCATCGTGTGGTGCAGTTCGTGGCCGTGCTCGGCCAGCAGCGAGCCGGCCACGCCCTGGATCAGCGCGACGATCGCCAGGTTGGGGTTGGCCTTGGCCTGCTCCTCGATCGAGATCGCCTCCTCGGTGACGCCGAGGTCGGCGCCGCCAAGCGACTCGGGGATGTGCAGGCCGATCAGGCCGGCCTTCGCCGCGGCGACGTAGAACTCGCGCGGGAACTTTGCGTCACGGTCGGCCTGCTGCCAGCGCGGCTTGATCTCGCGCTCGGCGAACTTGCGGGCCATGTCGCGGAAGGCATCGCGATCGACGCTGTTCGCAGGGGTGCGGCGGTCGGTGTTGCTCATTCGATGCGGGGAGACAGAGGTGATTCAGGCCGGGCTGGCAGACGGCGCGCGGGCAACGAGCACGCTGGCGGTGCCGCGCTGCGTGAGCGAGCCGTCGGCAGCAAGCACGCGGAACTCCAGTTCCACCGCACCGGCGCTGCTGCCCTTGGCGGCGCTCACATCGAGCACCGCGCACTCGACGGCGACGTGGTAACCGACGAACACGGGCGCGTAGAAGCGCCAGCCCCCCACGCCCAGCAGCACCTGGAGCCCGTCGCCGAAAACGCCGCCGAGCATCGCCAGCAGTTTGGCGACGACCAGCGGGCCATGGGCGATGAGGCGGCCGTAGCGGGTGGTCTTGGCGTATTCGGCGTCGACATGGATCGGATGGCGGGCATCGAGCAGCTCGGCGTAGCCCGCGACGAGCTCGGCGCTGCAGTCGAAGGCCGGCAGATCGAGGCGCATGCCGGGGCGGACATCGTCGAGCCAGAGGGCGTGGGTGGCGCGCATCGGTCACTCCTGATGGAAACGACGCCGCGGCGTGGCGCAGGGCGGCGGGGCGCGGTGCCGCCTGTCACGCCCAAGCGGGGTCGGGCAGTACGGCGAATTGATCGAACGGTTGACCGTTAGGTGAGCCATTGGCGGTATGCTAACCAATTTCGGACTTTGAACCGCCATGGCAGAACCGGGGACGTGCCTGGTCGCTGCGGCTGTGATCTCACTGGCACAGGAGCGTGCATCGATGGGCAAGGGACCGCTGGCCGGCATGAAGGTGGTGGAGTTCGCGGGCATCGGCCCCGGGCCGATGTGCGGCATGCTGCTGGCCGACCTCGGCGCCGAGGTGCTGCGGCTGGACCGCATGGTGGCCAGCGGGCTGGGCATCGAGCGCGCGCCGCAGTTCGACCTGCTCAACCGCGGCAAGCGCACGGTGTCGCTGGATCTGAAGGCCGCCGAGGGCATTGCCTTCGCGCGCCGCGTCGTGGCCGCCAGCGATGCACTGATCGAGGGCTTCCGGCCCGGCACGATGGAGCGCCTGGGACTGGGGCCCGACGTCTGCCGGGCCGGGCATCGGAAGCTCGTCTACGGCCGCGTCACCGGCTTCGGTCAGAAGGGTCCGCTGGCCCAGGCTGCCGGGCATGACCTGAACTACATCGCGCTGTCGGGCGCCTTGCATGCCATCGGCCGCGAGGGCGCGGCGCCGACGCCGCCGCTGAACCTGGTGGGCGATTTCGGCGGTGGCGGGCTGCTGCTGGCCTACGGCATGCTGGCCGCGCTGTGGCGGGTGCAGCGCGGCGGCGAGGGCCAAGTGGTCGACGCCGCGATGGTCGACGGCGCAGCGATGCTGATGACCTCGATGTTCGGCCTGTTCGGCGCCGGCGCCCACATGGCCGAACGCGGCACCAACCTGCTCGACTCCGGCGCGCCGCACTACGAGGTCTACCGCTGCGCCGACGGCGCCTACGTGAGCGTGGCGCCGATCGAGGTCAAGTTCCGCACCGTGCTGTTCGAGCGCCTGGGCCTGCCCGGCAACACGATGGACTTCGACAATGCGTCGAGCTGGCGCGAGAACAAGGCGCGGCTGGCGGCGATCTTCGCCACGCGCACGCGCGCTCAGTGGTGTGAGCTGCTGGAAGGCAGCGATGCCTGCTTCGCGCCGGTGCTGGCACCGCAGGAGGCGCACCTGCACCCGCACAACCGCGAGCGCGACACCTTCGTCGAGATCGGCGGCGTGCGCCAGCCGGCGCCCGCGCCACGCTTCGAAGGAACGCCCGCGGCACTGCCGAGGCCACCGCACAGCGACGACGCGGCGGCCTTCGAGCAACTGCGCCGCTGGGGCATCGACGCCACCGAGATCGAGGCGCTGCACGCCGGCGGCTGGCTGCGCGCCGGTGCGCCGCTGCGAGCGGCAAAGAGGTGAAGCGGGTGACGTACCCGTCGCGCTTGTGTTCAGACGGGCCTGCAAATGCGCGGCCCGACAAGTGATTGCCGCACACTCATCTCGTTGGCGCCACAGACTCCCGTGCCGCGCCCGCCGCCAGCAGCCGCTCGATCTCTTCGGCCGCACAGCCTGCCTCGGCCAGCACCTCGCGCGTGTTCTCGCCCAGCAGCGGCGCATGGCGGCGCACCGCCGGTGGCGTGTCGGACCACGACCCCGGCACGTTCATCTGCCGGATGCGGCCTTCGCTCGGGTGCTCGATCCACTCGAACATCCCCACGTCGGCCAGGTGCGGGTCGTCCATCAGGCTGTCGGGCGTGTGCATCGGCGCCACCGGGATGTCCGCCCGGGCCAGCGCCTCCATCCACTCGGCCGTGGTGCGCGTGGCAATCACCTCGGCCACGAAGGCGTAGAGGGCATCGACGTTGCGCGTGCGGTCGGACATGCGCAGGAAGCGCGGGTCTTCGAGCATGTCGCGGCGGCCGAGCATCTCGCAGAAGCTCTTCCAGTGGCGGTCGATGTAGATCAGCACGCAGATGTGGCCGTCCTTCGTGCGCAGCGGCCGGCGGTCCTTGGCCAGCAGTCGCACGTAGCCGGCGTCGGCCAGCGGCGGATCGAAGGTCTTGCCGAACATGTGGTCGGAGAGCACGAACTGCGTCATGGTCTCGAACATCGGCACTTCGATGGCCTGGCCGCGGCCGGTCTTTTCGCGTGCGTAGAGCGCGGCGATCACGCTGTAGACGGCGGTCAGGCCCGTCGTGCGGTCGCACAGGTTGGTGGGCAGGTAGCGCGGCTCGCCGGTGACGCGGCCCACCAGCGACGGCAGCGCCACCGAGCCCTGGATCAGGTCGTCGAGGGCCGGTTTGCCGGCATAGCGCCCGCGTTCGCCGAAACCGTAGCAGCCGCAGTAGACGATGCGCGGGTTCAGGCGCGCCACGTCGTCATAGCTCAGCCCCAGGCGCGCCATCGAGGCCGGCCGAAGGTTGAACAGGAGCACGTCGGCACCCTCGATCAGCCGCTGCAACGCGGCCAGCGCATCGGGGTGGCGCAGGTCGAGCGCGACGCTGCGCTTGTTGCGGTTGAGCGCCAGGTACATCGGCCCCATGCCCTTGCTGCGGCTGGGCCCGATGTGGCGCACCGTGTCGCCTTCGGGCGACTCGACCTTGATCACGTCGGCGCCGAAGTCGGCCAGGATCTGCGAGGCAAAAGGCCCCATCACGACGCCTGTGAGGTCGACGATGCGCACGCCGGCAAGCGGTCCCGCGGGCAGCGGGTGGGAGGGGTCTCGTGGGGTCATGCAGCGGGCGGCCGGGGCGGCCGGAAGTGGTCGGGCAT
>JABLTH010093863.1_pt1 | contig 10362 bp, 9 predicted proteins | sample 7875711 | NCBI WGS metagenome assembly JABLTH01 (sample SAMN14941262, study PRJNA633318) | bioreactor metagenome | isolation source: bioreactor | place: China | collected 2019-03-05 | reverse complement strand
GCGGTGGCGCGCCAGATCGGTGTCAGCCGTATGACGCTCTACCGGCGCATGGCGCGCCTCGGCATCCAGTCGCCGAACCATCGCGACGCGGCAGGGTAGGCAAGGGCCGGCCGCGCCGGCGCTCGCTGCCCTGCATTGCTCCTCTCCCCCGCCATTGCGCGTCCCGGTACGCGTGTCTCCGCCCATCCGTCTCCGCTCACACCCTCTCTGCTCACCTTCTGCGTTCACCTTCGGCACGCGGTGGGCGTCTCCGCCGGCGGCGGGGCGCCGCGCGTTCCGGCGCGCGCGTCACCGCACGTGTCACCTGTTCACGTGATGTGACACCCGCCCCGTGACACCTGTCACGCCCGCATTGCAGCAAGCCGCCGCGTAGCGAGGGACGGTGCCGCCCGTGCGCGCGGGCCGGGCCCAGCCGCGGCGCGCCTGTGCGGGCGGCGGTGGCGTTTCCGCCGCTGCCGCGGCCGCCCGCCCGAAGGCTGGCACGCCCGTTGCAGATACCTGTGCAGACATCCAAAAACACAGGAGACAGGCATGGGCCAGCCGACCCGCGCCGCAGCGCCGCTGGTGGGCATCATCGCCAACCCGGTGTCGGCGCGCGACATCCGCCGCGTGATCGCCAACGCCAACAGCCTGCAACTGGCTGACCGCGTCAATATCGTGCTGCGCCTGCTGGCCGCGCTGGCGGCCTGCGGCGTCGGCCGCGTCCTGATGATGCCGGACCGCGAAGGGTTGCGCGTGATGCTGGCGCGCCATCTGTCGCGCCGGCATGGCCCCGATGCCGCGCTGCCGGCCGTCGACTACCTCGACATGCCGGTCACGGCCAGCGTCGACGACACGCTGCTGGCCGCGCGCCGCATGGCCGAGGCCGGCGTGGCGGCCATCATCGTGCTGGGCGGCGACGGCACCCATCGCGCCGTGGTGCGCGAATGCGGCGCGGTGCCGATCGCCGGCCTGTCGACCGGCACCAACAACGCCTTTCCCGAGATGCGCGAGCCGACCGTGACCGGCCTCGCCGCCGGCCTGTTCGCCAGCGGGCGCGTGCCCGCCGCGCGGGCGCTGCTGTGGAACAAGCGGCTCGACATCGCCATTCGCGATGGCGACGGCGGCCTGCGGCGCGATATCGCGCTGGTCGACGCGGTGATCTCGCATGAACACTTCATCGGCGCGCGCGCCCTGTGGAAGCCCGACACGCTGGCCGCGATCTATGCCGCCTATGCCGATCCGGAGGCGATCGGCCTGTCGTCCATCGCCGGCCTGCTGCAGCCCATCGGCCGCCGCGAGGCGGGCGGGTTGGCGATCGAGCTCGGCACGCACGACGATTGCGCCTTCGTGCTGCAGGCGCCGATCGCGCCCGGCCTGCTGTGCCCGGTGCCGGTCGCGGGCTGGCGCCGGCTGGAGCACGGCCATCCGGCCCCGGTGCGACAGCGCAGCGGCATCGTGGCGCTGGACGGCGAACGCGAGCTCGCCTTCGGCGCGCACGACGAGGTCACCATCACGCTGCACGAGCAGGCCTTCCGCAGCCTCGACGTGTCGGCCTGCATGCGGTATGCGGCCGATGCCGGACTGATGCGCGGCACCGTGCAGGCATGACCCAGTTTTCCCCCCAAAGCCATGACAAAGGAGACAGCGATGGCCACTTCCTCTTCGCGCGGCGCGGCGGCGCCGCTACCGCTCGACAAGCAGATGCTGCTGGACGTCTACCGCAGGATGCGCACGATCCGCGAGTTCGAGGAACGACTGCACGTGGATTTCTCGCGCGGCGACATTCCCGGCTTCGTCCACCTGTATGCCGGCGAGGAAGCCGCGGGCGTCGGCATCCTGCACCACCTGCATGACGGCGACCGCATCGCCAGTACCCATCGCGGGCACGGCCACTGCATCGCCAAGGGCGTGGACCCGGTGGCGATGATGAAGGAGATCTACGGACGCAAGGGCGGATCCTGCAATGGCAAGGGCGGCTCCATGCATATCGCCGACCTGTCCAAGGGCATGATGGGCGCCAACGGCATCCTGGGCGCGGGCGCGCCGCTGATCTGCGGTGCCGCGCTGGCAGCGAAGTTCCGCGGCAAGGGCGAGGTCGGCGTGACCTTCGTCGGCGATGGCGCCTCCAACCAGGGCACTTTCCTCGAAAGCCTCAACCTGGCCGCGGTGTGGAACCTGCCGGTGATCTTCGTCATCGAGAACAACGGCTACGCCGAGTCGACCGCGCGCGAGTACGGCACCGCGGTCGACAGCTACGTGGACCGCGCCGCCGGCTTCGGCGTACCCGGCGTGACCGTGGACGGCACCGATTTCTTCGCTGTGCACGAAGCGGCCGGCGAGGTGATCCGGCGCGCGCGCGAAGGCGGCGGCCCTTCGTTGCTCGAGTGCAAGATGGTTCGCTTCTACGGCCACTTCGAGGGCGATGCGCAGACCTACCGTGCCGCCGGCGAGCTGGACGACATCCGCGCCAACAAGGACTGCCTGAAGCGCTTCGCACGCACGGTCACGCAGGCGGAGGCGCTGTCCGCCGCGGAACTCGAAGCGATCGACCGCGAGGTGGCCGCGCTGATCGAGCACGCGGTGCAGGAGGCGAAGGCCGCGCCGCAGCCCGGTCCGGCAGACCTGCTCACCGACGTCTACGTGCGCTACTGAGCGCGGGCAGACCGATATCGCGCCACCGGCGGATTCGATACGTTCGATACGTTCGATACGCAGCGGCAAGCGCCGAGAAAACACCACCAGCATCGACAGGAGACAAGACATGTCGCGCAGACTCAGCATGAAGCTGGCGATCAACGAAGCGATCGACCAGGAAATGACCCGTGACCCGAGCGTGATCATGCTCGGCGAGGATATCGTCGGCGGCGCCGGCGCGGACGGCGAGAAGGACGCCTGGGGCGGGGTCCTCGGCGTCACCAAGGGCTTGTACGCCAAGCATGGCGACCGGCTGCTCGACACGCCGCTGTCGGAGTCCGCCTACGTCGGCGCCGCCATCGGCGCCGCCGCCTGCGGCATGCGCCCCATCGCCGAACTGATGTTCATCGACTTCATGGGCGTGTGCTTCGACCAGATCTTCAACCAGGCGGCCAAGTTCCGCTACATGTTCGGCGGCAAGGCCGAGACGCCGGTGGTGATCCGCGCCATGGTGGGCGCGGGCTTCCGTGCGGCCGCGCAGCACAGCCAGATGCTGACGCCGATCTTCACCCACGTGCCCGGGCTCAAGGTGGTGTGCCCGTCCACGCCCTACGACACCAAGGGCCTGCTGATCCAGGCGATCCGCGACAACGATCCGGTCATCTTCTGCGAGCACAAGAACCTCTATGGCCTGGAGGGCGAAGTACCGGAGAACTCCTATGCGATTCCCTTCGGCGAAGCCAATGTGGTGCGCGACGGCAAGGACGTGTCCATCGTCACCTATGGCCTGATGGTGCACCGCGCGCTGGAAGCGGCCGCGACGCTGGCCAAGGAAGGCATCGAGGCCGAAGTGGTGGACCTGCGCACGCTGTCGCCGCTGGATCTCGATACGGTGCTGGAGACAGTGGAGAATACCGGCCGCCTGGTGGTGGTCGACGAGGCCAGCCCGCGCTGCAACATCGCCACCGACATCGCCGCGCAGGTCGCCTCGCAGGCGTTCGGCGCGCTCAAGGCCGGCATCGAGATGGTATGCCCGCCGCATACGCCGGTGCCGTTCTCGCCCGTGCTGGAGGATCTCTACATCCCCAGCGCGGCGCAGATCGCCGATGCCGCGCGCAAGACCATGAAGGGAGGGAAACACTGATGGGCGCGACCACGCAAGACAAGGGCATCACGCCCATCGTGATGCCCAAATGGGGCCTGTCGATGAAGGAAGGGACGATCAACGACTGGCTGGTCGCCGAAGGCGATGCGATTGCGGTCGGCATGCCGATTCTCGACGTCGAGACCGACAAGATCGCCAATGCGGTGGAGGCGTCCGACGCCGGCATCCTGCGGCGCAAGGTGGCCGCCGTGGGTGACGTGCTGCCGGTCAAGGCGCTGCTCGGCGTGCTGGCGTCGCCCGAGGTCAGCGACGCCGAGATCGACGCTTACGTGGCGGGCTACGAGACGCCGTCGACCGACGAGGACGAAGCGGACGAAGCCGCTTCCGCCTACCAGTATGCGGACGTCGACGGCATCCGCGTGCGCTATGCGAAGAAGGGCGTGGGCGGTGCGCCGGTGCTGTTCCTGCACGGCTTCGGCGGCGACCTCGACAACTGGCTGTTCAATCTCGATGCCCTGGCCGAGGGCCACGCCGTCTATGCGCTCGACCTCCCCGCGCACGGACAGTCCACGCCACGGCTGCCCGGCACCACGCTGGCCGCACTGGCGGCCTTCGTGGCGCGCTTCATGGATGCGGCCGGACTCGAGGCCGCGCATGTGGTCGGCCACTCGATGGGCGGCGGGGTCGCGGCACAGCTCGCGCTCGATGCGCCGGGGCGGGTGCTGTCGCTGGCGCTGATATCGCCCGCGGGCCTGGGCGAGGAGGTCAATCAGGGCTATACGGCCGGCTTCGTCGCGGCACAGTCGCGGCGCGAACTGAAGCCGGTGGTGGAGCAGCTCTTCGCCGATCCGGCACTGGTCAGCCGGCAGATGCTGGATGACCTGCTCCGCTACAAGCGCCTGGACGGTGTGGGCGAGGCGCTGGCGGCCCTGGACGCCGGCCTGTTCGCCGGCGGGCGGCAGCAGGAGCGTCCCGGCCTGCGCCTGGCCGGGGCAGGGCCGGCGCGCGTGCTGGTGATCTGGGGCGCGCAGGATCGCATCATCCCCGCCGAGCACGCCGGCAATGCGCCGGCCGGTGCCACGGTGAAGGTGTTTGCCGACGCCGGCCATATGAGCCAGATGGAGAAGGCGGCCGAAGTCAACGCCTTGCTCAGGCAGCACGTGGCAGGCTGACACGGCGTGCGGCGGCGCGCCGCCGCACGCTGCTCCCGGGCCTGTCGCACAGCGGCGTCGCGGTCCGGGCGGCGGCTGGCGCCACGGTCCGCTGCGATGGACAATGGCATGCGGTCCAATGGCACGCGGTCGCCTGCCGCCGGTCGCGGCCCGTCCTTCCCTTTCCGATCACCACAACGATGCCATTCGAACTCGTCGAGCCGGAAGTCTCCGCGGACGGCCCGCTGCACGCCGAGCTGGCGTTGCTCGCCAGGGCGGAGGCGGGCGCGCCGCTGGCGCAGCTGTGGCAGGCGCCCGCCTCGCTGGTGGTGCCGCGCAGCTACCTGCGCTTCGCTGCCTTCGAGGCGGCGCGGACGGACTTCGCCGCGCGCGGCTGTCCGGTGTGGCTGCGCCAGTCCGGCGGCGGGCTGGTGCCGCAGGGACCGGGCATCCTGAACCTGACCTTGGCCTACCGCGTGGGCGGCGCTCCGGGCGACCTGGCCGAGGCGGTCTACCTGCATCTGTGCGACGTGCTGCGGGCGGCCCTGGACGCGCTCGGCGTGGCGACGCACTGGCAGGCGGTCGACGGGTCGTTCTGCGACGGCCGCTTCAATCTCGCCTGGGGGCCGGCCGGTGCCGCGCGCAAGATCGCGGGCACGGCGCAATACTGGCGCCGCGTGCCGGCGGCGCAGACCGGAGCCACCCCGGGGCATGTGGTGCTGGCCCATGCGGTGCTGGTGGTCGATGCCGACCTGGACGAGATCCACCGGCGCGCCAACGGATTCGAGGCGCGGCTTGGCAGCGGCCGCCATTACGACCCGGCCGCCGTGGTCAGCGTGCGGCAGGCGATCGAGGCGGGCGGGGCGAGTGCGGGCGGCGCGCTTGCCGCACGCGTCGGCGAGCGGCTGCGCGCTGCGCTGGCGCAGCGGCCGCCGCCCCGCTAAGCGGCGCGGAGGTGGGCGGGCTGCTTCCGGGCGGGCGCGCCACGGGGGCTCAATGCTCGGGCTGGAAATGCAGGTCACCGTACCAGGCACGTGCCGTGGTGCCGGTATTGTCGGTGTCGGTCAACAGGCCGTAGGCGATCAGCTTGCCCGGTTTCTCATGGAAGACCTGCTCGTAGTCGCGCACGATGTCGCGCTGGAACTGCAGCCAGCGGCCGGCCTCGGCGCTGCCGCCGCTGACCACGATCATCTGCACCCGTGAGGTGAGGGGATTGGCGATCACGGCGCCCGGCGGTGCGGATTCCGACCAGATGTACATCAAGGTGGCGTAGGGCAGTTCCATGCCGGCCAGGCCCTGGGCGAGGTGCATCTGTACCCGCTGGCCAAACGTCAGCTTGCTGCGGTCGCCGTCGAAGAAGAACACCAGGCGCGCCGGCGCGTCTTCCTGTGTGGACAGGTGGTTGTCGGCACCGGTGATCGGCGCGGCGACCTTCCAGCGCCAGCTGACGGCGGGCGTCTGCGCCAGGTCGATGTCGCCGTGGCGCAGCAGCGCCGAGGCGGAGCCGTCGGCATCGGCCTGGATCACGGTGTTGCCGCCATCGTCCACCAGCGTGTAATGGGTCAGGCGCTTGCCCTTGACGACCGGCAGGTTATGCCAGCCGGGTGGCAGGGGGCCGGCCGGATGGGCGGAGGAGAAGGCGCCGCCGGCCGGTCCCCGCGGGGCTGGCACCGCCGAAGCGGCTGCGGCCGGCTGGACCGATGCCGCTGCCGTCGCGGCCGGGGTGGTGTCGTGCGCCGGTTGCGCCAGCGCCAGCGCAGGCATCAGCAGCGCGCAGCGCCAGGCGAAACCGAACCGGAGCCGCAGGCGGGCCGCTGGGCGCCACGGGCGATGGAGGACGGGGCGGCTGGTGGCGGCGTGCCGGTCGATGGGCATGGGGCCGGTCGTGTGGTGAAGTCAACCACGATTGTAGGGCGCGGCGCCGGCGGGAGGCCGGCAGCGACGGCCCGGGCCAGGCAAAAAAATCGCGGCCACGGGGGCCGCGAAATCGGGAACTTGAGGGGGGTCGAATCCCTCATGAGCGATAACGGGCGATTGCGCAGTGCTTTTCACCCTACTTCCCGGGGGGCAGGTGGAGGCGAGCATGTGGCTGGACATACGGGGAGCGGGCTAGCCGGCGGTGGCCAGGGTTCCGCGTGGCGCCGCTTGCCCGGCCAGGCGTGCGCTGATGGCAGCCTCCAGTTCCGCCCGGGCCGCGTCCAGCCAGGGCAGGCGGTGGCGTACCGGATCGTTGCCGGACAATTCGTGGGCGTGGATCTCGCGCAGGAAGTAACGCACCATATTGCCGGCCCTGGCGGGCACCGGCAGCATGCCCAGCAGCTGGCGCCGGGGCAGCAGGCCCAGCGCCGCAGCGTGCAGCAGGCCGGCCCAGGCCGTGCGGCCCAGGCCGAGATAGAGCATGTCTACCGGCAGGCGCGGCAACAGGCCGAGGAAATGTTCGTCATAGATGGCGCGCAGCATGGGCACGTCGAGCAGGGCCGCCAGCGCGCCGTCGAAGACCTGTCCGCGCCGGGTCGTGGCATGGGGCAGCAGCGCGAGCGGCTGCAGGAGGTCGAAGGCCTCGCTCCACAGCGAGGCCGCCGCCGCTATCCCGAGCAGCCTGGGTAGTTGGAAATGGTCAAGCATGCGGATCAGGTTGGGGCGGATCAGCGCTCCACCCAATTCCACTTCCCGCTTGTTCTCGCACTGGATCGCGCGTCCGGGCCGCTGTGTCGCCAGCAGGCGCGCGGTCAGCTCCGCCGCGAGCCTGACGTGCGTGTGGCCTGGCGTCAGGCTGACCAGCGCCAGCCTGGCGCCGGGATTCCGGTGCTCGAACGGCACATAGCTCGCGCTATGGATGGCATCGTGCTGGACCAGGACCGGCGACGCGATCACGCCCACCGCCCCGCCGCGCAGGATGCGGGCGCAATACTCTTCGAAATAACTTGCCAAGATGGAGACCCCCTCCGCATCCCTACCCGTCGAAATGCCTAGCAACAAAGCTCTTGTCTTTGTCCCTTGATCGTACGAGCGGGGCCGGGCGGCGGCAAAAACCGCTGTGCTGTTTGCGGCAGCCGGGGGCGCGTGCTTGGTGGTGCAGCGAACAGAGTCGGGTGCGTCCGCCCTGGGTCTGCCGCGCATGCCGGGCAGGGCAATGCGGGAACAGTCCGGGCGGCGAGGCATGACCTGGGTGCGGGCATGGCGCCGCGGGGCGCGTGCCGAGGTATTGGCGGACGTGGGAAAAAACGCCGGACACGAGGTGTCCGGCAACCCATTTGCTGACTCAGGCGGTGTCGAATGACCTGAGATTCAAATGATAACCATTATCATTTGCGGCGGCAAGCTTGCCGGCCACCGCCGGCTTCACGCCGGCAGTGGCTCGGTACTCAATACGGCAGGCCCACGTAGTTCTCGGCCAGCGCGGCCGAGGCCGCAGCCGAGCCGACCACATAGTCCAGTTCGGCCTGCTGCAAGCGCCTGGCGAAGGCGTCCGCATCGGGGAAGCGGTGCAGCAGGGAGGTCATCCACCAGGAGAAGCGCTCCGCCTTCCAGATGCGCGCCAGGCATTTGTGCGAGTAGCCGTCGAGGCCGCCGCCGTCGCGCTCCTGGTAGTACTGGATCAGGCCGTCGGCCAGGTAGAGCACGTCGCTCGCCGCCAGGTTCAGGCCTTTGGCGCCGGTGGGTGGCACGATGTGAGCGGCATCCCCGGCGAGGAACAGCCGGCCGAAGCGTATGGGCTCGCAGACGAAGCTGCGCAGTGGCGCGATGCTCTTTTCGATGCTGGGGCCGGTGACCAATGCCTCGGCGGCGGCCGGATCGAGGCGGCGGCGCAGTTCGTCCCAGAAGCGTGCATCGCTCCAGTCCTTCGCCTGCTCGTCTGCGGGTACCTGGATGTAGTAGCGGCTGCGCGTCAGCGAGCGCATGCTGCATAGCGCGAAGCCGCGCTCGTGGCTGGCGTAGATCAGTTCGTCGGCAACCGGCGGCGTCTCGCTCAGCACGCCGAGCCAGCCGAACGGATAGACGCGTTCGAAGATCTGGCGCGAGCGCTCGGGGACGCTCTGCCGGCTGACGCCGTGGAAGCCGTCGCAGCCGGCGATGAAATCGCACTGCAGTTCATGCTGTCGGCCGTCCTTCGTGTAGCGCACGCGCGGCGTGTCCGCGTCGAAGTCGTGCAGACTGACCTGCTCCGCTTCATAGATGGTGAGCGCGCCTGCGGCGGCGCGGGCGTCCATCAGGTCGTGGGTGACCTCGGTCTGCCCGTAGACCGTGACCGAACGGCCGATCAGCGCGTGCAGGTCGATGCGATGGCGCGTACCGTCGAATGCCAGCTCTATGCCATGGTGGACCAGTCCTTCCCGGTGCAGCCGTGCTGCGACGCCGGCGCGCTCGAGGGCATCGACCGTGACACTCTCCAGGATGCCCGCTCGGATCCGGCCGAGCACATAGTCGGGACTGCGCTGTTCGAGGATGACGGCGTCGATGCCGGCGCGGGCCAGCAATTGTCCGAGCAGCAGGCCTGCGGGGCCCGCGCCGATGATGGCGACTTGGGTGCGCATCGTTGTCTCCAGGGGCGGATGTTATGTGTGGAGGTAACGATAGCCGCGGCTGCGGGCCGTCGGGAAGGGACGGAGCGAACCAAGACCAGGACATATCGAACATTGTGCTTCTGTCCGCGCCGAAGCCCGCCCGGTTCACGCTCCGCGGCCTGGCATACTGCAGTGCGTCATGCCAGCTCTTTCCGCCCGAGGGTTTGATGGCAGAAGAGATGTCGGCAAGGACGTCTCGAACATGCCGGGGTGCGCCCGCCTGCGCCTGGGCCTTGCCGGCAGGCGAGGCGGCGCGTCGCTCAGGCCAGCGAGGTCTCGATACTGATCTGGGCCGACAGGCTCTTGTGGACCGGGCAGCGATTGGCCACGCGCAGGAGATCGTCGAGCACCGGCTGTTCCAGTTCGCCCTCGATCTTGATGGTCCGCTTGAGCTGGTACTTGCCGGCTTCTTCTACGTGAGCGACCGAGACGGCGACCGATCGGATCGGGTAGGCCTTGCGCTTGGCATAAAGCTGGATCGTCAGCGTGGTGCAGGCGGCCAGTGCCGAATCCAGCAGATCGTGCGGATTGGGCAGGCTCGGGTCGCCGCCGGCCGAGGTATCGAGGTCGGCTGCCCAATGGGCGCTGCCATTGTCCAGTGCGCAGGCACTCGAGCCCTGGTCGGCTTTCCAGCTTGCGTGAATCGTCATGGGGTGTCCTTGTACAGTGTGGTGAGGGGGAGAGACTGGACGAGGTGGCGTGGCCGCCCCGTCATCCCGGCCATCTGGGATATGTCGATTCTATATATAGAGAGTGGAGAGGACTGGCGGGACGGCCCCCTGGCCCCGTCGGGCAGCATAGGTGGCGCTTGCGCCACCTATGCTGTGTTTTTTCGGCTTTTTCTTCTTCTTGTCAAAAAGGCTTGCCAAGGCGGCCGGACTGGCCTACTATTCGCCCCCTCGCAACACGAAGCGCAGCGGCAAAG
>JABLTH010041312.1_pt1 | contig 10363 bp, 9 predicted proteins | sample 7875711 | NCBI WGS metagenome assembly JABLTH01 (sample SAMN14941262, study PRJNA633318) | bioreactor metagenome | isolation source: bioreactor | place: China | collected 2019-03-05 | reverse complement strand
TCAGCCTTGGTTCACGCCGCGAGGTAGTGCGGCGTGTCGGTACTGAGGTTGTCCCATCCTGAGTGCTAGTAACTCTAGTGGTAATTGAGCCCAAAGTGAAAGACGCCACGGATGCGTCGGATGACTACTGTCCCACCCGCCGGCTCCGGCCCGCGACGGCGAGACGTTTCAGCACGTCAGACGTCACTTCCCAGCCCATGCAGGCGTCCGTGATGCTCTGCCCGTACACGAGCGCCGCGCGCGTCGCGGGACCGGCCTGAGGGTCGAACTTCTGGGCGCCGGCCACGAGGAAGCTCTCCAGCATCACCCCGGCGATCGAATCGGCCGTCGCCGCGCCCTCCAGCTGCTCGGCGAGCTCGACGGCGACGCCGGCCTGGCGCACATGGTCCTTGCCGCTGTTGCCGTGACTGGCGTCCACGACCACCCGGGGGTTGCCGCCCCTCGTCTGGAGCGCCCTGGACACCTCGGCGATGGATGCGGCGTCGTGATTCGGTCCGGAGGCGCCGCCCCGGAGGATGACATGTCCGTCGCGGTTCCCGGCCGCGTGGACCACGCTGGTCCGCCCGTCCAGATCGGCGCCGAGGAACGACTGCTCCCCCGCGGCGGCCTGGCACGCGTCGATCGCGTGCCCCACGGTGCCGTCCGTCGCGTTCTTGAAGCCCACGGGCAGGTCCAGCGCGGCCGCCATCTGCCGGTGCACCTGGCTCTCCGTGGTCCTCGCCCCCACCGCGCCCCAGCTCACGAGGTCCTCCAGGTACGGTGCGCTGAAGGGTTCCAGGAACTCCGTGGCCACGGGCAGCCCGAGGTCCGTCACGTCCAGCAGGAATCCGCGGGCCCGGTCCAGCCCGCTGGCGATGTCGTGGCCGCCGTCCAGCCCGGGGTCGTTGATCAGGCCCTTCCAGCCGACCGTGGTGCGCGGCTTCTCGAAGTAGCTGCGCATCACCACGAGCAGATCCTCCCGGTGCCGTTCGGCTTCCTCCGCGAGGCGCCGGGCGTACTCCAGTCCCGCCTCGGTGTCATGCACGGAACACGGACCCACCACCACGAGGAGCCTGTCGTCCAGGCCGTTGAGGATGGCGCGGACCTCGTCACGGCCGCGGGCGACGACGCTCGCCTGGGCCGCCGTGAGCGGCCGGGAGGCGCGGAGCTCGCGAGGAGTGGGCAGCGGCGCGTAGCGGGTCACCGGAACGGTCGCGGCGGGAGAAGCGGTTCCCGCGGCGAGCGGGAGATCCAGGGTGGACGGGGCTGCCGGGTTCACGATGGCTGCTGGTTTCATGATCTGGGTCCTCGGTTCTGGACGGACCCTGACCCGCAGAGCCCGCCGGAATGGCGAAGGGCAGGGATTGCATCCCTGCCCTGTGTGCTCTGAAGGTCGATGTGTATGCGCGACTAGCGACGCCGTTGGCCCTCCAGAGCCACAGCAAAATACGCATACCAACGCTTCGTCATGGTCCCAAACTGTAAGACCTCCGCCCGGCCCGCGCAAGCCCGCGGCCGGATTATGGCGAGCCCGGCCGCCCTCCAGGTCACGCAACTACACACGGAGACCTATATGACAGGCGCACGCGACGCCGTCGTCGTGCGTCGGTACATTTGCCAGCAACCGCGGCGCATCGGCGCCCGGCGAACACCCCGCTGTTCCTCCCGGTCCCGCTGTCATCGGCAGCTCCGGCTCACTGAAGGAAGACCTCATGAAGACCTGGAAATCCCGTCTGGCCGTCACCGCCACCGCTCTCGCAGCAGTCCTCGGCATGACCGCCTGCAGCGGTGGGGCCTCCGGAGCGAGCGGCACCCAGCTTTCGATCGTCGGCTTCGCCGTCCCCGAGACGGCCAACAAGGCCATTGCCGCCAAGTTCCAGCAGACCGACGCCGGCAAGGGCGTCACCTTCAGCGGCTCCTACGGCGCTTCCGGCGACCAGAGCCGCAAGGTCGCCGCCGGCGCCAAGGCCGATTACGTCCACTTCTCCCTGCAGAGCGACGTCACCCGCCTCGTCAAGGCCGGTCTCGTCGATGAGGACTGGAACAAGAACGCCACGAAGGGCATCGTCTCGGACTCCGTGGTCGTCCTCGTGGTGCCGAAGGGCAACCCCCAGGGCATCAAGGGCTGGGAGGACCTGACCCGTCCCGACGTCAAGATCATCACCCCGGACCCCAAGTCCTCCGGCTCCGCCCGCTGGAACATCCTGGGCGCCTACGGCCACGCGGTCGCCTCCGGCAAGACCGAGGCCCAGGCCTCCGACTTCCTGAAGAAGATCTTCGCGAACGTGACCCAGTGGGCCGGCAGCGGCCGCGAGGCCACGGAAGCCTTCGACAAGAAGGTCGGCAACGTCCTCATCTCCTACGAGAACGAGGCGATCCTCGCCCGGCAGAAGGGCAAGGACTACGACTACATCGTGCCGAATGACACCGTGCTGATCGAGAACCCGGGCGCCATCCTGAAGAAGGCCGACCCCAAGGCCAAGGACTGGCTGAACTTCGTGCTCAGCAAGGACGGCCAGACCGAGTTCGCCAAGACCGGTTTCCGCCCCGTGATCGACGGCGTGAAGACCGAGGTCAAGGGCGCCAACGATCCCGCCAACCCGTTCCCCACCCCTGAGCACCTGCTCACGGTGGAGAAGGACTTCGGCGGCTGGACCACCGTGGACAAGAAGTTCTTCGCGGACGGCGCCCTCATCGACCAGCTGCGTGCGGCGGCCGTCAAGAAATGAAGCCCGACACGCTGACCCGCCCCGCCGCCGCGGGCCTCGGACTCGCGCTGCTCTGGTTCAGCATCCTGGTGCTGATCCCGCTCGCCGCGATCGTCCTGAGCTCGACGGCGGGGGGCTGGCAGCAGTTCATCGGCACCATCACGGACCCGCAGACCTTCGCGGCACTGCGGCTGACCGTGCTGCAGGCCCTGGGCGCGGCGCTCGTGAACGTCGTGGTGGGAACGACGATCGCCTGGGTCCTGGTCCGCGACCGCTTCCCGGGCAAGGCGATCCTCGAGGTCATCATCGACATCCCGTTCGCGCTGCCGACCATCGTGGCCGGTCTGGTTCTGCTGAGCCTGTACGGGCCGGAGAGCCCGCTCAGCATCAACGTGGTCAACACGCAGCAGGGCATCTTCCTGGCGCTGCTGTTCGTCACCCTCCCCTTCGTGGTCCGGACCGTGCAGCCGGTGCTCCTGGAGCTCGACCAGGACGTCGAAGAGGCGGCCGCGTCCCTCGGCGCCGGACGCTTCACCACCTTCCGGCGCGTGCTGCTGCCCGCGCTGATCCCGGCGATCACGGCCGGCGCCTCCCTGGCGTTCGCCCGGGCCATCAGCGAGTTCGGGGCCCTCGTCCTGATCTCCGGCAACACGCCATTCGAGACCGAGGTGGCGTCTCTGAAGATCCTCAAGTTCATCGAGAGCGACAACCGGGCCGCGGCCGCCTCCGTGGCGCTGGTCCTGCTGGTGGTCTCCCTGGCCGTCCTGGTCGCGCTCGACATCCTGCAACGGAAGGTGGCGCGTCGTGGCTGAAACGTCCCTGTCCACCGGCGTCTCCGCAGGCGCGGCCGCCGGCGCCGCCGCCGCTCCGGGTGGTGACGAGAACGTCGTGTCCCGCGCACCGCGTTCGACGGCGCCCCGGCGGGCCGGCCGCCGTCGGCCGTCCGGCCCGAACCGCAGCGGCGGGAGCCCGGTCCGCATCCTGCTGCGCGTGCTCGTGATCGGCTACCTGTTCTTCCTGGTCGTGTGGCCCGTGTCGCTCGTGGTGCTGCGGACTTTCGCGCCGGTCAACGACGTCGGCGGTTTGGACGCCTTCCTGACCCGCCTCGCGGACCCGGCGTTCGGGTATGCCTTCAACCTGACGCTGACCGCCGCTCTCTGGGCCGTGGGCCTCAACGCGGTGTTCGGGCTCGGCATCTCCCTCCTTCTGGTCCGCTACTCATTCCCCGGACGCCGGCTCCTCTCCGCCCTGGTGGACCTGCCCATGTCCGTCTCCCCCGTCGTGGTGGGCCTGGCCCTGGTCCTCGCGTACAGCAGCAATCAGGGCTGGTTCGGCCCGGTCCTGGAATCCCTGAACTGGCAGATCATCTTCTCCACGCCGGGCATCGTCCTGGCCACCACCTTCGTCTCGCTGCCCCTCGTGATCCGCGAGATCGTCCCGGTCCTCCAGGAGATCGGCACCGAGCAGGAGCTCGCGGCCCGCAGCCTGGGCGCCGGGGCGGTGCAGACGTTCCTGCGCATCACGCTGCCGGCCATCAAGTGGGCGCTCGTATACGGCGTCGTGCTGTCGCTGGCCCGTGCGCTCGGCGAGTTCGGGGCCGTGAAGATCGTGAGCCAGGGAGCGTCCTTCAACGGCGAGACCGCCACCCTCCTGGTGGCCAACCGCTACGGCAACTTCGACGAGGCGACCGCTTACGCCGCCGCGTTCCTCCTGGTCCTGATCGCCATCACCGCACTGGTGGTCGTGACCATCCTCCGCCCCTCCAAGGAGCATCGCTCATGAGCATCACGGTTTCACAGGTCAACAAGAACTTCGGGGACTTCGTGGCCCTGCAGGACATCAACCTGGACATCCCCACCGGGCAGCTGACCGCACTGCTCGGCCCGTCCGGCGGCGGCAAGTCCACCCTGCTGCGCATCATCGCCGGCCTGGAGAATGCCGACTCGGGCAGCATCACCATCAGCGGCCAGGAGGCCACGCATCTGCCGGCGCAGAAGCGCAATGTGGGCTTCGTTTTCCAGCACTACGCCGCGTTCAGGCACATGACCGTCGCGAAGAACATCGCGTTCGGCCTGGAGATCCGCAAGCTGCCCAAGGCGCGTATCAAGGAGAAGGTGGACTCGCTCCTGGAACTGGTGCACCTGACCCAGTTCGCGAACCGGCTCCCGGCGCAGCTCTCGGGCGGTCAGCGGCAGCGCATGGCGCTGGCCCGCGCGCTGGCGATCGAGCCCAGCGTGTTGCTGCTGGACGAGCCGTTCGGCGCGCTCGACGCCAAGGTCCGCAAGGAGCTCCGGGACTGGCTGCGGCGCCTGCACGACGAGGTCCACGTGACGACCCTCTTCGTCACCCATGACCAGGAGGAGGCCCTCGAAGTGGCCGACAACATCGTGGTCATCAACCATGGCCGCGTGGAACAGGTCGGCACGCCGGACGAGCTCTATGACGAGCCCGCCAACGACTTCGTCCTCGGCTTCCTGGGCCCCGTGACCGAATTCCACGGCCGACTGGTCCGGCCGCACGATCTGGAGATCTTCACCTCGGAGACACCCGGCGCCACGGCCGGGCGGATCATCCGGAGCACCCGGGTGGGGTTCGAGGTGCGCCTCGAAGTGCAGCCGCTCGCCGCTCCCGACGGCCCCCCGGTGAACGTGGTGGTGACCCGCGGAGAGGCCCGCTCGCTCGGGCTGGCCGTCGGCGACACGGTGTTCCTCGGACTCCAGGCCGCCCTGGTCTGATCCGCGCCGCCTGGTCCGCGCCTCGTCTCCTCTGATCGACTGCTCCACAGGATGCCGCTTTCCCCGGATTTCAGCCTGAATCCGCATCCTGTGGAGCAGTCGATCAGGGTGGGGCTACTTCTTGCGGCCCAGCTTGGGAAGGTTCGCCAACACCTCGGCCGCACGCGTCGCCGCGCGGCTCGCAGCCCGGCCGAGCTGCTGCCCCGTGTTGGCCACGGTTCCCGCTTCCAGACCGCCGAGTTCGGCATGGTCCGCTTCCGGCTGGACGAATGCGGCGGCTGCAGGCTGAACGGCCGGAGCCGACGACGGCGCCACGCGGCTTCCGGGGCCGCCCGCGGTCTGCTGCCGGGACGGCCGAGCCGGTGACGCCACTGGCGCCAGGCCGCCGAGCCAATCCTGCACCGCGCGCAGGGGTTCCCGTTCAAGGGAGTAATAGCGCTTCTGGCCCTGGGCGCGCATGGTCACGAGCCCGGCTTCCCGCAAGACCCGGAGATGCTTGGAAACCGTGGGCTGGCTCGCCTGGAGATCCTCCACGAGCTCGCCGACGGCTTTGTCGCCGGAACGGAGCGCGGACAGGATCTCCCGCCGTGTCGGTTCGGCAATGACCGCGAAGATGTCGTCAACCACCATGCGTCTTACCCTAGCGACATATATCGCCGAAGGCATCCTTATGCCGTCATGAGTCCTGGCCCGGGTTCATCGGGCGCGCGGCCTCTCGGCCCGTGTCGCGCCCCGCAGAGGCTTCAGTCGAACCAGGGGTCGAGCCCGAAGAGCGGGAAGACTTCCTTGCGGGTGGCCATGATCGCGCGGTCCACCGCGTTGGACGGGTCATACCCGGTCTCCCAGGACCGCCACCAGATGTCCTCGCCGTCACCCATGAACCGCGGCGCCTCCACGCCGAAGTCCCGTTCCACGCGCTCGATCCAGCGCTCCGGGACCGGGGTGCTCACGGGCAGGGAGCGTCCGCTGGCGATGGCCACCAGATGGGTCCAGGACCGGGGCACCACGGAACACACCTCGTACCCGCCGCCACCCGTGGCGATCCAGCGGTCGCCGCAGTGGCGCTGCGCGAGGGACGCGACGGAATTCATGGCCTCCCGCTGTCCGTCCACCGTGACGCGGAGATTGCTGAGGGGATCGTCACGGTGCGAGTCCGCCCCGTGCTGGCTCACGACGACCTCCGGCGCAAACTCCCGCACCACCGCCGGAACCACCGAGTGGAACGCACGCAACCAGCCGGCGTCGTCCGTCCCCGCCGGAAGGGCGATGTTCACCGCGCTGCCCATGGCGTCCGGCCCGCCGGTCTCCACCGGGAAGCCGGTGCCGGGGAAGAGGGTCTGCCCGGACTCGTGGAGGGAAATGGTCAGGACCCGTGGATCGTTCCAGAAGATGCTCTGGGTTCCGTCGCCGTGATGGGCGTCGACATCGATGTACGCCACGCGCCGCACGCCCCCGTCAAGGAGACGCGTGATCGCGAGGGCGGCGTCGTTGTAGATGGAGAAACCACTTGCGCGATCACTGGCCGCGTGGTGCATGCCCCCACCGAAATTCACCGCCCGGACGGCTTCCCCGGAAAGTATGCGGTCCGCGGCAAGCAATGAGGCACCCGCCAGGCGCGCGGCCGCCTCATGCATGCCGGCGAAGGCGGGGTCGTCCTCGGTGCCCAGTCCCAGCAGCGGCAGGGGGTTGCCGGGATCCGCCGAGACCTGGTGGACCGCCGCCACATACGCGGGGTCGTGGACCCGCTCGAGCTCCGCGTCCGTGGCGACCTCCGGAGCCAGCACCGTCACCTGAGGCCGGTACAGCACGCCGAGATCCTGGGCCAGCTGCGCAGTCAGCTCAAGCCGGGCCGGCGCCATGGGATGGGTGGGGCCGAAGTCATAGGCCGTCATGGCCGGGTCCCAGACCACCGTCGTCAGCGGCATGTCATGATTCACCGCACTCCGCGGCACGGCCGGGGAGGGGGCGGGGGAAGACGGCGCCGGTGCTGCTTCATGGGACTGAGACATCAAGGACAGGCTACACGTCAGCCGTGCAATGCGGCCGAATGGTGGTTAACTACTGCAAGGACAACGCGGGCCCCGGCCCAGAGCCTCAACAGAAGGACTGCTCATGCCCACCTCCGGGCCCCATCACCAGCCCCCACGGCCCTCCCGGGCCGAGGCGGCCCCGACGCCTGGCGGACGTGCCACGGGGAAGGCCCGCCGCGGCGTCGCGCCGGGCACTCCTGGCGGTCGGACCGTGCGTGGCGACCAGGGCATGGACGCCCCGTTCGCCGAACCCCTCACGGGCTGGCAGCCGCCCCAGGAATCCGGCAGGTTCGGCGCCTTCACGGCGGTGCGCGACTTCATCGACCGGCTCGCCAACTCCTCGCCGGCGCGGCTGGCGCTCGTGGCCTTCACCTCGGTCATCCTGCTCTTCACCTTCCTGCTCTCGCTGCCGATGGCGTCCAGCAGCGGACAGGTCACCCCGCTGCACCAGGCCCTGTTCACGGCCGTCTCGGCGGTCTGCGTCACCGGCCTGACCGTCGTGTCGACCGCGGCGCACTGGACCTTCTTCGGGCAGCTCGTGATCATGATCGGCATCTTCGTCGGCGGCCTCGGCACGCTGACCCTCGCCTCGCTCCTGGCCCTCATGGTCAGCAAGAAGCTCGGCGTGCGCGGCAAGCTCATCGCTCAGGAGGCCATGAACAACGCCGGCAGGCTCGGCGAGGTCGGCACCCTGCTGCGGGTGGTCATCATGACGTCCATGGTGATCGAAGGCGCCCTGGCCCTGGCCCTCATCCCGCGGTTCTGGACGCTCGGCGAGAGCTTCTGGACGGGCATCTGGCATGGGGTCTTCTACTCGATCTCCGCATTCAACAACGCCGGATTCACGCCGCACTCGGACGGGATCGTGCCGTATGAGACGGACCTGTGGATCCTGATCCCCCTCATGCTCGGCGTCTTCCTGGGCTCCCTGGGCTTCCCCGTGGTGATGGTCCTGCAGCAGAACGGCCTGAACTGGCGCAAGTGGAACCTCCACACGAAGCTGACCATCCAGGTGTCCCTCATCCTCCTGGTGGTCGGCAGCCTCCTCTGGGCCCTCATGGAGTGGGACAACCCCCGCACCATCGGCAGCATGGGCGTGGGGGACAAGATCATCCACTCCGTCTTCGCCTCCGTGATGACCCGTTCGGGCGGCTTCAATCTGGTGGATCAGAACCATCTGGACTCCACCACCATGCTTCTGACGGATGCGCTGATGTTCGCGGGCGGCGGTTCGGCGTCGACGGCCGGCGGCATCAAGGTGACCACGATCGCCGTGATGTTCCTGGCGATCCGAGCCGAGGCCCGCGGCGACGCGGATGTGAAGGTCTACGGCCGGACCATCCCCCAGGGCACCATGCGTGTGGCGATCTCGGTGATCGTCATGGGCGCCACCTTCGTCTCCGTGGCCGCGTTCTCACTGCTCGCCATCAGCGGCGCCAGTCTGGACCGGGTGCTCTTCGAGACCATCTCAGCCTTCGCCACCGTGGGGCTGAGCACCAACCTCAGTGCTGAACTGCCGCCGTCGGGCGTATATGTTTTGAGTGCTCTGATGTTCGCCGGACGCGTCGGCACGGTCACCCTGGCCGCGGCGCTGGCGATCCGGCAGCGGAGCCAGCTGTACCACTTCCCGGAAGAGAGGCCGATCATTGGCTAAGAACCAGGGCGCCACGAACCGCCCCTCCCCCAACGCGCCGGTCCTCGTGATCGGTCTGGGCCGATTCGGCGCCGCGACGGCCGAGCAGCTGGTCAAACAGGGCCGCGAGGTCCTGGCGATCGAGCGCGACCGCACCCTGGTCCAGAAGTGGGCTCCGGTCCTGACGCACGTGGTCGAGGCCGACGCCACGAACATGGACGCCCTGCGCCAGCTGGGCGCGCAGGAATTCTCCTCAGCGGTGGTCGGCGTGGGCACGTCCATCGAGTCGAGTGTGCTCATCACCGTGAACCTGGTGGACCTCGGCATCGAGCACCTGTGGGTCAAGGCCATCACGCCGTCGCACGGCAAGATCCTCACCCGCATCGGCGCGAATCACGTGATCTATCCGGAGGCCGACGCCGGCGTCCGCGCGGCGCACCTGGTCTCGGGCCGCCTGCTCGACTTCATCGAGTTCGACGACGACTTCGCCATCGTCAAGATGTACCCGCCCAAGGAGACCGTGGGCTTCACCCTCGAGGAGTCGAAGGTCCGCTCCAAGTACGGCGTGACCGTGGTCGGCGTGAAGTCCCCCGGCGAGGACTTCACGTATGCGCGGCCGGACACCAAGGTCTCCAGCCACGACATGCTGATCGTCTCCGGCCACGTCGACCTCCTGGAGCGCTTCGCGGCACGCCCCTGACGCTGCCCTGCGGCTCGGTTCGGCTCGCAAAGTTGCGCGGTCCGCGAGGTCACAGTTGAGGCCCGGAAAACCACGTTTTCCGGGCCTCAACTGTGACCTCGCTATGGGGTGCGGCGGAGTCAGTCCAGGCTGGCGGTGATCTCCGCGGCACGCGCCGCGGCGGCACGCGCGCCGGCGGCGATGATCGCGGGGATGCCCTTCTCGTCGAAGGTGGCGATGGCACGCTCCGTGGTGCCGTTGGGGCTCGTGACGGCCTTGCGCAGCGCCGTGGCGTCGGCACCCTCCTCGCCCAACATCAGACCCGCTCCCGCCACCGTCTCGCGCGCCAGGAGGGCGGACAGCTCGGGATCCAGCCCCAGTTCGACGCCGGCGGCGGCCATGGCCTCGGCCAGATAGAAGGCGTACGCGGGTCCGGAGCCGCTGACGGCGGACAGGGCGTCCACCTGCTCCTCCGGGATCTCGACGACGGTCCCCACCGTTTCGAACAGCTCCCGCACCGTGGCGAGCTGCTCGGCACTGGTGCTGGCGCCCCCCGAGACCGAGATGACGCCCTTGCCCAGGCGGGCGGGCGTGTTGGG
>JABLTH010001770.1_pt1 | contig 10364 bp, 10 predicted proteins | sample 7875711 | NCBI WGS metagenome assembly JABLTH01 (sample SAMN14941262, study PRJNA633318) | bioreactor metagenome | isolation source: bioreactor | place: China | collected 2019-03-05 | reverse complement strand
TCAGGTACCCGCTCAGGCACCGGCCGCCTCCAGCAGGTAGCCGAGGCCGCGCAGGGTCACGATGGCCGCGCCCGAGCCCTCCAGCTTGCGCCGCAGGCGGTGCACGTAGACCTCGATCACGTCGGGCTGGGTATCCTCGGCCAGCGTGAAGATGCTGGCGAAGATCTTGTCCTTGCTGGCGGTGCGCCCCGGCGGGCTCATCAGCACCTCCAGCACGGCATGCTCGCGCGGCGTCAGCGGCAGCGGCTCGCCGTGCACGCTGAAGGTACGCGCCACGGTGTCGAAGCGCAGCCCGCCGCAGGCGACCTGCGGCAGTTCGGTCTGGCGCGAGCGGCGCAGCAGCGCCTTCACGCGCGCTTCGAACTCGGCCAGGTCGAACGGCTTGGCGAGGTAGTCGTCGGCACCCAGGTCGAGGCCGCGCACGCGCTCGCCCACCGCGCCGCGCGCGGTCAGGATCATCACCGGCACGCGGCAGCCGCGCCGGCGCAGCGCGGCCAGCAGGTCGAGGCCATCGCGATCGGGCAGGGTCAGGTCGAGCAGCACCAGCGCATAGTCGCTGCCGGGCCCGGCGGCGCCGACGCCGCCGCCGGCGTGTGTGCTGAACAGCAGCGCCTCGGCGCTGCCGGCATCGGGCGCGTGCTCCACGGTGAAATGCAGGGCGCGCAGCGCCTGCGCCACCCAGGTGGCCAGTTCATCGTGGTCCTCGACCAACAGTACTCTCATGCCCGCTGCTCCTCCTCGTTCTTCTGGTGCCCTGGTGTCCCGCACCGGGTGCCGGCCGCGATGCGGCGCGCGCCGCACGCGATGCTGCGCGCGCCGCCGACAGGCGCTATTCTCGCACCGACGCGCGCCGGCGCCGCAGCCGGCGCCGCACCCGCCCGCCCTGTCTGGAATACCACGATGACCCACCGTCCCGCCGCCGCGGCGCGCCGCGCCGCCGGCCTCCTGCTCGCCACCTGCGCCATGCTGGCGCCGGCCGCCACGCCCGCCGCCGGCGTGGTGGCCCCGCCCGAGTGCATCGTGCCGGCCAAACCCGGCGGCGGCTTCGACCTGACCTGCAAGCTGGCCCGCGCGGCGCTGCCGCTGGTGGCGCCGGCCTCGCCGCCCATGCAGGTGAGCTACCTGCCCGGCGGCATCGGCGCGGTGGCCTACAACACGCTGATCACGCAGCGCGCCGCCGAGCCCGACACCCTGGTGGCCTTCTCCGGCGGCTCGCTGCTGGCGCTGGCGCAAGGCAAGTTCGGCACCTATGGCATCGACGACGTGCGCTGGGTGGGCACGCTGGGCGCCGACTATGGCGTCATCGCCGTGCGCGCCGACTCGCCCTACCGCACGCTGCGCGACCTGGTCCGCGCGCTCGCGGCCGACCCGTCGCGGGTGGTGTTCGCCGCGGGCGGCACCATCGGCAACCAGGACTGGATGAAGGCGGCACTGGTGGCACGCGCGGCCGGCGTCGACTTCAAGCGCTTCCGCTTCATCGGCGTGGAAGGCGGCGGCGAAGCCTTCACCGCGCTGCGCGCGGGCTTCGTGCAGGCGGTCTCCGGCGACGCGTCGGAGGCCGTGGCCCAGCTCGGCATGGGCCAGGTGCGCCTGCTGGCAGTGCTGTCCGAAGCCAGGCTGCCCGGCCGGCTGGCGGCGGTGCCGACGGCGCGCGAGCAGGGCTACGACATCGTCTGGGAGATCGCGCGCGGCGTCTATATGGGCCCGCAGGTGGCGCCGGCCGACTACCGCCGCTGGGTCGACCGGCTGGCACGGCTGCAGGCCAGCCCCGCCTTCGCCGCACTGCGCGAGCAGGCCGGCCTCTTTCCTTTCGACCGGCACGGCGATGCGCTGGCCGCCTATGTGCGGGAACGCGTGGCGCGCTACCATGCGTTGGCGCGCGACATCGGGCTGGGTCGCTAGTTGTGAAGCGTCGGGACGTTATTTCTCGATACTGGAAGTCGGGACATCGGGGCGAGGCCAGGAGCAGAGCGCAGCAAGGCTGGAGCCTTGCGAGCATTCGTGACGGCGCATCGCGTGGCCCGTCGACGGAACCAGGGCTGACTTAGTCCAGGAATTCGTGATTCAGGACACTAGCGCCCTGCCCCCACCAAGGCCGGCGGCCTGACCGCCGGCACACCAGGCATCCCCGCAGCGCTCATCCCCGCCCCGCACCTTCGTCCTAGACGCTTCGGCCTAGTACGCCAGCCTTAAGGCTTCCGGCCGATAGCGACACCCCGCCCCGTCTACCACACTCCAGTCACAGGCAGCAACGGATGCCATCCATGCACAGCCGCGCATCGCGGCTGTGCCATCAACATCATGCCGGTTGCCGGGGTCGGCACGCGGCAGACGTGCCACCCCCGCACCGGCCGACCGACCGGGGGACCTTGCCATGACCAGCGCCTTCCCATAGCCAGCCGGACCACGCCCGCTCCAGGGGCCCGCGGCCATGCCGCCGGCCGTCCCCGCGGACCATCCGCTTTCTGAAGGAGCCGTCATGCAACGCTCCCCCCGACACGGCGCCAGCGCGCGCCCGTGGCGTATCCCCTATCGCCTCGCACCCGTGTGTGCCTGCCTGGCCGGCCTGGCCCTGTGCGTCGCGCTGCCACCGGCGCCGGCCTGGGCGGCCGATACGGCGGGCCCGGTCAACGAGGCTGGCGAGAGCGGCGCAAGCAACGCACGCGCCGAGGACCTGGTGGCGGCGTCGGCCACCTCGACCGCACCGGACGCACCGAGCGCGCCGGACGCACCGAGCGCGCCGGACGCATCGGCCACACCAGACACGTCGAGTGCATCGACCGCACCCGGAGCACCCGGAGCACCAGGCGCACCGGGCGCCGGACCCGTTTCCGTTGCTGCGGCAGACGCTTCCGCCGCAGGTGAGGTGGCTGCCGCGGACACCGCGCCGCCCCCGGATCAGGCCCCGGCCCAGACCCAACCCGAGACTCCGGCCCCAGCCCCGGCCAAGGCCGCCAAGGAACCCTTCCACAGCCAGATCTGGCTGGACGCTGGCTTCCTCTCCTACCACTTCAAGGACAGGGGTACGCTGAATGCCTTCAACTGGGGCTTCGGCGCGGCCTGGCGTTTCACCGAGGATTTCACCCTGGTCGCCGGCACCTACCGCAACAGCATGCGCGCCCAGTCGACCTACGGGGGCCTGGCCTGGCAGCCGCTGCACCTGGGGCCGTTCCGGCTCGGGGTGATGGTGGGCGCGATACGCGGCTATCCGGACGTGGACCATGGCCGCTGGTTCCCGCTGGCGGTACCCGTGCTGAGCGTGGAATTCGGCCGCATCGGCGCCAACCTGGTGGTGGTGCCGACCACCAAGGAGAAGGGCACCGGCTGCGTGTCGCTGCAGATCAAGGTGCGGGTCTGGTAACGGCCGCGCGCCTCATCCCGCCTGGCGGCGCGGCAGCGCGGCGGGACGGGGCAGCGGCTGGCGGCAGATGCGCTGCTTGAGCCAGGCCGCGGCCTTGCCCAGCGGACGCTGCTTGTGCCACACCAGCTCCATCGCCACCGGCCAGTCCTGCTCGTCGAAATCGAGCGCGGGCGACACCAGTGCCGCCGCGGCCGGCGAGTTGGCGGCGACGTGCCATGGCACGAAGGCCCAGCCGAGCCGGCGCTTGACCAGTTCCACGATGACCCATTGGCTTTCCACCCACCACACGTCGGCGGCCACGCGCAGGCGCATCTTCTCCTCGCTGTCGCTGCGCGTCGCCACCATCAGCTGGCGGTACCGCTTGAGTTCTTCCCAGCCGACGCGCTGCCCCGCCAGCGCATGGTCCGGCGCGCACAGGATCTGCATCGGCACCCAGCCCAGGCCATGGAAGGCCAGCGCCGGCGGCAGCACTTCCTGCCGCCACATGATGCCCAGGTCGGCGCAGCCTTCGCTGACCAGGCGGCTCACGTCCTCCATCAGCGGGAACAGCAGTTCGAGTTCGACCGCGGGGAAGCGCGTCGAGAACTCCTCCAGCATGACTCCCAGGGTCTCCTCCGGGTAGAGCTCGTCCACTGCCAGTACCAGCCGGGTCTCGACCCCCTCGCCCAGGCTCGCGGCCACACCACGGAAATGCTCGCAGCGCTCCAGGATCACCTTGGCCTCGGCCAGCAGGCGTTCACCGGCCGGGGTCGGCACGGGATAGCGGCCGCTGCGGTCGAACAAGGCATTGCCCAGGTCGATCTCGAGATTGGCGACCGCCGTGCTGACCACGGACTGGGCCTTGCCCAGGCGGCGCGCGGCGGCCGAGAAGGAGCCGCATTCGGCCGCGGCGACAAAGGCCTGCAATTGTTCGAGTGAAAGACTCATCACGCAGATTCCCGATCCATCTGTTTTATGGATACTACCTAACTTGATCTCCCACTGCGCCCGGATAGACTGGCCGCTTTGCTTTCGCGTGGACAAGACCATGAAGATGCGCACCCCCATGGACAGGATCCGGCATACGGTCGGCTTCGAGCTGATCGGCCTGCTGATCTTCGCGCCGCTGGCCAGCTGGGTGTTCGGCTACGGACTGCCCCAGATGGGCCTGATGGCCGTGGTCGCCTCGGCCATCGCCGCGGTATGGAACTACGTCTACAACCTGCTGTTCGACAAGGCCATGCTGCGCTTGACCGGGCAGCTGCGCAAATCGACGGCGGTCCGCGTGCTGCACGCCGTCCTGTTCGAACTCGGCCTGCTGGTGGTGTTCCTGCCGACGGTGGCCTGGTACCTGGGCATCAGCCTGCTGCAGGCCCTGCTGATGGACATCGCGGTGGCGATCTTCTACATGGTCTACGCCTTCTTCTACAACCTCGCCTACGACGCGGTCTTCCCGCTGGAATCCGGCCAGCCGGACGATGCCGGCGCGGACGGCACAGGCAAGGGCGGCAAGGCCGCGCTCGGCTGACGCCGTACCCGCGGGTTTCCCCCAGGGCCCGCACGCCTTGCGGGCACGGCTCCGATTGTTATACTGCATAACAATATTTCAGCAACCGGAGCCCGCGCGTCCTGTGTTCCAGGTGCGCTCATGGGCAGGGGGAGACATCATGAAGATCGCCATCGCGGGCGGCGGCATCGGCGGGCTGGTGCTGGCGCTGATGTGCCATCGCCGCGGCATCGAGGCCGAGGTGTGGGAAGCCAGCGAGACCCTGCGTCCGCTCGGCGTGGGCATCAACCTGCTGCCGCACGCCGTGCGCGAGCTGGCCGAGCTGGGCCTGCAGGACGCGCTGGCCGAGATCGCCGTCGAGACCGCTTCCCTGTCCTACTACAACAAGCTGGGCCAGCGCATCTGGCACGAGCCGCGCGGGCGCGCGGCCGGCTACGACTGGCCGCAGTTCTCGGTCCACCGCGGCGAGTTCCAGATGCTGCTGCACCGCGTCGCGGTGGAGCGGCTGGGCGCCGCGCGCGTGCACACCGGACATGCGTTCGAAGCGGTGCTCGATACCGGCGAACGCCGGCGCGGACCGGGCGAGGCGGCGACCTTCCGCCTGCGCCGCCGCGCCGACCAGGCCGAGGTGCTGGCCCAGGCCGATGTGCTGGTCGGCGCCGACGGCATCCACTCGGCGGTGCGCCGCCACTTCTATCCCGAGGGCGACCTGCCGCGCTTCTCGCGCCGCATGCTGTGGCGCGCGGTCACCGAGTCCGCGCCCTACCTGGATGGACGCTCGATGTTCATGGCCGGCCATCAGGACCAGAAGTTCGTCGCCTACCCGATCTCCGAACCGCTGCGCCGCCAGGGCCGCTCGCTGGTGAACTGGATCGCGGAACTGCGCGTGCCGGACCACGTGGACGACACGCCGCCGCGCAGCGACTGGAACAAGCAGGTCGACAAGTCCGTGTTCCGCGAGGCCTTCGCCGGCTGGCGCTGGGACTGGATCGACATCCCGGCCCTGATCGACGGCGCCGCGGCCATCTATGAATTCCCCATGGTGGACAAGGACCCGCTGCCGCGCTGGACCTTCGGCCGCGTCACCCTGCTGGGCGACGCCGCGCACCCGATGTACCCGATCGGCTCGAACGGCAGCGCCCAGGCCATCCTGGACGCGCGCCACCTGGTCGACTGCCTGGCGGGCAGCACCGATGTCGCCTACGCGCTGCGCGAGTACGAGGCCGAGCGCCTGCCGCGCACCGCCGGCATCGTGCTGCGCAACCGCCTCAACGGCCCCGAGCAGGTGATGCAGCTGGCCGAGGAGCGCGCGCCCGCCGGCTTCGCCGAGATCGGGCAGGTGATCGCGCACAGCGAGCTGGAAGCCATCGCGCTGCGCTACAAGCAGCTTGCCGGCTTCGACCGCCAGTCGCTGCAGGGCGGCGGCCGCTGATGCCGCCGGCGCGGGCGCCACGTCCGCGCCCGGCCGCGACGCCTGGCCGGCCCACCGCAGCGGAGAATGCCGTGGACCGGACCAACTAGAAAGACTGTATGAAAGAGGAGACCACCATGCCGCGCCCCCGCCTTGCCCGCCTGTTGCTGTCGCTCGCCGCCACGCTCGCCTGCGGCGCCGCACTGGCCGACGTCACCGTCGGTGTCAGCCTGTCCACCACCGGGCCATCGGCCTCGCTGGGCATTCCCCAGCGCAACAGCATGCCGCTGCTGCCCGAGCGCATCGGCGGCGAAGCGATCCGCTATGTGGTGCTCGACGACGCCTCCGACCCGACCCAGGCGACCAAGCTGGCGCGCCGCTTCGTCACCGAGGACAAGGTCGACATCATCCTCGGCTCGTCGGCGGTGGCGCCGTCAATTGCCATCGCCGAGGTGGCGGAGGAGAGCAAGACGGTGCAGCTGGCCTTCTCGCCCATCGAACTGCGCCCCGGACGCGGTGAGTGGACCTACCGGCTGGCGCAGCCGACCGGACTGATGGCCCAGGCGGTGGCCGCGGCCGCGCACAAGAACGGCGTCAAGACCATCGGCTTCATCGGCTTCGCCGATGCCTATGGCGAGACCTGGCTCAAGGAGTTCACCAGCGCGGCGGCGGCCAACGGCATCCGCATCGTCGACACGGAACGCTATGCGCGCTCGGACAGCAGCGTCACCGCACAGGTGCTGCGCCTGATCGCCGCCCGCCCCGATGCCGTGCTGATCGCCGGCGCCGGCACCGGCGCGGCGCTGCCGCACACCACCTTGCGCGAGCGCGGCTGGAACGGCCCGGTCTACCACACGCACGGCGCGGCCACCAAGGACCTGATCCGCATCGGCGGCAAGGCGGTCAACGGCGCCATCCTGCCGGCCGGGCCGGTGATCGTGGCCGAGCAGCTGGCGGCGGGCACGCCGTCGAAGGCGGCCGGGCTCGATTACGTGGGACGCTACGAGAAACAGTACGGCACCGAAAGCCGCACCCAGTTCGGGGCGCACGCCTATGATGCCGGCCTGGTGCTGCAGCGCATCGTGCCGGTCGCGCTGAAGCAGGCGCGCCCCGGCACGCCGGCCTTCCGCCAGGCGCTGAAGGACGCGCTGGAGCACGAGCGCGACATCGTGGTCTCGCACGGTGTGCTGAACTACAGCGCGCAGGATCATTTCGGCTTCGACCAGCGTGGCCGCGTCATGCTGACCATCGACAACGGCAACTGGAAGCTGCTGCCGTGAGCGCCGCCGCTGCGGCCGACGGCCATGTCCTGCCCGCGCCCACGCTGGAACACGTGGCGGACTTTTCCTTCCGGCTGGCGCCGGCGCTCGAAGCCGGCACCAGCGTGCTCGGGCGGCGGCGCGTGATCCCCATCCTCGACGGCACCGTCGAGGGACCGCTGCTGCGCGGGCGCATCCTGCCCGGTGGTGCCGACTTCCAGCTGATGCGCCACGACGCGCCGGACGCCGACGATGGAAGCGACGCCATCAGCGTGGCCGACATCGAGGCGCGCTACGTGCTCGAGACCGATGACGGCGCGCATATCTACATCGTCAACGCCGGCCTGCGCAGCGGACCGCAGGCGCTGGTCGCGCGCCTCGCCGCCGGCGAAGCGGTCGATCCGGCCCGCCTCTACTTCCGCACCACGCCGCGCTTCGAGACGGGCGCGCCGCGCTATGCCTGGCTGATGCAGCACTTGTTCGTCGCCACCGGCGCACGCTATCCGGACCGGGTCGACATGCGATACTTCCGCGTCCGCTAGCCGCCCCGCGCCGGCCGCGCCTCACATCGACCCGTCCCTCCTCACACCATGGCCCCAGCTACGCCGCGCCAGCACGGCAACCGCGAGGCGCTCGCGCCCGATCCGGCACTGCAGGATGCCGGCTTCGACCCGCACCTGCCCGACGTCGACTACGGCGTGCTCGACAGCCTGGTGGGCTATGCGATCCGGCGCGCGCAGATCCGCATCTACGAGGACTTCGTCACCTCGCTGGCACCGTGGCAGATCACTCCGCCGCGCTTTTCCGCGCTGATCATCATCGCGCGCAATCCGCACCTGAAGCTGACCGACCTCGCCCGCATCCTCGGCATTGCGCGCTCGGGCGCCGTGCTGCTGGTCGACGCGCTGGAGGCCATGCAACTGGTCGAGCGGCGCCCCGCACCGGCCGACCGGCGCGCCTACAGCCTGGCGCTGACCCATGGCGGACGCAAGACCCTGGAGGCGGTCACGGAGGCGGTGCGCGCGCACGATGCGCGCATCGCCCAGGCGCTGTCGCCCGAGGAGCAGGCCACGCTCAAGTCACTGCTGTCGCGGCTGGGCATGCCGCCTCCGGCGGCCTGAATGGCGCTCTGACAGGCGCTCTGACAGGCGCCCGGCCAGGCGCACCGGGCGACGCCTGCGCCGCCTGGCGCACGCGGGCCGGCAAGGTCTCGGCATCTTTGCAACGCCCGCAGCCGTTCCGCACCGCGCGGTCATCCGGAAGCCGGTGGGCATGCGTTAACATCGCCACCATGCCCAATCGCTCCACCCTGCTCCGCCGCGGCCTGCTGCCGCTCTGTGCCGCCGCCCTGCTGTGCGCAGGCCATCTGTCCACCGCCGCTGCCAAGCCCGTCACCGCCAAGGCTGCCGCCGGCAAGACCCGCCATGCCGGCCAGGCCCGCCGCGCCGAGCCGGCGCAGCGGCTCGGCGGCCTGCCGGCCACCGTGGTCGCCGCACTGACGCGCGCGCAGGTGTCACCCTCGGCCGCCAGCTTCTATGTCATCAAGGTCGGCGCGCCCCAGCCGGTGGCGAGCTGGAATGCCCAGGCGCCGATGAATCCGGCCTCGACCATGAAGCTGGTCACCACCTTCGCCGGCCTGCAGCTGCTCGGCCCCGGCTTCCGCTGGCAGACCTCGCTCTACGCCGACAACCAGCCGGACAACAACGGCACCATCAACGGCAATGTGTACCTGCGCGGCCACGGCGATCCCAAGCTGGTGCCCGAGGAAATGGCCAAGCTGATCGGCACCGCGCGCACCGCCGGCGCCACCACCATCAATGGCGACCTGGTGCTCGACCGCAGCTATTTCGACGGCAGCCTCGACAACGGCAGCACCATCGATGGCGAAAGCCTGCGCGCCTACAACGTGCAGCCCGATGCGCTGCTCTATGCCTTCAAGACGCTGTCGTTCACCGTGGCGCCCGACCCGGCCACGCAATCGGTCGCCGTCTCGGTCACGCCGGCGCTGGCCCAGCTCAAGCTGGACAACCGCCTCACGCTCTCGCGCGGCAAGTGCCGCGACGGCGGCTCCCACGCCGACCCGGTGCTGTCAGCGCAGCCGGACGGCACCGTGCTGGCCGCCTTCAACGGCAGCTACTCGGCCGAGTGCGGCGAGCACGTGGTCAATATCGCCGCCCTGTCGCACAACGACTTCGCCTGGGGAGGCTTCGTCGCCGAATGGCAGCAGGCCGGCGGGCGCTTCGCCCACGCGCCGGCGCTGCGCCTGGGCAAGGTGCCGCCGCGCGCCTTCCTGCTGGCACGGCACTACAGCGCCCCGCTGTCGGACATCGTGCGCGACATCAACAAGTTCTCCAACAACGTGATGGCGCGCCAGCTGTTCCTGACCATCGGCGCCGAACAGGACCGCAGCGGTCCCGCCAATACGGCGCGCTCGGCACGCGTGGTGCAGCGCTGGCTGCACAAGCAGGGCCTGGACATGCCCGACCTCGTGCTCGACAACGGCTCCGGCCTGTCGCGCGAGGAACGCATCAGCGCCTATGACATGGCACGCCTGCTGCAGCAGGCCGTAGCCAGCGACGTCGGCCCGGCGCTGATCGACTCCCTGCCGATCCTCGGCGTGGACGGCACGCTGCGCCGCCGGCTCACGCGCAGCAATGCGGCCGGCAACGCCTACCTGAAGACCGGCACGCTGCAGGACGTGCGCGCGCTCGCCGGCTATGTCGACGCGCTCGACGGCAGCCGCTATGTGGTGGTGGCCTACATCAACCACCCGAATGCCGCGCGCGCGCAGGAAGCGCATGACGCGCTGATGCAGTGGGTGTATCGGGGGGCGCAGTAGGCGCCGGG
>JABLTH010016711.1_pt1 | contig 10367 bp, 4 predicted proteins | sample 7875711 | NCBI WGS metagenome assembly JABLTH01 (sample SAMN14941262, study PRJNA633318) | bioreactor metagenome | isolation source: bioreactor | place: China | collected 2019-03-05 | reverse complement strand
TCGAGTTCACGCTTCGCGCCGCGCCGTCCGAGTCCGTGCCGAGCGAGCTCTCCGTGCCCGGCCCGTTGTCCGTGTCGACCAGCAGGAACAGGAGGTTCGTCGGCCCCGAGATGCCCGCCGCCGGGTCGAAGCCGGCGACGGTCACGGTGCCGCCACTGACGCTCGTCGCGACGTTGCAGCTCTTCTTGCCGGTGTTCGCCGCGCCGACGAGGAACGGGTGCGTGACGGCCGCGTTCGAGACGTAGACGTTGTAGTGCAGGGCGCCCGTCGCCGCGAACGAGAGGTCGAGCAGCGCGGGATTGCCCGGGTGCCGCACGACGGACAGCGAGCCGGGTCCGGCCGTCGGGATCGGCGTCGAGGCCACCGTGAAGCTCGTGCTCGTGCCGCCGAGCCCGCCGTCGACCGCGGCGAGCGTGTCGGTCGGGATCGGGTCGGCGAACGTGAGGCCCATGTACGGCGCCACGCCGTCCACCGCGAGGACGACGTTCTGCCCCGCGGAGAAGCTCCCGACCGCGGGCGTCAGCGTGACGCTCTGGTCGAAGTTGATCCCGAGGTGCCCGGCCGCGTCCTGCGCGCTGACCACGGGCTGCGGGGTCAAGGGCACGTTCTGCACGGTGTCGCCGGGCTCGGTCGTGAATCCGAGCCGGTCGGGGATCGCGTACAGCGGACCCGCCGCCGGCTGGAAGCCGGGCGTCACGACGTCGGTGTCGGTCCCGGAGCCGCGCCACGGGCTGAAGGTCGCCGCGCCGAGCACGATGTCGCCGCGCCCGAGCGCGAGGCTCCCCACGTTCGACGCGTGCGACGGGCCGCGGAGATGCCCCCACCAGTTCGAGGTCACGTCGAGCGACGCGCCGCCGGCCGGATCGAGGTACACCGCGGCCTGTCCGTTGCCGGAGAAGCTGTTGTCGTGGATCGCGACGCCCGTCGAGACGCAGCACGGCGCCTGGCTCGAGTCCATGTTGGCGCCCCAGTAGCTGAGGTCCGGACCCGCGACGACGATGCCGTAGCGTGCGTTCTGGTCGATGAAGTTGTCGTGCACCGAGACGTTGGTCACGCCGCCCAGGAAGATCCCGACGCTGTCCTGGTAGAACGGGTAACCGGTCGGCTGGATGTTGCGGATCGTGTTGCCGTAGATCTCGATGTCGGACGTCTGGCTGACGCTGCCGTACGCCGCCTGCGTCTGCACGAGCATGCCGACGCCGACCGCGTTGGTCAGGTTGTTGTTGCGGATGCGCGCGTGCTGCACGCGCTTGATCTCCATCGGGCGCCAGCGGCTGCCGCTGAAGTCGTTGTTCTCGATGAGCAGTCCCTGCAGCGTGTCGGCGTAGATCTGGCCGTGATCGACAAGGCGGTTGTTGCGCACGACGAAGCGATCCGCGGTGCCGGGCGGGAACGGGCCCGAGTAGAGGTCCCACATCGCGACCGCGAAGTGGCCGTTGCCGTCGTTGTCGGGCCCGCCGCCGACGTTGATGAAGTTGTGCTCCGCCGTGAACCGGTTGCCGGCCTCCTCGAACAGCACCACGACCATCCCGTTGCCGCGGTACTGCGAGTCGCCCTGCATCAGGCGGATCATGTTGTTCTGCACGTGGATGTCGGTGTGCGCGGGCTCGGGGATCGAGCGCGCGGGCCGGCCCGCGTCGCCGTCGGCGAGGGAGATCGGCGTCGCGTGGCGCAGCTGGTTGGCGCCGACGAGGTCGAAGCCGTCCACCGTCGCGACCACCGCGTCGAAGATGAAGATCGACGAGGTCGGCGTCGGCGCGGTGATCGTCGCCTCGTGCGTCCCGCGCGACGGGTCGTCGCCGGGCACGCCGGCCTTCGGCCCCACGATCGAGACGGACTTCTTCACGAGGACCGTCTCGGCGTAGCTGCCCTCGGCGACGTGGATCGTGTCGCCGGGCGTCGCGGCCGCGACCGAGCGGACGATCGTCAGGCACGGCGTGGCCTGGACGCCGCAGTAATTGAGGTTCTGCGCGTTGAGGCCGGTCGTGGTGTCGCTGCCGGTCGTCGCGACGTAGCGCGCGCACGCGCCCTCGTCGACGGAGCCGTCGCAGTCGTTGTCGACGTTGTCGCACAGCTCGGGCGCGTTCGGGTGCACGGCCGCGTGCGTGTCGTCGCAGTCGGTGCCGTCGGACACGTAGCCCGCGGGCGCGGTGCAGCTGACCGTGGACACCGCGCCGTTGCCGTAGCCGTCGCCGTCCGCGTCGACGTACCACGTGTGCGCGGGGCCGACGAGCGGGTCGGCGTCGTTGCAGTCGTTGGCGTTGGTGACGTAGCCCGCGGGCGCGGTCGCGCTGCAGTCGGTCGTGGTGACCGACGCGCTGCCGAAGCCGTCGCCGTCCGCGTCGCGCCAGTAGGTGTGCTGCACGGCGCAGCCGCAGTAGCGCGAACCCGACGCGCTCGCGCCGGCGCCGGTGTCGCCGGCCCAGACGACGTACTCGGTGCCGGTCCACGCGCCGGTGTGCGCGAAGCGCGGCGCGGGCGTGTTGGCCCCCGCGCCGGCGGTGAGCGACGACGGCGTCCACGTGTCGGACGCGGGCGCGTAGCGGCCGCCCGTGCCGACGGGCGCGGGCGTGCTGCCGCCCCACACGATCATCTCGACGCCGGTCCACGTCGCGACCGCGTTCGCGCGCGCGGACGGCACGTTGGCGCCGGAGCCCGTCGTGAGCGACGACGCGATCCACGTGTCGATCGGGGCCTGGAACCGGCCGCCGTTGGCGAGCACGCCGTTCCCGTTGATGCCGCCCCACACGATCATCTCGCTGCCGGTCCACACCGCGGTGTGGTCGGCGCGCCCCGCGGGCGCGCCCGGGCCGCCGTTGACCTCGGAGTTCGACCACGCGTCGTTGGCCGGGTTGTAGCGGCCGCCGTTGTCGCGGAACGGCGGGTACCCGGGACCGGTGCCGCCGTAGACGATCATCTCGGTGCCGGTCCACACCGCGCTGTGCCGCGCGCGCGCCGTCGGCACGTGCTGCCCGAGGCCGCCCGCGCCGGTGGTCAGCGCGCAGTTCTTCCACGTGTCGGTCACGGGATCGTAGCGGCCGCCGTTCCCGTAGGTGTTGGTGCCGTCGGTGCCGCCCCACACGATCATCTCGGTGCCGGTCCACACCGCCGTGTGCTGCTTGCGCGCGGCCGGCGTGAAGGACGCGTTGCCGAGCGTGAGGGACGACGCCTTCCACGTGTTCGACGCGGGCTCGTAGCGGCCGCCGGTCGCGAGCGCGCCGGCGAGGTTGGTGCCGCCCCACACGATCATCTCGCTGCCGGTCCACACCGCGGTGTGACCCCAGCGCGCGTCGGGCAGGTTCGGGCCGCCGGGGAGCGCGGTCCAGCTGTCGGTCGCGGGGTCGTACGCGGCGCCGTTGGCCAGCGCGACGGCGCCGTCGGTGCCGCCCCACACGATCATCTCGGAGCCGGTCCAGACCGCGCTGTGGCTCTCGCGCGCGACGAGCCCCGACGCGGGCAGGCCGCGCCACTGGTCGTCGGTGCACGACACGCCCTGCGGCGCGCGGTTCTCGGGCGTCGACGTGCCGCCGCCGCTCCAGGTGAACGTGCCCGTGAGGTCCGGCCCCTGCGGGCCACGCGTCGAAGCCGCCGCGCCTGCCGCGTTCGCCGCGACGGGCACGGCGCGCCCGCTGCCCGACGCCTCGATGGGACCAGGACGATCCGTGGGGGCGGAACGTTCTGTAGGGGCGGGTTTAGGCGCCGCAGGCGCCGTAACCCGCCCGCCCGCGTCGACCGCACCGCCCGCGATCCGCACGACCGGCTCCAACGCCGACCGCGGCGCCGCCTGCCCGTCGCGCTCGGCCTGCACCTGCTGCCACATCCGCTCGACGAGCACGGGCCGCGCGAGGCACTCCGCGATCAGCGTGCGATTCCCGCCGAGCGCGGCGAAGAGCTCCTGCAGCCGCTGCGGGTCGCGCGTGTCGCGGCGCATGCGCGCGATCTCCGCGTCGAGGTCGCGCGGTCCGATCGGCCGGCCGTACGCGGTCGCCAGCACCTCGGAGCGCTCGAGCATCGCGCGCACGCGCGCGCGCAGCGCACCGTCGGGCACGGCCTCCGCGAACGCGGGGCGCGGCGTCCCGGCCGGCCACGTGCGGTGCAGCCAGTAGACCTGCTGGATCGCGCGCTCGGCACGCACGCGCGCCTCGAGGTCGAGCACCTGCGCGTCGCCGCGCCCGCGCCCGGGCTGCATCGCCCCGGCCCGTCCACCGGCCAGTGCCGGCGCGAGGAGTGCCGGCGCGAGGAGTGCCAGCGCCGCAGCGCACACGACCACGATCGAACCCGGCTTGCCGAACTTCGTTCGCATCGACGGAACCCCCAAGCGCAAGTCGTTGAGTCCACACACGGTTTCGCGGCAAGGAGAACGATCGTCCCCGGGAACGGGATCGGCCAGCGTGCGGACCGTCACGGACCGTGACGGACTCTCACGAACGCCGGATGCAAACGACTTTTCGCGGCCGCTTAGGCGCCGCGCGCGACGAGTTCGAGATACCAGCGGTACGTCGCGCGCACGCCGTCCTCGAGCGGGACGCGCGCGCGCCAGCCGAGCGCCGTCAGTCGCGAGACGTCGAGCTGCTTCCGCGGGGTGCCGTCGGGCCGCGACGCGTCGAAGCGCAGTTCGCCTTCGAAGCCGACGACGCGCTGCACGAGCCGCGCGAGCTCGGCGATGGTGAGGTCCTCGCCGGTGCCGACGTTGACGATCTGCGGGTCGTCGTAGCGCTCCATCAGGAACACGAGCGCGTCGGCGGCGTCGTCCGCGTGCAGGAACTCGCGCCGCACCCGGCCCGTGCCCCAGATCTCGACCGCCGGCGCCTGCGCAAGCTTCGCCTCGTGGACCTTGCGGAGCAGCGCGGGCAGCACGTGCGAGCTCTCGAGGTCGAAGTTGTCGCCGGGGCCGTAGAGGTTGGTGGGCATCGCGGAGATCGCGCTGAAGCCGTACTGCTGGCGATAGGCCTGCGCGAGCTTGATGCCGGCGATCTTCGCGACCGCGTACCACTCGTTGGTCGGCTCGAGCGGGCCCGTGAGGAGCGCGTCTTCGGAGATCGGCTGCGGCGCGAACTTGGGGTAGATGCACGACGAGCCGAGGAACAGGAGCTTCTTCGCGCCGCACTCGTACGCCGACGCGATCACGTTCAGCTCGATGCGCAGGTTCTGGTCGAGGAAGTCCACCGGGAAGCGCGAGTTCGCGAGGATGCCGCCGACCTTGGCCGCCGCGACGAAGACGTACTCGGGCCGCGCGCGCTCGAAGTACGCGCGCGTCGCGGCCGCGTCGCGCAGGTCGACCGTGTCGCGGTCGACGCGCTGGATCGCCGTGAACCCGCCCTGCTCGAGACGCCGCACGATCGCGGACCCGACCAGCCCGCGCGCGCCGCAGACCATCACCCTCGCGTTGCGCTCCACCGTTCGTCCTCGATCACGCGTCACGCGTTCTTCAACACCGCCTCGCGCCGTGCCATTTCCAGGTCGTGCTCCACCATCATCCGCACCAGCTGCTCGAAGCTCGTGCGCGGCGCCCAGCCCAGCGTCTCCCGCGCCTTGGCCGCGCTGCCCTGCAGGAAGTCGACCTCCGCGGGCCGCAGGTAGCGCGCGTCGAACTCGACGTGCTTCGCCCAGTCGAGTCCCAGCGCCGCCGCCGCCGCATCGAGGAACTCCGCGACCGAGTAGCTCGTCCCCGTCGCGATGACGAAGTCGTCCGGCGCCCCGTGCTGCAGCATCATCCACATCGCCTCGACGTAGTCCCCCGCGAAGCCCCAGTCCCGCTTCGCCTTGAGGTTGCCGAGGTAGAGCGTGTCCTGCAGCCCGTGCTTGATGCGCCCGAGCGCGCGCGTGATCTTGCGCGTGACGAACGTCTCGCCGCGCCGCGGGGACTCGTGGTTGAAGAGGATCCCGTTGCTGATGAACATCCCGTACGACTCGCGGTAGTTCACCCCGAACCAGTACCCCGCGACCTTGCTGACGGCGTACGGGCTGCGCGGGTGGAACGGCGTCCGCTCGTCCTGCGGCGGCGCCGCGGCGCCGAACATTTCGGACGACCCCGCGATGTACGTCTTCACGTCCTGCTTCGTGTGCCGGACGAAGTCCCGCGTCGCCTCGAGCAGCCGCAGCGTCCCCGTCGCCCCGACGTCGGCCGTGTACTCCGGCTGGTCGAAGGACACCCGGACATGGGACTGCGCCCCGAGGTGGTAGATCTCCGCCGGCCGGACCTGCTCGAGGATCCGGCGCAGCCCGGTCCCGTCGGCGAGGTCCCCGTAGTGCAGGAACAGCCGCGCCCCGGCGTCGTGGGCGTCCCGGTAGATGTGGTCGATCCGGTCCGTGTTGAACGTGCTGGCCCGGCGGACGACCCCGTGGACCTCGTAGCCCTTGGCCAGGAGGAACTCGGCCAGGTAGCTGCCGTCCTGGCCGGTGATGCCGGTGATGAGGGCGGTGTTCAGCATCACGAGTCCTCCGCTGCTCGATAGATCAAATTTTAGCCTGCATCGTCGACGCCGATCACCCCGGCTGTTCCGTGATCTGGGTTTGTGCTCACGAGAGCGCCATGGTATGTGAACACACTCGTCGCGAGCCGCGGCGACAGACGGATCAGAGCCTCTTTGATCGTGTATTCGACAAGCCCTTTCCAGCCTCTTCGATAGGTGTAGCTGGCCTTTGGAGGGTTCGTCACCAGCTCGTGCAGCACACGCTGGCCGCATGACTGCACCAGGTGCCGTATCGAGCGCTGCGTGTAGGAATTGATGTGTCCCACCGAAGACGGACTGAAATCGTGCGGCAGGCGGAGCGTGTCCTCGAGAGGGACCTCGATGAACAGATAGCGCCCGACCCTGGCCGCCTCCGTCAGCAACCTGCGAGGATGCTCGAGGTGCTCGACCACGTGTGTCAGGACGACGAGGTCGAACTGCCCACTCGAGTACGGTACGGTATATCCGTCGTACAGAGAGCACTCCCGGAGCGATGCGAGCCGCCGTTCGTGAATACGACGGGCACCCGTTTCCGACACCTCGAGCGCGAACAGGTCGGTCCCGAAATGACGTTCGTCGAGCGCCGCCAGGACGGCGCCGTCTCCCGCCCCTATCTCCAGGATGGAGCGGTGAGGCAGCTGACTGCACAGGCGCACTATGTTGTCCGCCTTGGCCGCCGCTCCAATTCTGCGCCACTCGGGCGGGACGGAATCGTAGTAGTCCCGATAGTGATCAAGAACGCGCTCATTCAGCTGGACCCCGCTCATTCACGCTCTCCAAGACGCCGGGGCCGCTCCGCTAGCCTTCCGTAGCGGGTCGCCGACCTCACGCCTACACGATACCGCACAGACGGTACGCACATGAACGTGCCGGACGCCTAGTCACTCCAGCGATTTCCGCCCGGACCGGAGCGCTCGCGACAGCTCGTCTCCAAATTCTCCTGGGGGCATGGTCCCGCCGTTCACGATCACTGGGCGATTCCGCTCCAGTCTGCACGCAGACGGCGCGCCCATGGCGTCGAAGCACGGGCGATCCAGGGGAGGCTCGCGCGGGTTCTCGCTTGCCCAACCCAACGCCACGACGCCCTCCGTCCCGTCGAACATGTAGAACACCACGTCATCGACGCGTAGGAACCCGGCCGGGTGGCGATTCCGTAACGCGTGCTCGACGACGGCGTAAGCGACCGCAGTCGGTTTGAGAGCGGACCGATAGTCGAACAGCCCATAGGCACCGGTCGTGACCGTCGAGTACCAGTGTGCGCGGGCATCTGTCGGCCCCGCGTAGTAGTAGCCGATTCTGGACACGCCGGTGGAAAGCAACTCGGCGATTCCGGCGACCAGGGCAAACACCGCATCCGAAGCCACTGGTACCGCGTCGTGTTCTGGAAGGTCCGACTCCAGAGGCATCGATCGTACGCCGCCCTCCGTCAGGAACAACGGAAGGACGCGCCCATGGTGCAGCATCAGGTTCGTGTAATGAGCCACTGCGCGGCTCATCGCAGACGAGGCACCGCCCTCGACATCACGTGGTCCCCAGTAGTAGTGGAAGGACATCGCATCCATGGACGGCAGCGCGCCTGCCGCGAGAACGCGATTGGTCCATTCGTCGCGCGCCGGGGTGAAACACCCTCCGATCACCATGGCATCGGGATCGACCGACTTGATCACGCCGTAGGCTGCGCGAAGCAAGGCTACGTATTCTTCCGGAGTGCCATCGAAGAAGTCCTTGTTGTAGGGTTCGTTCCAGATCTCCCACATCTTGATTCGGCTCGAGTAGTGTTGGACGGTCTTGCGTACGTAGTCACTCCATTCGGCGATGTCGCGGGGAGGCGAGTTCCCCCAGGCCCTGTCGGCCGTCGCATGGCCTCGCGGGCTACTCGCCCAGGTCGGCGGATGGCCGAGATTTGCCATGATCGTGAATCCTGCGGCAGCCAGTTCGTCGATCTCGCGGTCGTGCCACACTTCGATGCCAGGAGCCGGTTCCACCTGGTACCAGTGACAGTAGTCTCCGAAATCGTGGAGCCGGATCCATCGCGCGCCGATGGCTTCCGCGGCCCGCAACGAGGGAGATCCGTTGACTGGCAACGCGTGGATGCCGAAAGGTGACTCGAGCGAGTATTGCCGGCCTACGGGTGGGAGGACTGGAACCGAGGCCTCGTCGTGCGCGTCGGATCCAGCTACGCGTGCCACGATTCGGAACGCGCCCGTCGTACGCGGGCGGAACTCCCACCGACTCTCGTCCTTACCCTGGCGCACCGAGAGTAGCGTGCGGCCGACGATTTGCCCCCACACATCCTCCACTTCGATTTCGACATCACACGGCCGGCGCCGGCGCGAATCGATGCGGACGGCGATCGGTACCGAGGCGCCGAGCGCACGCCAGGCCGGGTCGACGATGAGGCCAACGTCTGCTCGGTCGCGATCGAGGTAGTCGGTCAGCCGTCCAAGTTGAAACTGCACGGCATCGACGTCAACAGGACCGTCTGCAGAGAACCGAACCACGACCGACTCGGATTGGCGGGGAGCTATCCAATTCGTCAGATCGACTCTCGTCCAGGTCTGGCGAGCGAGGACGTCGCGCGACACAGAGTACCGGGCGGTGGGCACGTCATGCCCGATGTCCGCCCACTCTGCGATCTCGATTCTCAGGTTCGCGGTCCCTTGTTCGGCGCGAACCCATGCGCTGGCCGTGTACTGCTGGAATGGGATGATCGCAATCGGACGGCTTTCCAGAGGTTGCTCGCGGACGACGGCGCTCCAGCGGCCATCTCGGGCCTCGCGCGAGAAGGAGATCTGGCGGGATGGTGTCCATCCGGCCGCGCCAACCTCGAACGACGGGTTGTAAATCAAGTTCCGCGGCGCTTGGACCACGGTGTACCGCGGACCCAGGTCGCCCGGCTCTCCACGGGTTACGGAAACATCGTCCACATGTATTTCCCCATTTGACTGGAGTGCAATGTACAGGCCGACGTCCGTGGACGACACCGGTGCCCTGCCCGTCACGACGTAAGGCCGCCAGTCCGTCGTGACGTGGAACTCATCGTGGATATAGGGAAAGAATGGCGCCCGGTTCTCACGCAGCACGACCATGACGCGCAGTGGAGTTTTCGCTTTCATCCACAGCCGGACCCTGTAGGGCTCATCCTTGACCAGGGACAAGCCCCGCTGCACGGCTTGTGCGGCGCCACGAACATAATCCCTGCACGCAATCAGCAGAGACGACGCTCCAGAATGGCGGTCGAGAGTGTCGATGGAGACCATGGCGTGCAGATCACCGTAACTGTTGGACGACCAACCCGCCGGTACACCTGCGCCGGGTGCCTCCATGCCCCCATTGCGGATCAGTTCCTCGTCCGCCACCGCACACCGCGAACCCGCTATTGCACCCAGGAGCGTGGCAACGACGATCAGAAGACCCAATCTGTGAGGGATCATCACGCCTCGTCGGATGTCTCCAACAGGTCGGCGACGTCAACGACACGCCGATCTCGGGCCGAACGAAGTACCGCGAATGTAGTAGCCGTCGTCATCGCGAGACTGTCGAGTGGAATGGCCGGGATTCCAGAGGACATCGATGAGAAGAACGCCTCGACTTCTTCGTCGAATCCCTTGGACTGTCCACCCCTTGATTTCACGCGGCGGGTGGAGCGTCCTTCGAAGAGTTCCAGTTCGCGCCAGTCATGGATGATGCCGCCGCGTCCGCCACCGAACGCCTCGACTCTCTCCTTCGGCAGCCGCTGCGGCCCGTTCGCCTGATATACGAGCGTACCCGTGGCGCCCGCGCTGAGTTCCAGCAGGATTGTCGTCACTCCGACAGCGTCTCCGCCTGAATTTAGCGCAGACACTCGGACCGGCCGTTCACCAGTCAAGAACTGGATGAGGTCGATGAAATGGCAGACTTCTCCGACGACTCGAC
>JABLTH010006414.1_pt1 | contig 10370 bp, 8 predicted proteins | sample 7875711 | NCBI WGS metagenome assembly JABLTH01 (sample SAMN14941262, study PRJNA633318) | bioreactor metagenome | isolation source: bioreactor | place: China | collected 2019-03-05 | reverse complement strand
GGCGCGCCGATCTCGGAACGCGAGAAGCGGTACGGAAGGCGCACCACCGGGCGGCGCCCGCCGGTGCGGTCGTCGACGTCGAGCAGCAGGCGGCGCTCCTGCGCGAAGGGGCCCGTGAGGGCCTCGTGGAGCGTCGCGACCGGCGCGCACGGAAGGTTCGCCTCGTCCTCGAGCCGGCGGACGAGGGCTTCGCGCGAAGGCTGCGCCGCCATCCAGCGCTCGATCGTCTCGTGGCGGAGCCGCGCCTTCTCGGGCAAGTCCATTCCCGGGAGCGCCGGGTCCGCGATCTCCTCGGAGAAGTGACGCCGCAGCTCCGACCAGACGTGCTGCGGCGGGCCGGCGACTGCGATCATCCCGTTCGCTCCAGCATCGTACGCCGGAGGCTCGGGCCGCGTCTCGCGCGGGTCGAAGAGCTCGAAGCAGGTCTCGGAGTAGGTGCCGAGAACCGCGTCGTACATCGCGATCTCGACGCGCTCGCCGATTCCGGTCCGCTCGGCGACGCGAAGCGCCGCGCACAGGCCCACCATCGCGTGCATCGCCGTCGTGAGGTCGGCGTACGCGTCGGCGAGCGGCCGTACCGGAAGACGCGCCTTTCGCGCGGTGTATTCGAGGAGGCCGGTCGCGGCGTGCATCGTCGGCGCGTACGCGCCGCGGTCGCGCAGCGACGAGTCGCTTCCGAAGCCCGAGACCGACACCATCACGCAGCGCGGGTTCTGCGCGTGGACGGAGTCCCACCCGAGACCGAGCCGGTCGGCGACTCCGGGCCGGAAGTTCTCGAGAATGACGTCCGCCCAGCGCGCGAGGCCCGCACCGAGAGTGCGCCCCTCGGGCTTCGCGAGGTCGATGCACACGTTGCGTTTTCCGAGATTCGCCCACGTGTACATCCCCGACATGCCGCGATCGGCCTTCGGCGCGATCACGCGCGTCGCGTCTCCGGCAGGCGCCTCGAGCTTGACGACGTCCGCGCCCATCTCGGCGAGAATGCGCCCGACGTACGGCCCGGCGAGCACCTGCGAGCAGTCGAGAACGCGAAGGCCGCCGAACGGCCGCCGGTCCGCCGTGCTCACGGCTCGCCCGCAGCGCCGCCTGCCGCGGGCGCAACGAGCCGCCGGCGCTTCCAGCGGCCCGTCGCGTACCACGCCGCCGTGGCGAAGGTCACGACGACGATCGACGCGAGCGACGCCGCCCACAGGCCCGAGAGGCCGAGCCGCTCGGGCTGCGAGAGCCAGTACGCGAGCGGGAGCGTCACCGCGAGCAGGATCGGCACCGAGATCACCATCACCGGCAGCATCTCGCCGGCGCCCTGCAGCGCGCGGAACTGCACCATGTACACCGCCATGAAGAAGAAGCTCACGGCCGAGGAGTGGAGGTACGTGACGCCGAGCGCAATCACTTCGGGGTCCGACGCGAAGAAGCCGACGATGCGGTCGGGAACGGCGAGCAGGAGGATCGCGAGCGGCCAGAGCAGCGCGGCGTGCCACGTCGTCGCGAGCCACACGCTGCGGGCGGCGCGCTCGGGGCGATCGGCGCCGAGGTTCTGCCCGACGAGCGTCGCGGCGGCGTTGGCGATCGGCAGGCCGAGCGCGAGCGGAATGAGATCGACGCGCATGCCGACCGCGAAGGCCGCCTGCGCCGCGGTGCCGAAGCCCGCCGCGAGCCGCGCGAAGAGGATCGCGATCACGACGCGCGTCGAGAGCTGGAGCATCGGATGCCAGGAGAGCGAGAGGATCCGCCGGAGGAGCGCAGGGTCGGGGACCAGGTGCCGGGGCCGGATCCGGAGAGCGCTCGCGCCCGAGAGCAGCACCCAGAAGAGGAGCGCGAGGCCGAAGGTCGCGCCGGCGGCGGTGCCGACCGCAACGCCCGTCACGCCGAGCTTCGGGAGCCCGAGCCGCCCGAAGATGAACGCCCACTCGCCGGCGATCATGAGGATGGTGCTCACGACCGAGATTCGCATCGGCGTCGTCGCGTCTCCGGCTCCCGTGAGGGCCGCGCCGCCGAGCTGCGAGAAGACCATCGCGTAGGAGAGCACGAAGCTCAGGCGCAGGTACGGAACGCCGATCGCACGAACCTCGTCCGTCGGATTGACGAGCGCGAAGATCGGATCCGCCGCAACGATGCCGAGAACGGCGAGCGCTGCGTAGGCGACGGCGCCGATCAGCAGCGTCTGTCCCGCGGCGCGCGCTGCGCCCTCCGGGTCGCCGGCGCCGACGTGCCATGCGACGACCGTCCCCGACGCCCACGACAGGCCCATCACGCCGAGAAACGCCATCTGGCGGATGCCCTGGTTCGCGAGCACCACGGCGGCGAGCGCGGCCGGACCGAGCGCGCCGATGAAGCGCAAGTCGGCCACCTGGAAGATCACGGCGACGATGCTCGTCGCGAGCATCGGCGCGACCAGCGAGAGCAGCGAGCGGGGAAGGCTCCCTTCGGTGAGCGAGACGGCCGGCGGCGCGGTCTCGGCGGCAGCGCGTTGCTCGGCGGATCTCACGCGCGCCGAGCCTGCCACAATGCGCGAGCCCGCGATAGGGCGCAGCGCAGGCCTCCCGCTGCGCGACGCCCGCCGCGCGGCCTACGGCCGCTCGCCGCCACGCGCGCCGTCGAGCAGCTCGCGGACGCGGCGCTCGGCCTCGCGCAGGCGGAACGGCTTGTGCAGAAACGCCGTGCGCCCGCCGAGGCCCATGGCATCTCCCACCGTCTCCTGCGTGTAGCCGGAGACGAAGACGATCCGCAGGTCGGGGATCTTCGCGGCGAGCGCCGCCGCGACCTCGGTTCCGCGCATGTCGGCGAGCCCGAGGTCGGTGAACAGCAGGCGGATCTCGCGCTCTTGCTGCTCCGCGAGATGCAGCGCCTCGCGGCCGCTCGCAGCGGCGATCACATCGAAGCCGCGGCCCTCGAAGAACTCGACGAGCAGCTCGCGCGCCGCGTCGTCGTCCTCGACGAGCAGCAGCGTCTCTCCTCCGCCGGGCACGGCCGGCGCCGCGAGCTCGGGCGGCGCCGCCTCGATCTCGCCCTCGACGCGCGGCAGCACGACGCGGAACGTCGAGCCCTTGCCGGGCGCGCTCTCGACCTCGATCTGTCCGCCGCTCTGGCGAACGATCCCGTCGACGGTCGAGAGGCCGAGCCCGGTCCCGCGGCCCGGGTCCTTCGTCGTGAAGTACGGCTCGAAGATCCGCGCGCGCGTCTGCGCATCCATGCCGATTCCCGTGTCGCACACCGCGAGCGCGACGCACGGCGCGCCTCGACGCTCGACGTTCGCGGTCTCGAGAATCACGCGGCCGCCGCGCGGCATGGCGTCCCGGGCGTTCACGACGAGGTTCATCACTACCTGATCGAGGACGCCCGGATCGGCGCGGACCCTCCCGAGCGCCGGATCGAGGCCGAGCGAGAGCTCGACGTCCTCGCCGATGAGGCGCCGCAGCATGTCCGCGAGATCGAGCACGAGGGCGTTGAGATCGACGACGCGCGGGCGAAGCGGCTGGCGGCGGCTGAACGCGAGGAGCTGCCGCGTCAGATGGGCCGCGCGCTCCGCCGCGCTCTGGATCTCCTCGACCTGCCGGCGCTCGTCGCCCCGCTCTCGGAGCCCGGCGAGCAGCAGCTCCGCCCTGCCCTGGACGGTGAGGAGCAGATTGTTGAAGTCGTGCGCGACGCCGCCCGCGAGAAGCCCGACTGCTTCCATCTTCTGCGCGTGACGAAGCTGCGCCTCGAGCGCTTTGCGCTCGGTGACGTCCGAGAGGACTCCGACCGCGCGGTCCGCGCCGCCGCGTTCGCCGCGCAGCAGCGCTCCCTCGTCCTCGAGCACGAGCCACGACCCGTTCTCGTGCCGCACGCGATACTCGAGATGCATCGGCTCGCCCCGGTCGCGAAGCTTCGCGACCGCATCCCGGTAGCCGGCGACGTCGTCCGGGTGGATCCGCTCGACCCAGCGCTGCGGCTTGCCCGTGAGATCGCATTCGTTGCAGCCGAGCAGGGCCCGGGCGTTGCCCGCGAAGCGAACGAGCTCGCCGGGCAGGTCCCAGTCGTAGAAGAGCTGGCGGCTCGCGTGCAGCAGCGCCTCGTAGCTGCGCTTCCACGCGAGCGCGGTCGCCTCGGCGAGCTTTCGCGCGCTGACGTCTCGCGCAATCACCATCAGCCCGCGGCGGCCTTCGAACGTGATCGGGCCGGCCACGATCTCGACCGGAACCGTGCTGCCGTCGAGGCGCACCAGCTCCTCCTCGAGCAGGCTCGCCGTCCACCCTTCGCGAAGCACGCGCTCCATCCGCGCGCGTACGGCGTCGTGGTAGCGGGGATGGATCACCTCGAAGATCGAACGGCCGTGGACCTGCTCCGGGCTCTCGGCTCCGAGCAGCGCGACCGCGGCCTGGTTCGCGAATGCGAGCCGGCCGTCGACGTTCACCCAGAACGCGTCCGGACACAGGTCGACGAGCGCGCGGTAGCGCTCCTCGCTCGCGGCGAGGGCCTCGGCCGTCGCGCGCTCGGGCATCGCGCCCCGCGCCCCTTCGCCAGGCGCGTGCGCGTCGTGCGCTCGAGGAGTGCGGCTTCGCGAGGCGGGGTCCGTCATCGCTCTCCCGTCACCGGCTTCGATTCTGACACAGACGCGATCCGCAGTGGCGCCTATCGCCCGGGCGCTCCCGCGACCCGGCGCCAGATCTGCCTCCACAGGCCCGCCATTCGCGCCTCGGCCCACGCGAGGACCCGCTGGATCGCGGCGAGCGCATCGCCCTGCCCCGACCAGTGCGATCGCACCACGTCCGGGTGGACGTGGTTCACGAGCCGCGAGAGCGTCGCGGCCACCACCAGCAGGTCGTCGACGAGACCGATCGGACCGAGCAGGAGGTCGGGAACGAGATCGATCGGCGAGAGCACGTAGCCGACGCCGAGCAGCGCGAGGCCCTTGGCGCCCATCCCGACGCGGTCGTCGCGCAGCAGCCGCACCAGCAGGACGGTGAGATCCGGGAGCAGCAGGAAGATGTCGCCCGCGCTCGACGCGCCGCCCGCCTTCGGCGCGACCACGCGCGCGCGCAGCCGGTCGTAGAGGCGCCCCTCGCGCGGATTGATCTCGATCGTGATCGGCTCGCCGGTCATCGTGCGCCCCTTCTCGCGCCGCCCGGGTGCGGCGCCGCTGCGCGCGGGCCCGTCATGCGACGAGCGCCTCTCCGCCGTCGACGTGGATGACGTTTCCCGTGAGCCAGCCGCAGCCGGCGCCGGCGAGCGCGACCAGCGCATCCGCGACGTCTTCGGGCGTCGTCAGCCTTCCGCGCGGATGACGCGCGCGCGCCTCGCTCGCCATGCGCTCGAAGCCCGGAATCTTCTGCGCGGCCGGCGTCTCGGTGACGCCCGCGCAGATCGCGTTCACGGTGATCTCCTGCGGCGCGAGCTCGACGGCGAGCTGCCGAACGAGGCTCTCGAGCGCGGCCTTCGCAGCCGCAACCGGGCCGTACGCGGGCCACACGCGCCGCCCGCCCTCGCTCGTCATCGCGAACACGCGCGCACGGCGCGCGAAGAGGCCGGCTTCGGCGAGCGCCTGCGTCCAGTCGACGAGACTCGTCGCCATCACCTCGAGCGTCATCGCCATCTGCGCGGGGCTCACGGCGCCGCCGCCGGGGCCGACCAGCGGCCGCAAGGTCCCGAACGCGAGCGAGTGCAGCAGCACGCGGACCCGCGCAGCGCCGTCCGCGGCGAGCGCGCGGACCACCGCCTCGCGCTTCTCGGCGTCGGTCGCGTTGACGTTGAAGAAGAGCGCGCGCCGCCCGGCCTTCTCGACGTCGCGCGCAACGGCCTCCGCGAGCGGCTGCGTGGCCCTGCGGTCGAGGTGCACGCCGCACACGTCGAGGCCTGCGGCGGCGAAGGCGCGCGCAGCGGCGGCGCCGAAGCCGCTCGACGCGCCGAGAACGACGCAGATTCCCGGCTCAAGGGGCATGGGCGGGCTCCTTTGCGGGCGGCGCAGCGACGGCAGGCAGTGCGAGCGCCGCCGCGATGGGCTGGCCGTCGAGAGCGCCGAGCTCGAAGCCGAGCAGAACGGCCGCGGTCGGCGCGACGTCGGTCTGCCGTAGCATGGGGATTCGAACGCCGCTTCGCACGCCCCGCCCCCAGGCGACGAAGCCCGGCGCGAGCCCGTCGGCCGCGGTGACGTTTCCCCAGCTTCCGCGCACCGGAGTGGGGGCGACGAGCGGGCCGCTCACGTCCTCGCCGATCCAGAAGCCGTCGGCCGCCTCGAGCCCGAACCACGCCTCGGGATCGGCGCCCTTCTCGAGCAGCTCGCGCGCCGGCACGACGCGAAACGCCTTCGTTCGCTCCGCCGCCGCTTCGAGCGCGCGCCGGGCGAGCCGCGCATCCTCCTCGGTCTTCGCATGAACGAACGCGGAGCCGCCGTTCGAACGCGCGAACGCCGACCAGCGCTGGAGCCCGGCGCCGTCCGGGGTGGGAACGACGAGGCCCTTTTCGGCGAGGACGACGTTCGGCGACACGGTATTGCGTATGTGGACCGCGCCATGGTCGCCGGCGACGAGCAGCGCCGTCGAGTCGGCGAGGCCCGCTTCGCGCAGGCAGCCCGCGAGGCGGCCGAGCTCGCGGTCGGCGGCGGCGAGCGCGGACTGCGCCTCCGGAGATCCGGGGCCGGCGAGCGCGAGCAGCGGCTCCGCCTGCGAGAGCCGCAGCATGACGAGGGCCGGCGGCGGCTCCGAGCGCAGCGTCTCGCACGCGAGGCCGACGAGGAGCCGGTCGCGATCGGGCCCCGGCCTCGCAACCGCGGGCCGGTCGGCGCCGAGGCGCCGGGCGGCGCCGAGCAGGCCGGGGCTCGTGTGCGCCTCCATCCACGCCTTCCACTCCTCGCCGGGCTCGAGCGAGAAGCTCTCGGGAAACACGAGGTCGATCCGCCCGCCGCTCGACCCGGGCCAGCCGAGCACGACCGAGCGGCGGCCGGTTCCCGAGACGGCCTCCCAGAGCGCCGGCGCGCGCAAGGGAGGCCGCGGCGTCGGGCGCCGCCGCACGCTGCCGCGATCGCCGAGCAGGCTGTCCGCCGTGACGCCGTGCGCGGCCGGGAGCCTTCCCGTCGCGAGCGTCGCGTGAACCGGATACGTGGCCGCCGGCGACACCGCCTCGACCTTCTCGGCCGCCGCGCCGGCCTGCGCCATCGCCGCGAGGACGGGCATCGCGGGCGGGCCGGAGGCCGGCAGATACGCTGCGGGCACGAGGCCCGAGACGCTCACCAGCACGACGCGGGCCGGCGGTGTCGCAGCGGGCTCGAGCACCGGCAGCTCGCCCTGCGGCACGCGCGGAGCGAGCGACGCGCAGCCGAGCGCCGCACCGAGCGCGAGCCAGGCCGCGAGCCGCGCGCAGGCCGCTCGTGCGCGCACTCGGCGCCGCCCGCCGGTTCGCGGCCGGGCGGCCCGCGCCGCGCGCCTCGCGCGCACTACCGGAACACCCCGCGCCGCTCGCCGCGACCGCGGTCGAAGAGGTCGGTGATCACCTTGCGCACGACGTCGACCTTCTGCTGCACGACGGCGTCCTCGTCGGTCGGCGAGCCCTCGAACAGGATCGGCTCGCCGAAGTAGAGGTGGTACTTCACGGGCAGCGGCAGCATGCCGAGCGGGCCGAGCCACGGGAAGCCGAGCGTGAGCGGAAACGCCGGCATCCCGAGCAGCTTTCCCACGCGCGGAAGGTTCCCGAAGCCGGGCTGCTGCTCCTCGGATCCGATCACGGCCACCGGAACGATCGGCGTCCGGGTCTCGAGGGCGAGGCGCATGAAGCCGAGGCCGAAGCGCTGCAGCCGGTAGCGCTGCGAGAAGAGCTTGTTCATCCCGCGCACGCCCTCGGGAAACGCGAGGACGCACTCGCCGGCCTCGAGCATCGCGACGCAGTTCTCGGGCGTTCCCACCAGCACGCCGCCGCGTGCGGCCATCACGTTGATCCACGGGATCTGCGGCACCCAGTATTCGGCCATCGAGCGCACGATGCGCGGCGGCTCGGCTTCGAGCAGCATCGCCGAGGAGATCATCATGCCGTCGAACGGGAGCTGTCCGGCATGGTTCGAGATCAGGAGCACGCGCCCCGCCGGGACGTTCTCGATCTCGTGCGTCTCGACCCGGAAGTAGCGCCGGTAGAGCAGCGAGGCGAAGAGCGCGCTCGAGCGAACCTCGACCGGCGAGAAGCCGAACGGGTCGTAGCCGAAGTCGTTGAGGCGCGTCGGCACCTTCGCGAGGCGCTCGTCGACCTCGCGCTCGAGCTCGCGGACCGAGAGCGGAACCAGCGCCCCCAGCAGGTCGCGCGCCATCGCGTGGATTCCCGAACGCCGGTCGGCCACCGCGGCTCCTACTTCCGCCGAACGCTCTGGAAGATCTCCTCGAGGCCGAACAGGCAGCGGAAGTTCGTGGCCTCGACGAAACGCTTGCCGGAGAGCGTCACCGGGAACTTCAGATAGTCGAGCGCGCCGATCGGGTACGGCCAGAGCCCGACGTGGAACAGCCGCTCGAAGATCGGGCGCACCAGCGGCTCGGGCAGCGGGATCGCGGTTCCGCCGGTCTCGCGGATCGCCGTGTGCAGCGGAACGGCGCCGGGGCCGACCACGTTGAACACGCCTTGCAGGCCGTGCTGGAGCGCGAGCGCGATCGCCTCGCACACGTCCTCCTCGTGGATGAACTGCATCATCGGGTCGAAGCCCATGACCGTCGGCGGGTACGACTGGCGCAGGTAGCCGCCGATCATCGAGTGGACGAAGTAGCCGAGCACGTTCACGGGCCGGAGCACGCAGGTTCGGATGTGCGGGTACTTCCAGATGAAGGCCGACGCGAGCGTGTCGACCTCGACGAGGTCGCGCATCTCGGGATACGAGCGGCTCGCCGAGAGCGGGTGGTCCTCGTCCATGTAGTACGGGTTCTCCGGAAACGCCCCGTAGACGTAGCCGCTCGACAGCACCACGAGCTTCTGGACACCGTAGTGCGTGCAGTGATCGAGGAGCTGCTTGGTGCCGCGGACGTTGACGTCGTGCCGAGTCCGTTCATCGCCGCGGAAGTGACGGATGAACCCCATGTGGACGATCGCCGTCGGGAGCTCGGTCCGGATCACGTCCTCGAACTTCTTCTTGCGCAGGTCGACGACGTGGACGGTGACGTCCCGCGGCCGGCCCTCCCAGGCCAGCCGGTCGACGCCGCACACCTCGTAGCTCTCGAGCAGGCGGCGGGCGAGCAGGCGCCCCTGGCCGCCCGAGATGCCCGTAATCAGGACTTTTTCCATCGCTGCTCCGCGGGGTTGCAGCCCGAGGGTACCCCTCCTCGGGCCTCGCTTCCAACCGGCGCCGTCACACACAACCGCGTCATGGGCGGCGCGGTTGAGGTAGAGTGGTCCCGGAGGGAGCCTTGGAGCCGCTCGCCCGGTTCGAAGAAATCAAGATTCCGCTGATCGAGCCCGTCCACGGCCTCGAGGCGGTTTCGGGCGTGCTGGGGGTCCCCGAGTGGTGGCCGACGGGCGCGCGGGTGAGCGTCGTCCTCGCGCACGGCGCGAGCGGCAGCAAGGACGACCCGCTGCTGGTCGCCCTCCAGCAGGCGCTCACCGAGCGCAAGGTCCTCACGCTGCGCTTCAATTTCCCCTTCGCAGAGGCGGAGAAGTCGAAGCCGGACCCGATGCCGGTCCTCGAGCGCACGCTGCGTCACGCGATCGCGACCCTCGGCCGCGACCCGACCGCGGCACCGGCGCACCTGTTCATCGGCGGGCGCGGCCTCGGCGGGCGCGTGGCCGCGAACCTCGCGACGTCGCAGGTGCGCTCCGACGGGCTCTTCTTCCTCGGCTTCCCGCTGCACCCGCCCGGGCGCCCGGCCGAGCTGCGCGTGGACCGCCTGTTCCGCATCGTCTCGCCGATGCTGTTCGTGCAGGGGACGCGGGACCGAAGCTGCGAGATCCCGGTGCTGCGCAAGACCCTGGTGCGGGTCGGCGCACCGACCACGCTGCACGTGATCGACGAGGCCGACCAGAGCTTCCGCGTTCCGCGCAAGACCGGACGCACCGCTGCGGACGTCCACCGCGAGATCCTGACGGTGCTCGACGCGTGGATCGAGCGGGTGCTCGGCGGATGAAGGGCCGGCTCTCACGTCGCGCCCCGCCGCGCGCGTCGCGCACGCGGTCGCCCGCTCGGAGCCGCGCGTGACGGCGAGCGACCTCTACTTCCGGCAGATCGCAGTCGGGCAGATGGCGAACTTCGCGTATCTCGTCGGGAGCGTGAGCCGGCGCGAAGCGCTCGTGGTCGATCCGGCGTGGAACGTCGACGCGCTGCTCGACGCGGCCGAGGCCGACGGCGTCACGGTCACCGGAGCGCTCGTCACGCACTATCACCAGGACCACATCGGCGGCTCGCTCTTCGGCCACGAGATCGAGGGACTGGC
>JABLTH010034938.1_pt1 | contig 10373 bp, 11 predicted proteins | sample 7875711 | NCBI WGS metagenome assembly JABLTH01 (sample SAMN14941262, study PRJNA633318) | bioreactor metagenome | isolation source: bioreactor | place: China | collected 2019-03-05 | reverse complement strand
GGCGTCTGGGCGGAGCCCAGCCGCCGCATCTGGTACGGTCGAAGCATGGCTAACCTGATCGACCTCATCGCCCTCGACGGCCCCTCCGGCGCCGGGAAGTCCTCCGCGGCCAAGCGCGTCGCCGAGGCCCTGGGCTGGGCCTACCTGGACACCGGGGCCATGTTCCGGGCCACCGCCCTGGCGATCCAGCGCGCCGGGGCCTCCCTGGAGGACGCGGCGGCCCTGGGAGCGGTCCTCGCCGGCCTGCGCCTCGGCCAGGAAGGCACGCGCATCCTCCTCAACGGCGAGGACGTCAGCGAGGCCATCCGCACCCCGGAGATCACGAAGTTCGTCACCCCCGTGAGCCAGGACCCCCGCGTCCGCAAGGTCCTCCTGGAGCAGCAGCGGGCCGTGGGCGCGCAGGGGGGCTTCGTGGTGGACGGCCGGGACATCGGGACGGTGGTCTTTCCCCAGGCGCGGCTCAAGGTCTTCCTCACGGCCTCCGTGGAGGCCCGGGCCCGGCGGCGCTTCCTCGAGCAGCAGGCCAAGGGCATCACCATGGCCCTCGAGGAGGTGGCCGCGGACATCGCCCGGCGGGACCACGCCGACAGCACCCGCGCCGAGGCCCCCCTGCGCAAGGCCGACGACGCGGTCGAGCTGGATTCCAGCGACCTCGCCCTCGACCAGGTGGTGGAGCGCATCGTCGCCCTCTGGAAGGCGCGGAAGGGATAGACAGACAAAACCCCCGGAGTGGGATCCAGGACTCCGGGGGCCTCGTCGAGCCCGATCCTCCTTTCCTGGAGGGCAGGTTCCATCCCAATGTTCCCGCGGACCCTATCCAGCTCGTTCCGCGGACCGGCCTGTTTTCGGTCGGAGGGGCGGTTCCCGCGCTTCAGGTGGTGATTTGGATCTTCTGAGGACGTGCCTCAGGGCTCTTGGGGACGGAGAGCGTCAGGACGCCCTCCTTCAATTCCGCGTGCACGTGCTCGGCGGCGACGGGTTCAGGAAGGAGGAAGCTGCGGCTGAAGGAGCCGAAGCTCCGCTCATACGCATGATAGGTCTCGTTGTCCTCCCGCTTTTCCGCTTCGCGCCTGCCGCGGATATTGAGCCGGCTGCCCTCCACGTGGATGTCCACGTCCTCGATCTTCACGCCAGGGAGATCGGCTTTGAAGATGTAGGCGCCCGGCGTCTCCTTCACTTCGAAGGAGGGCGAGAATGTGGCCATGTCCATGGCGGGGAAGGCGGACCAGCCCGTGTCCTTGAAGGGATCCCACCTCGACAGCTCGTTCATCATCCTCAAGGGCTGCCACGGGTTCGTGAACAACGTTCCTGGCGTGTTTCCGCGCGTCCTGACCTGGCTCATAACGCCTCCTCGAAGCGCGCTCCCGTGAGGGAGCGGACCCAGGGTGGTCCGGGGCCGGGAGACCGTCCGTGACGGGGATCAAAAGGGCTGCCCCGCCCCTGGGCGTCCTGGGGAAATCCTGCGCAGAAGGCCAGTCGGCGCGTTTCAGACGCGGAAGGTGTCGGGCCTCCAGGTCCGGATCCGCTTCTTGAGGTCCTCCTTGCCCAGCCGCTCGTCCAGGGCCGCCTGGACCAGGCCGGGAAGCTCCGCGTCCGAGGCGAAGCGCAGGGCGACGAAGTGGCCGGGGCGGAGTTCGCCGATCCGGGCCCGGAGCGCCTCCGGCAGCACGCGCTGCATCCGCAGGGTCTCCTCCAGGCGGATCAGCCGGTCCTGCACCCGGAGGGCGTAGATCCGGACCTTGAAGAACAGGACGATGAGGGCCGCCGCCATCAGGACCTCCCAGATTCCGGCGAAGGCGAAGGGCCCCTTGATCAGCATCCGGACGAGGGCGACGCCGGCCAGCACGAAATTCACCGCCAGGATGCCGAAGGTGAAGACGTGGAAGGAGGGGTCGATGCGCCGGTGGTTGGCGTAGGACTGGGATTCGGTTTGGCTCACGGCGGGCTCCTGGGTTCCCGGGAGCCTACCTCAGTTCTTCGGCCGGAAGGCTTTCAGGACGGATTCATCTGTTTCAAGCCTCGGGCCGCCGATCAGGTCGATGCAGTAGGGCACCGCCGGGAATACCGCGTCGAGGCACTCGCGGATCGACTTGGGCTTGCCGGGGAGGTTGATGATGAGGCTCGAGCCCCGGATCCCCGCGATCTGCCGGGACAGGATGGCCGTCGGCACGTAGCGCAGGGACACCGCCCGCATCTGCTCCCCGAAGCCGTCCAGGATCTTCGAGCACACCGCCGCCGTGGCCTCGGGGGTGACGTCCCGGAGGGCCGGGCCCGTCCCGCCCGTGGTGAGCACGAGGCAGCAGCCCTCCCGGTCGCAGAGGTCCCGCAGGGCGGCTTCGATCACCCCCTGCTCGTCCGGGACCAGCCGGGGCACCGGCTCCCAGGGCGAGGCGAGATAGGCCTGCATCGTGTCCCGGATGGCCGGGCCGGAGAGGTCCTCGTACACGCCCGAGCTGGCGCGGTCGGAGATGGTGACGATGCCGATCCTGGCCTTCGCGGGCCGCGCGGGCGCGTCCACGGCTACTCGGCCTTGAGCTCGGTTTCCTTCACCCAGTTGTAGGCCGCCACGATGGACGGCATGCCCAGGGTCCCCGCGGAGAGGGCCACCACCTGCTCCAGCTCGTCGCGGCCGATGCCCATGGCCAGGGCCTTGCGCACCGAGGCGTGCACCGCCCCCTCCCGCTGGGCGCCGATGGCCACCGCCAGCTTGATCAGGCGCTGCATCCGTTCGTCGAGGGGGCCCTCCTTCCCCGCCTCGCCGATGCGGTCCCAGGCCTGGCCGAGGAGCGGGAAGCGCTCCACGAAGTCTCGGTAGGCGCCGGGCGCCTTGGGCAGCTTGGTCATGGTTCCTCCACTCCTCGTCCCGTCATTCTGCCACCTCGCGCCCGGCCCTGCCTTGATGCCGGGCTCAGCAGCGGACCTCGGCGTCCTTCCGGGCGTAGTACCACCAGTTCAGCGCGAGGCAGACCACGTAGAAGACGGCGAACCCGTAGAGCGCGTTCTCCACCGTCACCGCCCCGGGCTTGATCTGGCTCTTGAAGACGGTGGGGATGATGAAGCTGCCGTAGGCGGCGGCGGCGCCGGTCCACCCCAGCACGGGGCCCGCGAATTCCGGCTCGAAGATGAACGGCACCATCTGGAAGGTGCTCCCGTTGCCGATGCCGCTGCCCAGGAAGAGGAGCATGAAGCTGCCCATGAAGGGCCAGAAGTAGGGCGTCGGATCCGGCGCGGCCACCGCGGCCTTCACGAAGTGGGCCGCCATCAGCGCGCCCCCGATCTGGATCACCGTGGACCACTGGGTCACCACGCTGCCCCGCAGCTTGTCCGACAGCCAGCCTCCCACCGGGCGGATGAGGCTGCCCAGCAGGGGCCCCAGGAAGGCGTAGGCCGAGGGGTCGCGCTTGAACACGATCTTGATGAGCAGGGGGAAGGAGGCGCTGTACCCGATGAAGCTGCCGAAGGTCATGATATAGAGCAGCGTCATGATCCAGTTGTGCTTCATGCCGAAGATGGCGAACTGCCGGCCCAGGGAGGCCCGCACCTTGCCCGGGAACAGCTTCATCGCGCCGAGGCAGAGCCCGATCACCAGCACCACGAGGCCCAGCTGGACGCCGAGGGGGAGCCCGGGCTTCTTCACCAGGATCCAGGCCCCCACCCCGCTCACCGCCAGGGCCGCGCCCTGGAGGGCCAGGATGCGCAGGACCGCCGCGGCGGTGGGTTCGCTGTCGTGGTTGGGGAGGTTGTTCATGCCGAACCAGGAGCCGACGGTGAAGACCAGCAGGAAGGGCACCCACACCAGGGCGCCGTTCTGGACGTAGAGGCTCTTCCCCGCCGCGGTGAGGTGCGGCGCCCCCGCGAGGCTCCCGAAGAGGGCGCCGGTCATGACCACCGGCACCAGGAACTGCATCACCGAGACGCCGAGGTTGCCGATCCCGGCGTTCAGGCCCAGGGCGAGGCCCGATAGCCGCTTCGGGAAGAAGCCGTTGATGTTGGACATGGAGGAGGAGAAGGTCCCGCCCCCGACCCCCGAGAGCACCGCGAGGACCGCGAAGGTGGTGAAGGACGTCCCCTTGTCCTGGAGCGCGACGCCCGCCCCCAAGGCCGGCGCCAGCAGGAGGGCCGTGGTGATGGCCACCACATTGCGCCCGCCGGCGAGGGCCACCAGGAAGGAACTGGGGATGCGCAGGGTGGCGCCCGCCAGCCCCGCGATGCTCACGATGGTGAAGAGCTGGGCGTCGGTGAAGGGGAAGCCGGCGTCTTTCATCTTCGCGGTGAGGATGCTCCAGAACATCCACACGCTGAACGCGCAGAGCAGGCTGGGGACCGAGAAGGAGAGGTTCCGCCAGGCGGTCTTCGAGCCTCCGCCCTCCCAGAAGCGGGGATCCTCAGGTTTCCATTCCGTGAGCTTGGCCATGGGGGATCCTCTAATCGATGGTGGAGGGCATGCCGTGCCGGCGCTCGTGCCCGAAGGTCTCGATGGCCCTACCGTGGGCGCCGACCCAGGTGGAGGTCCACCGGCGGGTCACCAGGAGCAGGGCGACGAGGGAGAGGACCGAGAGCCCCGCGCCGGCGAGGAAGCCGGGGGTGAAGGAGCCCGTGTACTTCATGCCGAGGCCCATGGCGTTGGGGAGGAAGCCTCCCGCCAGGGCCCCGATCTCGCCGATCAGGCTTCCGGCCACGGCGGTGGTGTCCCGGAAGCGCAGCGGCACGAGCTGGAAGACCGCGCCGTTCCCGGCGCCCATGGCGCCCATGGCCAGCGCGATGAGGGCGGCCATCATCCAGGGGCTGGAGGGCATGGAGGAGGCGAGGAGCACGCCGCACAGGATGACGCCGCAGAGCAGGTAGAGCACGCGGATTCCGCCCATGTGGTCGGCGAGCCAGCCGCCGAGGACGCGGAGCCCGCTCGCGGCGATCACGCCGAGGGTCACGTAGATGCCCACCGACTGCTTGGGGATGTGGTAGTGGTCGTGGAAGAGCGTGGGCAGGAAGCTGGCGAGCCCGATGAAGCCGCCGAAGGTCACGCTGTAGATGAGGTTGAAGATCCAGGCGTCGCGGTCCACGAGGATCTTGAGGTAGTCGGAGAGCTTCTTCTCCTCCCGGTCGGGGGGCTCCTTGGCGAAGATCTGCAGGAGGACCATGGCAGTGACCATGGGGATCAGGCCGAGGAGGTAGACCGTGCGCCAGCCGAAGGCCAGGGCGAGGGGCGGGGCCGCCAGCATGGCGATCACCGTGCCCGAGTTGCCCGCGCCGGCGATGCCCATGGCCAGGCCCTTGTACTTGGGCGGATACCAGCCCGAGCCCAGGGAGAGCGCCACGCCGAAGCTGGCCCCCGCCACGCCCAGGGCGATGCCCATGGCCAGCACCGCGCCGAGGGAATGGGTGAAGAAGTAGCCCCACACGAGGCAGGCGCAGATGATGGACATCTCCAGCATCGCGGCCCGCTTGCGCCCGATGTACTGGGCGAGGATGCCCAGGGGGAAGCGCATGAGGGCGCCGGAGATGACGGGCACCGAGACCATGAAGCCCTTCTGGGCGGGGCTCAGGTTGAACTCCTGGCTGATGAAGGGGGCCATGGCCCCGTTCACCACCCAGACGGAAAAACAGACATCGAAGTACAAAAAGGCCGTCAGCAGGGTCGGCAGGTGCCCCGCCTTCAGAAAGTCCTTGAGATCGCGGATGGACGGCATGACGAGTTCCCCCCACTGGGCCCGTGGATGTGGTCTTGGGTCCCGCGCGCTTCCTGGGGCGCCGGTCCAAGCGAGGCTCACAAGGAAATAAAGGAGCCTTTGGTCTGAATATTCATCCGAAGCCGCTCCCCCGCACAAGGCCCCGTGCCCGCACTTTGACGAAGATCACGTCAGGGTTTTTCCTACAAGAAATCCCTTCCGGGGTCGGCATGGCAAGGTGGACCCGTGCCAAGCCCGCTCCATCCCTCCTTCGGCGTCCTCCGCTCGCTGCGTGGACGCCTCACCCTGCTGGCCTGCCTGGCCACGCTGCCGGCCTTCCTCTTCGTGCTCTTCGTGGCCACGCGGGAGCGGGGGGCGGCCCTGCGCCGGGCCGAGAGCGAGGCGCGCTACGTGGGCGGCCTGGCCTCCCGGGAGCACGCCCACCAGGTCCAGGGCGCCCGGGACCTCCTGGACCGCCTGGGCAGGCTGGAGGCGGGCGCCTCCCTCGAATCCCTGGACAGGACCCTGCCGCTGGTCCTCAGCGGCCTGCCCCAGTTCGCGAACCTGGGCATCCTCGCGCCGGACGGCTCCCTGCGCTTCAGCGTCGTGCCGCCCGCCCATCCCGTGGACATGCGCGACAACCCGGCCTTCCTCCGCGCGGTCGGCTCGGAGGCGGTGGCGGTGGGGCGCTACCAGATCGGTCCGATCGTGGGCCGGCCCGTGCTCATCCTCGCCAAGGCCCTCCGCGGGCGGGGCCGGCTGGAGGGCGTGCTCTTCGCCGCCCTGGACCTCACCTGGCTGGACCAGCTCGCGCGCCAGGCCAAGCTGCCCTCGGACTGCGCGCTGCTGATCCTCGACCGCGAGGGCCGGGTGCTGGCGCGGTCCACGGGCAGCGCCGCCCTGGCCTGGGAGGAGGGGGACCTGCTGACCTCCTTCCCGGAGATGGCCCGCGCCTCCGCCGGCGGCCTCGTGTGGGCCGCAGGCCGCGACCGGGTCCAGCGCCTCTACACCGCGGCCCCCATGGACGGCCTGCCGGACCTCTACGTCGCGGTGGGGCTCCCCGCCGAAGCGGTCATCGGCGCGGCCAACCGCGCCTTCACCCGCGCCCTATGGGCCCTCGCCGCCCTCACCCTGCTCACGGTGGCCAGCTCCATCGCCGCGGCGGACCTCTCGGTGCTGCGGGACGCCCGCCTGCTGGCCCGCGCCACCCGCCGCTTCGGGGCCGGGGAGCTCGAAGCGCGGGCCCCGGTGCCCGCCGCGAAGGGCGAGATCCAGGACCTGGCCCTGGCCTTCAACACCAAGGCCGACGCCCGGGTGCGCCGCCAGCAGGAGGCATCGGCGGCGGAGGAGCGCATGCGCGCCCTCACCCGCCGCCTGCACGCGGCCCGGGAGGAGGAGGGCGAGCGCATCTCCCGGGAGCTCCACGACCAGCTGGGCCAGGAGCTCACCGCCCTGAAGCTGGACCTGGCCCAGGCGAAGCGCCAGCTCCAGGCCGCCTGCCCGCCCGCCGCCGCCGGGGAGGTGGGGCTGGCCCTGGACCAGATCAAGGCCCAGGTGGACGGCTGCGTGGATTCGGTGCGGCGCATCTCCTCCGAGCTGCGGCCCAGCGTGCTGGACCGGCTGGGCCTCGGCCCGGCGCTGGAGTGGCTCACCCGCGAGTTCGAGCGGCGCACGGGCCTGACCTGCGCCTTCAGCGGCGCCGAGGTGCAGGGCGGGATCGGCCCGGACGCCGCCACGGCCCTCTTCCGCATCACCCAGGAGGCCCTCACCAACGTCGCCCGCCACGCCGGCGCCAACGCCGTGCGGGTGGACCTCTCGGTGGCGGACGGCGAGGCGGTCCTGGAGATCCAGGACGACGGGCGGGGCTTCGACGTCCGGGCGGGCCAGCCCTCCCTCGGCCTCCTCGGCATGCGGGAGCGGGCGAGGATGGTGGGGGGCCGGCTGGAGCTCGCCAGCAGCCCCGGGGCGGGCACCCACGTCCGGGCCCTGGTGCCCGCGCCGCGGCAGGTGGAGTAGGGTGGCCCCATGCTGAAGATCCTCCTCGCCGACGACCACTCGATCCTCCGCTCGGGCCTGCGGAAGATCCTCGAAGGGGAGTTCCCGGACGCCCAGGTGCTGGAGGCCGGCACCGCCGAGGAGGCCCTGGAGCGCGTGCGCGCGGAGGCCCTCGACCTCGTGGTGCTGGACGTCTCCCTGCCCGGGCGCAGCGGGCTCGACATCCTCCCCGACCTCCGCGCGGCCCAGCCACGGCTCCCGGTGCTGGTGCTCAGCATGTACGGCGAGCAGCAGTTCGCCGTGCGCGCCCTCAAGGCCGGCGCGGCGGCCTACCTCACCAAGGAGCACGCCGCCGACGAGCTGATCCGCGCCATCCGCACCGTGCTCTCGGGGCGGCGGTACATCGGCGCCAGCCTCGCCGAGCAGCTCGCCGCCCACGTGGCCCTGGACCGCGAGCGTCCGCCCCACGAGCTGCTCTCCGCCCGCGAGTTCGAGGTCTTCCGCCTCATCGCCTCCGCCAAGGGCCTCACGGAGATCGCCGAGGACCTGGGGCTCTCCGTGAAGACGGTGAGCACCTACCGCACCCGCATCCTGGAGAAGATGCAGATGGGCACCAACGCAGAGCTGATGCAGTACGCCATCCGCAAGGGGCTGGTGGACTGAGGTCCCCCCACGGCCTGTCGGAAGGATCCCGACAGGCTCCCCAGGCCGGATTCCGGGCCGAGAATCAGCGGCCCTCCGCTACCCGCGCCCCGGCGCCGGCCGCACCCTGGGTTCACCGACCGGATGCCCCGGGCGCACCCGAGGAAGGCCATGACCCCGCTCGCCCCCATCCCCGCCGCCGGGCCCTTCCCGGCCGGGGCCCGTCCGGGGGCTGGGGCGGGGACCGGCCTCCGGCGCGCCCTGCTGGAGGGCGTGCGCACCCTCAACCCCGCCTACTTCGCCATGGTGATGGCGACCGGCGTGCTGGACGTGGCCTGCCGCCTCCTGGGCATCCGGATCCTGGCCGAGGTCCTCTTCGCGGTGAACCTCGCCGCCTACGCCTGCCTCTGGGCCGCGACGCTGCTGCGGCTCCTCCGCTTCCCGAGGGACTTCCTGGCCGACCTGCAGAGCCACCAGCGGGGCCCCGGCTTCTTCACCACCGTGGCGGGCACCTGCGTGGTGGGGCTGCAGCTCCTGGTGCGCGGCCACGACCTGCTGCACGCGCGGATCCTCTGGTGGACCGCCTTGGGGCTCTGGCTCCTGACGATGTACGCCATCTTCACCGCGCTCACCGTGAAGCCGGACAAGCCCCGCCTGGAGGACGGCATCAACGGCGGCTGGCTCACCGCCGTGGTGGCCACCCAGGCCCTGAGCGTGTTGGGCACCGCGGTGGCGCCGGGCCTCGGACTCCCCGGGGAGTCGGCCCTGTTCCTGACGGCCTCGCTCTGGCTCTGCGGCGGGATGCTCTACATCTGGCTCATCTCCCTCATCTTCTACCGCTACACCTTCCTGCGCTTCCTGCCCTCGGACCTGCTGCCGCCCTACTGGATCAACATGGGCGCCATGGCCATCTCCACCCTGGCGGGGGCGCTGCTGGTGAAGCAGGCCCCGGCCTCGCCCTTCCTGGCTTCCATGCTGCCCTTCCTCAAGGGCTTCACGCTCCTCTACTGGGCCACGGCCACCTGGTGGATCCCCATGCTGCTCATCCTGGGCCTGTGGCGGCACGTGGCGCGGCAGGTGCCCCTCACCTACGACCCGCTCTACTGGGGCGCGGTGTTCCCCCTCGCCATGTACACGTCGGCCACCTTCCGCCTCACCGAGGCCTTCGGCCTGCCCTTCCTGCTCGCCGTGCCGAGGATCTCCGTGGCCGCGGCGCTGACCGCCTGGCTGCTCACCTTCCTCGGCCTCGTCCTCTCCCTCCTGCAGGGCGCGCGGCGCGCCCGCGGGACGAAGGCCCTTCCCGCCCCGACCCTCGAACCCGCCCTGGACGCCGCCCGGCGCCCCTCCTGAAGGAGGACCCCATGTCCGCCCCCTCCCGCGCCCTCGCCGGCATCCTCCCCGCCAAGGAGCGGCGCATCCCCTTCGTCCGCAGCGAGCGCGGTCGCACGCTGATCCTCTGGGGCTGGCTCGTCACCATGCTCGGCGTGGGCCTCTACTGCCGCGAAGTCTTCTCCCTCGGCCCCGAGGCCGACGCGCTGGACGCCATCACCCGGTCCGGCGTCCTGGGGTGGTCCTCCGCGATCCTGGCGGCGGCGGGGATCTTCCTCTGGTTCATGGGCAACCTCCTCTACCTGCACGACGCCATGGACACGCCGGCCGCCGCTCCCGCCGCCCCGGAGGACGCGGAGGCGCCCCGAGGCTGATCCCTGCCGCGGGCCCGGCTAGCGGTCGAGGTCCGGCGCCTTGAAGGCCAGGTAGAGCGCCACGGCGCTCAGGACGGCGGAGACGGCGAAGGCCCCGGGCAGGAGGCGGCGCTCGCCGTCCAGCACCGAGCCCAGCACGGTCTCGAAGAGGTAGAGCTGGATCGCGGCCACCAGGACCGCGAGGACCAGCGCGGCGCCGGTCATCTGGGTGCGGCGGTGGCCTTTCATGCGCACCCGCCCTTTCCGGCGGGGCCCTCCGTCCCCTCCTGCCCGGGGCGAGAGGCCATGGCCTGGCGGCCCGGCGCCGTGGGCTTGGGCAGGTCGCCGACGGCCCAGACCACGCCGTCCCGGACTTCCAGGGCGATGC
>JABLTH010041381.1_pt1 | contig 10378 bp, 1 predicted proteins | sample 7875711 | NCBI WGS metagenome assembly JABLTH01 (sample SAMN14941262, study PRJNA633318) | bioreactor metagenome | isolation source: bioreactor | place: China | collected 2019-03-05 | reverse complement strand
GCTGCGTCGGGCGCGTGTGCGCCGGCGTGCTCCTGGCGATCGGGTGGCACCACAGCTGGTGGAGGGCGATGGACGTGGGCCCCCCGGCGGGGGCCTCGTCGGCGCGCGGCCGCGCGAAGACGGCCGGCTCGCCGTCCGGCGGCGGGTTCGGACCGTGCATCGTCGACGGCAGCACCAGCTCGAAGCCGGAGTTGGGCAGGTCCGGCACGGTGAACTTCTGGAACGACGCCGGCAGGCCGGCGAGCATCTTCGCGCGGTCCATCGCGAACAGGTCCCGGCCGCCCGATCCCGCGTTGGCGCCCATGACGTAGGACCCGCCGTTCCCGCCCTGCGGCCACACGCCGTACTTGGGGTAGTCCGTCGTGCTGGCCTCGACCGCGAAGGAGTACGCGTAGTACGTGCCCGTCGGGTCGGGGGAGGTGGAGACGTAGACGCACACGCTGCCGCCGCTGCCCGGGAGCTCGCTCAGGATCCAGCGATCGGCCGCGCGGTCGTAGAGCACCACCGGGTCGCAGAAGCCGGTGCGGCACGGCGTGGCCGTCGTGAGGGACTGCAGGGTGAACGTCTTCAGCACCTGGCCGGTGTTCTTGTTGAGCACCTGCACGGTGGAGACGTTCTGGTTCACGGCCTGCACGAAGTGGTTGGGTCCCACGTCGCCGGTCGTGTCGGGCGGCGAGGTCGAGGAACTCTGCCCGGCGTAGCTGTGGACCGGCGTGCCGAACGCGTCGACCGCGAAGGGGCTCTGCGGGCCCGGCGGGCGGCCGAGGTCGAGCAGGGGGTCGAGCTTCGGCGTGATCGAATATTCGATCGGCGTGAAGCCGAAATCTTCGCGCCGCTTGGTCTCCAGCCCGAACAGCCGCGGGTCGGGTTTCCAGTCCGGCAGGTCGCGCACGGCCGGCGTCACCACCGGCACGGACGGCGGGCTCACGGTCTCCGGCCCCCCCGGGGCCGTCGTGACGTGCCGCTGGGCGTGGGCCACGACGGGCAGAAGCGCGAGCGCGAGGCCCGCGCAGCGGATCATCCGGTCACGTCGCATCGATCGGTCGGGCTCCCTCGTGTGCGGCATAACGTACGGTCTTTGCGTCCTTACGTCCGTTCTCCGGTGCCCGGGCGATTCCGGACAATGCCGGACGGGGCCTCCGACGGGAATTCCATATCGCTCGGACGCGCGCCGACAATTCGCGTCTCGCTTACCCTGCGCTCGACATCCGGTAATCGCCGACATGCTTAACTGCGTCAATTTCTCTTCCCAACCTGTCGCGTTTTGGTGTATTACTCCAACGCGCGCGGGCTCGCCCGCGTGCCGTCGCTCTGGGGGAGTGGCGTTTCCCGATGGGGCTTGTGGCCCGGGGGGGCCAACACACATAGCGATCGCGGGTCCGAGGCGGGGCGCCCTGCGCCCGGCCGTCTGACCACGCGCGCGTCGAAATCGTGACCGCACTGCGTTCGTGCGGCACGGGAGCGGTGTGCGCACGGCTGCCGCTGCAGTCCCGGCGGAGCCCCGTGCGCACGCGTGAGCGGCTCCGCCTTCGCGCGAGCCGCGGGGAGACGACGATGCAAGGGAGAGGGAGCCGGTCTCTGGTGCTTCTGGCGGCACTCTGCATGCTCACGATCGTGCCGCTGTACGCGCAGGGCGGGGAGAACGGGCAGAAGCTCGATCCGGGAGCGGCGAACACGGGCGCCATTGCCCCCACGCATCCCGTCGACGTCTGCCCCGATGCCGACCACGACGGCTACTACGACAGTTCACTGAACCCCGGCTGCACCCCGGCGCCCGGCTCCTTGCCCGGGGATTGCGTGGACGACAATGCGGCCATCCATCCCGGCGCCACGGAAGTGTGCAACGGGCTGGACGACGACTGCAGACTCGGGGTCGACGACGACGGCACGGTCGAATTCGGGCTGCAGCACGTGTACTACCCCGACAACGATCACGACGGTTTCGGAAGCCCGGCCACTTCGGTCCATCGCTGCTCTCAACCGAGCGGTTGGGTCACCAACAACCTCGACTGCAACGACACACTCGGTTCTGGCGAATCCGTGAATCCCGCCGCCCTCGAAGTGTGCGGCGACGGCATCGACAACAACTGCGACGGCAACATCGACGGTGCGGGCGGCACGCGCTACGTCACGACGACCGGCAGCGACGCCCAGGACTGTACCAGTCTCGCGCGCGCCTGCGCGACGATCCAGCGCGCGGTCGACGTCTCCTGCGGCGGCGAGGTCATCTCGGTCGGCCCGGGCGCGTTCGCGGGCGCGACGATCGGCAAGGCCGCAGCGTTGCACGGCGCGCAGTTTGGCATCGACCCGCGTTCCAGCCGGACCCCCGGCGGTGCGGGCGAAACCGTCGTCAGCGGCGGCTCGGACGCGGTGTTCAGCGTCACGACGAGCAACGTCACGATCGACGGCTTCGACATCACGGGCGGCAGCGCCTACTCCGGCGTGACCGCCTTCGCCAACGTGAACTACTCCGGCGTCACGATCCGCAACAATTTCGTCCACGACATCACGGCCAGCAATCCCAACTCGTCGTCCGCGGTGTCGCTGGGCGTCCTGGTGGGCAGCGGCTCGCCGGGCGACCGCAAGATCGTCAGCGGCGTCACCGTGACGCAGAACCGGTTCTTCAACATCGGGCAGAACAACCATCACCCCGGCCGCGGCGTCTTCGCCTACACGATCCAGGGGGCGGGTGCCGGGGACGGGATCAGCATCACCCAGAACAGCTTCACCGACATCCGCAGCAACGCGCCCGCGGCGAAGTTCGGCGTCGCGGTCGGCATCGACATCGGCACGGACGACGTCGCGGGCGTGCCGCAGACGCCCTGCACCGGCGTCAGGATCGAGAACAACACCTACGCCAACGTGTTCGGCGGCGCCGGCCTGTACGCCACCGGCAGCTCGTTCAAGGAGCCGCTCGCGGCGTTCACCGGCGTGTCGATGTACGCGCTCTCGAGCTACCCGATCGTCGACGAAGTGCTCCTGGCGAAGTTCGCGAAGACCGACAAGGTCACCGGCTTCCCGGGCAGCACCGCGTACTTCAGCGCGATCCAGACCGCGATCGCGTTCTCCGATCCCGCGGCGCGCGTCAGCGTCACCGCGGGCACGTGGGCCGAACGCCTCACGATCGCCAAGGCCGGGCTCACGCTGGCCGGCCCGAACGAACTCGTCTCCGGCAGCGGGACCCGGACGGCCGAGGCCGTGATCACCGCGAACGCGAGCAACCCGGACTGGGGCAGCGCCACCTGTACGTTCCTCCTCTCGGTCCTGGCCGACAACGTCACGGTCCGCGGCTTCACGTTCGACGGAGACAATCCGGCGATCGTCGGCGGGCACGTGTCGGGGACCGCGGACGTCGACGCGTGCGTCGGCGTCGTCAACGAGGCCGACAATGCGGCCCCGTACACGCCGGTGACCGGCACGCTCGTCCAGAACAACGTCTTCCGCAACATCGCCGGCGCGGCGGTCGATCTCGAAGCCGACAGCGCCACCTCGACGGCGGGCGTCGTCGACGCGAACCGGTTCGAGAACCTCGACCCGGACGGCGCGCTCGGCGGCTGGGGCGTGGGGGTCTACTTCGGCAGCAACCACTACGGCGAGATCACGAACAACGTCTTCCGCGGGGTGCGCAAGGGCGTGCAGCTGGGCAACTTCAGCCGCGCGAAGGCCTCCGGTGCGGGCGCGCTGATCGCGTCGAACGACGTGCAGTCCACGCGCGCGGGCGTGTGGTTCAACCTCATGTACCAGGCCACGTCGCCGTGGGAGATCCGCCAGAACACCGTGGCCGCCGGCAGCACGCAGAACCGCGGCCTGTGGCTGACCTCGATCCAGGACACGGTCGGCGTGAACGTGCACGACAACGACGTCACCGGCGGCTTCGTGGGCCTCGGCGGCTGGAACGTCACGAGCACGGGCGCGATCACGGTCGACGCCAACCACGTGACCGGCGCGGACTACGGCGTGCGCCTGTACTCGGACGACTACGAGCCCGGCAACCACGCGGCGACGACGCTCACGGTCTCGCACCTCACGGCGACCGATTGCAAGGTCGCCTGCGCGGCCGCGGTCGACGATCCGGCCACGAGCGTGGCGCAGTCGCTGACGGTGACGCACAGCAGCCTGACCGCGTCGGGGAAGACCGGCACGATCGCGGGCGCGCTGACCGTCGGCGCCGGGGCGAGTTTCACCGCCCAGGACACGCTCCTGACCAACGCCTACTACGGCGTGCACGTCGTGGGCGGAACCGCCGACGTGTCCGGCAACCGGATCGTCGACAACACCGTCGGCGTGCAGAACGACACGCCCGGCACGGTGGCCGCGAACTGCGTGTGGTGGGGCAGCCCCGCCGGCCCGGGTGTCGGCGGCAACAACGGCATCGTGCAGAACACCGGGATCGTCTCGACCTCGCCGTTCGACGTCGACGCGATCTACGGCAACGACCACACGTACTATGTCGACGGCGACCTGGACAGCTTCGGCGCGGCCGCGGTCGCCGCCTGCGGCATGCCCGCGGGCGCGGTGGTCGCCGGCGGTGACTGCGACGACGGGGACCCGACGGTCCACCCCGGCGCGACCGAACTCTGTGACGGCAAGCGGAACGACTGCTCCAACAACGCCTGGGTCGCTGCGAGCGAAGCCGATGTCGACGCGGACGGCTATCGACTCTGCAGTCTCCCGCCGGACTGCAACGACAACGACGCGGCGGTCCACCCGGGCGCAGCGGAGATCGTCGCGGACGGCGTCGACGAGAACTGCGACGGCCAGGAGCTCTGCTACACGGATGCGGACGGCGACCACTTCGGGACGCTGCCGACCGTGCTCAGCGCGGACGTGACCTGCACGGCGGCGGGCGTCGCGATCAACGCCACCGATTGCAACGACGCGATCGCGACGGTGTTCCCCGGCGCGCCCGAGGCGTGCAACGGGATCGACGACAACTGCAACGGCCAGGTCGACGAGGGCGTGAAGACCGCGTTCTACGCCGACTCGGACGCCGACGGCTACGGGAACGACGCGGTCTCGCAGGAGGCCTGCAGCGCGCCCGCCGGCTACGTCGCCGACCACACCGATTGTGACGACACGCGGAACAACGTCTACCCCGGCGCGCCGATCGTGTGCGACGGCATCGCCGACCATGACTGCAACGGCGCGGCCGACGTGCAGCCGGCGACGCGCTACGCGGATCCCACGGGATCCGACGCGTTCACGAACGCCAAGGGCGTCAGCTTCCCGGCCGGGAACGACTGCCACAACGCGGCGGAACCGTGCCGGACGATCCAGCACGCGATCGACGTGGCCTGCGCGTCGCAGGCCGTCGAGGCCGCGGCGGGGCTGTTCCACGAGAACGTCTACATCGGCAAGAGCGGCATCCGCCTCCACGGCGCCGGCATGAACGCCACCACGATCGAAGGTCCGAAGGGGGTCGCCGGCGGCACGACGGTGTGGATCCAGGCGCCGGGCGTCACCGTCGAGCACGTCGCGGTCACGCGCGACGGCAACAACGCGGCCGACTGGAACGCGCCGCTCAACAGCAACGGCGTGTCGTTCGGCGCGGGCGTGAGCGGCAGCACGCTCCAGAACGCCAAGGTCATCCACAACCGCAACGGCGTGTACATGAACTACGTGTCGAACAACACGGTCCAGGACTGCACGATCACGCAGAACCGGACCGGCATGCACTTCGTCGGCGGCCTGCAGGGCGTCGTGGTGCGCCGCAACGCGATCACCGACAACACGACGATGGGCATCCTGTTCCGCGGCGGCGCGGGTGGCGGCGACACGATCGACGCGGCCGGCGCGGTCTTCACCGACAACGACATCTCCGGCAACTGGTTCTCGCAGGTCGACGTGCGCCAGCACGCGACCGGTCTCGTGGACCTGTCGGGGAACTGGTTCGGGTCCGGGACGCTGAACGTCAGCGCCGCAGCGTCCGGCGAGGACGGCTACGGTGCCCAGATCCCGCCGTGGGCCGGTGGGAGCGCCGTGCCTCCGGGCGACCGCAACGGCTGGCTGCGCGGCGATCTCGCGCCGGCGACGCTCGACTACACCCCGTGGCTCAACACCGCGGCGCACGACTTCTCGGCCCTGAGCGTCGACGACGACGGCCCGCAGGTCGGCACGACCGGACGGCTGCAGGAAGGCGTCGACAGGGTGACCGCCGGTGGCGTCGTCACGGCGTGGCCGGGTACGTACAACGAGGCCGTGCGCATCATGCACGCGGCGACGCTGAGGTCGAAGGACGGCGCCGCGACGACGACGATCGACGGCAACGATTCGAACGGGAACTTCTACGTCGTGCAGGTGCTCGCCGACAACGTGACCGTCGACGGCTTTACGATCACGAACCCGATCTACTCCAACAGCGCGGACGCGTCCGGCGTCCTCGTGGGCGAGTCGGGATATCCGACGCGCCCGGCCCACGTGAAGGTCCTGAACAACAGGATCCTCGACGTCGGCGTGGCGTCACGACCCTTGGCCGCCGGCACCATGGGCGTCAACATCGGTCCGTCCGACGACGTCGAGGTCGCGCACAACGACATCGGCCCGCTCGGCGACAGCGACGCCGCATCGTTCGTGGCCGCCGTCCTGACGTGGGGCGACGACCCGTTGCGCCAGGCGACGAACGTGAGCGTCCACGACAACACGATCCACGGCCTGACCCATCCGGCGTGGAGCATCGGCATCGCATTCGGTGGGGACACGGGCGCGGCGACCGCCGATCACAACGTGATCACCGGCCCGGTGACGTGGGGCCTGTCCAGCAGCACCGGCGCGGACGGCGTCGCGACGTTCACCAGCAACCAGGTGAGCGGTGCGACGACCTACGCCCTGCGCGCCGGCAGCCCGCTCGGCACGATCGTCACCGGGAACAGCCTCCTCGCCGGGACCGGCAGCGCGATCGGCCTGTTCGTCGAGCCGCACGCGACGCTGACCTCCGCGAAGCTCAACACGATCCACGGTGCGCCGGGTGGCGGCGTCGTCGTCAGCGCGACGGCGACCGCGGGCCCCGTCCAGGACAACAGCATTTTCGGCAATGGTGCGCTGAACCTCTCCGCCGGGACCGCCGTCGACGCGAACTGCAATTATTGGGGCAGCGCGGCGGGACCGGGCCTTTCGGTGAGCGGGCCGGCCGACACCACCGGCTGGTTGCTCGCCGACGACTACAACCTCGACTCCATCGCCGCGGGGTACGACGGCGACACCTTCACGAGCTGCACCGTGCCCGGCTTCAGCACCGAGCCGGCGGCCGTGCTCGCCGGCGACTGCGACAACCACGACCCGCTCGTCCACCCCGGCGCGACCGAGGTCTGTGACGGGAAGGACAACAACTGCGTTGCCGGCATCGACGAGGGCGGGGCGGTCGCGCTCTGCGGCTCGACGTTCTGCGCGCCGCAGGCCTGCACCGTGGACACGGATCACGCGGTGCGGTGCGTGGCGCAGGCCCTGCCGTGCACGGACACCAACGCCTGCTCGACCGACGTCTGCACGCTCGACCCGCTCGACGCGCAGCTCGGCACCTGCACCCACCCGGCCAACGGCAGCTGCACGGTGACCGGCGACATCGTCTACTACGGCCAGACGATCGCGCCGCCGCCGCCCGCAAGCCCCGTCCCGAGCCACGACCCGGTCTCCGGCATCACGGTCCACCTGCACGCGGACCTGGCCAACGGCGTGACCTGGGACCACGACGTCGTCACCGACGCGAACGGCCACTTCGCCAGCACGAACCCCGGCGGCACGGTGGTCGTGACGCCGCTGGGCAAGCGTTCGATTCCTTCCTGCGTCAACGCGCTCGGCTCGGGCGACGCGTCCCTGATCGCCAAGTACGCGGTCGGCCTCGTCGGCTTCACCGATCAGCAGTTCATCGCCGGCGACGTGTCGAACAACACGCGCGTCACGTCGTTCGACGCCTCCCTCGTTGCGCAGGACGTCGTCACGGGCTGCGCGCACGTGCCGCCGTACCGCTCGGTCGTCGCCAGCAGCGGCGTCGACTGGATGTTCAACGCGACCTCCGACGCGGGCGGCGACAACGCCGTCACGCGCTCGATCAGCTTCACGCAGACGGTGGCCGCGGCGCAGACGGTGAACTTCACCGGCGCGATCTACGGCGACGTCAACGCGAACTGGGCCGGCCCGGTGTCGTTCGGGGCGGGCGCCCCGGCGGAGACGCCGGCGCCGCTGCCGGCGGCCGACGTGACCGCGCCGTCCGCGGCGCCGTCCACCGGCGCGCAGATGTACCTCGCGAGCGGTCCGCGGCCCCTCGGCGGCAACCGGTACGAGATGACGCTCGGCCTCATGAACGCCGACGGCATCCTCGGCCTCGACCTGACCCTGCTCCACGACATGCAGGACGTGACCATCACGTCGCTGCGCCCGGTCGGTCTCGCGGAGTCGTGGAACGTCGCGCAGAACGGCACGTCCGAAGGCTACAAGGCGGCGCTGTTCAGCACCGTGCCGATGGCCGGCACGGGCGAGTTCCTCGTCGTCACCGTGCAGCTGAACGGCCCCGTGGCCGGGCAGCCGTTCGAGGTCGCGGCGGAAGCGAACGAGGGCGCGATCCCGCTGTCGTGGGCGCCGGGTCTTCCCGGCCGCCCGGCCGGCACCACCAACCATGGCGTCGAACTGAACCGCAACTGAGGGAAGGGGAGCCAACACCATGAAGAACTGGAGACAGTGGGCCGGCCTGCTGCTGGTGATCCTCGCGGCCGCCATGCCCGCCTTCGCATCGCAGGTGAAGTTCGACAGCCAGGTCACGGGACCGGGCGGCTCGTACGTGGTCGTGCGCGTGTCGGTCGACACGGGCGCGACCCCGCTGCAGTCGTTCGACGCGTGGTTCACGTTCGACGACACGAAGGTCGACTACCTCGGCGCCTTCCGGAACGGCTTCACGAGCGACCCGGGCGCGGGCTTCGGCCTGGTCGAGAACGTGGTGTCGCAGGCCGGGAACGACCTCGTGAAGCTCGGGCTCTACTCCTCGATCCCGCCGGCGCTGCCGGCGGGGTACACCGAGGTGCTGTGGCTCCTGTTCCGGAACCACGGGACGGGTTCCGCGCTCACGTGGGATCACCCCGGGACGGAGGTCAACGGGGCCGCGGTGTCCGGCTTCACGGACGGCGCGATCTCGACGGCCGCGGGGACGTACGTGCTGTTCTCGATGCCGCACAACGCGTCGACGACGCCGGGCGGCACGGTCCAGGTCCCGATCTACGCCGACGACGTCCACGACCTGCGCTCGTTCGACATCGTGCTCGAGTTCAACCCGGCCGTCGTCACCGTGCCGAGCGACGCGGACGTGGCGCTCGCGCCGGCGACGGCCGGCTTCACGCTGACGCCGAACACGCACACGCCGGGGCGCGTCGGGATCTCGCTCTACCGCGCGGACGGCATCGCCGGCAGCGGGCGCCAGCCGATCGCCCTGGTCACGTTCCACGCGGTGGGCGGGCTCGGCGCCACGACCCCGCTCGACATCGTGAGCGTGATCACCAACGACCTCACCGCCACCGCGATCGACGACGGCGAACTCCGGATCGACGGCGACGCCGACGGGGACGGCTACACCGTCTTCGGCGGGGACTGCAACGACCACAACGCCGCGATCCACCCCGGCGCGACCGAAACCCCGAACGACGGGGTGGACCAGAACTGCGACGGGCTCGAGGAGTGCTACATCGACGCCGACGGCGACACGTTCGGCAACAGCGGCGGCGCAACGACGACGAGCAGCGCCCTGACGTGCGTCGGGCCGGGCGTAGCCAACAACACGCTGGACTGCCTCGACTCGAACGCGGCCGTGAACCCGAACGCGCTCGAGGTCTGCGGCAACGGCCTCGACGACAACTGCGACGGCCACATCGACTCCGGGACGCGCTACGTCGCGACGACCGGCAACGACACCGCCAACGACTGCACCGGGCCCGCGCACGCGTGCCGCACGATCCAGCACGCCGTGGACCAGAGCTGCGGCGCGCCGCCGCTCGGCGACACGATCCTCGTCGCCGCGGGCAGCTACGCCGAGAGCGTGAACGTCCCCAAGCCGGCCAGCCTCCACGGCGCGAAGTTCGGCGTGGCGGTCGGCACGCGCACGGCCGGCGACACCGCGACGGAGTCGGTCGTCACCGGCGCGGTGTCGGGTCTGCCGGTGTTCAACGTGACCGCGGCCGGCGTCGTCGTCGACGGCTTCGACATCACGGGCGGTGCGGCGTGGGCCGGCGTCGTCGCGTTCGGCGGCAGCGCGCCGGGCTTCGGCAACGTCACCGTGGCGCACGACTTCATCCACGACGTGACGTTCCCCAACCCGAACTCCACGTCGTTCCACTTCTCGCACGGCCTCCTGGTCGGAAGCGGCAGCCCGGGGGCGCGTCCGCCCGTGTCGGGCATCGCG
>JABLTH010021771.1_pt1 | contig 10389 bp, 5 predicted proteins | sample 7875711 | NCBI WGS metagenome assembly JABLTH01 (sample SAMN14941262, study PRJNA633318) | bioreactor metagenome | isolation source: bioreactor | place: China | collected 2019-03-05 | reverse complement strand
TGGCGGCCTGTTCTTCCGGAGGATCGAGTGACACGGTCCTGCGCATCGGCGCCAGCGCCACGATCGACTCGCTGAACCCGTTCGTGTCGAGCTCCGACTACAGCAGCGTCGTCTACGAGTACGTCTACCCGCACCTCACCGAGTACGACACCAAGGACCTGTCGCTCGTGCCGTCGTTCGCCACCTCGTGGAAGACGTCGGAGGACGGCAAGACTTGGACCTTCGACACCGTCACGGGCGCGAAGTGGTCGGACGGCAAACCCCTCACCGCCGAGGACGCCGCGTTCACCATGTCGATGATCCTGAAGTACAAAGACGGCCCCACCGGCCAGCTCGCGGGCTTCGTCAGCCACATGGCGTCCGCGGTCGCCACCGACGCGCACACCCTCACGGTCACCTACGACCAGCCGGTCGCGAACGTGCTCGCGCAGCTCCAGCAGCTCCCGATCCTCCCGGAGCACGTGTGGAAACCGCTCGCCACCGGAGAGGGCAAGGAGATCAGCTCCTTCCAGAACGGCACGCCGATGGTCTCGGGCGGCCCGTTCCAGCTGACCCAGTACAAGAAGGACCAGCTCGCGCTGTTCCAGACCAACCCGAACTGGTGGGGCAAGACCAAACCCACCATCACGGGCTTCGGACTGCAGTTCTTCGCCAACGACGACGCCATGGTCACGGCGCTCAAGACCGGCCAGGTCGACATGATCGGCGAGTCGACGCCCGCCACCGCGGTCGAGTCGCTCAAGAAGGCCGGCCTGGAGGTCGGAACGGCGCCGTCGGTCGGGTTCTACGACTTCATCATCAACACCAATCCGAAGAAGAAGAGCCACCCGGAGCTGCTCGACCCGAAGGTCCGCGAGGCGTTCGAGTACGCGATGGACCGTGAGTCGATGGTCAAGACGGCCTGGCTCGGCCTGGCCACCCCCGGCTCGACGATCGTCTCCCCGGCCAGCGGCTGGCACGACGACTCCATCACGGGGCTGCCGTTCGACATCGCCAAGGCCAACGCGATCCTCGACTCGCTCGGCTACGCGAAGGGATCCGACGGGATCCGGGTGGCCGACGGTCACCCGATGGCCTACGACGTCATCTTCCCGACCGAGATCAACGGCGCGGGCGACCGGATGTTCCAGATCATCCAGAACGGCCTCAAGCAGGCCGGGGTGAAACTGACCATGCGCAAGATGGACACCGACGCCGCCACCACGGCGATCAACGGGCCGGACAACAAGTACGACCAGTTCGATCTCGCGATGTGGGACTGGATCCCGCCGGTCGACCCCGACTTCCAGCTGAGCGTGCTGACCTGTGCGCAGTGGGGCAACAACAACGACAGCGGGTACTGCAACCCCGCGTACGACGCCCTCTACGCGCAGCAGGCCGTCGCACCGAACCGGGAGGCTCGTCAGGCGGTCATCGACCAGATGCAGAAGCTCGCGTTCGACGACCGTCCGTACATCGCGCTGGTGAACCAGTACGTCGTCGAGGCGCACTCGCCGAAGTGGACGGGCTTCGAGCTCTCGCCGCTGGTCGGCTCGGTCAACAACCTGTCGACGCAGACGCTGCTCGGCGTCCACCGGGTGAAGTGATGGGGGCGGCGATCGTCGCCGTCGCCGTCGACGGCATCGCCGCGGCGCTCGCCGCGCGGCCCGGTGCGACGCTCGTCGTCGGAGTGCGGCGGGCGGAGGGGAGGCTCGCGCCGGGCGCCGGAGCCGGCACTGCCGAACGCGTGCTCGGCATCGACGCTTCGGCGCTCGCCGCGGCGGTGCTCCCGAGCGGGCTCGCCGCGTTCGCGACGGGGGTCGCCGCGGTGCCGTCGGCGGACGGGATCCGCCGCGTCGTCCTCGCCGACCTCGGCGAACTCGCGCCGGGGGAGGCGCCGTCCGCCGAGACCCTGTTCGGGGCGGCGCTCGCCGCCTCGCGTACGGCCGAGGGTCCGGTGGTCTCGCTGCTCGGCCTCGAGGCGTCCGATCCGGCAGGGCTGCGGCTGGTCGCCGAGGGGCACGCGGCCGGCGGCTGGCGCTACCGCGCAGGGACTCGGCCGGCGAGTGAGATCGTGGTCGCGACCCCCGGTGTCGCGGATGCCGAGCGCGACCTCGAGCGCGCTCGGATCGTTGCAGACGCGGTCGCCTGGGTGCGGACCGTCGTGGAGACGCCGCCCAACCTCCTGGGGCCGGACGCCTTCGCCGAGGCGGTCACCGCCTTCGCCGCCGAGCGGGCGGGCGACGCCGTCTCGGTCGCCGTGTGGGATGCCGGAGCGCTCGCCGAGCGAGACTTCGGCGGCACCCTCGGCGTCGGGCGCGGGAGCGCGCGACCTCCGCTCGCGATCGAGCTGCGCACCTTCGGCCCCGGACCGGTCACGGCACTGGCGGGCAAGGGCATCACCTTCGACTCCGGCGGCCTGAACCTCAAGCGCGATCCCGGGGAGATCTCCTGGATGAAGACCGACATGGCCGCGGCCGCTTCGGTCGCCGCCGCTGTCGTGGCTGCGGCCGCGCTCGGCGGCTCCGGGCCGCTGCACGCCGTGCTGCCGGTGGCCGAGAACATGCCGGGAGGAGGGGCGCAGCGACCCGGCGACGTCGTCCGGCATCCCGACGGACGCACCACCGAGGTGATCGACACCGACTCCGAGGGACGGCTGGTGCTCGCCGACGCGCTGGCCTGGCTCGCGCGCGGGCGTCCCGGCCGCCTCGTCGATGTCGGGACCCTGACCGACTCCGGAGCGGTCGGCACCGCGTTCTGGGGGTGCTGGGGCACCTCCGGTGTTGTCGCGGAGGAGTTGCTCGCGGCGGGGCGCGCCGCGGCGGATCCCGGCTGGCGGCTGCCGCTGCACGCCTCCTACGCGGAGCTGCTGGAGTCGCGTGTCGCCGACATCGCCAACTGCTCGGTCGACGCTCCGGACACCGGCCAGCTGGCCGCCACCTATCTGCGGACGTTCACCGGCGACGTGCCCTGGGTGCACATCGACAACGGATCCTCGGCGTGGCTCGAGCGCGACGCAGCGCCCTGGCCGGCCGGCCCGACGGCGGCGCCGGTGCGCGCGCTGATCGAGTTCCTCAGTCCCTCCTGAGGGTGACATCGATTCGGGGATGACGTTCCTGCGAACATGTCTATATACTCTGTATAACAAGTAGTCTTCACAGGAAGGGCGGAGATGACGTTCACCACCGCATTCGCCGAGCGCACCGTCGCGACCAAGGCCCTCTTCGAGCGCGCCAAGGTCACCATCCCGGGAGGGGCGGGCAGCACCGCCCGTCTCCCCCGCAACGGCTGGAAGCCGTATCCGCTGTTCATGGCGGAGGGGCGGGGGTCGCGCCTGCGCGACGTCGACGGCAACGAGTACATCGACTATCTGCTCGGCCTCGGCCCGATGATCCTCGGCCACCGCCACCCGCAGGTCACACAGGCGGTCACCGACGCCGTCGCCGAGCTCGGCACCTGCTTCGGCCTCCCCTACGAGCTCGAGATCGAGGCGGCCGAGAAGGTCGTCGCCGCGGTGCCGGGCATCGACCAGTTGCGCTTCACCAACTCCGGCTCGGAGGCGGTCGGCACGGCCGTGCGCCTGGCTCGCGCCACCACCGGCCGACGCCTGATCGTCCGGTTCGAGGGGCACTACCACGGCTGGCAGGACACCGTGTACTGGTCCAACCACGTCGACCCGGAGCTGGCCGGCCCGATCGACCACCCGCGCCCGGTCGCGATGGGCGGCGGGGTCCCCGCCGAGCTGCAGGACACGCTCGTCGTCCTCAACTGGAACGACCCGGAGAGCTTCATCGCCCTGATGGAGACCCGCGGACACGAGGTCGCCGCGGTGCTCACCGAGCCCGCCGTCTTCAACACCGGGTGCATCCTCCCGGAGCCCGGCTACCTCGAGCTGCTGCGCGAGCAGACCACGAAGCACGGCGCCCTGCTGATCTTCGACGAGGTCATCACCGGGTTCCGGTTCGCCCGCGGCGGCGCCCAGGAGTGGTTCGGCGTCGACGCCGACCTGGTCACCTACGCCAAGGGCATCGGCGGGGGCTTCCCCGTCGCGGCGATCGGCGGCACGAACGAGGCGATGCGCCTCATCGCCGACGGCACCTACTCGCACTCCGGCACGTACAACGCCAACGTCGTCCAGTGCGCCGCGGTCTCCGCGACGATGGACGTGCTCGCCGAGCCCGGCCTGTACGAGCGGCAGCGCGCGCTCGGCAACCGGCTGGCCCGCGGGCTGGAGGGCATCGCCACGGCCAAGGGCATCGACGCCTACGTGGAGGGCATCGGCACGGTGTTCCAGCTGTGGTTCGCCGACCGGCCGATCCGCAACTGGCGCGACGCCGCGGCCCACGCCCGCGAGGACATCTTCACCCGCTGGTACGAGGAGATGATCGTGCGCGGCGTGCTCTTCCACCCGCTCCAGTTCGAGAACCTGTTCGTCTCGCTGGTGCACACGGACGAGGACATCGACGCGACGCTGAACGCCGCAGAGGACGCTCTGAGCGTGGTCGCGCGCGAGTTCTAGAGTGGGCGGAAGCGCACACGACCGCGAAGGGACGCGAGTGACAGACCAGGGCGAGCTGGCCATCGGACTCGACTTCGGCACGAGCGGCGCCAAGGCGCTGGCCGTCGCCCGCGACGGAGGGGTGGTCGCCCGCGCGACCGCGCCGTACGAGACGCGGCGGCCGGAGCCCGACGCGGCCGAGCAGGACCCGGGCGACTGGATCCGCGCCCGCGACCGCGTGCTGGCCGACCTCGCCACGCAGACCGATCCCGGCCGGTGGGGAGCCATCGCCCTCTCGGCGATGCTCCCCACCCTGGTCGAGCTCGATCCTGCCGGGCGGCCGCTCGCCCCCGCGATCACGTGGGAGGACGGCCGAGCCGACGCGGACGGCCGCCGGATCGCCGAGATCGTGGGGGAGGCGCTCGTCTACCGGACGACGGGCCAGCGGCTCGACGGCCGCTACCTCCTGCCGATGCACGCCCGCCTGGCCCGCGCCGGCACGCGTGACGACACGACGATCGCGGGCGCCAAGGACCTCCTGTTCGCCTCGCTCACCGGGAGCCTGCGCACCGACCCGAGCACCGCCGCCGGCTACGGAGCGTACGCGCTCCGCGGCGGCTGGAACGAGGCGATCCTCACCGCCGCCGGGGTGACGGCCGACCGCCTTCCGGAGGTCGCGCCGTCGACGAGCACGGCCCCGCTGCGCCAGGAGGCCGCCGCCCTGTGGCGCTGCAGGCCCGGCCTCCCGGTCGGGCTCGGCGGGGCCGGCTCGGTGCTCGGGGCATACGGCCTCGGCGTCCGCTCGCCGGGATCCGTCGCCTACGTCGCCGGGACGAGCACGGTGATCCTCGGCTGGTCGGCCTCCGCCGATCCCGACCCGTCCGGCCGGTACCTCGTCACCCCGATGGCAGACGACGGCTACGGGCTCGAGATGGACCTGATGGCGACAGGGTCGGCGCTGGCCTGGCTGGCCGGACTCCTCGGCATCGAGGGCGGGGCGGCCGGGGCGATGGCGCTCGCCGACGAAGGCTCCCTGGTCGACGCGCCGCTCGTCCTGCCGTACTTCTCGCCCGGGGAGCAGGGCGCCCTCTGGGACCCCCAGCTGCAGGGCGCTGTGGAGGGGATCACCCTGCGCACGACCCGCGCCGACCTCGCCCGCGGGCTCGTCGCCGGAATCGTCGCCGAGTCCCGCCGCTGCCTCGCCGCGCTCGCCGAGACCGAGGGCGCCGGAGCGGGCCCGGTCGTCGTCAGCGGGCGCGGGGGCGCCTCCCGTGCGTTCCGTCAGGCGCTGGCCGACGCGAGCGGGCGCACCGTGCTGCACGATCCCGGCGAGCAGGATCACTCCGCTCTCGGCGCGGCCCTGCTGGCGGGGAGGACGGCGCTCGGCTGGCCCGACGACCCGGCGGCGCACCGCGACGCCTTCGTGGCCGTGCGCCCCGACCCGGCAGCGGCCGCCGCCTGGGCCGACCGCTACGACCGCCACGAGCGCGCCCGCCTCGCCCAACGCGCCCGCCTGAGTTGACCCGACCCGCCTGACCCCACCCGCTGACCCGCCACGGAGGAGACCATGAGCGACACCACCCTCACGCCGGCCGACATCGACCTCTCCCTCTACCCGGAGGGCACCCGGCTGGACGGCGACGGCCGCCTGCTGATCGGCGGCTGCGCGGTCGCCGACCTGGCCGAGCAGTACGGCACCCCCGCCTACCTGATCGACGAGGGCGCGCTGCGGAGGCGGGCCAGGGAGTACGTGCGTGCGTTCCGCCAGCGGCACCCGGACTCCCTCGTGCTGTTCGCCTCCAAGAGCTTCCCCTCCGCCTCGGTCATCGGGGTCGTCGCGGAGGAGGGCTGCGGCGTCGACACCGCGGCCGCCGGGGAGCTGCGGCTCGCGATCGCCGCCGGTGCCGATCCTGCCGCCGCGGTCTTCCACGGCAACGCCAAGACCGACGACGACATCCGCGCCGCCGTCGAGGCGCGCGTGCGCTACATCGTGATCGACAACCTCGACGATGTGGAGCGGATCGCGCGGATCGCGACCGAGCCCGTCCCCGTGCTGCTGCGCGTCAGCCCCTCACTGGACGCCCACACCCACGCCGCCATGATGACAGGGCACGACACCTCCAAGTTCGGCATCCCGCCCGCGCAGGTGGCCGACACGATCGCCGCGATCCGCCGCGAGCCGATGCTGGACCTGCGCGGTCTGCACGCCCACGTCGGCTCCCAGCTGCTCGGCCTCGACCAGTTCGAGGCGGAGGTGGAGGCGCTCGCCGCGTTCGAGCGGTTCGGCGTCTACGACCTCGGCGGCGGCCTGGGCGTGCGGTACGTGCCGGGCGACATCGCACCCTCGGTGGACGAGTACGCCGAGCGGGTGGTCGCGGCGGTGCACAAGCACCTCGGGCGCGATGTCGAGCTGATGGTGGAGCCGGGACGCTCGATGGTCGCCCGAAACGGCGTCACCGCGTACCGGGTCGTCACCGTCAAGCGCGGCGGGCGCGTGCACGCCGCGGTCGACGGCGGGATGGGCGACAACCTCGAGGTCTCGCTCTACGGGCAGGCGTTCACGCCGTCCGTCATCGACCGCTCCGGACCGGCGGAGGTCGTCGACGTCGTCGGGCGGCACTGCGAGTCCGGCGACTACCTGGCCAACGACGTGCGGGTGGTGAGCCCGCGGGTCGGCGACCTCGTGACGGTCCCCGTCACCGGTGCGTACTGCTACACGATGTCGAACAACTACAACACGGCCCTGCGGCCGCCCGTCGTGTTCTGCGACGAGGGGAGGTCGCGGCTCGCGGTGCGCCGCGAGACGTTCGACGACCTCCTGCGCCGCGAGCAGCTGCTGGGGGACCGCGGGTGAGCGGGCTGGCCGCCGCAGCCGCCGCCGTCGCGGAGCGGATCGCGGCGGAGTGGGCGGTGCCCGGCGTCGCGGTCGCCGTCACCGATCGCGACGGTGTCGTCTGGCAGCACGTCACCGGGTACGCCGACCTCGCGCGCCGCATCCCGTTGCGGGCCGACCACCTGCTCGAGATCGGCTCGATCAGCAAGGCGGCGACCGCCATGGTCGTGCTGCAGGAGGTGGCCGCCGGCCGCCTCGCACTCGACCGGCCGATCGGCGAGGTGCTGCCGTGGGTGCCGGCGCCCCTTCTCGACCCGGCCATCACAGTGCAGGCCCTCCTCACGCACACGGCCGGGCTCGTGGGCAGCGTGGACGCCCTGCCCGACGAGCGCGCGCAGGTCGCGGGCTACGTCGGCGGCGCGGCGGGGTCGGTGCCGGGCGCGCGGTTCCACTACTCCAACGTCGGCTTCCTCCTCCTGGGCCTCGCCGCCGGCACCGCCGCCGGACGTCCCCTGCCGGAGCTCGTGCGCGAGCGGGTCTTCGGGCCGGCCGGGATGCGGGACGCGATCCCGGTCATCACCGCCGCCGACGCCGGCCGGCTCGCCGCCGGGCACCAGCCGCTGGCCGAGGACCTCCCGTGGCGCCCCGGCGATCCCCTGGTCGCGTCGCCGCTGGTCGAGACGGCAGGCAGCGACGGCAGCATCGCCGCAACGGCGGCGGACCTCGCCGCGTTCGCCCGGGTGCTGTTGCGCGGCGGGCGCGGCGATGCCGGCATCGTGCTCGACCCCGCGTCGTTCGAGGCCATGACCACCACCCTCGCCCCGAGCGGTGAGGACGTGCTCGTGGTCCCCGGGCGATCCGCGCCCGAGTGGAGCCGCTACGGATTCGGGATCAACGTCGAGGACTCGCACCGAGGCCGCGTGTTCAGCCACGGCGGGGGCATGGTCGGCTACGCGTCGTTCCTGCTCGCAGACCCTGCCGCGGGCCGCGCCGTGGTCGTGCTGACCAACGCCGACGGCGACAGTCCGATCGCCGAAGCGATCGCCCGGTCGGTGGACGCGGTCTTCGACGGCGGCGGCGCTCTGGCCGGCGATCCGGGACTGTCGGGATCGCGGTGGGCGCGGCCAGTGGCCTCGCTCGCGGCGAGCGACCACCTCAGCGTGCGGCCGCCGGCCCTCCCGACGGAGGCGCAGGGCGTGTTCGTCGGCGCCGACGGCGGGCGGCTCGAGGTGCGTGCCGTCGGCGACGGCTACGAGGTCGGGCTCGACGGGTCCGCTGCGCCGTTGCACTGGACCTGGAGCGACCGCTGTGTCACGTCGTTGCCTGCCCTACGGCGGTTCGCGCTGGTGTTCGACGGGACGGGCTGGAGCTGGGGCCCCGAGGAGTTCCTCCCGGAGCGCGCCGCCGGAGGCTCCCCCTCCCGTGCGCCAGGGCTCGACCCGTCCGATCCCGCGCTCGCGACGGCCCCCGGCCACTACCGCTCCTACACGCCCTGGTACCCGCATCTGCGGATCGTCCGCCGCGGCTCCCGGCTCGTGCTGATCGCCCCGCGCGGCGTGGAGGCCCCGGCCGACGACCAGTCGCTCGTCCCGCTCGGCGACGGCGCGTTCCGCGTCGGCGCCGACCCCGCGGCACCCGAGTCCCTGCGCCTGGGCCCGGTCGTCGACGGCGGCTGCGTGTGGATCGAGCGAGACGGCTGCCGTTATTCGCGGTCGTTCACGCCCTGAGTCGACCCGTCAACCGGCGCCGCGGAACGCCACGACCCCCGTGTCCGTACCGGCGAGCAGCAGCCCGAGCGCCGTGCTCGGACTCGCGAAGTGCGGGACGGAACCACCGACGGACTGCTGCTGCAGCCGGGCTCCGGTGGCGGCGTCGAACTGGGTGATGGTTCCGTCCGGATACTGCACCGCCCAGACCGCGCCCCCGACGAGGATCGGAGCGCCGTTCGCGCCGGAGAGCAGCGGGCCACGCTGGTCTTCGCCCAGGTCGACGGTCTGGATCCCGCCGTCGCGGCACGGGACGAACAGGCGGTTCGCCGCCCGGTCGTACGCCGCACCGCCGTCGGGGTCGCTGCCGCAGAGCCCGCCGATGGCGGCGACCTCCGACAGGTCGGATTGGCGGAGGACGAAGCCGACGTCGGTCTTCCCCGCGACGAACAGCAGCCCGTCCGCCAGCAGCACCGGGTTGCCCGTCCCGAGGTCGTCGTCTCCGCCCGCCGACCGGTCCTTGAAGGCGGCCAGCGGCTTCAGGCCGGGCGACAGCTTGACCACGCTCTCCGCGTACGTGACGGGGTCGGGGCCACCCGCCGGCGGGTCCGGGTTGGAGTTGCCCGTCGACACGTAGAGGTCGCCCGCCGCGTCGATCGCCGGCGCACCGCCGCCCTGCCAGATCGCGCCGCCCTGGCCGTCCGGTGCCGCTTCGAAGGCGACGGGGTCGGGCGCGCCGGTCTCGTTCACTCCGACGACCCAGCCGTGGTAGTCCCCGCAGTCGCCGTAGTTGCCTCCGTACGAGACGTAGACCCGTCCGTTCGCCAGGGCGAGCGACGCGCGCTGCAGCAGGTGGACCGGGTTCTCGCCGGCAGGGAGCGGCGGATCGACCGGCTCCGAGAGCACGACCTGGCCTGTTGCGATGCTGATGCCCTCCAATTGGTGGTGCACCGCCCCTCCGCCTGTGCTCACCTCGCCGACGACGAACACCGTCCCGCTGACCGTGTCGATGGCCGGCGTGCTGGTGACGCCGAGCGGATCGATGTCCCCGCAGCCCGCGACCGAGCCGACGTCGGTCAGCGGAGTACCGAGCGACACCGACCACTCGACGTTCCCGGTCGACGGATCGAGCGAGACCACCCGGTTCGTCTCGGTGGCGGCGATGACGCGGCCGTCGGCGACGACGGGCTGACCGAACACCGCGCCGCCGAGGTCGGCGGACCAGGCTCGGGCGAGCGAGGCCAGGGGTGCGCCGGCGCCCACTGCGCCGGTCCGCGATGGGTCGGCGTGGTACGACGACCACGCCGTGATGCCGGGGATCGGAACCGTGACCGGGGTTGCGGAACCCGTCGGAGACGGGCGGGACGGCGACG
>JABLTH010081778.1_pt1 | contig 10391 bp, 9 predicted proteins | sample 7875711 | NCBI WGS metagenome assembly JABLTH01 (sample SAMN14941262, study PRJNA633318) | bioreactor metagenome | isolation source: bioreactor | place: China | collected 2019-03-05 | reverse complement strand
GGGGACGAGGACACGGTCCACGACCCCGTCGACCGCAACGACTACGAACGCACCAAGCGGCGCGCGGACGTCCTCGCGCGGGAGCGGCAGGCGGCGGGCGAGCCGTTCGTGATCGTGTACCCCGGCGTCGTCTACGGGATCGGGCGCCTGACCGACGGCAACATCCTCGCCGGTGTGGCGAAGGACATCCTGCGCGGACGATTCCCCGGCACGGTGGGGCCCGGGGACCGGCGCCAGTGCCTCGCCAACGTGGACGACGTCGCGCGCGGGATCGTGCAGGCGCTCGAGCACGCGCGGCCCGGTTCGCGGTACGTTCTGGGCGGGGAGAACGTCACCGTCGCCGAGGCGGTCGCGCTGATCGCCGCGGCGGGCGGGGTGAGGACACCCACGCGCAGGATCCCGTACGGAGTCGCCGCCGCGCTGGGGACGGTGCTGCGCTGGCAGGCCCCGGTCACCGGGATCGAGCCGCTCCTGACCGACGAAGAGGTGGAGATCTACCGCCACGAGTGGGCCTACAGCTCGGCGCGCGCGGCGCGCGAGCTGGGGTACACGATCACCCCGCTGCGCGAGGGGATCGCGCGCATGGTGGCGTGGCTGAAATCGCTGCCGCACTGAGCGATTCCGACGGGACGGTGCAGGGGCGGGGCTTGCCCCGCCCGTTCCCCTGGCGAGGACGCAATGGCCGAAGCCCGCGAATTCAAGCGCAAGGCGCTGCACATCGGGATGGGCGGGTTCGCGTTCCTCCTCGCCTGGCTCCCGTGGTGGGGTGCGGCGCTGTGCGCGCTCGCGGCGCTGGTCGTGAACCTCCTGCTGCTGCCGCGCCTCGGGGGCCGCAACGTCTACCGCGGGGCTGCCGCGGAGAAGGGTCACGATCCCGGGATCGTCCTCTACCCGGTCAGCGTGCTGATCCTGATCCTCCTGTTCCGCAACGATCTCGCGCTGGTCGCGGCCGCGTGGGCGATGCTCGCGTTCGGGGACGGGTTCGCGACGATCACCGGCATCCTGTTCGGGAAGGCCACGGGCAAGCTGCCGTGGAGCCCCGACAAGTCGTGGGCCGGACTCCTCGGGTTCGTCGCGTTCGGCGTGCCGCTCGCGCTGTTCCTGCACGGCTTCGTCGCCCGCGGGCACGGCCTTCCGGACGGCGGCCCGTGGCGCACGCAGGCGATCGTGATCGTCGGCGTCGTCATGGCGGTCGTCGAGAGCCTGCCGCTGGGCGTGAACGACAACATCGCGGTGCCGCTCGGGGCGGGCGCGCTGCTCTACGCGGCATTCCTCGTCGACCCCGCGCTGTTCGAGGCCGGGGAAGCCGGGTTCCTCGCGCGGCTGCCCGTGGCCCTCGGCGTGAACGTGCTCGTCGCCGGGCTCGCGTACGCGGCGAAGACCGTCGACCTCTCGGGCTTCGTCCACGGCGTCGTACTCGGGACGCTGGTGTGGACCTTCGCCGGGCCCGCGGCGTTCCTGGTCCTGGTGCTGTTCTTCGTGCTCGGCACCGCGGCGACCAAGGTCGGGCACAAGACCAAGGCGAAGGAAGGCACCGCGCAGGAGAAGGGCGGGCGGCGCGGGGCCAAGCACGCCTGGGCCAACGCGGGCGCGGCGGCGCTGTTCGCGCTCCTCGCGGCGACGACCGCGCACGGCGACCTGTTCCGCCTGGCGCTCGTCGCGGCGCTCGCGACGGCGACGTCCGACACGCTCGGCTCCGAGATCGGCCAGGCCTTCGGCCGCCGGACCTTCCTCATCACCACGTTCCAGCGCGTGCCGCGCGGCACCGACGGCGCGGTGAGCCTCGAGGGCACGCTCGCCGGCGTCACGGGCTCCCTCGTCGTGGGTCTCGCGGGGTGGGGCCTCGGCCTGATCGGCGCGGCGGGAATCGGCTGGGTCGTCGCCGCCGCGTTCGTCGGCACGACGCTCGAGAGCTACCTCGGCGCGCTCCTCGAGCGCGCGAAGATGATCGACAACGAGGCGCAGAACTTCCTCAACACCGTCGCGGGCGGGCTCGCTGCGGCCGCGCTCGGAGGGATCTTCGGCTGATGGGAGCACACACGATGGCACCGCCGGCGCCCGCGGCGGGATTCGGCGCGCGGGTCAGGAAGTACGTGGATTTCACGCGGCCCTTCACGCTGCTTCCGCCCACCTTCGGCGTGATCTCGGGCGCGATCTGCGCCTGGGGCTCGTACTGGAACCCCGATCCGGCGCGGCACCTCACGCCGGGCGTGGTGCTGACGATCGTGCTCGGCTCGGCCTGCGCGGCGCTCCTCAACGCGGCGAGCAACGTCATCAACCAGATCTACGACCTGCCGATCGACCGCGTGAACAAGCCGCAGCGCATGCTGCCCGCGGGCCTGATTTCGATGCGGGCCGCGTGGGTCTACACCTGGGTGCTGTACGCGATCGCGGTGATCCCCACGTGGCTGGTCGTGATCCACCCCGCGGCGTCGCTCGCGGACCGGCTGGGCATTCCCGCGGGCGCGGCGCCTTCCACGCTGCCGCTCGTCGTGCAGTACCTCGTCTGGCACGCCTGCTTCTTCATCTACATCGCCGGGATGATCTTCACGTTCGTCTACTCGGCGCCCGCGCTCGGCCGCACGAAGAAGCACGCGATCGGCGCCAACGTCACGATCGCGATCCCGCGCGGCATGCTGCTCAAGGTCGCGGGCTGGAGCATGGTCGGGCCGGTCCTCGCGTTCGAGCCGTGGTACATCGGCCTCGTCTTCGCGCTGTTCCTCGTCGGCGCCGCGTCGACCAAGGACTTCTCCGACATGGAGGGCGACCGCGCGGGCGGCTGCTACACGCTGCCGGTGCGCTTCGGCGTGCGGCGCGCGGCGTACATGATGGCGCCGTCGTTCGTGTTCCCGTGGCTCCTCATCCCGCTCGGCGTCGTGATCCCGGACCCGCTGCACCCGACCGGAGCGCACCCGATCCTGACGGGGAATCCGCTCGCGCTCACGATCCTCGGCGTGGGGCTCGCGCTGTGGGGCAGCTACACGGTGTGGCTGATCCTGCGCGACCCGGAGGCGCTCGCGACGACCGAGAACCACCCTTCGTGGACGCACATGTACCTCATGATGATGGCCGCCCAGATCGGCTTCGCGGTCGCCTACCTCGTCTGAGGGACCTACATTCCCGTTGGGGAATCACGCAGCGGGCCGGGCATGGGCGTCGTGGTCGCATTTCCGGAGTGGCAGGTGATCGCGCGGGAGGACGGGAACACCCGCGGAGAGCCGCGCGTCCTCGTGGATCCCGCGGGGCGCCGCCACCAGGTCATCGAAGTCCTGCGGCGCAGGCTGGTCGCCAGTCCCGAGCCGGACACCCCCGTGCGGCACGAAGTCGAACTGCGCATCGGTCCCGGCGCGTTCCGCGTCGCGTGGAGCGAGGGCCGGGCGCGCTGGAGCGTGGAACCGCTCTGATTCCGGTTCTCGATTGAACGTCTTCGCCTAACGCGCGCGGGCCGCGGAATCAGTGCCGGCGCGCGGGTCCATAATCGCGGTCAAAGATCCATTGCCCCCCGTCCCTCCGACAGGAGGTACGGCTCATGATCGTGGGCATCGGGACGGATGCGCTCGAGGTTGCGCGCGTCCGCCGCGATCTTCGCCGCGAGGACGACGTCCTCCGCGCGGCCTTCACGCCACGCGAGATCGAGTACTGCGAGCGCATGCGCCACCCGGCGCGGCACTACGCGGCGCGCTTCGCCGCGAAGGAAGCGTTCGTCAAGGCGCTCGGCACCGGGTTCGGAGCGGGGATCGGCTGGCGCGACGTCGAGGTCCGCCACGACGCCGCGGGAGCACCCGCGCTGGTGCTGCACGGCGCCGCGCGCCGCATGGCCGCGCGGCGTCGCGTGACGCGGGTCTGGGTCAGCCTCTCGCACACCGCGAGCCTGGCGACCGCGACGGTGGTCATCGAACGGTGAGGCGCGCGCCGTGCGCGCACGGAGGGTGGATGAGCAACATCGGGTCGTGGGAGGCGCGCCGCGAGGGCTTCGACTGGTCGCTCGCCGGCGAGGAACTCGGCTGGCGCGAGGGCGAGCTCCTGAACATCGGCTGGCACTGCAGCGACCGCATCTGCCGGCTCGGGCGCGCACGGAAGGTCGCGCTGCTCTGGCAGGACCACGCCGGGCGCGAGAAGCACTACACCTTCGACGACCTGCGCCTGCTCTCGAACGCGGTCGCGCAGTTCCTGCGCGGGGCGGGGGTCGAGCCCGGCGAGCGCGTGTGCCTGTACATGGACCGCGTCCCGGAGCTGTACATCGGGTTCCTCGGGATCCTCAAGACGGGCGCGGTGGCGCAGCCGCTGTTCTCGGCGTTCGGCGAGGAGTCGCTCTTCACGCGGCTCGACTCGGCGTCGACCGCGGTCGCGATCACGCAGAAGAAGCACCTCGCGAAGCTCCGCCGCGCGCGCGAGCGGCTCCCCGCGCTGCGCCACGTGATCGTCGTCGACGCGGACGGGCCACTGCGCGAGGGCGAGCTGGCCTTCGACATGGAGAAGCAGCCGCCGGTGCCGTTCTTCGACGTGTACCCGAGCCGCGCGGACACGCCCTCGGTGCTGCACTACACCTCGGGCACGACCGGCCCGCCGAAGGGCGCGCAGCACGTGCACGGCTCGATCCTCGCGCAGTACCTGACGACGAAGTGGGTCCTCGACCTGCACGACGACGACGTGTACTGGTGCACGGCGGACCCCGGGTGGGTCACCGGGACCTCGTACGGGATCATCGGGCCGTGGTCCTGCGGCGCGACGCAGGCCGTGCTCGACGCGGGCTTCTCGGCCGAGGCGTGGTACCGCTTCATCGAGCGCCGCCGCGTCACGGTGTGGTACAGCGCGCCGACCGCGATCCGGCTCCTCATGAAGGAGGGGCTCGGCGCGGTGCGGGCCCGCGAGCTGTCCTCGCTGCGGCACCTCGCGAGCGTCGGCGAGCCGCTCAACGCGGAGGCCGTGATCTGGTCCCAGGAGGCGTTCGGGCGGCCGTTCCACGACACCTTCTGGCAGACGGAGACCGGCGCGATCGTCATCTCGAACGTCCCCGGGATGCCGGTCCGCCCGGGCTCGATGGGCAAGCCGTTCCCGGGGATCGAGGCGGCGGTCGTCGACCCGCACACGTTCCGCCCCGTGCCGCAGGGGACCGTCGGCCTGATCGCGCTCCGGCCCGGCTGGCCCTCGATGCTCCGCGGCTACTGGAACAACCCGGACGCCTACCGCGCGAAGTTCCGCGAGGGCTGGTACCTGTGCGGGGACCGCGCCAGCATCGACGCGGACGGCTACTACTGGTTCGTCGGCCGCGACGACGACGTGATCAACACCGGCGGCCACCTCGTCGGTCCGTTCGAGATCGAGTCGGCGCTGCTCGAGCACCCCGCGGTCGCGGAGTCGGCCGCGATCGGCAAGCCCGATCCCGTCAACATGGAAGTGGTGAAGGCCTTCGTCGCGCTCAAGCGCGGCCACGAGCCGGGCGACGAGCTCGAGCTCGAGATCATGAACTTCATCCGCAGGAAGCTGTCACCGCTCGCGATGCCGCAGGAGATCGAGTTCGTCGCGTCGCTCCCGAAGACGCGCAGCGGAAAGATCGTGCGGCGCCTGCTGCGGGCGCGCGAGTGGGGCGAAGAGGTCGGGGACACCTCGTCGCTCGAAGACGACTGACGTCCCGTGGAGGGCGCGATGGAGACCGGCGAGATCCGCGACACGGTGCTGCGGTACGTGCAGCGCGAGTACATCGAGGAGGGGGACGATCGGGAGGTGGGCGCCGACACGCCGCTCATCTCGGGCGGCATCGTCGACTCGTTCTCGATGGTGTCGCTCAAGCGGTTCCTCGAGAAGAAGTACGCGATCGCGATCCCCGACGCGGACGCCAGTCCCGAGGCGTTCGACAGCGTGAACCGGATCGTGGCGCTGGTGGAACGCATACGGAGGGGCTGAGCCCCGGGGGAGGCGTCAATGGCCTACGGCACGACGTTGCGCGAGGCCTACCGGACGGAGCTCGAACACATCCGGGAGGCCGGCCTGTTCAAGGAGGAGCGCTTCATCCACTCGCCGCAGGGGCCGGAGATCGAGGTCGAGTTCCCGGCCGGCGCGCTGCCGCGGCGCGTGGTCAACATGTGCGCGAACAACTACCTCGGCCTGTCGAGCCACCCCGAGGTCGTCGCCGCGGCGGCGGACGGGCTCTCCGGCCGCGGGTACGGCATGTCGTCCGTGCGCTTCATCTGCGGCACGCAGGACATCCACCGCGCGCTCGAGCGCCGGCTCACGGAATTCCTGGGCACCGAGGACACGCTCCTGTTCCCGTCGTGCATGGACGCGAACGCGGGCGTGTTCGAGGCGCTCCTGACCGAACGGGACGTGATGATCGCCGACCGGCTCGTGCACGCGTCGATCATCGACGGCATGCGGCTCTGCAAGGCGCAGAGCGACAGCTACAAGCACGCCGACATGGAGCACCTCGCGGAGAAGCTGCAGGAGCACCAGGACAAGCGCTGCCGCGTGATCGTCACCGACGGCGTGTTCTCGATGGACGGCGACGTGGCGCCGCTCGACCGGATCGTCGCGCTCGCGGAGCGGTACGACGCCATGGTGTTCGTCGACGACTCGCACGCCTCGGGCTTCATGGGGCGCACGGGGCGGGGGACCCACGAGCACTGCGGGGTGTTCGGGAAGATCGACATCCTCACCACGACGCTCGGGAAGGCGCTCGGCGGCGCGTCGGGCGGGTGCGTGTCGGGGCGGCGCGAGCTGGTCGAGATGTGCCGCCAGCGCGCGCGGCCGTACCTGTTCTCGAACACCGTGCCGCCCGTGATCGCGGCCGGTGCGCTGCGCGTCCTCGACATCGTCATGCGCTCGACCGAGCGGCGCGACACGCTCGAGCGGAACACGGCGTTCTGGCGCCGGGGCCTCGTGGACGCCGGCTTCGACATCCGGCCGGGCGACAGCCCGATCGTCCCGGTGATGCTCTACAACGCGCGGCTCGCGCAGGACGTGGCGCGGGACCTGTTCGCCCTCGGCGTGTACGCGGTCGGCTTCTTCTTCCCGGTCGTCCCGAAGGGCGCGGCGCGGATCCGCACGCAGCTGTCCGCGGCGCACACGCCCGAGCACCTCGAGCGGGCGCTCGCGGCGTTCAAGGCGGTCGGCGCGCGCTACGAGATCCTCGGTCTCGGCAAGAAGCAACTCGTCGAGCGTTTCGGTATGTAGTGGCGGGACCCCCGCGCGAGGTAAACTCCGCCGGCAAAGGAGAACCGGCGGACATGACGGACAAGGCGGGCAACACCCCAGGGGCCACGATCGCGGCGACCTTGGACTCGATCCGGCAGCAGGGGCTGTTCAAGGAAGAACGCGTGATCAGTACGCCGCAGGGCTCGGCCGTGCACGCCGAGCCGGGCGGCGACGTGATCAACCTGTGCGCCAACAACTACCTCGGGCTGGCCAACCACCCGCGGCTCATCGCGGCGGCCAAGCAGGCGCTCGACAGCCACGGCCTGGGGCTCGCCTCGGTCCGCTTCATCTGCGGGACGCAGGACCTGCACAAGGAGCTCGAGAAGACGATCAGCCGCTTCCTCGGGCTCGAAGACACGATCCTCTACACGTCGTGCTTCGACGCCAACGGCGGCCTGTTCGAGACGCTGCTCGGCGGGCAGGACGCGGTGATCTCGGACGCGCTCAACCACGCGTCGATCATCGACGGCATCCGCCTGTCGAAGGCGATGCGCTACCGCTACGAGCACGCCGACATGGACGACCTCGAGGAGCGCCTGAACGAGGCCGAGCGCGACGGCGCGCAGCTGAAGCTCGTCGCGACCGACGGCGTGTTCTCGATGGACGGCGACATCGCCAGGCTCGACCAGGTCGTCGCGGTCGCGAAGCGCCACGGCGCGTGGGTCATGGTCGACGACTCGCACGCGACCGGCTTCGTCGGGAAGACGGGGCGCGGCAGCCGCGAGCACTGCGGGGTGATGGACGGCGTCGACATCGTCACGACCACGCTGGGCAAGGCGATGGGCGGCGCGTCCGGCGGCTGCATCTCGGGCCGCGCCGACGTGATCGCGCTCCTGCGCCAGCGCTCGCGCCCGTACCTGTTCTCGAACACGCTGGCGCCGCCCCTCGTCGCCGCGGGCATCGAGGCGTTCACGATGCTCTCCGAGACGACGGCGCTGCGCGACAAGCTCGAGGCCAACACCGCGCTGTTCCGCGAGCGCATGACGCAGGCGGGCTTCGACATCCGCCCCGGCGTGCACCCGATCGTGCCGATCATGCTCTACAACGCGAAGCTCGCGCAGGACTTCGCGCGCGACCTCCTCGCCGAGGGCGTGTACGTGATCGGGTTCTTCTACCCGGTCGTGCCGCTCGGGCAGGCGCGGATCCGCGTGCAGGTGTCGGCGGCGCACGACGCGGCGCAGCTCTCGCGGGCGATTGACGCGTTCACGAAGGTGGGGGAGAAGTACGGGGTGCTGGGGAAATCGAAGGACGAGATCGTCGCGCGCTACGGGGCGTGACACTCGTTCGCAGTTCGTCGCCCGATGACCAACGACCCCTGGGCCCGATGACCAACGACCCCTGGGCCCCATGACCAACGACCCCTGGGCCCCATGACCAACGACTCCTGGGCCCCAACGACCCCTATATGGCCTCATGATGGACTGACGATCTTCGATCGTCAGTCCATCATGAGGGTCAATAGGGGCTCATGGGTCATGAGGCCCATGGGTCACCACCGCGTCCGTGTCCCCGCGCCCATGGGTCATGGGGCCCATGGGTCACCACCGCGCACGTCGCGACCGGCCGCCGGCCGGAGTCAGAACGTCCGGTTGAACATGTACACGAACGGCACCGCGCGGCACTTCCGCACCAAGGGCGAGAACTTCATCCCGCGCACTTCCTCGACCGCCTGCTTCTCGAGCGCGGCGTCGCCCGTGCCGTTCGACAGCACCTTCACCGCGGACACGGCGCCCTGGGCATCGACGGAGATCTTGAGCTCCACGACCCCGTGCGCGCCGGCCTGGTCGAACGACATCGCGGGCGGCGTGAGGATCTGCGGGGTGACCGTGTCGGGCTGGCAGGGCTCGTCGAGCCGCGCGAACTTCGCGCTGATGTAACCCTTCCTGTCCCCGTCGAGCAGGAGCTCCCACCAGTCGCCGTTCTTGCCGGTGGTCTTGAGCCGGTCGCCCTTGCCCGCGCGGCCGACGATCGCCGCGTTCGCCGCCGGGCCCGAGCGGACGTTCACCGCGCTGCCGGTCACGACGACCGTCTGCGTCGGAGGGGGCGGCGGGGGCGGGGGCGGCGGATTCGGCTCGAACGTGAACTCGGGCGGCGGCTCCGGCGCGGGCTTCGGCGTCGGCGCCGACTGGCAGGCGACCAGCGCGACCAGCGGCAGCAGGACGAAGAGCAGGACGAATGGTCGGCGCATGGCGTCCCTCGTTCGGGCGATCCGGGGCCGGACGTGAAACGGGCCGGGAACGCTCCCGGCCCGCGCATTCTGGCACGACTGGACGGTGCTACATGTTGGCCGAGCCGCCGGCCCGCCGGCGGTCGCCGGCCTGCGCGGCACGCCGCTCGTCGAGCAGCCGCCGGCGCGAGGCGAGCAGGCGCTCGGCGTCCTCGAACGACTCGACGGCCTTGAGGAGCGCGGGCGCCTTCTGCAGCAGCACGCGGTCGCGCGCCTGCATCCCGCCGTCGGACAGCGCGAGCTCGGCCTGCAGCTGCAGGAGGACCTGCTCCTTCGCCGCGCGCACCTTCTCGACCGGCTCGCCCGGGATCTCCTTCTGCATCCAGGCGACGAAGTCGTTGAACAGCGTGTCCGTGCTCTGGCCGTACTTCTGCCGCGCCTCGTTGCCGAGCGGGGTCGCGAAGCGCGAGAACGCGGAGAGCCGCGCGAGGTCGGTGATCGCCTCGGGCTGCTCGGGCACGGCGACCGGCGAGTCCGGCGTGATGCCGCCGCCGCCGTACACCCGGCGCCCGCCGTCGGTCTTGAACACCGCGGCCGAGCCGTTCGGCTTCGGCACCGCGTCGCGCTGGAACACGTCGAGGTAGTACTCGTCGTCGTTGTTGTACGGGCGCTGGATCGAACGGCCGACCGGCGTGTAGTACTTCTGCGTGGTCAGCGCGAGCCCGGTGCCCTCGGACAGCGGGTAGACCGACTGCACGAGGCCCTTCCCGAAGGAGGTCTCGCCGACGATGATCGCGCGGTCGTGGTCCTGCAGCGCGCCGGAGACGATCTCGGACGCGGAGGCCGAGCCACGGTCGATCATCACGACCACCGGCCAGTCGACGCGCTGCACGTCGCGCAGCGCGTTGTAGTCCTGGCGCGAGCCCGACTGCCGGCCCTCGGTGTAGACGACGAGCTCGTTCGGTTCGAGGAAGCGGCTCGACACGGCGATCGCCTGGTCGAGGAGGCCGCCCGGGTTGCCCTGCAGGTCGAG
>JABLTH010000030.1_pt1 | contig 10403 bp, 8 predicted proteins | sample 7875711 | NCBI WGS metagenome assembly JABLTH01 (sample SAMN14941262, study PRJNA633318) | bioreactor metagenome | isolation source: bioreactor | place: China | collected 2019-03-05 | reverse complement strand
GTGCATCTCGCGGGTGTTGCTCACGGTGCGGCCTCTCAGCCCTTCTTCGCGGCGTCGTTCGCGGCCTGGATCATGCCCTTGGCGTCGGTCTTGCCTGCGAGCATGTCGACAACGGCGACGTTGAGCGCGTTGCCGATGTTCTGGCCGAGCACCGTGTCGAGCCACTGCGAGACGTACGGGGCCTTGTTGTAGGCGGCGAGGACGTCCTTCAGGTAGGGCTCGGTGACCTCCTTCTGCGCGTCGGTGTTCACCGGCGGCGAGTTGAAGGCCTTGTAGTAGTCGATCTGCTGCGGCGTGGTGGCGATGAAGTTGAGGAAGTCCGCACACTCCTTCGGCGCCTTCACCGAGCACGAGTAGCCGTCGACGCCGCCCATGATCGAGCCGGGCTCGCCCTTGCCGCCGGACAGTTCGGGGAACGGGTAGAAGCCGAGGTCGGGCAGGGGCTTCTGGTCGGGTGTCAGGGAGGCGATCACGCCCGGGTCCCACGCGCCCATGAGCTCCATCGCGGCCTTGTGGTTGGCCACCAGACCGGCGGACGAGCCGGCACCCTGCTGGGCGGAGGTGGTGAGGAAGCCGTCGTTGAACGGCTTCTCGGCGGCGAAGGTCTCCAGGTCCTGAGCGGCCTTCAGCCAGCAGCCGTCGCTGAAGCTCTTCGAGTCCGCGGTCTTCTCCATCGTGGCGCCGGAGCACTCGCGGAGCGCGAACCAGTAGAACCAGTGCGCTGCGGGCCAGGCGTCCTTGGCGCCGAGAGCGATCGGTGAGACGCCCGTGGCCTTCAGCTTCTGCACGTCGGCGCTGAGGTCGTCGATGGTCGCGGGAGCCTCGGTGATCCCTGCCGCCTTGAAGAGGTCCTGGCTGTAGAAGAGTCCACCGGGGAGCACGGCGAGCGGCATCGCCCAGACCTTGTCCTGGTAGGTCTCCGCTTTGAACGAGCCGGAGGAGATGACCTTCTTGGTGTCGGAGGACACCTTGTCGGTGAGGTCCATCAGCTGGCCGGCCTGCACCATCGCGGCCATCTTGCCGCCGCCGCGCTGCAGGAAGATGTCGGGGGCGTCACCGGAGTTGAGCGCCGTCTGCAGCTTGCCGTCGAGGTCCTCGTTCTGGATCGACTGCATCTTGATCGTGACGTTCGGGTTGGCCTTCTCGAAGGCCGCGATCGCGTCCTTCCAGTACTGCTGGCCGGGGCCGGTGGTGGAGTTCTGCCACAGCGTCATGCTGACTTTGCCGTTGCTGGAGGCGTCGTTGGTGCCGCTGCAGGCGGTGAGTGCGAGCGAGCCGGCGGCCAGGACAGCTGCTCCGATGAGGAGCTTCTTGGCTTTCATGTGATTCCAACCTGTTCTCTTCGTTGAGCGGCATCCACGTGATCGTCGATGCCCGGTGACGGAGTTCGTGTGGGGGATACCGGGCTTGCGAAGCCTCTCGCCTGCGCCGGTGCACGGTCTCGTCGGGGTCCGGGAGGCTGACCGGACGGGAGTCAGTGTCGCAACCTCGCCAGGGGGTGTCAAACGTTTTCGAAATCCTTTTCGAAATCCTTTTCCAACTTGCTATGCTGCACGGTCATGGGACGACGACCAACCATCAACGACGTGGCTGAAGCGGCGGGCGTCTCCGCTGCGACCGTGTCGAAAGCGGTCAACGGCCGTTACGGCGTCGCCTCCCACACGGCCGAGCGCGTGCTGCAGGTCGTGGAGGAGCTCGGCTACGAGTCCAGCCTGGTCGCCAGCAGCATGCGCTCCCGCCAGACCGGCGTGATCGGGGTGCTGGTCGCCGACTTCGAGCCGTTCAGCGCCGAGGTCCTCAAGGGCGTCGGGGCGGCACTCGCCGACTCCCGGTACGACCTCCTCGCGTACAGTGGCTCGCGCCAGCTCTCGCCGGAGGGCTGGGAGCGGCGCTCGCTCAGCCGGCTCAGCGGCACGCTGATCGACGGCGTGATCATGGTGACCCCCACGGTCGTCAACGCGAACGCCGACGTGCCGATCGTCGCCGTCGACCCGCACACCGGCCGTGCCGACCTCCCCACTGTGGAGTCGGACAGCTTCGGAGGGGCCCGCAGCGCCGTCGACTTCCTGATCGGTCTGGGCCACCGTCGCATCGGCTTCGTCGCCGGCCGCCCCGACCTGCGGTCGTCGGCCGCTCGCGACGCGGGCTACCGGCGCGCGCTCAACGAGGCCGGGATCGCCTACGACCCCGCCATCGTCGGCGTCGGCAACTACGAGCAGGAGAGCGCGCGGGAGGCCGCGCGGCGGCTCCTCTCCACTCCTGAGCGACCCAGCGCGATCTTCGCCGCCAACGACCTGTCGGCCATCGTCGTCATCGAGGTGGCGCACGAGCTGGGGCTCGAGGTGCCGCGCGACCTCTCCGTGGTGGGCTTCGACGACATCCCGGAGGCCTCGCGCTACTCGACTCCCCTGACCACCATCCGGCAGCCGATGGGACGCCTCGGCGCCGCGGCGGCCGAGATGGTCGTCGCGCTGATGGCGGGCGAGACCCCCGACCCGACCCACGTGCGCCTCCCCACGCGCCTCATCCGCCGCGCGAGCACCGCCCCGCCCGCGTAGGGCGCCATCGAGGAGGGTGCAGCGTGAGGGTCTGAGGGTCAGAGGGTGGTGGGGGTGCCGAGGCCGTCTGCGGCGGCCCGCATCGCGGCCTCCGCGCTCGCGACCGTGATCAGGGAGTTGCCCGCGACGATGTGCAGGCCGTAGGCGTCCTCCAGCGCCACGAAGTTCATCGCCAGGGTCTCGAGGGGCAGTGCGGGCGCGAAAACACCGGCGGCCACGCCGCGCTCCAGGATGCCCGCGTAGGTCGCGAGCTGCCGCCGGTACATCCGCTCGACCAGTTCGTCGTGGAGCGTGGAGGTGCCCGCCAGCACGTCGAACTCGTAGAGCAGCCGCATCAGGGCGTCGTCCGGCCCGCTCGGGAGGCCCTCCCGGATGGCGGCGGCGAGCTGCAGCTGCGGCTCTTCGATGCCGGCGACGACCGCGTCGCGGTGGTCGCAAAAGCGTTCGAGGCCGGCGCGGTGGGCCTCCACCAGCAGCTGGTCGAGGTCCTCGTAGTAGTACAGGATCGCCCCGCGGGTCAGGCCCGCCTTCGCCGCGACGTCGGCGAGCGAGAGCGAGCGGAGGCCGCGCTCGCCCACGGCGCTCAGCGCCGCCTCGATGAGGTCGGCGCGACGCTCGTCCTGCTTGCGGGGTCGGGCCATGCCTCGACACTACCGGCGCGGGGACGCGTCGCTCGCTTGACACCTCTCGGGCCCCCGTGGCACACTTCTGGAATTATTTGACACAAGTGTCAAAGAATTCCTTCACCGTCGATGGGAACCACCGTGACCGCACCGCAGAATACCGACCTCCTCCTCACCGGGGCCCGCGTCCGCACGTTCGACGACGCCGGCCCCTGGGCCGAGGCGATCGGCGTGACCGACGGCCGGATCAGCTACGTCGGCCCCGCCGCCGACGCCCCAGCGGCCCGCGAGACGCGCGACCTCGGCGGCGCACTGGTCACCCCCGGCATCATCGACAGCCACAACCACCTCCTGCTCGGCTTCGACCCGGACGCGGTCAGCCTGGAGGGCGCGGAGACGCTCGAGGAGGTGCGCCGGCGTATCCGCGACCTCGCCGACCGCCGGCCCGACCTCGACTGGATCTGCGCCGAGAACGCGGTCTACTCGGTGGTCACAGGGCGCCGGCCGAACGCTGCCGACCTCGCCGGCCTCACCGACCGCCCGGTGTTCGTCACCACCTACGACCAGCACTCGGTCTGGCTCAACGACGCCGCCCTCCGGGCCCTGGGCATCGCCTCGGGAGGCGACATCGCGTGGGGCAGGCCGGAGCGGGACGAGCACGGGGAGCCGACCGGCTGGGTCACCGACTTCTACACCAGCGCGATGACGACCGCGGGTCTGGCGGGGCTCCAGCGCGACATTCCGATGTACTCGCCGGAGCGCCGCTACCGCAAGCTGCTCGGCAGCCTCGCGCTCGCCACCGCGAGCGGCATCACCACCGTCGTCGAACCGCAGGTGCCGCTCGCCGAGCTGGGCCTCTTCGACAGGGTGCGCGATTCCGGGCTGCTCTCGTCGCGCGTCATCGCAGCGCTGTTCCACCCGATCGACGCCGACGCCTCCTTCCGGAGCGAGCTGCGGGAGGCCGTCGACGGCGCGACCGCGAGCGACCTGCTGCGGTTCGGGCCGGTGAAGCTGTACGCCGACGACGTGATCGAGCCGCACACCGCCTGGATGCTCGACGACTACGCCAACCGGCCAGGCCACCGGGGTCACCCCTCCGCACCCGTGGGCGAGTTGACCCGCATCGTCACGGAGCTCGACAGGCTCGGGTTCCAGACCCACACGCACGCGACGGGCGACGGCGGAATCCGGCTCGCGCTCGACGCGATCGAGGCGGCAGGGCGCACGAACGGGACGCGCGACCGCCGTCACGGGATCGTGCACGTCGAATGCCTGCACCCCGACGACCTCCCGCGATTCGCCGCCCTCGGCGTCACCGCGGCGATGCAGCCGCGGCACTGCTCGCCCGACCTCGTCGCCGGCACGTGGATGGAGAACATCGGCGAGGAGCGCTGGGACCGCGCCTGGCGCTTCCGCTCGCTGATGGCCTCCGGCGCCCACGTCGCCCTGTCGAGCGACTGGCAGGTCGGCGAGATGGACCCGCTGGTCGGCCTCTACTCGGCGCTGACCCGCGCCGGACTCGACGGCGGCGACGCGTGGACGCCGGCGGAGCGCCTCGGCCTCGACGACGCCCTCCGCGGCTACACGCGTGAGGGTGCCTGGGCCTGGCATGCGGAGGACGACCTCGGCGTGCTCCGGGTCGGAGCGCGCGCCGACGTCGTCGCCTGGTCGGCCGACCTGTACGAGCACGAGGGCGACCCGGCCGCCCTGCTCGACCAGCACGCCGCGCTGACCGTCGTGGGCGGCGCGATCGTGCACGACGCCGACCGCGACGCGCCCCTCCCCGAGCAGCACGGCGCCCTCGCCCACTGCTCCGCCGACGCCCACTGACCCCGCACCCGACTCCCGCCCCGAGCACAGGAGAACCGTCCGACCCCGGCCCCCGATCCGAGCGCTCTCCCTGTGCTCGCGGGCCGTCATCCGCACATCGTTGTGAGAGGAATCCGCATGTCCCAGCTCGATCCGTCCATTGCGCCCGCCCGTTCGGCCGAGACCCCGGAGGACCTGGCGGGCGGCGGCCTCCGCCGCAGCCTCACCCTGCGCCACATCGTGTTCCTCGGGCTCGCCTACATGGCGCCGCTCGCGGTCTTCGACACGTTCGGGATCGTCGCCGACATCACGCACGGACACGTGCCGCTGTCGTACCTGCTGGTGCTCGTCGCCGTGCTGATCACCGCGCTCAGCTACGCGAAGATGGTGCGGTTCTACCCGCGGGCCGGCTCCGCGTACACGTACACGCGGGAGGCGATCAACCCGCACCTCGGGTTCCTCGTGGGCTGGGCGGCGACGCTCGACTACCTGCTGCTCCCGATGATCAACGCGCTGCTGTCGGCGATCTACATGACGGCGGCGTTCCCGGAGGTGCCGTCGTGGGTGTGGATCCTGTCCACGATCGTCGTCTGCACGGTGCTCAACCTCATCGGCGTGCGGATCGCGGCCAAGGTCAACGTGATCCTGGTCGTCATCCAGGTGGTCGTCGCTGTCGCGTTCGTCGCCTTCACGATCAAGAACATCGCGGAGGGTGCGAACGGCTCGTCGTTCTCGCTGACGCCGTTCTTCTCGTCGGGGATCGACGCCGGTGCGATCGCGTCCGGGGCGGCCATCCTCGCCCTGTCGTTCCTCGGCTTCGACGCGGTGAGCACCCTGGCCGAGGAGGCCGAGCACCCGCGCAGGGACATCCCGCGCGCGATCCTCATCATCGTCGGCGTCGCCGGGCTGTTCTTCGTGAGCGTCACCTACGTGATGCAGGTGCTGTTCCCCGACGTGTCCGCCGTCGGCAACATCGTCGGCGCCTCGCCGGAGATCGCGAAGTACATCGGGGGTGCCGCCTTCCAGGCGGTGTTCATCGGCGGCTACATGGTGGCCGTGCTGGGCTGCGGGATCACGCAGCAGATGAGCGCGGCGCGCCTCCTCTACGCGATGGGCCGCGACGGCGCGCTGCCGCGGAAGTTCTTCGGCAAGCTGAACCGGGCGGGCGTGCCGGCCGGCAACGTGCTGCTGATCGCGGCGCTGGCGTGCTCCGCGGTGTTCCTCGACCTGAGCCGCGCGGCCTCCCTCATCAACTTCGGCGCGTTCGTGGCGTTCATCTTCGTGAACCTGTCGGTGATCTTCACCTACGTGCGCTTCGTGAAGGAGCGCGGCTGGAGGGCGGCGCTCGGCTTCGTGGTGCTGCCGGCGCTCGGAGTGGCGATCAACATCGCGCTCTGGTTCAGCCTGGAGCCGAGCGCGATGATCGTCGGAGCGGTGTGGGTCGCGCTCGGCCTCGGCTACCTCCTGTGGCGCACGCGGTTCTTCCGGGTCGCGCCGCCGGCGCTCGCCGGCCCCGTCGAGCAGCGCTGAGGCGCTCCGGGCTCGCCCCACCCCGCACCGAGGGGCACGCCGTTGTCCCCTTCGCGACGCGAAGGGGACAACAACGTGCCCCTCATGGGCAGGCCGCGGGTCTACGGCTCGGTGACGAAGGCGCGGCGGCGACGTGCGCGGCGGGGGAGCGCGGCGATGACGAGACCGGCGACGGCGAGCCCAGCGCTCAGGTAGAGGCCGGGACGGTAGTGCGCGAGCTGCTCGGCGAGGGCGGAGGAACCTCCCGCGCCCGAGCCGGCCGTGCCTCCCGCGATCAGCGCGGTGGTCACCGCGAGCGCGAGCGCGCCGCCGACCTGCGAGCTGGTCTGCACCAGACCGGCCGCCAGGCCCTGCTCGTCGTCGTGGACGCCGGTCGTGGCCTGCACCTGGATGGCGGGGAAGCCGATCCCGAAGCCGACGCCGAGCAGCACGACGGGAGGCAGCACGTCCGACCAGTACACCGGCGCGGTGCCGAGCCGCAGGAACAGCAGGTAACCGGCCGAGAGCGAGCCCAGCCCGATGACGATCAGCACGGTCGACCCGAACCGGTCGATCAGGCGGTCGGTGAACGGCGCGCTCAGCACCACGACGAGGCCGGTCGGCAGCAGCGCGAGTGCCATGGCCAGGGGCGACCAGCCGAGCACGTCCTGCAGGTAGAGCGTGAGTACGAACTGGAACGAGACGTACGAACCGAACAGCGTGATCGCCGTGAGGTTCGCCCGCAGCACCGACGCGACCCGGAAGATCCCGAACCGGATCAGCGGGTGCCGCACCCGCAGCTCCAGCACGACGAACGCAGCGAGCAGCGCCGCCGCGACGACGAAACCGAGGATTGTCTGCGGTGAGCCCCAGCCGGCGCCGGGAGCGGACACGACCGTGTAGACCAGCAGCAGCATCCCCGCGGCGAGGAGCACCGCGCCGGGGATGTCGTGGCCTGCGCCGCGCTCGCGGCGGTCCTTCGGCACGAAGAAGAAGCCGAGTACGAGGGCGAGCACCGCGAGCGGCACCGAGAAGAGGAACGTCCAGCGCCAGCTGAGGGAGGTCATCAGGCCGCTCATGATCAGCCCGAGCGAGAACCCGCTCGCGGCGAACGTCGTGAAGATCGAGATGGCCTTGTTGCGCTCTGGACCCTCCTCGAAGTTGGTCGTGATCAGCGAGAACGCGGCCGGCGCGGTGAAGGCGGCCGCCACCCCCTTGACGAAGCGGCTGGCGATGAGCAGTCCGGCGTCGGCGGACAGGCCCCCGGCGAGGGAGGCGATGGTGAAGACGCTCAGCGCGACCAGGAGCACCGTGCGGCGACCGAGCAGGTCGGCCATCCGGCCGCCGAGCAGCAGGAGGCTGCCGTAGCCGAGCACGTAGCCGGAGACGATCCACTGCAGGGTGCCGGGCTCCAGGCCCAGCTCCTTGCCGATGGAGGGGAGGGCGACGCCGACCATGGAGACGTCGAGGCCGTCGAGGGCGATGACGATGCAGGTGGCGAAGAGCAGGAGCCAGCGGGCGCGGCTCCAGGTGACGCGGGTGGATCCGGCGGGCGTCGCCGGCGGCCGGACGGCGGGGCGGGAGGCGGTATCGGAGTTCAGCACTCGGCAAGTCTATGACACGGAATAGATTGTGTCAGCAAAGTATGCACATTCATCTAGTTCGCATGAAAACGCGCGTATCATGGCAGCCGTGAACGAACCGGTCGACATCTCGGCCCGCTGGCGGGAACTGCAGGGCCTGTACCTCAGCACGGCGGCGGAGCTCGAGCGCACCCTCCAGCAGGCGCACCAGCTCGGTCTGAGCGAGTACGAGGTGCTCGACCTCGTCGCCGGCTACGCGAACGAGTCGTGCACCATGCGCAACCTCGTCGACCTCACGCCGATGACGCAGAGCGCCCTCTCCCGGATCGTCGAGCGGCTGGTGAAGGCCGGCCTCGTCGAGCGGAACACCTGCGACTACGACCGCCGCGCGCTCTTCGTGGGCATCACCCCCGAAGGTGCGCGCGTGCACGACGACGCCAAGCGCGCGTACGAGGGGATGCTCGAGAAGGCACTCGCAGGGGCGGGCGCGCCCGCCTAGGCTGAGGGCTATGCGCGCGATCGTCCAGGACGAGTTCGGCGACCCGGCCAGGGTCCTGAGGGTGGAGGAGCGGCCGCTCCCTGAACCGGGAGCGAAACAGGTGCGCGTGCGCACGGTGCTGTCGCCCATCCACAACCACGACCTGTGGACCATCCGCGGCACCTACGGCTTCAAGCCGGTGCTCCCCGCCGGGGCAGGAACCGAGGCCGTCGGCATCGTCGACGCGCTCGGCGAGGGCGTGGAGGGGCTCACCGTCGGCCAGCGGGTCGTCACGGGCGGCACGTTCGGCGTCTGGGCGGAGGCGTTCATCGCCCCGGCCGGTGCCCTGATCCCCGTGCCGGACGGGCTGAGCGACGAGGTCGCCTCCCAGTTGGTCGCGATGCCGTTCAGCGCCCTCAGCCTGCTCGACTTCCTCGAAGTGAAGCCGGGGGAGGTCGTGCTGCAGAACGCGGCGAACGGCGCCGTCGGCCGGCTGCTCGCGCAGTTCGCGCTCGAGCGCGGCGAGAAGGTCATCGGCTTGGTCCGCCGCAGGCACGACGCGGAGGCGCTGGCCGCCCAGGGCATCCCCAACCTGGTGGCGACGAGCGACGACGACTGGCGCGACCGGGTGCGCGCCCTCGCCGACGGCGCGCCGATCGCGGTCGCCGTCGACTCGGTCGGCGGGGAGTCGAGCGGCGACCTGCTGTCGCTGCTGGCGGAGAACGGCACCCTCGTGTCGTTCGGCGCGATGGGCAGTGACGGAATGCAGCTCTCGTCGGGCGACCTGATCTTCAAGCAGGCGACGGTCAAGGGGTTCTGGGGCAGCAAGGTGAGCGCGGCGATGGCGCCGGCCAAGCGGGGCGAGCTGTTCGGCGAGCTGATCCGCGCCGCGTCGACCGGCGCGATCACCCTCCCGGTGGAGGGCGTGTTCGGGTTCGACCAGGTGCGCGAGGCCGTGGACGTGGCCGCCCGGTCGGGCCGCACCGGCAAGGTGCTTCTGCGACCGTAGGGCGCACGAGCGGGGCCGGTTGGTAACTCCGGAGGTCTCGGCCGCCACGCCGCCGAGATGTCCGTTCCTCCGGAGATCCCGCCCGTCGGCGGCCGATTCTCCGGAGTTCCGGACCGGCGCGAGCGGTCCGCAGATCCGGAGATGTGGCTGATCAGGGCCGGAATATCCGGAGTTACGGAACGGCGCGCGGCGGGTCGTCGGCGCCCTCCGGAGTTGCGCGCGGCAGCGCCGTGCGTGTCGCCCGATTTGGGGGACAAAATCTTGTCCTCCAAACAACCTACAGACCGTTCTTTCTAGCTATGCTCCTCACTGACGCATCGCAGCGTCACCCAGCTACAGCCTTTTGCACCGACCCGACGCAAGCGGAAGGACGTACCATGACCCAGCCCTACGGCGCCGTCGACCCCGAGACGGCAGCGGAGCGCGCACACGTGCTCCTCGAATCCGAGATCACCGCGCGGCTCGACGCCGTGCGCGAGCTCGCCAAGCGACTCAACGGCCTGGATGCCGCCATCGCCGACTACCTGTCGGCCTGGCAGAGCGCCACCCGAGCCGGTTGGACGGACAGCACGCTCGCCGACATCGGCCTGCGCTCTCCGGACTCCCTGCCGACGCCGAGCGGTCGCCGTGCCGCGGACGCCGGCGCGCCCGCCGCGCCTGCCGCGCCTGCCGCGCCCGCTCCGACGCTCGCTCCGGTCGTGGCGCTCACCCCGCCTCCCGCGCCGCCGTCGACCGCGACCGCACCCGCGTTCGGTCCCGCTCCGACGCTCGCCTCGGTGGCGCCGCTCTCCGCGCCGACGACGCCGACCGCGCCGGCCTCCCCGTCGGTGGTCT
>JABLTH010084458.1_pt1 | contig 10411 bp, 12 predicted proteins | sample 7875711 | NCBI WGS metagenome assembly JABLTH01 (sample SAMN14941262, study PRJNA633318) | bioreactor metagenome | isolation source: bioreactor | place: China | collected 2019-03-05 | reverse complement strand
TCATGGTTCTTTAGCTCCTTTCGTGCTCTTCAACTGAAGGAACTACCATGACCCTTTCTCTTTTTGCTGAACTTTTTGGACACTATCCAGTTGGCGCACGCGCGAGGATCGTTCGAAAGATACGAAGTGCCGTGAGCGTAATAAAAGGTATAGCCCGCAAGGCCGACACATGCGCCCATCAGGGCCACGATGATCGTCATTACGCGCATGCGGGTTTGGCGGCTGCGATTCAAGACTCTTGCTCCGCCGCGAGAGTAAAGGGCGGCCGTTTGCGTTGCAAGCGGATGTGAAAAAAACAACGCCCTGCGGTGGCCCGCAGGGCGTTGCACATTACGCGACTTGTGAAGCGCGGCTATTCCGACTTCTTCTGGCCGGGATGCCATTCCTCCGTGGTCTGGCCGCCCATCGCCTCTTCGAAGGCGCCGGCGAGGTCCACAAGGTTTTCGCCGGGGCGCAAACCTTCGAGCATGGATTCATCCACCACAAACTCTTCATCCGAGAGCTTGGCCGCCTTGATGCTGAGTCCGATACGCCGCTCCACGGGGTCAATCTTGATGACGCGCGCCTCGACTTCCTGCCCCGGCTGCAACGCATCCTTGACCTTCTGAACGCGGTCATCGCTGATCTGGCTGATGTGCACGAGGCCGTCAATGCCATCCTCGATTTCGACAAATGCGCCGAACGAGGCCAGCTTCGAGACCTTGCCTTTGACAATCTGGCCGACCTTGAACTTGCTCGCGATGCTGCTCCACGGATCCGTCTGTGCCTGCTTCAAGCCCAGGCTGATCCGCTGCTGCTGCGCATCCACTTCGAGAATCACGGCCTCGACTTCGTCGTCCTTCTTCAGCACTTCCGACGGATGGTTGACCTTGCGGGTCCACGACATATCGGAAACGTGAATCATGCCGTCAATGCCTTCTTCCAACTGAACAAAGGCGCCGTAGTTCGTGAAGTTCCGCACCACGCCTTTGACGCGGGCGCCGATCGGATATTTCTCCGCGGCCTTCTGCCACGGATTCATTTCCGTCTGGCGGATGCCGAGAGAAATTTTCTGCTCTTCCTTGTTCACATTCAGCACGATGGCCTGAACTTCCTGGCCAACCGCCAGGGCATCGGCCGCTTTCGCGACGCGCTTCGTCCACGAAATTTCGGAGACGTGCACCATGCCTTCCACGCCCTCTTCGATTTCGACGAAGGCGCCGTAAGGCACAAGGTTCACCACCTTGCCGCTGACGCGCGTGCCAACCGGATACTTGCGCTCGATGTCATCCCACGGATTCGGCATGCGCTGTTTGATGCCGAGCGAGATGCGCTCCTTCTCGCGGTCCACATCGAGAATCATCACTTCGAGTTCCTGACCGACCTTAACCACTTCGGAAGGATGATTGACGCGGCCCCAGCTCATATCGGTGATATGCAGCAAGCCGTCCATGCCGTTGAGGTCCACGAACGCGCCGAAATCGGTGATATTCTTCACCACGCCGCGGCGCACCTGTCCGATCTGAATTTCGGAGAGGAGCACCTTCTTCTGCTCGCGACGTCGGTCTTCGACCAGCTCGCGCCGCGAGAGCACGATGTTGCGTCGTTCGCGGTTGATCTTGATGATCTTGAAATCCAACTCTTCGGAAGGCCGGTCATCCGCGCCGCGAAACGGCATCATATCCACCTGCGAACCCGGCAAAAATGCGTCAATGCCGACATCCACAATCATGCCGCCTTTCACGCGGCCCTTGATCACGCCCTTGATGACGCTGCCTTCAGCGTAATCGGCCATGACCCGATCCCAGTTGCGCTGCTCTTCAGCGCGACGCTTGGAGAGCACCACCACGCCGTTATCGTCCTCCAGACGAACCAGCATGACTTCGATTTTGTCGCCGACTTGCGCCGGCTCTCTGAACTCGTCCACCGGAACGGCGCCTTCAGACTTGTAGCCGATGTCCACGAGCACTTCGCTCGGGCGAATCGCCAGCACGGTTCCATTCACGATGGAGCCTTCGGCGAAGTTCTTCAGGGTTTTTTCGTATTCTGCGGCCATGGCGGACTTGGCGTCTGCCGGGGCTTTCACTGCTGCTTTCTTTGCCACTCTGCTTACTCTCACTACTCTCTGCGGACCTGCGCGGAGCGAAGGCCCGTCTTTTTGCGAAAACCCATGCGGGCCTCCGCTACGTTAAGGGTTCCCAGCCTCGCGCCGGGCTCCCACGGTTCACAGTCCGGGCCGCGTCTTCGACGACGGCCTGACTCCCAAAAGGCTTGGGAATGTAGGACATTCCGCTGGAAACACAACAGGAAAGTGCGCCAATTTCAGGCGTCAGACCTTCATCATACGGCGCAGCACCGCCGCGCGCTTCTCGATTTGCGCGCGCGTCAGACGAGCCAGCCGGTTCAAACTGAAATCCTCAACGCCGAACGAGGCCACGATGCTCCCATAGAGCATGGCCTTGCGAATGCCGCCGTCCGACAAGTCGCCCGACCGCGCCAACGCGCCGAGGAAACCGCCGGCGAACGTGTCGCCCGCGCCTGTCGGGTCCACCACGTTTTCCAGCGGGAAAGCAGGCATGAGGAAAAATCCCTTCTTCGTGAAAAGGATGCTCCCGTGCTCGCCCTTCTTAACAACGACGTAGCGCGGCCCGGCTTTCAGCAGATGCCGCGCCGCGCGGACCAGCCCCCGCTCGCCCGTGAGATGCCGCGCTTCGGACTCGTTCAGCGCCATCATCGTGACGCGCTGCATGACGCGCAGCAGTTCCGGTTTGGTGTTGTTGATCCACAGGTCCATCGTATCGAGCAGCACAAAGCGCGGCTTCTTCATCTGCGAGAGCACATCCAACTGCAACGACGGAGAGATGTTCGCGAGAAACAAGAACGGCGCGCGGCGATACGACTCCGGCAGTTGGGGCGAAAAATCCGCGAGCACATTGAGCGCCGTCGAGAGCGAGCGGCGGTTGTTCATGTCCTGCTCATACACGCCCGACCAACAGAAGGTTTTGCCCGACGCGGTCTGCAGCCCATCGGTATCAATATGAAATTTGCGATAGAGGTCGCGATGCGCTTTGGGAAAATCGTTGCCGACCACCCCCACCATACCGGGACGCGCGAAGAAGGACGCCGCGGCGCAGGCGTAGCTCGCCGAACCGCCCAGCACGCTCTCGCGGCGAGCAAAGGGAGTTTCAATGGTGTCAATTCCAACCGAACCGACCACCACCACGTTGACAGGTTGAGTCTTTGGCATAATGAGTTATTTCGCCTCGATGAGTTCTTCCATTCGCTCGCACAGCGCGTGCATCACGAGGAGATGGCCCTCTTGAATGCGCGGAGTGCTGCGGGTGCAGGAAATGGAGAGCGCGCGATCGGCCAGCGGCGCGAGCTTGCCGCCGGTTCCGCCCGTCAGCGCCAGCGTGCGCAAACCCAACGCGCGCGCGGCGACGAAAGCCTTGCAAACATTCGCGGCATTGCCGCTCGTTGAAATCCCGAAGAGGATGTCGCCCTTCCGCCCAAGCGCCTGCACTTGTTTCTCGAAAATCTGATCAAAGTGATAGTCGTTTCCAATGGCCGTCATCACGGAGGTGTCTGTGGAAAGCGCGAGGCCGGCATAGGGCTTGCGTTCAAGAAGAAAACGATTCACAAACTCGCCCGCGAGATGCTGCGCATCCGCGGCGCTTCCGCCGTTCCCACAAAACAGGACTTTGCCGCCGCTCTTCAAACACGCCACGATTTCCACCGCCGCCGACTCCACCTCGTCGCGCATCGGACCCATCACATGTTCGAGCACCCGAAGGCACTCTTCCGCCATCCGATTCCAGTTCATATAGCTTTGGATTCCGGATTCGGCGTCCGATCGGCGGGCCCAGCGGGCACAATTTCTTGAACGCGAACGCGAACATCGCGCACATCCGCCAGGCCGATATTTTCCTTGATGCACTCGCGCGTGCGCTTCTGCAGCATCTGGCTCAACTCCGGAATCTGCGCGCCGGCCTTCACGCTGATGTCGAGTTGCACATCCACTGCTCCATTGACTGCGCGCAACTCCGGCTTCAATTTCACCACCTGCGAAAACTCGTCGCTCAATCGCGCCACGAAATTCTGGAGCGCCTTCAAACTGATGCTGACCGCGCCCCCGCCCTCAAGGTCATACGCCAGATAGCGCGCCCGATCCGGCACACGAATGCCCGCGAGCACATAGATCAACCCGAGGAAAAGAGCGCCCGCGGAAATTCCGAGGGCTTCAAATTTCCGGCTCTGCACCTGTCCGAGAAAATGCGCCCAAGCGTCCCCGCCCTTCACAATCGCAGCGATAACACACAGCGAAGAGGCGAAGATTCCGAACAGCAGGAGCAACCCGGCGATCCATCGAATCAACTTCATCCCGCGATTCCCTTTGGCGGTTGGGGTTTCTGATCGCTGGGAATACGGATGCCCTCGATGATCACTTCAACCGCCTGCACGCCCTTCCCCGTCATGTGCTCCACCGCGCGCCGGACATCTTCCTGAATCTGACCCGCCACCGTTGGAATTCGCGATCCGTATTCGACAACGACATGCAGGAACAACTTCACCCCCTGCTCGCTCACCTCAACCCGAACACCGCGCTCCGCGCCCTTCTTGCCGATAATCCCGGCCAGGCTATCCACCACGCCCCCGCTCATCTCCACGACGCCGGGAACCTTTTGGGCCGCCATCCGCGCGATGGTCGCCACCACATTATTGTGGATGTGGACGTGCCCCACGTCAGATTCGATATCCACATGCGACACGGGAACATCGGGATGGTCGGGTGAAATTTCTTCGCGGCTCGAAACAGGTTTCGTCGTCATCATGTCCTCCCCTCTGGTGGGATCAAGTGGAGATAAGGAACCCTTCCTTGATGAAGTTTTCAAGGAACGTCGTCGTATATTCGCCGCGCTCGAATCGCGCGTCGGCCAGCAAAGCCTGGCCGAGCGGCACCGTCGTCGCGGGGCCCTCGATCATGAATTCGCCCAACGCGCGGCCCATCCGAACGATCGCCTCCTCGCGCGTGTTGGCCGTGACAATGATCTTCGCAATCATGCTGTCGTAGTGCGGCGACACGTCGTAACCGTTATACACATGCGAATCCACCCGCACGCCCGGCCCGCCGGGAAAGTTGATGAATTGAATTTTGCCGGGCGACGGCGTGAAGTTGCGATAGGTATCTTCGGCGTTCACCCGGAACTCGATCGAGTGGCCCTTGGCGGCCAGGTCGCCCTGCCGGAAAGAAAGTTTTTCGCCCGATGCGATGCGCAACTGCTCCTTAATGAGGTCAATCCCCGTGATCTGCTCCGTGATCGGGTGCTCAACCTGAATGCGCGTGTTCATCTCCATGAAATAGAAATTCTGCGTCTTCTGATCGAAGAGAAACTCCAGCGTCCCCGCGTTGCGATATTTCACCGCCTCCATCGCGCGAATCGCCGCCTTGCCGAGGCGTTTGCGAATGTCCGCGTTGAGCGCGGGCGATGGCGCTTCTTCGAGCAACTTCTGGTGCCGCCGTTGAATGCTGCAATCGCGCTCAAAAAGATGGCAGTAGTTGCCGTGATGATCCGCAATCACCTGCATTTCGATGTGGCGCGCCTGCTCCAAAAACTTTTCGATATAAACCGCGGCGTTCGAAAACGCCCGCTCGGCTTCCGAACTGGCCATCATGAAGCCCTGCACCAAACTCACATCGTTGCGCGCCACGCGCATGCCTTTTCCGCCGCCGCCGGCGACGGCCTTGATGAGCACCGGATAGCCGATCTCCTGCGCAATTTTCAGCGCGTCTTCCTTCGTCTTGACGACGCTCTCGCTGCCGGGCGCGACGGGCACGCCCGCCTTTTTCATCGTCTCGCGCGCGATGGCCTTGTCGCCCATCTTGCGAATGTTGTCCGGCGTCGGGCCGATGAAGGTGATGTTGCAGTTCTGGCAGATTTCCGCGAAGTGCGCGTTCTCAGAAAGAAATCCGTAGCCGGGATGAATGGCATCCACATCCGCCACTTCCGCCGCGCTGATGATGTTGGCGATTTTGAGATAGCTGTCTTTTGAAGGCGCCGGCCCGATGCAGATCGCCTCGTCCGCCATCTGCACATGCATGGAGCGCGCATCCGCCTCGGAATAAACGGCCACCGTCCGAACGCCCAACTCGCGGCAAGCGCGAATGATGCGTACGGCAATTTCGCCCCGGTTTGCTATGAGAATGCGTTCAAACATGGCGGCTTACTGCGGCTCAACTTGAAAAAGGACCTGTCCATATTCAACGGAGGTCGCGTTCTCCACCATAATCTTTCGGATCACGCCCTTGCACTCCGCCTTGATCTCGTTCATTACCTTCATGGCCTCGATGATGCAGACCACGGTGTCTTCGTCCACCGTCGTCCCCACGCTCGCAAACGCCTCCGCCTCGGGCGAAGCCGATCGGTAAAAAGTTCCAACGATTGGAGATTTGATCTCCTTCCAGTTGGTCGCCGCCGGCGCTTCCGCCGCTGGAGCCGCGGCCGGAGCTGCCGAAGCGGCGGGCGAACCCGCAGCTCCTCCCGCGACCGCCGGCGGCGCCATCACCACGGGCGTCACGGAGGGCGACGACACGACCACATGCGGCTCGCTGCCGTTCTTTCGCTTCAGGTTGATCTTGAAGCCCTCTTCCTCGAGCGCGAACTCCGTGAGTTCGTTCTCCTTCATCAGTTCGATAATCTTTTTGATATCTTTGATATCCATGAGCGTTCCTCCTTATGGACCCGCGCAGCGCAGTGCGCCGCTCACATTTCTGACACAACGCCGGAGAATCTAGCAACGGATGCGGAAACTGTCCACGCGAGAGACAGAAAAACTCGCAATTCGTTCATGATCACCCGTTTGCAAGAGCAAAACTCTCGAAGACCAGCATATCCGGCAGATTCCGCTCCAGCCTCCGCGCCATCTCCTCCACCGCCCTCAACCGGCCCAACAGATTCCCGACCGTCTTCCCCGCCATCTGACTCCGCAATGCGGCGGCTTCCGCCGGAAACATCAACTCCGACTCCTCGCCGCCCTGGCTCAGCGCCAGAAGATCGCGATGCCAGAGCAAAATCACCCGAAGCACATCGCTCCGCCGCTGCTTGACCAAAGCTTCGACATAAGCGTCCAACTTCTCGTCCGCCACCATCTCATCCGGCGCCTCGGTCTCGTCTTGAATTCGCTTCTTCTCCTTCGCAAGAAACTCGGAAAGGCTCAACGCCCATGCCGCCTGCCCCAAAGCGGTGGTTCCCGGCCTGCGCAAAAGTTCCAACACCGGCTCCACCCACGCCCCCTGCGGCGCGGCCTCGCCGGCATCGAGATCCACCCGCTGGCACCGCGATGCAATCGTCGTGAGAAGCGCCTGCGGCGAGTGCGTCAGCAGCAGAATCAACGTTTTCGGCGGCGGCTCCTCCAACGTCTTGAGAAACGCATTCGCCGAGCTCTCGTTGAACCGGTCGGCATACATGATCGCGATGACCTTCCATCCGCCGACATACGATTTCTGCGACACGAACTTGTTGACCTCGCGCATCGAGTCAATGTCTATCACCCGACTCTTCTTCTGCGGCTCAACCCACAGCACATCCGGATGCTGCCGCACATTCGCAACCTCCGGGCCGAGAACCAGCCGGATCATCGCCTCCGCAAACTGAAAACCCGTCTCCTGCGGCGAACCCACAATCACGAACGCATGCGCCAGCCGCCCCTCCGCGTGGCTGCGCCGCACGCGATCGAACTGCGCCGAAAATCTATCCTGCGATGACACGCGAAACGATCTCCCAAATCTGAACTTCGAGCGCGTCCTGATTCAAACTTCCATCCAGCAGGCGGATGCGCTCCGGCCAGCGCTTCGCCAATTCGAGATAGCCTTGCCGCACCCGCTCGTGAAACGCGCGCTCTTCGCGCTCGATGCGGTCCGAACGGTCGAAGTTTTCCTGATGTCGCTTTTCCAATCGCCGAAAACTCAACGCGATCTCAATATCGAGCAGCAGCGTAACATTCGGCACAGCGGGGCCGATGGCAAAATCGTTGATCGCCAGCATCTTCTCCACCGGAAACCCCCGACCGAACCCCTGATAGGCCGTCGTCGAATCCACAAACCGGTCCGACACCACATGCGTGCCCTTCTCCAACGCCGGCAAGATCACATGCCGCACCAACTGCGCCCGGCTCGCGGCAAACAGAAACACCTCCGCCTCCGCGCAGATCGGCTCCCCCGCCTTGTCATATTGTAAAATCTCGCGAATCGCCTCGCCCGTCGGCGTGCCACCCGGCTCGCGGGTATAAATCACCTGATGCCCCGCCTTCTGCAGACGCGAAATCAAACGCCGCGCCTGCGTCGTCTTGCCGCCGCCCTCCGGCCCTTCAAACGTGATGAACTTTCCCCGCGTCATGTGAAAATTTCGATCCCCGCTCAAACCTTCCTCAACTTCGGACCCTGCGGCGTATCCTGCACCACCCATCCGAGTTTCGCCAGTTCATCCCGAATGCGATCCGACTCGGCCCAATTCTTCGTCCTTCGTGCCGCCTGCCGCTGGTCCAACAGCGCCTGCAAAGCCGGATCCACACTCACCTCCGGCGGCTTCAAAAAGCCCAGCACGCGATCCAGGTCGGCATAGACGCCCAGCGCCGCGCTCGCATCCTCCGGCTTCAGCGCCTTTTGATCCAGCGCCCTATTCCCGTCGCGCACCAGATCGAACAGCGCCGCCAGCGCCCCCGAAACATTCAAATCCTCATACATCGCCGCCCGAAACCCCTCGCGCCCGCGCTCCACCCAATCGGGCGCGCCCGGCGCGGCCTTCGCCCCGCCCGCAGCCTCCGCCAGCCGCGCGCGGAACTCATCCAACCGCGCCAGCGAAACGCGCCGGCCGTCCAGCGACTTGAACGAAAAATCCAGCGACTGACGATAATGCGTCGCGATCAACTCATACCGCAACTCGCGCCCGCTGTATCCCCGCGCCAGCACATCGCGCAGCGTGAAAAAATTGCCCAGCGACTTTGACATCTTCTTCCCATCCACAATCAAATGCGCGCAATGCAGCCAATAGTTCACAAACTTCCGCCCCGTCGCCGCCTCGCTCTGCGCAATCTCATCCTCGTGATGCGGAAACATATTGTCCACGCCGCCCGTGTGAATATCGAACGACTCGCCCAGCAACTTCATGCTCATCGCCGAACACTCGATGTGCCAGCCCGGCCGGCCCCGTCCCCACGGCGAATCCCACGCCACATCCCCGTCCCGCTCACTCCACGCCTTCCACAGCGCAAAATCGCCCAAACTTTCCTTCTCGTAATCGTCCTGCGCCACGCGCGCGCCCGGACGCAACCCCGATTTATCCAAATGCGCCAGCGCGCCATACGCGGGAAACTTCGCGATACTGAAATAAACCGAACCATCCTCCGACACATACGCCACGCCCCGCTTCAGCAGCGTTTCGATCAGCGCAATCATGTCCCCCACATGATCCGTCGCCGCCGGATAAAACTCCGCCGGCTCGATATTCAACGACTTCAAATCTTCGAAAAACGCCGCCTTGAACGGCCGCGTGAACTCGCCCAGCGACACCCCCTCCCGCAACGCCCCCGCGATCGTCTTGTCATCCACATCCGTCAGGTTCATCACCTGCGTCACGCGCAACCCGGCGAATTGCAACGTCCGCCGCAGCAAATCCTCGAAAACATAGGCGCGAAAATTTCCGATCTGCGCAAAGTTGTAAACCGTCGGCCCGCACGTGTACATGCGCACCCGGCCCGGCTCGATCGGCTGAAATTCCCGCAGCGAGCGGGCCATCGTGTCGAAAAATTTGACGGTCATGGCGAGCCGCGGATTATAGGAATGCGCACACCCGATGCAATGCCCATTCCACGCACCCTCAAGAAAGAGCGGCAAACCGCATGTCCGACCGACGCGCCAACGCGAGCGGCGAAGCCTCCCGCAGAAACCCACTTGCCGACTGCAGCCAAAAATCTACTTGAACCCGAATGCTCGGTTGATGCGCAGTTGGTTGTCCGTCGGAAGCGCGTCGCTCCATCCCCACTGCTCGATGCGTATGCCGTCCGTGGATTGAAGAATGTACCAAAAACCGCCCGCCGGATAGTACACGGCGATGTCCGTGACGCCGTCTCCGTCAAAATTCATATTGGCGATGCTTCCGAGCACGCACACATGCTGATAGATGTGGATTGTCCGAGATTCGCCCACGGCCAGCATCATGTCCCACTGATATCCGAAGCTCACGAAGCCCGGGCCATAAGGGGACCAAGGTCTCCGGTCAACACACTCGGCCCGGTATCCTCCCACCGAATATGTTCTTCCACGGTTCCCGTATTTGCCTGAAGATGATCTGGCGTTTCGCGGGATTGGGCCATTCCGTACACCAGGTCGTCCGTCTGAAATCCGCTACCGTTCGGCAAAATGCGCACAACGTCGTTG
>JABLTH010057495.1_pt1 | contig 10411 bp, 6 predicted proteins | sample 7875711 | NCBI WGS metagenome assembly JABLTH01 (sample SAMN14941262, study PRJNA633318) | bioreactor metagenome | isolation source: bioreactor | place: China | collected 2019-03-05 | reverse complement strand
CTTCTGGACCGGGGCCGTCAGGGCTGGCGCGGGCGACATCAGCGCAGGTCTGCCCCTGATGGAGAAGAGCGAACCGCTGCTGCGGAGCCTGCAAGCGACGCCGACGCAGCGCCGGGCCCTGTCCATCTGGCTCGGCGAGGCCCTGCAGGACGCGGGACGTCACGACCTGGCCGACAGGTTCCTCAAGGAGGCCCTGCAGAGGCAGCGCCTGCCCGATGGCAGCCTTCATCCCTACGCCGCGTTCGACATCGCAATGATTGCCTGGAACCAGCTCATGGCGGGCCGGTTCCGAGAAGCCGCAGCGGTTCTGGACGAGACCCCACGCTTCAAACCGATGCGCGGCGAGGGCACCGATCCCGATCGCTACAACCGGCTCATCGATCATGCGCGTGCCCACGTACGCCTTGCGTCCGGGGACGCCGCAGGCGCGCTGGCGCTGCTGGACCGTTCAGCGCCCCCCAGCGGCAGTCTGGTTGACGATCTCGTCTACTTCAACGCACTGTGGGGCGAGGCTTCCTGTGCAACGAGGTCCCCAGGAGCTGGCCTGGCCGTGCTGAAGACGCTGTTGTCGGGCAGCGCGAGCGATGACCTCGTGACCTATGCACCATGGCTGGCAAGGAGGCGCGCCGTCACGGGTCTGTGCGCGTTTCGTACCGGCGACAAGCGCCTGGCGCTGGCACTTGCAGCGCAAGCGCGTGCCGCTTTCATGGCGCAGCCCGGCGTCAGCCCGTACTTCAAGGCACCCCTCATCGCCCTGGAGCGGCAACTGGGCCTGAAACTTCCGCCCGTCTGAACCCCGCGGACCGCGCGGTCCGCGATGTCCGCTCCCCGCCCCCGCGGCCGTCCGAAGGTGCAGAGGGCTCCCGTGAACTGGCAGCTCTCGCTTCACCGGACTCGGGAGCATCGAGATGGACAACCTCCACAGACCTTGCGTACCTGCGAGCGGCCCCCGGATCGCGCAGTCCGCGCGCCTCGTCCTGATGGCCGCGAGCCTCGCCCTCGCTGCCTGCGCCGATGAACAGGACCACAGTGTTGCAGCCACCGACAGCACGCTGACCGGCACGTTCCACGGCCCGGTCGGTGCCTCCGTGCAGCTGCAGAACAACGGCGGCGACGACCTGACCGTCACGCTGGCGCCGCGCGCGGGCCACACCGACGCCTACGACGCCCAGGCGTTCAGCTTTCCGACGTCGCTGGTCAAGGGCAGCGCCTACCAGGTGACCGTGAAGGCACCGTCCGCGGGCCAGGTCTGCCGCGTGTTCCAGGGTGCCAGCGGCACCACGCCGGCGGCAGCCGGCAGCCTGCACGTGGGCTGCGAGTTCAGCAACGACCTCCTGACACGCGACGGCGTGCAGGTCGACCCGTCGTCCGGCCCCGAGGCCGCGCCGGTGGTGGGCGGCGCCAACGTGCCCATCGGTGCCGGCACCGCCGGGTACGGCGAAGGCCGCTTCGTCGCCTTCGTGGCCCGCCGTCTCGCCGGCGCCACCGGTCCGGCGGCCCAGGTCTACTGGCGCGACCGCCTCACCGGCACGACCGTTCTCGTCAGCGCCAATGCCGAAGGCGCCGAAGGCAACCTGGACAGCGGGACGCCGGCGATCTCGGCCGACGGCCTGACGGTGGTCTTCGAGTCCCAGGCCGACAACCTGGTGAGCGCCGACGGCAATGGCCTTCGCGATGTCTTCGCCTGGTCGGCACGGTCGCCGCGCGGCGGTGTGCAGCGGATCAGCGTGGGCCCCGGCGGCGTCGAGGCCGACGCCGACTGCCACGACGCCACCGTGTCGGGTGACGGACAGGTCATCGCCTTCAGCAGCGCCGCCAGCAACCTGGTCGGCGGCTCGCCCGGGAGTGGGTACGAAAACGTCTTCCGGCACGACCGGGCCACCGGGGTCAACACGCTGGTGAGCCAGGACTCCCCCGGCGTTGCGGCGCAGGGACTGAAGCCTTCGATCTCGGAAGACGGCAACCGCATCGCGTTCTGGTCGTACCGGCTGGAAACGCTCGTCGACACCCGGGGACTGTGGGACATCTTCGTCTACGACCACGGCACACACCGCCTGACGGCCGTGAGTGCCGGCAACAGCGGCGGCCAGCGCAACCAGGGCAGCGACGAGGTCGACAGCCTCTTCCCGCCGGCGATCTCGGGCAACGGGCGCTACGTCGCCTACGCCAGCGGCGCCACCAACCTCGTCATCGGCGACTACAACAACCGGCGCGACGTGTTCGTCGTCGACACCCAGACCGGCGTCACCGTGCTGGCCAGCGTCGCCGGCAACGGCAGCCAAGGCTTCGCCGACAGCATGCTCGCCGAAAGTGACCGGCCTGCGATCTCGTACGACGGCACCTGGGTCGCGTTCACGACGGCCTCCACCAACCTCGGCGTTCCGGTGTCGGCGGCGGGTCGCGCCCTGCTGCTGATGCACAACACCGTGACCGGGGAGACACGCGCGGTCACGAGCGGCGCCGACTGCTGCGCCAGCGGATCGCCTTCGATGTCACGCAGCGGCGCGTATGTCGTCTTCGTCGCCGACGGCGCGCTCGACCCGCGCTTCAGCGGCACGGCCGGCGCGTTTGCAGGCTTCACCGGCCTGGCCCTGCCATTCCCCTGGTCGTCGCCGTCGAAGGTCGATGCCCTCGATGTCCGCTTGCCGGCGGCCTTGCCGTCCGGATGGGCAGAGGGCTGGCGCGGGCCGGCCGCCCAGGACTCAACGAACACCGGAGCCTCGAGATGAACCACGTCCACGCCACCGCAGCATCGACGCGCAGCACGCGGCGCCCGAGCATCGTTCATGTCGGCCTGCTGGCCGCCAGCCTGGCCCTCGCGGCCTGCGGCGGGGGACAGCCCGATAGCGGGTCGCCGACCGGGAACACGCCTTCGCCCACCCCTTCACCTACGCCCACTCCTTCTCCTTCGCCTTCGCCTTCGCCTTCGCCGTCGCCGTCGCCGTCGCCCTCACCCTCGCCCCCGCCCTCGCCCTCGCCCGCCACGGCGCTCACCGGCACCTTCTACGGTCCGGTCGGCGCCACTGTGCTGCTGCAGAACAACGGCGGCGACGACCTGACGGTCACGCTGTCGCCGCGCGCCGGGAACACCGACGCCTACGACGCGAAGACCTTCAGCTTCCCGACGGCGCTGGCGAACGGCCGCCCCTACCTGGTGACGGTGAAGGCCCAGTCCACGGGCCAGGTCTGCCGCGTGTTCCAGGGTGCCAGCGGCAGCATGCCGGCGGCCGCGGGCAGCCTGCGCGTGGGCTGCGAGTCCGCCTACGACGAGGTGGCACGCGACGAACGTGCACACGTCGACCCATCGTTCAACCCCGCGATCGCGCCCGTGGTCGGCGGTGCCAACGTGCCCATCGGCGCCACCACCGGGCACTACGGCGAAGGCCGCTTCGTCGCCTTCGTGGCACGCAACCTCGCCGGCGCCACCGGCCCGGCGAACCAGGTCTACTGGCGCGATCGCTTCACCGGGGTGACCCGCCTGGTGAGCGCCAACGAGCGCGGCGAAGAAGGCAACATGGACAGCGGCGCACCGGCAATCTCGGCCGACGGCCTGACGGTGGTGTTTGATTCCCACGCCAGCAACCTGGTGCCCGGCGACGGCAACGGGGTGCGCGACGTCTTCCTGTGGTCGGCACTGGACCCGAGCGGCGTGCAGCGGGTCAGCGTGGGGGCCGGCAGCGTGGAAGCCGACGCCGAGAGCTTCGACGCCACCGTGTCGGGCGACGGCCGCGTCGTCGCCTTCACCAGCGCCGCAGGCAACCTGACCGGCGGTCCGGGCGGCAGCCAGTCCGAGAACGTCTACCGCCGCGACATCACCGCCCGCACGACCACGCTGGTCAGCCACGACGCCGCGTTCCTGCCCGCCGGCGGCTGGAAGCCTTCGATCTCCGAAGACGGCCAGCGCATCGCCTTCTGGTCGATGATGGCCCTGCCGGGCGACACCAACGGGCTGTGGGACATCTTCGTCTACGACCAGGCCAGCGGCCGCCTGCAGCGGACCAGCCTCACCGCCGGCGGCAGCGAACGCAACCAGGGCGACGACGGCGCCGGCAGCGTCGTCGCGCCGGTGATCTCGGGCAACGGGCGCTACGTGGCCTATGCGAGCGCCAGCACCAACCTCGTCGCCGGCGACACCAATGCCCGGCGCGACATCTTCGTTGCCGACACCCAGACCGGCAGCGTGCGGCGCGCCAGCATCGCGAGCGACGGCACCCAGGGCAACGCGGACAGCCCGCTGGCGCAGACCGACCGCCCCGCGATCTCGTACGACGGCACCTGGGTCGCGTTCATGACCACGTCCACCAACCTGGGGGTTCCGGTGTCGACAACCGGGCTCGGCCTGCTGCTCATGCACAACATGCTGACCGGGGAGACGCGCGCCCTCACGAACGAAGCCCACTGCTGCACGATCGGCTCGCCTTCGATGTCGCGCAGTGGCGCCTACGTGGTGTTCGGCTCCGACGGTGCGCTGGACCCGCGCTTCAACGGCATGGCGGGCCAGTTCGGCGGCTTCACGGGCGTTGCGCTGCCGTTCCACTGGATCGTGGACTGACGCCGGCTGTGGTGTGATGTGGGTCTCCTACTGTCCGCCCTCAGGAGTCCCGCATGGCCAGGCCCCGCCCGATCGAACCCGCCGACGCTTCGCCCGAAGTGCGCGCCGTCTACGAAGACCTCTGCCGCACGCGCAACGTGCCGGCGCCGAACAACTTCTGGAAGTACCTGGCCAACGACCCCGCGACGCTGCGCCGCACCTGGGAAGACCTGAAGGCGGTGATGGCGCCGGGCGCGCTGGACCCGCTGGTCAAGGAGATGGTCTACCTGGCGGTGAGCGTCACCAACGGCTGCCAGTACTGCATCGCCAGCCACTCGGCGGCGGCGGAAAAGGCCGGCATGACGCCGGCCATGTTCGGCGAGCTGATGGCGGTGGTGGGCATGGCCAACGAGACGAACCGCCTGGCCAACGGCTGGCGCGTGCCGGTGGATGAAGCCTTCGAGCGCTGAGAGCGCGGCCGCGCCGCACCCGCTGCTGCAGGGGCCGGTGCTGCCACTGGTGCTGCGCTTCGCGCTGCCCAACATGGTGGGCCTGCTGGCGACGGCGCTGGCCAGCATCTCCGAGACGGCCTTCGTGGGCCGACTGGGCGCCGACGCGCTGGCCGGCATGGCGCTGGCGTTCCCGGTGGTCATGCTGCAGCAGATGCTCTCGGCCGGCGCCATGGGCGGCGGCGTCAGCTCGGCGGTGGCGCGCGCGCTGGGTGCCGGCCAGCCCGAGCGCGCCAACGCGCTTGCGGTGCATGCGCTGTGGATCGGGCTGGCCGCCGGCGCAGTCTACGGCCTCACCATGGGCCTGCTGGCGGCGCCGCTGTTCGCGCTGCTGGGCGGCCGCGGTGCGGCGCTGCAGCAGGCGGTGGACTACGCGCAGGTGGCGATGCTGGGCTCGCTGTTCGTGTGGATCGTGAACACGCTGTCCTCGGTGATCCGCGGCGCCGGGCGCATGGCGGTGCCGGCGTTCATGCTGCTGGCGCTTTCGGTGCTGCAGGTGGTGGCGGCGGGCGCGCTGGGCCTGGGCTGGGGCCCGTTCGAAGCGCACGGCATGCGCGGCATCGCCGCCGGCCAGGTGCTGGCCTACGCGGTGGGCGCGCTGGTGCTGTGGGGCTACCTGCGCTCGGGCCGCGCCGCCGTCGGGCTGCGCTGGCGCGGCACGCCGCTGCAGGGGGCGCTGCTGCGCGACATCCTGCGCGTCGGCGCGGTGGCCTGCATCTCGCCGCTGCAGACGGTGCTGACGATCCTGATCCTGACGCGCCTGGTGGCGCCCTTCGGCACCCAGGCGCTGGCCGGCTACGGCATCGGCGCGCGGCTGGAATTCCTGCTCGTGCCGCTGGCCTTCGCCTTCGGCGTCGCGTCGGTGCCGCTGGTGGGCATGGCCGTCGGCGCCGGCCTGGTGGCGCGCGCGCGCCGCGTGGCCTGGACGGCGGCGGCGCTGGCGGCGGCGGTGCTGGGGCTGATCGGCGTGGGGCTGGCGCTGGTGCCCGACGCCTGGGCCCGGATGTTCACGCAGGACGCCGCGGTGCTGCAATCCGCCGCCACCTACTTCCACTGGGCCGGCCCCTGCTACGGCCTGTTCGGGCTCGGCCTGAGCCTGTACTTCTCCTCGCTGGGCGCCGGCAAGGCGGCGGCGCCGGTGCTGGCCGGCACGCTGCGGCTGGCGCTGGTGGCCTTCGGCGGCTGGGCGCTGGCGGCGGCGGGCGGCCCGCCGTGGTCGGTGTTCGCGCTCATCGCGGTGGCGATGGCGGCCTACGGGCTGTCCACTGCGCTGTTCGTCAGGTTCACGGCCTGGGGGCCGCGGCAGGAGCCATCGCGCCGGACCCCGGCATGAGCCACCCCGGCGCGCGGGCCATGGCCCGCCGGATGGCCCCTTGGAGCGATGCCCGCCGGGCCCGGCACGGGAAAGATCCCCTTCGACGTTCCACCACCTCTCGAAGGGAGTTTCCATGGATCCGATCCGGACCCGGCGCGCGCTGCGCGCCACCCTGACCTGCGTCACCCTGCTGGGCGCCCTGGTCGCCTGCGGCGGCGGGGGCGGCGGCAGCGAAGGCGGCAGCGGCGGCAACGGCAGCCCGAGCCCCAGCCCCAACCCGGGCGCGAGCGCGCTGAAGGTCTTCATCGACCCCGCCTGGAGCACCAGCAACGGCCGCATCGTGGTCGACGCCCAGGGCGGCCGCCACAGCGCCTACTACTACTACGAGCCGGCCATCGAGGACCGGCCCACCGGCGCGGTGTACCGCCACTGCGCCAGCCGTTGCGACGACCCCGCGTCGTGGAAGGGCGTGCAGCTGGGCAGCCTGGTGCGTTCGGTGCAGCTGAAGCTCACGCCCGAAGGCCACCCGCGGCTGCTCATCAGCGCCGATTCCACCGTCTACACCGGCGGCCAGGACTACTACTACGCCAGCTGCGACAGCGGCTGCACCGAACCCGGCGGCTGGAGCGGCACGCGCATCTTCAGCGGCCGCGTGCCGGCTTCGAACCTGGACAACGACGACCAGCTGCCGCAGCGCGGCTTCGAGCTCGACCCGCTGGGCCGGCCGCGCTTCGTGGTGTTCGACGAGAACTCGCTCGCGACACCCGCGCACATGGGCCTGTTCTACCTGCAGTGCAACGACCGCTGCGACGACGCTGCGCAGTGGCGCGAGACGCTCATCACCGTGGCCACGCGCTACGAGGTCGAACGCGTCGCGCAGCCGGTGCTGGCCTTCGGCCCCGACGGCCAGCCGCGCGTGGCCAGCGCGCAGTTCTTCCCGCTCGGCAGCCAGCCCGCGGTGCTGATGTACCTGGCCTGCGACGACGCCTGCGACCGCACCGAAAGCTGGGGCCGCGCCGCGCTGATGGAACGCGGCGGCGGCGCCGAGCCCAGCGTGGACATCGCGGTCGACCGCGACGGCCACCCGCGCATCGCCTTCTTCCAGGAAGCCATGCTCGGGGGCCAGGGCAAGCGCCTGTTCTACCTGGCCTGCGACGACGGCTGCCTGGACCCCGCGCGCTGGACGTCGGTGGACCTGGGCCTGGGCGAATTCAACGGCCAGGAACCCGACCTGGCGCTGGACACCGCCGGCCGCCCGCGCATCGCCTATTCGGACTGGGACCATGGCGGCATCGGCTACGCCTGGTGCGACAGCGGCTGCGCCGGCGGCAGCGCGAACTGGCACCACCGCCTGGTGGACGACCGCGACGCGATGTACCGCGCCTGGCCCGTGGCCTACCCGCTGAACTGCACCGGCGGCCTGTGGAACACGCTGACGCCGACGCTGTCGCTGCCGGCCAGCGGCTCGGCGCAGATCGCGTTCGACGCGACGTACCACGCACGCTGCCTGTACGACCGCAACCCCAACGACACCATTCCGCCGACCTCGGAGATGAACCTCATCACGCGCGCGGTGCGCGTGGTGTCGGTGGAGTGAACTAGACCAGGCGCGCGCCCGGCAGCTTGCGGAACTTCTTCAAGAGCTTCGCGTAGCGGCCTTCCAGCGTCAGCACCATCAGCGGCAGCGGCCACTCCAGGGCCGCCAGCCGGTCGACCACCTGGCGCTGGCGGCCGCGGCGGCGGCCCCACCAGCTGAGCTCCACGCCCAGCAGGTACTGCAGCGCGCTGGCGTCGGCGGCGATCACGCGCCGCGCCAGGTGCACGCGCGCCACGTGCTTCAACGCCGGCTTGTCCAGGCGCGCGCGCACCGCCTGCAGGGTGGCGGCGTCCAGGTTGGCTTCAACCAGCGTGTCGCCGCCTTCCACGTTCTGCAGCTGGTGCGCGCGATCCGTTTCCAGCCGATCGCGCGCGCGCCAGCGTTCGGCCCAGGCCTCGGCCGCTTCGCGTTCCTTCAGGCCTGCCAGGAAGGCGTGCGCGCGTTCGCTGGCCGGCTTGGTGGCTTCGGGGTCCAGCGCCAGCGCGCGTTCCAGCAGTGCCAGGCCTTCGCGGTCGCCATGGTCCAGCCGCGCCGCGCCTTCGAGGAACAGGCCCAGCGGGTGGTCGGCATTGGCGGCGTTGAAGGCGGCGAGCGGCTCGCGCAGGTCGCTGCCGGGCTCGACCTGCAGCGCCAGGCGCAGCATCTCGATTTCCTGCGCCGCGTCGCGCGCGGGCAGCGCGCGCAGTTCGGCCAGACGCTGGCGCTGCGCCAGGGCCTGCGCGTGGCGCTCGGCCCAGGGACGTTCCACCTGGTCGGCCCAGCGGGATTCGAAGTCCTGGCGGATCGCCTGCACGCTCGGCCCCAGCCAGGCCTCGGCGGCCGAAGGCCCCTGCAGCGGCGGCGGCGGCTCGGCTTCCGCGCCCGCCTGCAGCGCGGCCAGGCGGGCGCGCAGCGTGGGGTGGGTGTCGGTGAGCTCGCCTTCGCGGTCCAGCGCCTCGGCCAGCCAGCGCCGCGCGTCGGCGTCCTCGGGTGCGCTGCCGGCGGCGGCGGCCCAGCGCTGCATCAGGTCGCGCGGCGGCTTCGCTTCGTGGTCGATGCGGTCATAAGTCTGCTCCATGAACCGGCGGTGGCGCGGCGCCACCAGGTTCACGCGCTTCAGGGCATGGGCGGCGTTGGCCGGGCCCACCAGTTCGGCCGAGGCGGCGTCGGCGGCGTATTCGTCGGCGCGCGCCAGCACGAAGGTGTAGGCGTTGAAGTAGGGCGCGTACCAGCGCACCAGCGGCGCCACCAGCCGGCCCAGCCAGCCCTGCACGTGGTCGGCGAAGGCCTGCACCGTGCCCCAGGTGTGGCGCAGCCGGTAGACGAAGGCCGAGAAGCGCCCGTGCGAGCCGGCCAGGTGGCCGTACTCGTGCGCCACCACGGCCATCGCCTCGGCCGGCGCCAGCGCTTCCAGCAGCGGCAGGCCCAGCAGCAGGTAGTTGCGCGGCCAGCCCACCAGCCCGAAGGCGGGCCGCTGCACGACGGCGGCGTTCACCTCGTCGACCAGGCGCACGTGGTGGAAGCGCGGGCCCTTCATGCGCGTGCGCATCTCGTCCAGCGCGGCGAAGAGCGCGGGCGCGTCGGCGCGCGAGACCTCGCGCCCGCCCGGCGCCGGCAGCCGCACGAACAGCGCCTGCAGCGCCGACTTCACCAGGAACCACAGCGGCAGCGCCAACAGCACGAGCAGCTTGCCGAACTTCAACAGGAGCAGCAGCGCGGTGCCGCCGGTGAAGGCCACCGCGACCGCGAAGCCGGCCAGCACCAGCAGGCCGAAACCCACCGCGCCGATGAGCAGCGCCAGGATGCCGAAACCCAGCACCACCAGCGCCGCCACCTTGGCGCGGTAGCGCGCCGGCGCGGCGGCGCTTTCGCGCTCCAGCCGCGCGACCAGTTGCTTGAAGCGTTCGACCTGCATGCGCGCCCTCCCGGTGTGCGCTCGTTGTGCGGGCATCATAGGCCGCCCGTTCGCGCCCGATGATCGTTGCCACCGCCGGCCATGTGGACCATGGCAAGACCGCCCTCGTGCGTGCCCTCACCGGCACCGACACCGACCGCCTGCCCGAAGAGCAGCGGCGCGGCATGACCATCGAGCCCGGCTTCGCGCACGCCGATTTCGGCGGCGCGGCGGTCGCCTTCGTCGACGTGCCCGGCCACGAACGCTTCATGCGCCAGGCGCTGGCCGGCGTGGCGGCGGTCGACTTCGCGCTGCTGGTGGTGGCCGCCGACGACGGGCCGATGCCGCAGACGCTGGAACACCTGGCGGTGCTGACCCTGCTGGGCGTGGCGCGCGGCGCGGTGGTGCTGAGCAAGACCGACCGCGTGGACGCGGCGCGCGTGGACGACGTGCGCGCCCAGGTTCGGGCGCTGCTGGCCGGCGGCCCGCTGGCGGCGGCGCCGGTGTTCGCGCTCAGCAGCCGCACAGGCGAGGGCCTGGAGGCGTTGCGCGCGCACCTGCGTGACGAGGCGCTGCGCACGCCGGT